>Ga0099791_10000596_pt1 | contig 13514 bp, 10 predicted proteins | sample Rivendell_Oct201_7_FD_77318 | JGI IMG/M metagenome (GOLD analysis project Ga0099791, IMG submission 77318) | Vadose zone soil and rhizosphere microbial communities from the Eel River Critical Zone Observatory, Northern California to study diel... | ecosystem: Environmental > Terrestrial > Soil... | reverse complement strand
ACCTGATCGAGCAGGGACAGACCGGTCTCAGCGTCGACTTCGACATGCCGACGTTGATGGGCTACGACTCCGACGACCCGCGCTCGCTCGGCGAGGTCGGGCGCGAGGGGGTGGCCATCGACACCCTCGACGACATGGAGGCCCTCTTCGCCGACGTCGACCTCGAGCGCATCTCGGTGTCGATGACCATCAATCCCACCGCGTGGATCCTGCTCGCGATGTACGTGGCGCTGGCCGAGTCGCGTGGCTTCGACCCGAGCCGCCTCTCCGGGACGGTGCAGGCCGACATCCTCAAGGAGTACGTGGCCCAGAAGGAGTGGATCTTCCCGATCCGGCCGTCGATGCGCATCATGCGCGACATGATCGTGTGGAGCGCGCGCCACCTCGCGCGCTACAACCCGATCAACATCAGCGGCTATCACATCTCGGAGGCGGGGGCCACGTCGGTGCAGGAGCTGGCCTTCACGATGGCCAACGCGATCGCCTACGTGGAGGAGGTGACGCGCGCGGGCGTCCCGGTCGACGAGTTCGCCCCGCGCCTGGCCTTCTACTTCGTGGCCCAGGCCGACTTCTTCGAGGAGGTGGCCAAGTTCCGCGCGGCCCGCCGCATCTACGCTCGACTCATGAAGGAGCGCTTCGGGGCCACGAAGGCCGAGTCGATGCGCCTGCGCTTCCACTGCCAGACCGCGGCGGCCACGCTGACCAAGGCGCAGCCGCTCAACAACGTCATCCGCACCACGCTCCAGGCCCTCTCCGCGGTGCTGGGCGGGGCCCAGTCGCTCCACACCAACGGCATGGACGAGGCCTACGCGATCCCCTCGGAAGAGGCGATGAAGATCGCCCTGCGCACCCAGCAGGTCATCGCGCTCGAGACCAGCGTGACCAACGTGGTGGATCCGCTCGGCGGCTCCTACTACGTGGAGGCGCTCACCAACCGGGTGGAGGCCGAGGTGCTGGCGATCCTGGCCAAGGTGGACGCCCTCGGCGGCACCATCAAGGCGATCGAGGAGGGCTTCTTCCAGCGTGAGATCGCCGACTCCGCCTACGACTTCGCCCGGCGCAAGGCGGCGGGCGAGCAGCCAGTAATCGGCGTCAATACCTTGGTAGAACCGTCGGCCCCGCCCCCGATCCCGATCCACAAGGTGGACCCCGTCGTCGAGGCGCGCCAGATCCAGCGCCTCGCCGAGGTGAGGCGCCGGCGCGATCCGGCCCTCGTCGCGCGCCTGCTCGATCGGCTGGAGCGGGAGGCCCGCGAGCCGTCCACCAATCTCATGCCGGTCACCGTCGAGCTCGTGAAGGCGCGGGCGTCGCTGGGCGAGATCGTCGCGCGGCTGCGCGGGGTGTTCGGCGCCTACATCGAACGGCCGGTGTTCTGATGCCGCCCGAGCCCTTCCGCATCCAGGTGCCCGACCCGGTGCTGGCCGACCTGCGCGAGCGCCTCGCGCGTGTGCGCTGGCCCGACCAGGCGCCGGGCGCCGAGTGGGCCTTCGGCACGAGCCTCACCTACATGAAGGACCTGGTCGCCCACTGGAAGGACCGCTACGACTGGCGCGCGCACGAGGCGCGGCTGAACGCGTTCCGCCAGTTCAAGGCGAAGGTGGCCGGTATCGATCTCCACTTCATCCACGAGGAGGGCCGCGGGCCCCGCCCGCTGCCGCTGCTGCTCTCGCACGGCTGGCCCGGCTCGGTGTGGGAGTTCCACAAGATCCTCCCGATGCTGACCGACCCCGCGCGCTTCGGCGGCGACCCGGCCGACTCGTTCACCGTGATCGCGCCGTCGCTGCCCGGCTACGGCTTCTCCTTCGCGCCCGGGCAGCCGCGCTTCGGGGTGGCCGAGATCGCCGACGCCTTCGCCGCGCTCATGACCGACGTGCTGGGCTACCGGCGCTTCGCCGCGCAGGGCGGGGACTGGGGCGGCTTCATCACCTCGCGGCTCGGCGCGACGCACCCGGAGCGGCTGGTGGGCATCCACGTCAACCTGCTCTCGCTCCGCCGCGACATCAAACCGCCCGCCCAGCCCAATCCGGAGGAGACGCAGTACCTCGAGGATCTCGGGCAGTGGCAGCGCGAGGAGACCGGCTACCAGTGGATCCAGGGCACCAAGCCCCAGACGCTGGCCTTCGGTCTGAGCGACTCCCCGGCCGGGCTCGCGGCGTGGATCGTGGAGAAGTTCCGGACGTGGAGCGACTGTGGCGGCGACGTGGAGCGGCGATTCACCAAGGACGAGCTGCTGACCAACGTGATGATCTACTGGGTGACCGGCGCCATCAACGCTTCCTTCTGGCCCTACTACGCCCGCTTCCACACTCCGTGGCCGATCGCGGACGGCCAGCGCATCGAAGTGCCGACCGCCTACGCCGCCTTCCCCCGGGAGATCGTGCGCCCACCGCGCGCCTGGGCCGAGCGGATGTACAACATCCGCCGCTGGACGGTGATGCCCGCGGGCGGGCACTTCGCGGCGATGGAGGAGCCGGCCGCGCTCGCCGATGACCTCCGGGCCTTCTTCCGGGAGTACCGCTGAGCCCGACGCGCCCCGCGCGACGGATCTCCACCGCCGGGCTGGTCTTCCTGGCGGTCGCCGCCGCGCTCGCGGCGTGGGCGGTGCTCATCGAGCCCGGATGGGTCGTGACCCGCGAGACTCGGCTGCCGATTGCGCGCTGGCCGGCCGCGCGGGGCCCGCTCCGCATCGTGGCGCTCTCCGACCTGCACACCGGCTCGCCGCACATCACGGTGGAGAAGGTCGAGCAGGTGGTGGCGCGCGTGAACGCGGCGCACCCCGACCTGATCGTGCTGCTGGGTGACTACGTGATCCACCGGGTGATCGGCGGGCGCTTCGTCGAGCCCGAGCGGACCGCCGCCGCGCTGCGCGGCCTCGCGGCTCCCCTCGGCGTCTTCGCGGTCCTGGGCAATCACGACTGGTGGTACGACGGCGGCCGCGTGGGCCGCGCGCTCGAGGGCGCGGGCATCCGGCTCCTGGAGGACACCGCGACGCGGGTCGACGCCCGCGGCGGCCCGCTCTGGATCGCGGGGGTGAGCGACCTCTACACGCGCCCCGCCGACGTCGGCCGCGCGCTCGCCTCGGTGCCCGAGGGCGCGCCGGTGATCCTGCTCACCCACAATCCGGACGTCTTCGTGCACGTCCCGGCCCGGGTGCTGCTCACCCTGGCCGGCCACACCCACGGCGGCCAGGTGAACCTGCCGGGGCTCGGCCGGCTCGTCGTGCCGTCGCAGTTCGGCGAGCGCTTCGCGATCGGCCACGTGCACGAGGACGGCCGCGATCTCTTCGTGACGCCGGGCATCGGCACCAGCATCCTGCCGGTGCGCTTCGGGGCGCCGCCCGAGATCTCGGTGCTCACGGTGGGCCGGTGAAGCGCCTGCTCGCGAGCTACGTGCCCGCGGTGGGCGTGGCCCTCGTGCTGGCCGCGGCCTGCCTCTGGGGCCTGCTCGCGGGCTCGCGGGCCCGCATGGGCGACCTCCTGTTCGCGGCGCGCCGCCCGGCACAGGTGTCGCGCTCCACCGTCATCGTTGGCATCGACCAGAAGAGCTACCAGGCGCTGCTGCCCCGTCACGGCCCCCTCTCCGCGTGGCCGCGCACGCTCTACGCGCGGGCTCTCGACGCGCTGGGCGCCGCGGGTCCGCGGGTGATCGCCTTCGCGATCTTCTTCGACGCCCAACGGCCGGAGGACGGCGACCTCGCCGAGGCGATGCGCCGGGCCGACAACGTGATCGTGCCGGTGGTGGCCCAGGGCCCGCGGGCCTTCGATCCGCGACCGGGCGTGGCCCAGGACTTCGAGACCTTCGTGCGGCCCGCCGAGACGGTGCGCCGCGGGGCGCGGGACGAGGGCCTCGCCAACATCACCACCAGCCAGGACAGCGTGGTGCGCAGCCTGCCCCTCTGCTGCGCGCGGGCGCGGAGCAGGTCCCGAGCCTGCCGCTGACCATCGTGGCCCACTTCACCCGACGTCCCGCGGTGCTCGACGCCGACCCGACACGCGGCTTCGTGTACGCGGCCGGCCGCGCGATCCCAGTGGCCGAGCACGACACCATGCTGATCGACTTCCTCGGGCCGCCGTCGGAGTCACCCCGGGGCGGCTCGTTCCGCATCATCTCGTTCGTGGACGTGCTCGAGGGGCGCTTCGATCCGGCCGAGATCCGCGATCGCATCGTGCTGCTCGGCCCCACCATCCGCGGGGTGGACGAGCACGCTACGCCGACCACCGGCGACACCCGGATGTGGGGGGTGGAGATCCTGGGCAACGCGGTGGAGACCGTCCTCTACCAGCACTTCCTGGTCCCGGCCTCTCCCTCGCTGACCGTGGCCCTGATCGGGCTCATGGCCGCGGTCGCCGCGTTCGTGGTGGCGGCCTGGCGTCCACTGACCGCCGGCCTCGCGGTGGCGGCCGGGCTCGCGCTCTACGGCACCGCGGCGGCGGTGCTCTTCGAGCGGGGGCTCGTGCTCGACCTGGTGTATCCGCCCGCCGCGCTCCTGGTGAGCTTCGCGGCCGCGCTGTCCTCGCGCCTGGTCGTCGAGCAGGCGGAGCAGCGGATGGTGCGCGAGGCGATGGGACGCTACCTCTCGCCGGTGGTGAGCCAGTGGGTGCTGGCCGATCCCGACCGCCTGCGCCTCGGCGGCGAGACCCGCGAGATGACGGTGCTGTTCAGCGACCTGCGCAGCTTCACGACGCTCGCCCACGCGCTGCCTCCCGCCACGCTCGTGACCCTGCTCAACCGGTACCGCGCGGAGATGGCCGACGTGGTCTTCCGCCACGATGGGGTGCTCGCCCAGTACGCGGGCGACGCGATCGAGGCGTTCTGGAACGCTCCGATGGACCAGGCCGACCACGCGCGCCGCGCGTGCGAGACCGCGCTCGACATGGTCGCGGCCCTCGCGGTACTGCGGCCCGTCTTCGAGGCGCGCGGCTGGGCCCACCTCGATCTCGGGGTGGGCATCAACACCGGGCAGATGGTGGTCGGCAACATGGGCTCGAAGGACCGCCTGATCTACACCGCGGTGGGCGACCCGGTCAACGTGGCCGCGCGGCTCGAGGGGCTCTCGAAGGAATACGGGGTGCGGGTGGTGGTCGGCGAGGCCACGGTGGCGGCGGCTCCCGACGCCTTCGCGTATCGCCTCCTCGACCTGGTGGCGGTGAAGGGCCGCGGCGAGCCGCTCCGGTGCTACGAGGTGATGGCCCGGACCGACGCCCTCGCGCCGGCCGCCCGAGAGATGCTCGCGCGCTACCACGAGGCCCTCGCGCTCTATCGCGCGCGGCGGTGGGAGGAGGCGCTGCGGCTGCTCGACGCGCTCGCCCGCGAGGCGCCCGCCGACGGGCCGATCGCGCTCTACCAGCGGCGCGCGCGGGCGCTCCTGGCCGACCCGCCCCCCGAGGACTGGGACGGCGTCTTCGTGGCGGAATCGAAGTAGCAGGCTACCGGCGCGGCGCGGCCAGCTCGAGCGTGGAGAGCGGCACCGGCGCGGGCCGGCCCATCTCGGGCCGCAGCTCGCTCATGCCCGCGCTGCCCGCCCGCGCGGTGCGAGGGTCGGGCGCGCCCGCCGCGGGCGGATCGATGAGCTGGACGACCTCGGACCGCAGGCTCTGTCCGTGATGCGCGGTGCCCGCGCGCTCGTGCCGGTAGGTCACCACTCCCTGGTAGCGCCCCACCACCGCCACCGTGAACGGCCCGTCGCCCACCCCGGTCAGCGTGACGACGAACGGTCCGGAGAGGCCGGCCGGCACCTCCACCGTGCGCGCGCCGCCCGGCACCGCCTTGGTGAGCGAGCCGAACACCTGGTTGACGTCGATGCCGGGCGGGACAAAGCCGGCGAGCCGGGGGCCACCCGGCATCGTCACGAGCGGCAGCACCGGCCCCGACGTGGTGATCTCGAGCGTGCTGCGATTCACCGCGAAGCTCTCGGTGAGGACGGGACGGCCGGGGGCGAGCGTGGCCTTCTGGCCCGGCCCGAGGCGCGCGGCCGGACCCGCCGCCCCGGCGACCTCGAGGGTTCCCGCCCGCGTCCAGCAGACGAACGGCCCGCCGCCCGGCTGCTGCTGAGCGCCGATCAGCCCATCGTGCGCGGTGGCGCTATAGGCGTTGGACTCGATCGTGACGGTGGCGCGCCCGCCGAGCCAGCCGGCCACCCGTGCCCAGACGGTGCCGACCGTGACGAGCACGCCGACCCGCGAGGCCTGGCGCCCCTCCATCTGCGCCTGGCGGACCGTCACATCGGAAGCGGGCTCCACCGTGACCGTGGTCCCGTCGAGGAAGGTGATGAGGGCGCGGCCGTCGGTGCCGGTGACCACGCGATCGCCGACCGCCAGATCGCTGCCGCTCGCCACCGCCGCCGGCCGGTCGGACCCGGCGCCGACCCGCTCCACCGGGACGCTGAGTACGGTGAGGGTGGCCGCCGTGGAGACGCCGCCCGGGCGCTCCTGCCCCGTCGCTCCGGTCGAAACGGACAGGAGCGCGGCGATCATCAGCAGAGCCAGTCGCCGGGTGCGCGCCATCCGCCTCATCATACCCTGCGGGACCGGAGGGGCCGGGGTCCGGCGCGGTCGGATCACCCCCGTCCGGCGCGTCGGCCTCCGCGGGAGGGCGCGGTGGTCCGCCGCCCCCGATACGTGGGCCGGGTCGGCCGCAGGCGCCGCCTCAGAATCTCGCGCCGGGTTGCCACCGGCCGGCGACGATCCAGCAGTCGCTCCCGCTCCTGCCACTTCCGCTCGACGGCTCGCTGCTCGTCCCGCCTCCACAGGCGTCCGAGCAACCCGGCGAGCAGGACGCTCGCGAAGAGGGCCAGGACGAGCAGGACGTAGGGTCTCACGGGAGCCGAAGCGTACCAGAGCGTGGGTGACCTGCCAAGCCGAGCGTGCGCCGAGGGCCGCGTGTACCATGTCGCCCCATGAAGCTCGGATTCTCGCTGCCCACCGCCGGGGCGTGGGCCACCCCGGAGAATCAGATCCGCGTCGCGCGCCAGGCCGAGACGCTCGGCTACCACTCGTTGTGGGTGTTCCAGCGTTTGCTCTACGCGCTCGATCCGAAGAACGAGTACCCGCCGGTGCCGGGCAAGACGTGGCCCAACCCGTTCGAGCGCGTGCTCGACCCCATCGTCACGCTCGCCTACGTGGCCGCGGCCACCTCGCGCATCCGACTCGGCACCAGCGTGCTGATCATGCCGTTCTACACGCCGGTGGTCCTGGCCAAGCAGCTCGCGACCCTCGACGTGCTCTCGGGGGGTCGGCTCGACGTCGGGCTGGGCCTCGGCTGGTCGGAGGACGAGTACGAGGCGGTTGGGGTTCCGTACAAGGCGCGCGGGCGTCGCGGCGACGAGTTCCTCCGCTGCCTCGACATGATCTGGACCCAGGACGTGATCGAGTTCCACGGCGAGTTCTATCACGTGCCGCGCTGCCGGGTGGAGCCCAAGCCGGTGCAGAAGCCGCGCCCGCCGATCACCATCGGCGGCTACGGCAGCACGGTGGTGAAGCGCGCGGTCGAGCTCGCCGACGGGTTCAACGGTGGCAACGTGCCGATGGCCAGCGTGGCCCCGCTGGTGCGCGAGGTCCGGGAGGCGGCGGCCGCGCGCGGCAAGGACCCGGACCGGCTTCACATCGTCTGCCGCGGCTCCTACCGGGTGCACGACGTTCCGCAGGGTCCCGACCGCCGGCCGCTCTGGGGCACGCTCGACGAGATCCGCGAGGACATCGACCGCTACGCGGCCGCCGGCCTCACCGAGCTGTTCCTCGAGGGCAACTTCGTGCCGGGTGGGCCGTCGCTCGAGCAGACCCTCGACGTGATGACCCGCCTCGCCCCCGCCGGCTAGTCTGGATTTCGACGTATTTCTCCTTGGTTACCTCTCGGATCGGTCCCTTCTTCCCGCGATCGTCAGTCCGTGCCCCTTCTCGAAGACCGGCGCGCCAGTCGGGACCGAGGCTTATCTCATTGGTGACCGGTAGTGTCAGCTTTCTGTCAGGATCTGCGAAGGACGTTGCAATCGCCGCAACGGCTTTCTCAGCAAAGCGCAGTTATTTCATCTGGTTAGCAATGACACACCGGGCGTCCAAATAGCGATATCTTCGGCACTGTTCTTGCTCCGACGGTCCGTCATGGACGATAGCCTCCCGAGCATCTTGTGTGTGGATGACGACGTGGACATCCTCGACCTGCTCAAGGAGTATTTTACCGAGCAAGGGTTCGTCGTCCTCACCGCCACCAACGGCGTCGAGGCATTCCTCCAGGTCAAGCGCTGGCAGCCGAAGGCGGTGATCCTCGATCTCTTCATGCCCCGCCTCGGCGGCATCGGCGCTCTCGGGCGCATCAAGGCCCTCAATCCCGACGTCGTGGTGATCCTGGTCAGCGGCATGGGCAACGCCCTCGAGCTGGTCACCGAGGCCGGCCTGAGTGTCGCGGGCGCTTTCGCAAAGCCGCTCGACCTCATGCAGCTCTCCGAGACGCTGGCCCGGGCGGGCGTGGTGGCCCCCTCCGCCTTCGTCAGGGGCGAGACCTCGCCGGAGCGCCGGCCGGTCCGCGCGCGCATCCTGGTGGTGGACGACGAGCTCGAGTTCCGCAAGGTCCTGGCCGAGTACCTCGAGGAGCGCGGCTTCGACGTGATCGAGGCGCAGGCGGGCGAGGAGGCGCTGGACCGGATCCCCGACTTCCATCCGCACATCGTCCTGATGGACGTGATGATGGCTGGGATGGGCGGCATCGAGGCCCTGCGCCGGATCAAGGTCAGCGCGCCCGAGACCTGCGTGATCATGGTGACCGCGGTCGAGGACATCGACTCCGCGCGCGGCGCGCTCGCCCTCGGCGCCTCCGACTACGTCACCAAGCCGTTCAGCTTCCAGTATCTCGACTCGGTGCTCGAGGTCCACATGCTGATGGACCACATCGACCCGAAGTCGAGCTAGCCGACACCCGACCTTCCCACCGCCTCCTCCAGCAACCGCTCGGCGGCGTCCTCGCCCGAGCGCACGCAGTCCGCGATTCCCACGCCCCGATAGGCCCCGCCGACCAGGCGCAGGCCGGGATGCCGCGACACCGCCTGCTCGATCGCCGCCGCGCGGGCCGCGTGGCCCACGTGGTACTGCGGCATCGCCCGCGCGTGGCGGGCCACCCGCGCGAGCTCGGGCTCGGCGGTGATGCCGAGGAGCGGGCCGATCTGCTCCCGCGCGGTCCTGACCAGGGTCGCGTCGTCGCCCTGCAGCACGCTCTCGTTGAGGGCGCCGCCCAGGAAGACCCGCAGCAGGACATGCCCCTCGGGCGCGCGCCCCGAGTACTTCACGCTCGAGAAGGTGCACGCGATGATCGGGCGCCGCTCCACGTGCGGGACCACGAAGCCGAAGCCGTCGAGCGGGTGCCGCACGTCCGCCCGGCGGTAGGCCAGGCTCACCGTCGCGGACGAGGCGTGGGGGATGCCCTCGAGGAGGTGCGTGAGTGCCGGATCCACGTAGCGCAGCATGCGCGCAGCCTGGTGCGCCTCGGGCGCCAGGACGAGCGCGTCGGCCTCGTAGGCGACACCGCCCGCGGTCGCGATCCGCCACCGCCCGTCCTCGCGCGCCACCGCGGTGACGCGCTCCTTGAGGCGCACCGCCCCCGCGGGGAGCCGGGCGGCGAGCGCCTGGACGAGCTCGTCCATGCCCCGGGCGAGGGTCACGAAGAGCGACCAGCGGGCCCCGCTCGTCCCCGCGTGCTGCGCCGGCGCCTTCCGCGCCGCGCGCCAGAGGGCCAGGATCACGCTCCGCTCGCGCCGCTCCATCTCGAGGAAGCGCGGCATGGTCGCCGACAGCGACAGCTCGTCGGGATCCGCGGTGTAGATGCCCGCGACCAGAGGCTGGGCGACGCGCTCGAGCGCCTCGCGGCCGAGGCGACGCCGCACGAAGGCGCCGAGGCTCTCGTCGGGATCGCCGCCCCGCGGCAGCACCAGGTCGCAGGCCATCCGGAGCTTGCCCGGCCAGGAGAAGAGCCGCGAGGCGAGCAGCGGCGCGAGGCGGGTCGGCGCCAGCAGGTGAAAGCCCTCGGGCAACGGATGCAGGCGGCCGCCCCAGACCACGAACGTGCGCCGGAAGCGATCGTCGGTACGGATCAACCGCTCCTCCAGCCCGATCCGCTGGCACAGGGCGAGGGCCCACGGCTTCTCGGACAGGAAGGAGTCGGGCCCGCACTCGACGAGAAAGCCGTCACGCTGCTCGGTCTGGATGGTGCCGCCCACCCGGTCCGCGCCCTCGAGCACGGTCAGCTCGAGCGGCCGCCCCTGCTCCCGCGCCCGCTCGACGGCGCGGTGGGCCGAGGCCAGCCCGGAGATCCCCGCGCCGACGACGACGAGCCTCACCGCTCGGTCACCCGATCGACCAGGTCGGCCAGCATGGCGATGAAGTCGGGATGGTCGTTGGCGGCGGGCGCGCGATGGAATGCCACCCCGACGGCCTCCGCCGCTCGGCGCGCCTCCACGTCGAGGTCGTAGAGCACCTCCACGTGGTCGCAGACGAACCCGACCGGCACCACCACCACCTCCCGCGCGCCTTCGCGGCCGAGCGCACGGATCGCGTCGGCGACGTCGGGCTCGAGCCACGGGTCGCGCGGCGACCCGCTCCGGCTCTGGTAGGCGATCGTCCAGCTCGCGCGGCCGAGCCGCCCCGCGATCGCCCGCCCCGCCGCCTCCAGCTGCGCCGCATACGGCGAGCCCGCAGCCATGGCCACCGGCACGCTGTGCGCGGTGAACACGAGGCGCGCGGCGGCCCGGCGCGCGGGCTCGACCGCCTCCAGCGCCGCGCGAGTGCAGTCCGCCATCGCGTCCACGAAGCGCGGGTGATCGGCCCAGGGCGGCGCGAAGACGACCTCGGGCGCGTCGGGCCCGACCTTCTCTCGCGCGGCGGCCACGTCGTCCACGTAGCGGGCCCACGAGGCCTCGGTCTGCAGCGACGAGAGGATGATGCCGACCGCGCGGCGCCGGCCCCGGTCCTTCATCTCGGCGAGAGTCTCGTGGAGAAAGGGATGCCAGTTGCGCATGCCGACCCAGACCGGCAGCGCGCGATCCCGGGCCGCGAGCGCGGCGGCGAGCGCGTCACCCTGCCCGCGCGTCAGCGCGTTGAGCGGCGAGCGCCCGCCGATGATCTCGTAGTGCCGGGCAACCTCCTCCAGGCGTGCGGGGGGGATCGGGTGCCCGGTGGTCACGATCTGGAGGAACTGGCGAATGTCCTCGGGCCGCTCGGGCCCGCCGAAGGCGACGAGCAGCACCGAGTCCACCGGGCTCATCGCGCGGACAGCTCGTGGACGATGTCGACCAGCGCCCGCACGTGCTCGACCGGCGTCTCCTTGTGGATGCCGTGCCCGAGGTTGAAGACGTGCCCCGGGCGACCGGCCGCCGCGTCGAGGATCTCGCGCGCCGCGACCCGGATCGCGTCGACGTCCGCCAGCAGCACCGCGGGGTCGAGATTCCCCTGCACCGCCACCTCGTGCCCGAGCCGCGCCCAGGTCGACCCGAGCTCCACCCGCCAGTCGAGCCCGATGACGTCGCCGCCCGCCTCCTTCATCGCAGGGAGCAGGCCTCCGGTGCCGACACCGAAGTGGATGACCGGAACGCCCGGACGCAGGGCCTGCATGACCCGACGGCTGTGCGGCAGCACGTAGGCGCGATAGTCGGCCGGCGAGAGCGCGCCCACCCACGAGTCGAAGAGCTGCACCGCCTGCACGCCGGCGCCGATCTGGCCGTTCAGATAGTCGGCGGTGACGTCGGCGAGCCGCGTCATCATGGCGGCCCACGCCTCCGGCTCCCGCCGCATGAAGGTCTTGGTCAGGAGGAACTCGCGCGAGGGGCCGCCCTCGATCAGATAGGACGCGAGGGTGAAGGGCGCCCCCGCGAAGCCGATCAGCGGCACGCGATCGGCGAGCGCCTTGCGCACGCGCGCCACCGTCTCGTAGACGAAGCCGAGCGCGTCGTCGACGTCTATGTGCGGAAGAGCACGCGCCGCCTGGCTACTACGGACCGGGCGGCCGATGCGCGGGCCGTCGCCCCGCGTGAACTCGAGCCCCACCCCGAGCGGCTCCAGCACGAGCAGGATGTCGGCGAAGAGGATCGCCGCGTCGACGCCCAGGCGCTCCACCGGCTGGAGCGTCACCTCCGCGGCCGCCTCCGGGCTCTTGCACAGCTCGAGGAAGCCGAGCCGCGCCCGCACCGCCCGGTACTCCGGCATGTAGCGGCCGGCCTGCCGCATCAGCCAGATCGGGGTGAACGGGACGGGCCGGCGGAGACACGCCTGCAGGAAGGGAGGTGACGCACCCGGCGCCATGCTGCTCCGAGCCTACAGGCGGGGTCTGGCGCAGTCAAGGAAGCGGGGCTATCATCCCGCGCCAGGAGGCTTCCCCATGCCCTTTCTCTCCGGCAAGCAGGCGTTTCTCCAGATCCTGAAGCAGGAAGGCGTCGACACCATGTTCGGCAACCCGGGCACCACCGAGCTGCCGCTGATGGACGGTCTCGTGCGCGAGCCGAGCATCCGCTACATCCTGGCCCTGCAGGAGGCGGTGGCCATCAGCATGGCCGACGGCTACGCGCAGGCGAGCGGGAAGCTCGGGGTGGTGAACGTCCACACCTCGCCCGGCCTCGGCAACGCGATGGGCATGCTCTACGACGCCCACGAGGCGGGCACGCCGCTGCTCATCACCGCGGGCCAGCACGACCAGGCGATGAATCTCACCGAGCCGATCCTCTGGTCGGACCTGCCGCCGGTGGCGCGCCCCTACGTGAAGTGGTCGCACGAGATCACCCGCATCGAGGACCTGCCCCGCGCGGTGCGCCGCGCGGCCAAGACCGCTCTCGCCCATCCGACCGGGCCGGTGTTCATCTCGCTACCGGTCGACGTGCTGAACGCGGAGCGCGAGCTCGACCTGCTGCAGCCGACCCGGGTGGCCCCGCGCATCCGCGGCGATCGCGCCGCGATCGAGGCGGCCGCCGATCTGCTCGTGAAGGCGGGCCGGCCCGTCCTCATCGCGGGCGACGCGGTCGCCCACGGCGACGCGCTGGCCGAGATGGCGGAGCTGGCCGAGACGCTGGGCGCCCCGGTCTACACCGAGTGCGTGCCGTCCACCTGCTCGTTCCCGTTCACGCATCCGCTCTACCACGGCCCCTTCCCGCGCCTGGGTCAGCCGATCCGCCAGCTCCTCATGCAGCACGACCTGCTGTTCTCGGTGGGCGGCGACCTCTTCACCCTCTCGCTGCCGTCCGACGTGGAGCCGATGCCGGAGGGCCTGCCGCTCATCCATCTCGATCTCGATCCGTGGGAGATCGGCAAGAACTACCCGGCGCAGGTGGCGATCCAGGGCGACCCGAAGGTGACGCTGCCCGAGCTGGTGGAGGCGCTGCGGCGGCGCCTGAGCCCGGCCCAGGCCAAGGAGGTGGGCGCGCGGGTGGAGCGGCTGCGGATCGCGCAGGAGGCGCGCCGCGAGGCGCTGCGTCAGGAGGCGGCGTCGCAGGCGAGCCGCTCCCCGATCAGCCCGCTCGCGCTGGTGGGGGCGGTGGCGGGCGCGGT
>Ga0099791_10000595_pt1 | contig 13529 bp, 11 predicted proteins | sample Rivendell_Oct201_7_FD_77318 | JGI IMG/M metagenome (GOLD analysis project Ga0099791, IMG submission 77318) | Vadose zone soil and rhizosphere microbial communities from the Eel River Critical Zone Observatory, Northern California to study diel... | ecosystem: Environmental > Terrestrial > Soil... | reverse complement strand
TCCCGACGTCTGGCTGGTGCGGCACGACGAGTTGGCCCAATGGGTGCGCGACAACGCCATCGCGGAATGGACCAATCAGCAGCGGTTTTTCCCGGGATGACGTACGCCTTCCCCCAAGCGGGCCGTATGGGCAAGTTCGGCGTCACATATACTGACGTAATGGCTCAGTGCCGCGGTTGAGAACATCGAGGTAGCGAGCGTAGGCGAATACGCGGCGGCGCCGTTTTCCAGTCACTTCACGGGCGATGCCCAGCTTGGCCAAATGCTTCATCGCTTTGGCTATGGTTGGCTCGGACAAGGAGAGCTCTTTGGTCACAGCCGGGATTGATAACAGCGGACGCTTCTGAAGCAGTTCGTGTACTCGAAGCGCCGAGGCTGCAGGCCGCCCTAGCCGGCTAACTTTCTCGCGATCAGCCTCGAATAGAGCAATGAGCTGCCGCGCTGTCTCGATCGCCTCGGTGGCGGTTTCCAGCACGCCTTCCAGGAAGAAATTGACCCATGTTTCCCAGTCGCCGGTGTCGCGAACGTTCTGAAGCAGCTCATAATAGCGCTGGCGATGCGTCTTGAAATAGAGGCTGAGATAAAGGATCGGCTCGTGCAGCGCACCCGCCGCACAGAGAAGAAAGGTGATGAGCAGACGACCGAGCCGGCCATTGCCGTCAAGGAAAGGATGGATCGTCTCAAATTGCACGTGCACCAACGCCGCTCTTACGAGCAGTGGAATGCCGGGATGATCCGCGTGCAGAAAGCGCTCGAACGCGCCGAGACACTCATTAAGTTTCTCCGGAGGCGGGGGCACGAAGATTGCGTTGCCCGGTCGCGTGCCGCCAATCCAGTTTTGTGTGCGCCGAAACTCGCCCGGCTGTTTGCTGCTGCCACGACCGGTGCGCAGGAGGACCCCGTGAATCTCCCGTATCAACCGCAGCGATACGGGGAACGCGTCCTCGCGAATGCGGCGCAGGCCATGATTCAGCGCCGCCACGTAGCTTGACACCTCCTCAACGTCATCAATCGGGACTTGGGGAATCTCCTCGGACTCAAATAAGAGCAGGTCGGACAGCGACGACTGCGTTCCTTCGATCTGGGATGACAGCAGAGCTTCTTTTCGAACATACATGTAAATAAAAAGTGGCGGCGCGGGTAAAACTGTCGTCACGCCGTCCAGGCGACCGAGAGCGGCCGTCGCACGGTCCAGAACATCCACAAGGCTGGTCAGGTCGACAGCCGGTCGCGGCGGTAGTGGCGGAGGGATGAACGCCTTCACGCTTTCGCCGCCGACTGAACTGACAACAAAAGTTCCAAGTCGGGTGTTTTCGGTCGGCCTCAAAGCAACGCATCCTTTCCTTAGCGTTTACGTAAGGAAAGGATATGGCGTTATCCTTTCCTTAGCGTTTACGTAAGGAAAGGATATGGCGCTTTTCTTTTCTTATCTAGCACCGCGCCAGGGTCAGCATGGGCTATTTCCCCGCCGCCAGCGTGTCGCGGAACCGATTGGCGGGGTAGACGCCGAGAATCTTCAACGAGTCCGGCTGGCTGAAAAACGCCAGTTCTTCGAGCGCCAGCTTGAGCCCGGGGTCGTCCGGATGTCCTTCGACGTCGGAATAGAATTGGGTCGCCGAAAATGTCCCCTCCAGCATGTAGCTTTCAAGCTTGGTCATGTTGACGCCGTTGGTGGCGAAGCCGCCGAGCGCCTTGTAGAGCGCGGCCGGGATGTTGCGCACCTGGAAGATGAACGTCGTCACCACCGGCCCGTCGTTGGCCGGCGGCCGCTTGGCTTCCCGCGAGAGCACGATGAACCGCGTGGTCGAGTGGGACTCGTCCTCGATGTTCTCGGCGAGGATTTCGAGCCCATAGATTTCCGCCGCGAGCTTCGATGCGATCGCGGCGCAGCTGCGGTTTCGACGCTCGGCGACTTCCCGCGCCGCGCCTGCGGTGTCGGCGGCGACCACGGCCTTGACGCCGAGCTTGCGGAGAAAGTTACGGCACTGACCGAGCGCCATGGTGTGGCTCTCGACGGACTTGATCTCGGCAAGCGTCACTCCCTTGAGGCCCATCAATTGATTGCGGATGGGCAGGAACCACTCGGCCACGATATGCAACCCGGCGCCCGGCATCAGGTGGTGGATATCGGCGACGCGCCCGGCGACCGAGTTCTCGATCGGGATCATACCGAGATCGGCCTCCCGGCTCGCCACGGCGTTGAGCGCGTCCTCGAAGGTGGGGCACGGCACCGGTTCGGCATCCGGATAGGCCTCCCGGCAGGCAATGTGCGAGTTCGCTCCCGGCTCTCCCTGGAAAACGATTTTCAGTCGTTTGGCTGACGCGGTCATGGCGGTCCTTGTACGCGACAAAATGATCCGGTCAACGTCGCGCTAACATGACGCGGGCGGCTTCGAGGTCGTCCGCAGTGTCGACACCGAGCGGCACCGAATCCACGATCGCCACGTCGATGCGCATGCCGGCTTCAAGCGCGCGCAACTGCTCGAGCTTTTCCCGCCGCTCAAGTGCGGATGCCGGCAGGCGGACGAATTTCTCGAGCGCCGCCCGCCGATAAGCGTAAAGTCCGATGTGGTGATAGAGCGGTCCGTCTCCGTGGGGCGCGGTCGCCCGGGTGAAGTAGAGCGCCCGCAGCCGGCCCCCTCCCTTCCCTCCCCCGCTTGCGGGGGAGGGAAGGGAGGGGGAGTTTCCGATGGGCGTGCCGACAACCTTGACGACATTAGGGTCAGTACGCTCTTGCGGTCGGCGGATCTCGGCCGCCAACGTCGCGATATCGACCGCAGGATCGGCCAGCGGCACCAGGGCCGCCCGGATGTCGGCTGGAGCAATCGTCGGAAGATCGCCTTGTACGTTCACGATGATGCCAGCGCCGGCGCCGATTTGCTCCATCGCTTCGAAGATGCGGTCGGAGCCCGACACATGGTCGGCCCGGGTCATGACGGCCTGACCGCCGGCCTTGGCGACGGCGGTGGCGATTTCTTCCGAATCCGTTGCCACGTAGACCGGCCCGAGACCGGTTTCCCTGGCGCGATCCAACACATGGACGATCATCGGCCGCCCGGCGATATCGGCGAGCGGCTTGCCCGGCAGTCGCGTCGACGCCATGCGGGCCGGAATGAGGATGAGGACGCTGTCCGACATAGAGGTCCTCTGGGGGCGGGCGGGACGCCCGCGGTCCCAGGAGCTAGAGGGCGGGGCTCGCTTATACGTGTTGCCAGGGCGGAGGCAAACGGGCTATTTCTGCGCCGCAACAAACGCGGTCATTCCGCCAACTCCTTTAATTTACGAGACCCTGTGGCAGATGGACTCTTTCGAATTCAACAAGATCGCGGGCGCCGTGCTGGCGACCGGCTTGTCCCTGGTGGCCCTGAACATTACGGCCGAGGCGATTTTTGCGCCCCACCATCCGGCCAAGCCCGGCTTCGAAATCGACGTGAAGCCGCAGGCCGCCGCACCCGGAGCCGACGCGAAGGCGGCCCCGGACGAGCCGATCGAAAAGCTGCTCGCCAGCGCCACGGTCGACCGCGGCCAGTCGGCCGCCAAGGCCTGCTCGGCCTGTCACAACTTCCAAAAAGGCGGCCCCAATGCCATCGGCCCCAATCTCTTCGGCATCGTCGGTCGCGCCAGGGCCTCCGACCCGGGTTTCGGCTATTCCGACGCCATGAAGGCGAAGGGCGGCGAATGGACCATCGAGGACCTGAATAAGTTCCTGACAAATCCGAAAGAATTCGTCCCCGGCACGAAAATGAACTTCCCCGGCTTCGCCCGCGGCAGCCAGCGAGCCGATGTCATTGGCTATCTCAATTCGCTTGCCGATAGTCCAAAGCCGCTGCCTGTGGCCAAGCAGTAGGCGTTAAGCAAGCCGGCACAATTGCCGTGACCGCACGGGAATTTGACCCCCAGCGTCCATTGGACGCCTTGCAGCCCTGTGGCGTCGCGGCCGAAAAACACAATAATGGTCCTGACCTGTATGCTCCGGCCCGCTAGGGGGACCGGGGGGGCTTCGACTGACCGAAGGAGAGTCGATTGATCATCAAATCCTTGCTGCCCGCTTGCGCGGCCGCCGCCCTGATCGCCACCCCGATCCTGTTCGCCGCCCAAGCGCCGGCCGAGGAAAAGGCTCAGGAGAGAGTTTGGCGGCACGGAGCGTCGCTGCTCGGCGACTTGAAGTACGGCCCGGATTTCAAGCGTTTCGACTACGTCAATCCCAATGCCCCCAAGGGCGGGACGGTGCGCCTCTCTGGCTTCGGCGGCACTTATGACAATTTCAATCCGGTCGTCGCCGGCGTGAAAGGCACGATCGTCAACGGTGTGGCGGAGATCTACGATACGTTGATGGTTTCACCCCTCGATGAAGTCGAGACCTCATATGGCCTGCTCGCGGAAGGTTTGACCTACCCCCAAGACGTCTCGTCCGTCACCTACCGCCTGCGTCCAATCGCCAAGTGGCATGATGGTAAACCGGTGACACCCGACGATGTGATATTTTCGTTCAACGCATTCAAAACGAACTCGCCTTTGTACTCTAAGTATTACCAGCATGTCACGAAGGCCGAGAAGACCGGCGACCACGACGTCACCTTCACATTCGATGCCCCCGGCAACCGTGAACTGCCGCTGATCGTCGGCCAGCTCAGCGTGCTGCCCAAGCACTGGTTCGAAGGCACAGACAAGAACGGCAACAAGCGCAATGTCGCCAACACCACGTTGGAACCGCCGCTCGGCAACGGCGCCTACCGGATCAAGGAATTCGTGCCCGGACGCTCGATTGTCTACGAGCGGGTCAAGGACTATTGGGGCAAGGACGTGCCGGTGAACATCGGCCGCGATAACTTCGATGAGCATCGCTTCGAATATTACCGCGACGCGCAGGTAGGGCTCGAAGCATTCAAGGCAGACCAGATCGACTTTCGCACCGAAAACGTCGCGAAAAACTGGTCGACAGCATACGATTTCCCCGCCGTGGCCGACAAGCGTGTCTTGAAGGAAGAATTTCCGGTCCGCGACAGGGGAATCATGCAGGGCTTCGTCCTGAATACGAGGCGGAGCAAATTTGCCGATCCGCGGGTGCGGCGAGCATTCAACCTGGCGATGGATTTCGAGGAGATGAACAAGCAGTTCTTCTTCGGCATGTATCGGCGGATCGGGAGCTATTTCGACGGCACCGAACTTGCCTCTTCCGGCCTTCCGTCCGGTCTCGAACTTGAAATCCTGCAAACCGTGCGCGACCAGGTTCCGCCGGAAGTTTTCACCACAGAATACAAGAACCCCGTCAACGGCAATCCAGAGAACGTGCGCAACAACCTGCGCGAGGCAGCCCGCCTGTTGCGCGAATCCGGCTGGGAAATCCGCAATCAGAAGCTCGTCAACACCAAGACCGGCGAACCGATGACCGTCGAAGTGCTCAACCCTGCGAACAGTCCAAACAACTTCGAGCGCATCATATTATTTTATAAGTCGTCGCTGGAGCGACTTGGCATGACGATCTCCGTGCGGAATGTCGACGACGCACAATACGAAAACCGCGAGCGGAAATGGGATTACGATATGACCGTCGGCTTATGGGCCGAATCTCTCTCGCCAGGTAATGAGCAGCGCGAATTTTGGGGCTCGAAAGCCGCTGACGATGTGGGCTCACGCAACCTCATCGGCATCAAGAATCCCGCTGTCGACAAGCTTATCGACCGGGTGATCTTCGCGAAGAATCGAGAGGAGCTTGTCGCCGCCACCAGGGCCCTCGACCGCGTGCTGTTATGGAACAATTATATCGTGCCAAACTGGACATCCGGGCTTTCATATACGGTGCGCTGGGACCGCTTCAGCCACCCGGATAAAATGCCCGAGTATGGCGCCAGCGCGTTCCCCACCATCTGGTGGTGGGACCCTGTGAAGGCGGCCAAGACCGGAGGACGCCAATGAGCCTCGGTCGCAAGCCGTTCTCGCGCCGCCGCGTGCTCGTTCTCTCCGCCGGCGCAATGGCGGCGCCCGCGCTGCTGCGCGGCGCCGGGGCCGCCGGCGCGGCGGACGAGGTCGAGCCCCATGGCATTTCGTCGTTCGGCGACCTCAAATACCCGGCTGACTTCCGGCGTTTCGACTACGTCAATCCGAACGCCCCCAAGGGCGGCGTGTTTTCGGAGACCGTCACGACCCGACTGTTCAATCAGAATTTTCTCACCTTCAACTCCCTCAACAGCTTCATCCTGAAGGGCGACGCCGCGAAAGCGATGGAATTAACCTTCGCGAGCTTGATGAGCTCGGCAGAAGACGAACGGGATGCGATGTACGGCCTTGCGGCCGACAAGGTGCGGATCTCGGCGGATGGCCTTGCGCATCGGTATCATATCCGGCCAGAGGCGCGTTTCCACGACGGCAGCAAGCTGACCGCGAGGGATGTGGCGTTCTCGCTCAACCTTCTTAAGGAGAAGGGCCATCCCGTCATCACCCAGCACATGCGCGACGTGAAAGGCGCCGAGGCGGACGATGACGAGGCCGTGACGATACGTTTCGCCGAGAAGCGCGCCCGCGACGTGCCGCTGTTCGTTGCCAGCCTGCCGATCTTCTCACGTGCCTACTATGGGACGCATGAGTTCGATCAGACCACGCTCGATGTTCCGCTCGGTTCGGGGCCGTATCGGGTGGGCCGCTTCGAACCGGGCCGCTACATCGAGTATCAGCGCGTCGCCGACTGGTGGGGCGCGAAATTGCCGGTCAACGTCGGTCAATACAATTTCGATACGGTGCGCTACGAGTACTATCGCGACCGCGACGTCGGATTCGAAGGCTTCAAGGCCAAGAGCTATCTGTTCCGCGAGGAATTCACCTCGCGCACCTGGGCCACCGGCTATGATTTTCCGGCCATCCGCGACGGCCGCGTCAAGCGCGACCAAATTCCCGATAACCTGCCCACCGGCGGGCAGGGCTGGGTCTTCAACATGCGGCGCGCCAAGTTCACCAATCCGCGGCTGCGCGAAGCCCTGAACTACGCGTTCGACTTCGAATGGACCAATAAGACCATCATGTATGGGGTCTACAAGCGCACCTATTCGGTATTCCAGAATTCCGACATGATGGCGCAAGGATTGCCGAGCCCCGAAGAGCTGAAATTGCTGGAGCCGTGGCGTGGCAAGGTGCCCGACCAGGTATTCGCAGAGCCTTTCGCGCCGCCGGTGTCCGACGGGTCCGGCCAGGATCGCGCGCTCCTGCGCAAGGCATCGCAGATGCTGCAGGATGCCGGTTTTCCCATTAAGAATGGCAAACGCGTCAATGCGAACGGCGAGCCGGTCACGATCGAATTTTTGGAGGACGATCCGCAGCTCCAGGCGCATCACGGTCCGCTCATCAAGAATCTCGGGACGCTCGGCATCGATGCCACCCTGCGGATCGTCGATCCGGTGCAGTACATGGCCCGCCGCAACGACTTCGATTTCGACGTCACGATGCACCGCATGAGCTTTTCAACAACGCCTGGCGAGGGGCTGCGAACCTATTTTTCCTCCACTGCGGCCGCAACGAAGGGGTCGGAGAATCTCATCGGCATCGCCAATCCGGCGGTCGACGCCCTCATCGAGAGCATCATCGCTGCCAAGACGCGCGACGAACTCGTGGTCGCGGTTCGTGCGCTCGACCGCATTCTGCGCGCGGGCCAATATTGGATTCCCCAGTGGCACAGGGGCTCGCACCCGATCGCCTACTGGGACGTGTTCGGCCACCCGGAATCCCCGCCCTTCTATGCCCGCGGTGTTCCGGAGACCTGGTGGTACGACCGCGACAAAGCCGCCAAGCTCGAGAAGTCAGGCTAGTGCAGTGGCACTGACGTTCCCTGCCTATCAACATCACTCCGGACGCCCCGTCTTCGCGGGCATCCACGTCTTTATTGCGGGCCTTCAACGAGAAAGATGTGGATGGCCGGGACAAGCGCGGCCATGACTCCGCAAACGTGGTTCTCCATGACCAGAACGCGCCGTTAGCTTGCGGGCAAGAGCCGGCGAAATGACCGTATAAGGGTTAGACTCAGGCACTAAATGAGCGCTTACATCATCCGTCGCATTCTTTTCATGATCCCGACCCTGTTCGGGATCATGCTGGTGTCCTTCGCCGTCGTACAGTTCGCGCCAGGCGGCCCGGTGGAACGGGTTATCGCCCAGCTTTCCGGCGTCGACACCGGCGCCACCTCGCGCATTTCAGGATCAGGGGGCGGCGATTTCGGTGCCCGCGGCGGGCAGGGGGGATCCCAACTCGACGCCACGACATCGAAATACCGCGGCGCCCAGGGTCTCGATCCGGAATTCATCAAGAAGCTGGAGAAGCAGTTCGGCTTCGACAAACCGGCCTACGAGCGCTTCTTCCTGATGCTGTGGAATTACGTGCGCTTCGATTTCGGCCAGAGCTATTTCCGCGACATCAGCGTCCTCGCCCTGATCCGGGAAAAATTGCCTGTCTCCATCTCGCTCGGGTTCTGGATGACGCTCGCCACCTATCTGATTTCCATTCCGTTGGGCATCAAGAAGGCAGTCGCCGACGGCTCGCCTTTCGACGTCTGGACTTCCGGTGTCGTCGTCATCGGCAACGCTATCCCGGGCTTCCTGTTCGCCATTCTGCTCATCGTGCTGTTTGCCGGAGGGTCGTATCTCGACTGGTTTCCGCTGCGCGGGCTGCATTCCGACAACGCGGCCGCAATGTCGTGGGGGCGACATATTCTCGACTATTTCTGGCATCTCGCCTTGCCGTTGATCGCGCTCGGTGTCGGCGCCTTCGCGACCCTGACGATCTTCACCAAGAACTGCTTCCTCGACGAAATCCGCAAGCAATATGTGCTCACCGCCCGCGCCAAGGGCTGCAACGATCGCCAGGTGCTGTACGGTCATATCTTCCGCAACGCCATGCTGCTGATCATTGCGGGATTTCCGGGCGCCTTCGTGCGTGCATTCTTTACCGGGGCGCTGCTGATCGAAACCATTTTCTCGCTCGACGGCCTCGGCCTCTTAAGCTTCGAGAGCGTGCTCAACCGCGACTATCCGGTCGTGTTTGCAAATCTCTATATTTTTGCCTTGGTCGGACTGATCATAAATCTGATCTCCGACCTCACCTATACCTGGGTCGATCCGCGCATCGACTTCGAAACCCGGGAGGTATGAGATGGATGCGCGGACCCAACCTGCGTCGCTCGAAGCGATTGCCCCCGGGCAAATCGCCCCCAAGGCCGCGGCGCCGGCTCGCCGCTTTGCGTTGACGCCGATCAATCTCCGCCGGTGGCAGAACTTTAAGGCGAACCGGCGCGGCTACTGGTCGCTGTGGATATTCCTCGTGCTGTTCATCGCGTCGCTGTTTGCCGAGTTCATCGTCAACGACAAGCCGTATTATATCAGCTTCGAAGGCAAATCTTATTTTCCGGTGGTCGTGAGCTATCCGGAAACCGCATTCGGCGGCGACTTCGAGACCGCCGCCGACTACCGCGACCCGTTTCTGCAGAAGCTCATCGCCGACAAGGGCGGTTACATCCTGTGGCCGCCGATCCGCTTCTCCTACGACACCCACAATCTCGACCTGCCCACGCCGGCGCCGTCGAAGCCGACGTGGCTGCTCACCGAGGCAGAGTGCAAGCCCGTGGTGGAGAAGAAGCAGCTCACCGGGTGCCGCGACCTCGAATACAACTGGCTTGGCACCGACGATCAGGGCCGCGACCTCGTCGCCCGCATGATCTACGGCTTTCGCGTCTCGGTCCTGTTCGGCCTGGCGCTGACGATCATATCGTCGATCATCGGGGTCGCGGCCGGCGCCGTGCAGGGCTATTTCGGCGGCTGGACCGATCTTCTGTTCCAGCGCTTCATCGAGATCTGGACCGCGATACCGGAACTCTACCTGCTGCTCATCATCTCGTCGATCCTCGTGCCTGGATTCTTCATCCTGCTCGGAATCCTGCTGTTGTTTTCCTGGGTATCGCTCGTCGGCCTGGTGCGCGCCGAATTCCTTCGCGGCCGCAACTTCGAATACATCCAGGCGGCGCGCGCGCTCGGCGTCTCCAACAAGGTGATCATGTTCCGCCATCTGCTGCCGAACGCCATGGTGGCCACAATGACGATGCTTCCGTTCATCATGTCGGGAGCCGTCGTGGAGCTGACCGCGCTCGACTTCCTCGGCTTCGGACTGCCGCCTGGCTCGCCGTCGCTCGGCGAGATGCTGGCGCAGGGCAAGGCCAATCTCCAGGCGCCGTGGCTCGGGCTGACGGGCTTCTTCACCGTGGCCGTCATGCTGTCGCTGCTGATCTTCGTCGGCGAGGCGGTGCGCGATGCCTTCGACCCCCGCAAGACGTTCAGGTGACAAAATGCGCCTTGCATGGACTTGCGCAATTGTGATGCAAAACGTATATGATTTTTATGCAAAACGTAGCGGACATATTCGCGGCGTGGCCGTCCGATGCTGAATTCGGACGCGACATTGGTGTTCCTTATCCAACGGTTTCCGCGTGGAAGCAGCGAGAATCAATCCCTGCAGCTTACTGGTGGCATATCATCAGGGCCGCCGCGCAGCGGGGACATCCGGAAATTACCGCAGACCTGCTGGCGCGGCTTCATGCTCGCAAGGCTAGCAACGGCCGTCCATCCGGCTTTTCCGAGGAGGAGCAGCCAACCATCCCGGAAGCCCCGGAAACACTCAAGCCCGAAGACGGGCCAAACGGCAGCACAGCTGCAGGCCATTTCTCCCGCTGGAAGCATTTGCGTCGGGCTAATTTCGCGTCGCCGGCCGAAATCACGGCACATATCAGTGCGTTACGGGAAGAATGGGACAGGCGATGACTGACGCCCGGCCCCGCGTTTATCTGGACGCGAATGTGTTCGTGGCGGCGTTCGAGCACGTGGGCGCCCATTCTGACCATGCGTGGTGGATCATCCGTGCCATAGAAGGCGGTGAGATCGCGGCGGGAACGAGCGAAATCACCCTTGCGGAGGTGCTCGTCAAGCCTTTCGAGGTTGGAGCGATGGAACTCGCGGATGGCTATGAGAGGATGATGGTGTCCGGTTCGAATTTCGAGGTTCTTCCGATACGACGCGATATCCTTGTCAATGCAGCCGCGCTTCGCGCGCGCCGCACTTCGATCCGGCTTCCGGACGCGGTTCACATTGCAACGGCGCAAGCATTGTCTTGCGGGTTCTTCATCAGCGACGATCGCCGGCTCCCGATGCCAGATGGCATTTGCATGCTGGCAGTCAATCCCTTTACGCTCGACGACATACTCGGAAGCAAACCAACGTGACATCCACCCTCCTCTCCGTCCGCGACCTCTCCGTCGCCTTCGGCCGCGGCGAGCGCGAAGCGCTGGCCGTCGACCGCGTCTCCTTCGATATCCGAAAGGGGGAGACGCTGGCGCTGGTCGGCGAATCCGGGTCGGGAAAATCCGTAACTGCGCTCTCGGTCATGCGGCTCCTGCCCTATCCGGCGGCATGGCACCCCTCCGGGGCAATCCTGTTCAAGGGGCAGGATCTGATGCGGTTGCGGGAAAACGACATGCGGCGGGTGCGCGGCGACGACATCACCATCGTGTTCCAGGAGCCGATGACGTCCCTTAATCCGCTGCACACCATCGAAAAGCAGATCGGCGAAATTCTGCTGTTGCATGGCGGCCTGGTCGGCGCCAAAGCGCGTGCGAGGACAATCGAGCTTCTCACCCAGGTCGGCATTCCGGACCCGGAAGGCCGCTTGCAAAGCTTCCCGCACCAGCTCTCGGGCGGCCAGCGGCAACGCGTCATGATCGCCATGGCGCTCGCCAATGAGCCGGACCTGCTCATTGCGGACGAGCCGACGACCGCGCTCGACGTCACCGTGCAGGCGCAGATTCTCAAGCTCCTGAAGGACCTGCAATCCCGCCTCGGCATGGCGATCCTCTTCATTACCCATGATCTCGGCATCGTCCGCAAGGTCGCGGACCGGGTCTGCGTGATGAAGCAGGGCAAGATCGTGGAGCAGGGCGAGGTCGAGGCGGTGTTTTCCGCTCCCCAGCATCCCTACACGCGCGAGCTGATCGCGGCGGAACCCAAGGGCGATCCGGCGCCCCTCAATCCGCAGGGCGATGTCATGATCCGCACCGATGATCTCAAGGTGTGGTTTCCGATCAAGCGCGGAGTGCTGCGCAAAGTGGTGGGCCACATCAAGGCGGTCGACGGGGTGACGATCGAGGTGCGGCGCGGCGAAACGCTGGGCATCGTCGGCGAATCCGGCTCCGGCAAGACCACGCTCGGGCTCGCCCTCCTGCGCCTCATCTCCTCCGACGGCCCGATCGTGTTCATGGGCAACGAGCTTCAAGGGCTGAAGTTCAAGGAGATGCGGCCGTTCCGCCGCGACATGCAGATCGTGTTCCAGGATCCTTACGGTTCGCTCAGCCCGCGCATGTCGATCGCCGACATTATCGAGGAAGGCCTGCCGATACATCAGCCGCAATTGAGCCGGGCGGAACGTGAGGAGCGCGTGGTGCGCGCGCTGGTCGAGGTGGGACTCGATCCGCAGACCCGATTCCGCTACCCGCACGAATTCTCCGGCGGCCAACGTCAGCGAATTGCGGTCGCCCGCGCGGTCGTGCTGGAGCCGACTTTTGTCGTGCTTGACGAGCCGACCAGCGCGCTCGATATGCTGATCCAGGCGCAGATCGTCGACCTTCTGCGCGATCTGCAACAGCGCAAGAACCTCACCTACCTGTTCATTTCCCACGATCTCAAGGTGGTGGCGGCGCTTGCCAGCAAGCTGATCGTGATGCGCAACGGCAAGGTGGTCGAGGAAGGTCCCTCAGCCGAGATTTTCGCGCGCCCGCGATCGCCCTACACCCAGGCGCTGTTTTCCGCCGCCTTCAACCTCGAACCCGCGTCCAACAATGTGGTGGCACAGTAGGCCGGCGCCATTCCGGCGCTTCGCCGCGTGTTTCCTCGCGGGCTCCTCCCGGCCTGCGGGAGAGGATAAGGAGGTGGCTGAGGGCGGGGTGGGGGAGGGGTTACCTCGGCGGCCGGCCGTATTTCTCGATCGCGACGGCACGCTTAACCACGATACCGGCTATGTCTATCGCAGCGCGGATTTTCGCTGGCTTCCCGGCGCCGTGAACGCAATCCGCAGGCTTAACGACAGCGGTTACTACGTCTTTGTCGTGACCAACCAGTCCGGCGTGGCGCGCGGCCTGTACGACGAGACCGCGATACGCGACCTGCACCACTGGATGAACGATGAATTGCGCGCTGCGGGCGCTCGCATCGACGACATGCGCTACTGCCCGCATCACCCGCAGGGGAGCATCGCGGCCTATCGCACCGCATGTTCTTGCCGCAAGCCCGCGGCCGGCATGTTGCTGGACTTGATGAATGTCTGGCCCGTCATCCGCGAAGCCAGCGTCATGATCGGCGACAAGGAAAGCGATGCCGCCGCCGGAAGGGCAGCCGGCATTGCCGCCGCCATCGTTCCGGCTGGCGGGCTTGAGGGTTTTGTGGGGCAGTGGCTGAGGGGGCGCGAGACCGCCAGTGGCGGTTCTTAGACGTAGCCCGGATGGAGCGCAGCGT
>Ga0099791_10000592_pt1 | contig 13559 bp, 9 predicted proteins | sample Rivendell_Oct201_7_FD_77318 | JGI IMG/M metagenome (GOLD analysis project Ga0099791, IMG submission 77318) | Vadose zone soil and rhizosphere microbial communities from the Eel River Critical Zone Observatory, Northern California to study diel... | ecosystem: Environmental > Terrestrial > Soil >... | reverse complement strand
CGCAGAAAGACATAAACAATGAGCGCGCCGCATACGCCGACCCCTGCACGCAGGAGGGTGTAGGTCCATTCGCGCTGCATGGACACTTCGTCGAGGTTCATGTCGCCCCATTGACGCTGAATACCGTACAAACGACTGGAGAAGGAGCCCAGTAAACCGGCTGTCAACGCAGTGTAGAGAGCAAACAGGGACCACACCTTGTGAACGGAACCGTCGGTGGTCGCATAATCAGAAACGAGGAAACCGTATGGCGCGATCAACAAAACAAATGACACCAGCAAACAGACGAGTATGCGATTGGTCGCTTGTGCACGAAGTGGGCGCGCCAAATACTTTTTCTTTGCGTTCCAATGGACCGCTTCCAGGACGCGTAACAGGAACGCACGAATTGAATCGTCCAGGCCGGGGGTTGAGCCGTCACTCGGTCGTTTGAGCAGCTCTTGATTGTCCCGCCGGAAGTTATCGGCTGCCGCCGGGTCCACCGCTGCGAGGTCTTCTAGACGCGCGTCAATTTCGCGTCGTAACTGTTCGCCGCTATACAACAAACCGACTAGGCTTTCCGCCTTGTAGAGGTCGTCCCATTCGAAAGTTTGCGCCGTTGCGCTCGATTCGGAGGAAGCCTTCAGCGTCTCGGCCACGGTGGCATATATTTTCTTCTGGCAATCTGACGTCAATGACGTTTCATCGATCGCACGCAATCTGACGCCCAAATTGGTTCGGGCCAAGCTCAGCATTTGGACAGATGCCGCGTCCTGCAACGGCTTGTTGACGCGAAATCCAGTCCTGATGCTTTTGAACCTCTGGGCGATTGAGGCAATAGGAGGAGAATTGAGCGCGGTGTCGGTCATGACTGAAACTCCCTTGCAGAGTCGGTCACGGCATAAATCGATCAGTGTAGACGAGAAGCTTTCAAAGCCCGTTCGATAAAGACGGATGACCTGAAATGCCGCTATTTAAATCGATAACATAAAGGCGTCGCAATCTTGTGTGATTAAGCTCACATTCCCGCCCTGAAAGTGCCTAAAGCAAACAGCCGCCGGTAAACCTCACCAAACCGCGGCGCCAGGTCCTCCGAGATCATTCCGGGCCCGGCGGCCGCAGCGGCTTCGCCGTGGATCCACACCGCAGCGGCGGCGGCCTCGAAGGTCGGCATGCCTTGGGCAACGAGACCAGTGATAAGTCCGGCCAACACGTCGCCGGTGCCCGCCGTGGCAAGCCAGGGCGGGGCGTTGGCATTGATGGCGGCGCGGCCGTCCGGCGCAGCGATCACCGTATCGGCTCCCTTGTGCACCACGACGGCGCCGGCGATGCCCGCGGCGGCCCGGGTGGCGGAGAGCTTGGACGCTAGGGCAGGACCGTCCACGATCGGCTTATCGAACAACCGATTGAATTCCCCGGAATGCGGCGTCAGGACCGCAGCGCCGCTTTTGTTGAGCGCCGCGAACAGAACGTTCGCGGCGTCCGCAAAGCTCGTCAGGGCGTCGGCGTCGATGACAACACTGCGAGGGCCCGCAAGGGCGGTGAGCGTCATCTCCCGGGTGTGCAGCCCGACGCCGGCACCGGGGCCGATTGCGACCGCGTTGAAACGAGGATCGGCGAGCATCGCGGCGAATTCCGTGGCGCCATCGATCGGCCGCACCATCACGGCGAGGTTGGCCGCGGCATTGATGTCGAGCGCATCGCGCGGCGTCGCCAGCGTCACCAGCCCGGCGCCGCCGCGCAGCGCCGCCAGCGCGGCGAGTCGTGCCGCCCCGGTATGCGCCCTGCCCCCCGACACCACCACGGCATGGCCGCGGCTGTATTTGTGGCCCTGCGCGCTCGGCACCGGGAACTTGCCGCCCCACAGCGTCGGGCCGTTTTCGCACGTGGCGGGTCGAATGACGGCGAGGAGGTCGTCTGTTATGCCGATCTGCGCCAGCGCAACCTGCCCGCAGTGATTGCGGCCAGGCAGCAGCAGATGCCCCGGCTTCTTGCGAAAGAACGTCACGGTCCGGCTAGCGTTCACGGCGCCCCCCAGGACCGCCCCGGTCGTGCCATTGATGCCGCTCGGCAGGTCCACCGCAATAACTGGGGCCGCTGCCCCATTCATCGCCATGACGGCCGCCAGCGCGTCGCCGGCGAGTGGTCGATCGAGGCCAGCGCCGAAGAGCGCATCGACGATGACGTGGGCTGCTGTCATGCCTTCTGCCAGATCGGATGCCCCGGTCACCGTCCGCCCCTGCCAATGCCGCGCGGCCGCCGCAGCGTCTCCCCTGATGGCGTCCCTGCGGCCGATCAGGTGCACGGTGACCCGGTATCCGGCGTGGTGCAGATGCCGGGCCGCAACGAAGCCGTCGCCGCCATTGTTGCCAGTCCCGGCGACGACGGCGACCCTGCTGCCGGGCGGGTGCCGCGCCATGACGGCTTCGGCCACCACAGCGCCGGCGTTTTCCATCAAGGTTTCGCCGGAGACGCCGGACGCGATGGTACGGCGATCCGCCTCGCTCATCTCCGCATTGGTGAGAAGTTCCAGCATCGATCCTTAAGATAGCAACTCTCGCATGGCAGGAATGACGCCCGTGCAGCCGAATCTTGAGCATCCGCGGCCTAAAATATCATCAACGTCGACGTCGTGCTCGGGGAACGGCCGCGGCATTGCCTACTTATAAGTCATGATGCACATTAATTAGTCAGCAGCAGACTGATCGGCCCGCGGCGACGGCATAAAAACTACGACAAGCCATTGGAGATGATGGCGTTTTTGGCCTTGTCGGAGGTTGGCACGGACCCTGCTAACAGGTGGCGCGGCCCGATTATTGCGAGCGGTCCGCAAGAACCGCGTGCATTCGTGCGGGCCAAGGATGAACGGCATGAAAAAAATCGAGGCGATCATCAAGCCCTTCAAGCTCGATGAAGTAAAGGAGGCTCTGCAGGAAGTCGGACTTCAAGGCATAACGGTCACGGAAGCCAAGGGATTCGGGCGCCAGAAGGGGCACACGGAACTTTATCGCGGCGCTGAATACGTCGTCGATTTTCTGCCGAAGGTGAAGATCGAGATCGTGCTCGGCGACGATATGGTCGACAAGGCGGTCGATACCATAAGGCGCGCCGCGCAGACCGGCCGTATTGGCGATGGAAAGATTTTCGTCTCCAAGATAGAGGAAGCCATTCGCATCCGAACCGGCGAATCGGGGCTGGATGCAATCTAACCAACGGGGGCAGCTTCGTCGTTGTGCACGAACGCCTAGAAACTAGGGGAATTGTATCTATGACCACCGCCAACGATGTCCTGAAGCTCATCAAGGACAATGACATCAAATTTGCCGATTTTCGCTTCACCGACCCGCGCGGCAAGTGGCAGCACGTCACTTTCGACATCGGCCTCATCGAGGAGGAGACGTTCTCGGAAGGCCAGATGTTCGACGGCTCCTCGATCGCCGGATGGAAGGCCATTCACGAGTCCGACATGTGCCTGATGCCGGATCCGAGTTCGGCCTGCATCGACCCGTTCTACGCCGAGACGACGCTTGTGCTCGTCTGTGACGTGCTGGAGCCGACCACCGGGGAGCCCTACACCCGCGACCCGCGGGGCATCGCCAAGAAGGCCGAGGCCATGGTGAAGTCCTTGGGCGTCGGTGACACCGTCTATTTCGGCCCCGAGGCCGAGTTCTTCGTGTTCGACGATGTGAAATACAGCGCCCAGCCTTACAACACCGGCTTCCGGCTCGATCAGGTGGAATTCCCCACCAACTCGGACACCGAATACGAGGGCGGCAATCTCGGCCACCACATCCGCACCAAGATGGGCTATTTCCCGGTTCCGCCGCAGGACACCTTTCAGGACATGCGCTCGGAAATGCTTGCCGCCATGGCCAAGATGGGCTGCCAAGTGGAGAAGCATCACCACGAGGTGGCCTCCGCGCAGCACGAGCTCGGCCTGAAGTTCTCCCCGATGGTGACGATGGCCGATCGGCTGCAGATCTACAAATACTGCATCCAGCAGGTCGCTCACATTTACGGCAAGACCGCCTGCTTCATGCCCAAGCCGGTCTACGGCGACAACGGCTCCGGCATGCACTGCCACCAATCGATCTGGAAGGACGGCCAGCCGGTGTTCGCCGGTAACAAGTATTCCGACCTGTCGGAGACCTGCCTGTCCTACATCGCCGGCATCATCAGGCATGCCAAGGCGATCAACGCCTTCACCAACCCGACCACGAATTCCTACAAGCGGCTGGTTCCCGGCTTCGAGGCTCCGGTGCTGCTTGCCTACTCGGCCCGCAACCGCTCGGCCTCATGCCGGATTCCGTGGACGAATTCGCCCAAGGCCAAGCGCGTCGAGGTGCGTTTCCCCGATCCGCTCGCCAACCCCTATCTCGGCTTCGCCGCCATGCTGATGGCCGGCCTCGACGGCGTCAAGAACAAGCTCGACCCGGGCCCCGCCGTCGACAAGGACCTCTACGACCTGCCGCCGGCGGAACTCAAGCAGATCCCGACAGTCTGCGGCTCGCTGCGCGAGGCGCTGGGCTGCCTCGATGCCGACCGCGGCTTCCTCAAGGCCGGCGGCGTGTTCGACGACGATTTCATCGACAGCTACATCGACCTCAAGATGTCGGAAGTGATCCGGTTCGAGCACACCCCGCATCCGGTCGAGTTCGAGATGTATTACTCGGCGTGATGCCTGATCCCGGAGGGTCGTGGACTTTCCGGGATTGGGTTCATGCGGGATTAAGTCGTGGTTCCTCCCAGGATCGCTCGCTTGATCGATCCAAACTCTAAGGCGCCCCGGTGGGGCGCTTTTTTTTGTTGGGCGGGCTCCGAGTTCCGCGCAGGAGGTATCAACTTTATGGACGCCAGATGAAGCGGCAGCCGAGCTGCCAAGACTCCCTCCCCCCTGTGGGGGAGTAGTGTTTCTTAACCATCCGATCTATCTGGCATAAATCAGCACAAAAACGTCTGTGTAGAAGTTGTGTAGGCTATTTTGGAAATTTCGGTCGGAATCGAGATTTCCAATAGGTGCAAGTCTGCTCGCGTAGCGTCGGAAAGGCAAAGTGGAGGATAGCGCTGCAAAAAGCAGTCTCTTATGGCTGCTTTGCGCTTGGTGGATGAGAACGGGGCCACCCTGGGCGTTGCGGCGACTTGCCTCCGCTCCGGAGCACGCCTACATATCGACGCGAGATGTGTCTCGCCTAACGGCTCTAACAGCAGGGGGTGCGATCCCTGAACGCGTCCTGTGGCTCGGCGGTTTCTGCTGCCTCTTTGCTCTTTGGCTCATCAAATTACTTCTTTTGAAGCCCGAACGAAGAAAGGAGAAACCCATGAAGACAGGAACAACCAAACGTGTCAAACCGGTCGATGCGTTATTACTCACTGTAACGGCCGTCGGCACTGAGGCGCTTTCCCACGTAGTGGTGCTGTTAGGCTAGACACATTTGGCGGCCCGGTGAGGCCGGTTGCGACCGGCTGGAAGACCAGGAACACACTTTCGTTGCTTCCGACAATTCGAGGAAAGCGCCCGCCCCGCCGAGATTTTAATTACAAATAATGCTGTCGCGGCGCCGGAGCGCTGCGCTCAATGCTTCCTGTGCAACTCGAATCGGCTATCGCTTCGTCAACGCGACGAGTGTGTTCTGATTGATTTCCCAGCCCGGCTGGTCACCACGTCGTGCCATATCGAAATAGGACTCGTCGCCCACCAGAATGGGCCAAGCCCACCAGGGGCTCATGCAGCTTGCAACCATATAAGTCTCGTCGGGTCGGTCGGGTCTGGCTAACGCTATCGGCAGGAATGTCTCCGAGACGACGACTTGATTTGTTAGCTGAACGTCATTGTCCTCAAGGATGAGAATTGTCTTCGCACCCTCGCGCTTCTTCCATGCCGCGAGTTTGGGAAACTTCTTCTCGCAAGCTCGGCGAATCCGATCGGTACGTGCCTTACCTCGATCCTCGGTAACGCTGTGGACGATCTGAAGGCGGTCGGGGAACCCCATTGTCTCAAAACGTAGGAGACGCAGCTTGAATGGCACACCGGGCACCGCGGCCGGCCCGATGTCACCAATATAATCGGCATATCGCCGCATCGGCACCGTCGGTGCGGTTGCCCTGACCCAATCAGCAATGGCGCCCTGAATTGCGCGGATGGCCGGTTTCTTCAACCCCTGCATCGCCTTTGCCGGGAGGTGAAGCGCGATGACGCCGGGCGGAAGAGCGCCCGTAAGCGCTTCTTTAATCGGATCGAAGTGAAGCTTGGCTTCCGCTTCCAATTGAACGTGACCGTCGAATGGCTCGATGCCGGTATGCTCAAGAGCAAAGAGTTGGGAACCTAGTTTCCAGACGAGTTCGACCGGATCGCTGTGATGTTCGTCTTCAGGCGATCGCAATGCCGTCCGCCGCGCGCCCTCGCGCGCCTCCAAATGGCGAACTATCGCATCACAAGCCTTTCCCTCGTTGTACGTCAACACGTAGCTACCTTTTCGAAATCAGCTTTAGTTTCGTGACGGTTGTCAGCCAGATCACCACGGCGGAAGTTGGGCGCGCCCACACATGGGAGATGCCTAGGAAATTCAGGTTTCTTTTTTGAAGATCGCTTTTTCGGCTGCGGGTGCCAACTGAGCGTGGAAAGCTTCCGCGTCCGCTTGCATTCCTGAAACGGTATCGAATGAACGCATCGCTGTTCGCGATCTCCCCGTACAGATCAAAGGTGCCGGAACGGCTTTCGAGGAACTGAATAATTTCCTCTTCGACCCTATCGGCGAAGCCTTCCGGCGGTGGGATGAGATCGACGTAATGGAGGTATTTGGTGCCACCTTATTTCAGTATACTACTGCAATCACCCCCCTGCCCCCTGCACCTTCCCCCACGTATCGCGCAATCCCACCGTGCGGTTGAACACCGGCCGCCCTGGCGCGGAGTCCTGGTCTCGGGCAAAATAGCCCAGCCGCTCGAACTGGACCGGGGCGGGGGAATTGTCCGCGGCAAGCGCCGGCTCCAGCTTCGCATCAGTCAGCACTTCGAGGGAATTCGGATTGATATCGGCCGCGAAGTTCCCGACGTCAGGGTCCGGCCTGGTGAAAAGCTGGTTGTAGAGACGCACCTCGGCTGTCACGGCGTCGGCGGCGCTGACCCAGTGTATCGTCCCCTGCACCTTGCGGCCGTCGGGCGCGTTGCCGCCGCGGGTTGCGGGATCGTAGGTGCAGCGCAGTTCGACGACCTCTCCGGCGGCGTCCTTCACCGCCTCGCGGCAGGTGATGAAATAGGCGTAGCGCAGCCGCACTTCCTTATCCGGCGACAGGCGGAAGAACTTCTTCGGCGGATTCTCCATGAAGTCGTCGCGTTCCACATAGAGTTCGCGGCCGAAGCGGACCCGCCGCGTGCCCGCGCCGGGGTTGTCCGGGTGATTGACGGCTTCGAGTTCCTCGCTCTGCCCCTCGGGGTAGTTCTCGATGATGACCTTCAAGGGCCGCAGCACCGCCATGCGGCGCAGCGCAGACGCGTTCAGCACCTCGCGGATCGCGTGTTCGAACATCGCGACGTCGACCACGCTGTTGGCCTTGGCGACCCCGATGCGGCGCACGAATTCCCGCAGCGCTTCCGGCGGCACGCCGCGCCGCCGCAGCCCGGCGAGCGTCGGCATGCGGGGATCGTCCCACCCTTCAACATGACCGCCGCGAACGAGTTCGGTGAGCACGCGTTTTGAGAGCACCGTGTAGCTCAGATTGAGCCTCGCGAACTCGTACTGGTGCGGCCGCGACGGCACCGGCAGATGCTCCAGGAACCAATCATAAAGGGGCCGGTGATCCTCGAATTCCAGGGTGCAGATCGAGTGGGTGATGCCCTCGATCGCGTCCGACTGGCCGTGGGCAAAGTCATAGCTTGGATAGATGCACCACGCCGTGCCGGTGCGCGGATGGTGCGTATGGAGGATGCGGTAGAGCACCGGATCGCGCAGGTTGATGTTGCCGGACGCCATGTCGATCCTGGCGCGCAGCACGCGGGCGCCGTTTCCGAATTCGCCGGCGCGCATGCGGCGGAAAAGGTCGAGGTTTTCCGCAACCGGGCGGTCGCGAAACGGGCTGTTGCGACCGGGCGCCGTCAGGGTGCCGCGATTGGCCCGCATTTCGTCCTGGGACTGGTCATCCACATAGGCGAGCCCTTCGCGGATCAGGTGCTCGGCCCAGGCATAGAGCTGCTCGAAATAATCCGACGCATAGTAGAGGTTGTCGCCCCAATCGAACCCCAGCCAATGGACGTCGGCCTTGATGGCGTCGATGTATTCCTGCTCTTCCTTGGTCGGATTGGTGTCGTCGAACCGCAGATTGCACTGGCCGCCGAATTCCTGCGCGATGCCGAAATTGAGACCAATCGATTTGGCGTGACCGATGTGAAGGTAGCCGTTCGGCTCCGGCGGGAAACGGGTGATGATCTTGGGGTATCGCCGCGCATCGTGATCGGCTGCGACAATGTCCCGGATGAAGTCGCGCCCGGTTTCCGCAATCACTTCGGCTGCCGTCATAATGGTTGGGTTCCCGTGTCGTTCGCAATGGGCCGCGCTTTTCGATCAGATTGCCCGCCACTGCGCTGTCATCGCCCTCCTCGGACTTGATCCGGGGATTGACCGGGCGATCTAGTAACCTCCGACTGGGGATACTGGATTGCCCGGTCATCCCCGGATCAAGTCCGGGGAGAGCAATGACACCAACTGGGTCAACCTTGCCGAAAAGACTCCAATGGCTATTTGCCCATACACGAAGGACCAGCAAGGGTCCAATCTTTGAATAGGGGCCACGATCCCCACATGTCAGGCTCGGCGAGAGCGGGCCGTTCGCAATAAATGCCGTGACACTCATCGCCATGCCTTGTACAGGGGCAAACCCTAAGTCGACCCGAGCGAGATCTGCGTTCCCATATGGCCACCCCCGTCGTTACACGCTTCGCACCGTCGCCCACCGGCTTCCTCCACATCGGCGGGGCGCGGACCGCGCTGTTCAATTGGCTCTATGCGCGCGGGCGCGCTGGCCGGATGCTGTTGCGGATCGAGGACACCGACCGCGAGCGCTCCACCCAGGAGGCGATCACCGCAATCCTTGATGGGCTGACCTGGCTCGGGATCGAGTGGGACGGCGACGCCGTCTATCAATTCTCCCGCGCCGCGCGGCACCGCGAGGTGGCCGAGCAGTTGCTCGCCGCCGGGCAGGCCTATCGCTGCTACGCCTCCCAGCAGGAGCTCGATGAGATGCGCGAGCGGGCGCGACGCGAAGGCCGCGCCAAGCTCTATGACGGGCGTTGGCGTGACCGTGACCCTGCCGAGGCCCCTCCCGGGGTCAAGCCGGTGATCCGCTTGCGGGCGCCGCTTTCCGGTGAGACCGCGATTGAAGATCAGGTCCAGGGCCGCGTGGTATGGCAGAACGAGAACCTCGACGATCTCGTGCTCCTGCGTTCCGACGGCACGCCGACATACATGCTGGCGGTGGTGGTCGACGACCACGATATGGGCGTGACCCACATCATCCGCGGCGACGACCATCTCACCAACGGCGCGCGGCAAACCCAGATCTACAACCCGCTCGGCTGGCAGGTGCCGGTGATGGCACATATCCCGCTCATCCATGGGCCGGACGGGTCTAAGCTTTCCAAGCGCCATGGCGCGCTCGGCGTCGATGCCTACCGGGCCATGGGCTATCTGCCGGAGGCGCTGCGCAACTACCTGGTGCGGCTCGGCTGGAGCCATGGCGACCAGGAGATATTTTCGACCCGGGAGATGATCGAGGCCTTCGACTTGCCGCAGATCGGCCGCGCTCCGGCGCGTTTCGACTTTGCCAAGCTCGAGAGCATCAACGGTCACTATATCCGACAGGCACGTGATAGCGATCTTGTCGCTGAGATCGAGCGCCTCCTGCCGCACATCGCAAACGGCGCCGAACTCGCGGCCAAATTCACCTCCGATCTCAAGGCGAAGTTTTGCGCAGCGATGCCGGGACTAAAAGAACGCGCCAAGAATTTGATGGAACTAATTGACAGCGCCCAATTTCTGTATGCGGAGCGTCCGATCGCGATCGACCAGAAGGCAAAACCGTTGCTTGGTCCCCAAGCCTGCGCCATCATCGCGGAATTGCTCCCTGATCTGTCGAAGGTCGAGCCATGGACCGCGGAGGTGATCGAAAGTGTCGTGCGGGCGTTTGTGGAGCGCAAAGACCTCAAGCTCGGCGCGGTGGCGCAGCCCTTGCGCGCAGCCCTGACAGGCCGCCCGACCTCACCCGGCATTTTTGACGTGCTCCAAGTGCTCGGCAAGCCGGAAAGCCTTGCGCGCCTCGCCGATCAGGCTGCCTTAAGCGGCGTGAACACGTTCATGTGACCGCTCTTGTCGCGACAGCGGGTATAGGTACACTATACACGCGGAGTTTGTATCGAACGGGGACGATGGATTCTTGGGACGTACCCAGAGGCAGGGGAGTCGCCCGGGTGCGGCCCATCTTGCGGCGCACAAATGAATACGGTACGCAGTTTGTGGGGGAGCAGCGGCCGGGCTCGATACAGCCGGCCATCTTCGCGCCCGGGGCTGAACGGCTGCAGCTAGGTGGCGCCTTCTCATCGAGGATACCAGCATGGACGTACGTTCCGGTGCCAATACCAAGTCCGGCACTCTGACCCTGGGTGACAAGAGCTACACGTTTCCGGTGTACGAAGGCACCATCGGGCCAGACGTAATCGACATTTCCAAGCTGTATAATCAAGCCAACGTCTTCACCTACGATCCGGGTTACACCTCGACCGCAAGCTGCGAGTCCAAAATCACCTATATCGATGGCGACGAGGGCATTCTGCTCTATCGCGGCTATCCGATCGAGCAGCTCGCGGAGCACGGCGATTTCCTCGAAACCTGTTATCCCCTGCTTTATGGCGAACTTCCGACCGCCACCCAGAAACACGACTTCGACTACCTCGTGACCCGCCACACCATGGTCCACGAGCAGATGAGCAGGTTCTATCAGGGGTTCCGACGCGACGCCCATCCGATGGCCGTGATGGTCGGCTCGGTGGGCGCGCTGTCCGCCTTTTATCACGATTCCACCGATATTTCCGATCCCGTGCAGCGCGACATCGCGTCGATCCGCATGATCGCGAAGCTGCCGACGCTCGCGGCCATGGCCTATAAATATTCCATCGGCCAGCCGTTCATCTATCCCAAGAACGACCTCGGTTATGCGGCGAACTTCCTGCGCATGTGCTACGCGGTTCCGTGCGAGGAGTACAAAGTCAATCCGGTGCTGGCGCGCGCCATGGATCGCATTTTCATCCTGCACGCCGATCACGAGCAGAACGCCTCGACCTCGACGGTGCGACTGTCAGGCTCTTCCGGCGCCAATCCATTCGCCTGCATCGCTGCCGGCTGCGCCTGCCTGTGGGGACCGGCCCATGGCGGCGCCAACGAGGCGGCGCTGAAGATGCTTGCCGAAATCGGCACCGTCAACCGCATCCCGGAGTTCATCAAGCGGGCCAAGGACAAAAACGACAGCTTCCGCCTGATGGGGTTCGGCCACCGGGTGTACAAGCATTATGACCCGCGCGCGAAAATCATGCAGAAGACCTGCCACGAGGTGCTCAGCGAAATGGGCATCAAGGACGATCCCCTCCTCGATGTCGCCCTCGAGTTGGAGCGGATCGCGCTCCACGACGAATACTTCATCGAGAAGAAGCTCTACCCCAACATCGATTTTTATTCCGGCATCACCCTCAAGGCGATGGGCTTTCCAACCACGATGTTCACGGTGCTCTTCGCCGTCGCCCGCACCGTCGGCTGGATCGCCCAGTGGAAGGAAATGATCGAGGACCCGAGCCAGAAGATCGGCCGGCCACGGCAATTATACAGCGGCCACACACAGCGGGAGTACCCTCCGATCTCGCGGCGGAAGTAACGTCCTTCGACATTGCCGGCTGTAGGGGCGACCCTTGTGGTCGCCCCCGAGCGGAGCCAGTCTCCATCCGTGACGACCGGCTGGCAGCAGGGCGACCACAAGGGTCGCCCCTACATCGTCCTCTGCACTCTGCGCGAGAGCGCGATGACGGCGGCAGCGGCCCGCCGGCTCGGCACGGTGCTGCCGATCTCCATGATGGCGTCGAGCTTTGCAAAGGCCTCACACTGGCGCCGTCGTTGCGGCGAATCCGCGATGATTGCAACCAGCGCATCGGCAAGATTTTTCGCCGTCGCCTGCCGCTGCAACAGCTCCGGCATGATCATTTCGTCCAAGATGATGTTTGCAAGCCCGACCATCTTGACCCTCACCAAGGTGCGAGCGATCAGTTCTTCAAAGAGCATAACCTTGTATGCGACGACGGTCGGGACGGAGGCGAGAGCGAGTTCGAGCGTCACTGTGCCGGAAGCAGCGAGCGCCGCGCGCGCTTGCCGGAATGCCGCCCACTTCTCCTGAGACTCGACCACGACACGGGGCGCGATCGGCCATGCCGCGGTGTCGCGGCGGACGCGCTCCAACAAGTGCGGTACGGTCGGCAGCACGACCTCGACCGGGCCGAGGCGCTCTCCGACGAGGCCGACCGCGGCGCCGAAGACCGCAAGGTGACGCCCGATCTCTCCGCTGCGGCTACCCGGCAACACCATGAGCAGAGGCGGTTCGGCCACCCGGCGCGCAGCTTCCTGCGGCGACGGCCGCAGCGTCGTCACGGCCTCCGCCAGCGGATGACCGACGAAAGTGCACGGCGGCCCGCCAAGCCGACGGTGCACGTCCGGCTCAAACGGCAACAGCGCCAGCACGTGATCCACGTAGCGCCGCATGGCGGCGGCGCGGCCAGGACGCCATGCCCACACGGTGGGCGACACATAGTCGACGATCGGAATGTGCGGCGCCGCGGCGCGCACCCGCCGTGCCACCCGGTGGGTGAAATCAGGGCTGTCGATAATGACGAGCGAATCGGGCTTGGCCGCAATGACGGCATCCGCGGCCTCGCGAATGCGCCGCAGGATGAGCGGCAATCGCGCCGGAACGGCGGAAAAACCGTTGACCGCCAGTTCGTCGAGCGGGAACAGGCTGTGTAGGCCGCGTTCCGTCATGGCACTGCCGCCTACTCCGGCAAACGTCACCGGGCACGGCGCCAGATCTTCGATTGCCCCCATCAGCGACGCACCGAGACGATCGCCTGACTCCTCGCCGGCGATGAGGAAGATGCTCATGCCCGAACGATGTTGGTGTTTCCCCGATGATCCGTCACGAGATGCCACCATGGCGCTCACGCCGGCTTCTCCGGATCGGGTCGTCCGACCACGAACAGGCCGGCACCGTCCGCAGCCTCGACGAGGCGTTGCGGCGCCGCCACGATCGTCGCCCCGGCAACCACCGCGATCCCGGCAAGCCCCGCCCGCGCGGCGCGCGTGACCGTATCGGCACCGATCGACGGCAGGTCGAACCGGCGATCCTGACGGCGCTTCGGCGCCTTCACCAGCACGCCGATACCGGAGGCAAGCGCGATCCGGCCCGCTTCGCGCATGGCGGCGACGCGATCCAACATGGCGTCCGTGCCCTCCGCAGCCTCGACCGCCAAGACGCGATGACCGGCGATGACCGCGGCTT
>Ga0099791_10000590_pt1 | contig 13560 bp, 7 predicted proteins | sample Rivendell_Oct201_7_FD_77318 | JGI IMG/M metagenome (GOLD analysis project Ga0099791, IMG submission 77318) | Vadose zone soil and rhizosphere microbial communities from the Eel River Critical Zone Observatory, Northern California to study diel... | ecosystem: Environmental > Terrestrial > Soil >... | reverse complement strand
GACCTGGTCCCTGGAGGGACGATTCTCCTGGCGCGGCCTTTCTCCCGTGGAGAACCCGGTTCGCGGCTTCTCGGCGAGCGTGGCCGGGGAGGCCGGCCGGCGCACCGAGCTCTATCCCGGGTACGCGCGCGCGACACGACGCATCCTTCGCGGTTCGGTGGGATGGGAGGCGGCCCATCCCACGGGACCCGGCCGCGCGCTCTACGCCTCGATGCGCGCGGAGCAGGTGAGCCTGGGAGAAGGGGCGCTCCCGGCGGAGGAGCTTCGGTTCCTGGGGGGCTCGGAGGGGTTGCGCGGGCACCGGGACCGCGCGTTCGCCGGAGACCGCATTCTGGCCATGACGCTCGAGCACCGATGGCTCACCGGTCCGCGCGGCGGGCGCGTGTTCCTCTTCGTGGACGGTGCGCGGCATGAGCTGGGAGCTCCCGTCGAGGCCGGCACCGCGAGCGGGCTTCCCGATTCCGGCGCGTCGCTCGCCCGAACGGAGTTGAGCCCGGGCTGGGACTTCGGATACGGTGCGGGCCTCAGGAATCCCATCCGCGCGGGGACGGTGGGGATCGAGCTGGGCCTCCGGCCCGGCGCCCCGCTGCGGGAGGGCACGGTGCACCTTCGCTACACGACCGACTGGTGAGCCAAGCTACCTCGAAGAAGATCGAGAATCTCAGGAGAGCGATCGAGCGCCACGACCATCTCTACCACGTCGTGGGGGAGCCCGAGATCTCCGACCGCGAGTACGACCTCCTCATGAAGGAGCTCGCGGATCTGGAAGAGAAGCATCCCGAGTACCGGGATCCCGATTCCCCCACGCAGCGCGTGTCCCGCGGACTCTTGCCCGGCTTCAAGACCGCGCGTCATTCCGCGCCCATGCTCAGCCTCGACAACACCTACTCGCTCGAGGAGCTGGAGGAGTTCGACGCGCGCGTGCTCAAGCTCCTCGGCAAGGGGGAAGTGGAATACGCGGTGGAGCCCAAGGTGGACGGCGTCGCGGTCGCGCTCCGGTACGTGGACGGGAGATTCATCCAGGGGCTCACGCGCGGCGACGGATCCGAGGGAGACGACATCACCCAGAATCTCCGAACCCTCCGCTCCATCCCGCTCCGGCTCGAGGGAAAGGGCCCTCCCCGCGAGCTCGAGGTGCGGGGCGAGGTGTACATGGAGTCGCGTCCGTTCGAGAGGATGAACGAGCGGCGCGTCGCGGCGGGGCTCAGCGCCTTCATGAACCCGCGCAACGCCACCACCGGCAGCCTCAAGATGCTCGACACCTCGGAGGTGGCCCGGCGGCCGCTCCGGATCTTCCTCTTCTCCGTCGTGCGTCCCGAGCGCCATGGGCTCAAGACCCAGATGGAGGCGCTCCGCTGGATCACCGGTCTCGGCCTGCGGGTGAATCCCGACAACTCCTCCGCCGAGGGATTCCCGGCGCTGCGCAAGGTCTGCGAGCGCTGGGAGGTGAAGCGCGAGAAGCTGCCGTACGGCACCGATGGGCTGGTGATCAAGGTGAACTCCTTCCGCGATCAGGAGGCGCTGGGGTTCACCTCCAAGAGCCCGCGCTGGGGGATCGCGTACAAGTTCGGTGTGCACGAGGCGGAGACGAAGCTCCTCGAGATCGAGCTCCAGGTGGGCCGCACCGGCGTGGTCACGCCGGTGGCCATCTTGAGTCCGGTCACCCTGCTCGGGACGGTCGTCTCCCGCGCGACGCTCCACAACCAGGATGAGATCGAGCGCAAGGATTTCCGCGTCGGGGATCGCGTGGTCATCGAGAAGGGAGGCGAGGTGATCCCCAAGGTGCTGCGCGTCGTGCCGGGCTCGGGACGCCGCGGGCCCAAGTTCGTGATGCCGTCGAAGTGCCCCGAGTGCGGGACGCCGCTCGTTCGCGATCCCGAGGAAGCGGCCACGCGCTGCGAGAATCCCCTGTGCCCGGCCCAGGTGAGGAGCCGGATCGTCCACTTCGCGAGCCGGGGAGCGCTGGACATCGAGGGACTGGGATGGAAAACGGTGAACTGGCTCGTCGATGCCGGACTGGTGAAGGACGCGGCCGACCTCTATCACCTGCACGAGAAGAAATCGAAGCTGGTCGAGATCGAGCGGCTGGGGGAGAAGTCGGTGTCGAATCTGCTCGAGGGCATCGAGCGGAGCAAGACCAAGCCTTTGGACCGCCTGCTCCACGCGATCGGGATCCCGCACGTGGGCGCCACGATCGCGAACACGCTCGCGGACCATTTCGGTTCGCTCGAGGCGCTGGCGAAGGCGACCGAGAAGGAGCTCCTGGAAGTCGGGATGATCGGCCCGGAGATCGCCTCGAGCGTCGCACGATTCTTTTCCTCCAAGGCCGGGCGCGATTTCGTCCGGCGGCTCACGGACGCGGGCGTGAGGCCCCAGGCGCGCCCCCCGCGGCGCGCCGCCGCCACGGGCCCGCTGGCGGGGAAGACCTTCGTGCTCACCGGTACGCTCGAGGACATGACGCGGGAGGACGCGGCGCGTCTCATCGAGGAAGCCGGCGGGAAGGTTTCCTCCTCGGTCAGCTCCAAGACCCACGCGGTGGTCGCGGGATCCGATCCGGGCTCGAAGCTCGACAAGGCGAAGTCGCTCGGCGTGGAGGTCTGGGACGAGACCCAGCTCAAGGCCGCGCTGAAGAGGGCAGGAATCACACCCGCCTCCCGCCCCGCCTAACCGCCTCACCGCGTTGACTTATCCCCCCAAGTCCCGTAGCTTGAAATCGGGACTTCCGTCCAACGACATGGCCATTACCGACCGAAATTCCAACGACTTGCTGGATTCCGCCCTGGAGCGCCTGCGCCTCCGCGAGCGCGGCTGGGAGGATCGTCCGGGCCAGCGCGAGATGGCCCGGCTCTGGTCCGAGACGCTGACCGAGGGAGGCACCCTCGTCGTCGAGGCGCCGACGGGAATCGGAAAGTCGCTCGCGTATCTTCTTCCCGCGATGCTCCGCCGCGTCCGCGGCTCCGGACCGGTGATCGTGAGCACCTGCACGAAGGCCCTTCAAGAGCAGCTCTTCCGCCGTGACGTCCCCTTGGCGTGCCGCGCGATCGGAGCGCCGCTCTGGGTGGTGACGCTGAAGGGGCGGCAGAACTATCTGTGCCGGAAACGCGCGGAGGCGCGGCTGAATCAGCGCACGCTCTTCGGGCTCGCGGGTGTTTCCGAGGAGGACCTGGAAGCCTTGCGATCCTGGACCGAGCGGACCACGACCGGAGAGCTGGACGAGCTGATCGAGTTGGGGATCAACCTTCCTCCCGCGATGTTATTGGAAATTGCCTCCGATCCCCTGGTGTGCGCGGGCTCCTCCTGCGACGCGGCGAGCGGCTGCTTCGCCAAGCGCGCCCGGCGCGACGCCCTTCGCGCGGACGTCGTGCTGGTGAATCACGCGCTCCTTCTCTCCGATCCCGGACTGCGCGGGACCCTTCTCGCCGAGGCGGGTGCCTTGGTCCTGGACGAGGCGCACCACGTGGAGCGCGTCGCGCGCGAGCAGCTGGGCGTCTCGCTGGGCTATCACGACTTCCTGCGACTGGCGGGACGCACCGACACGCGAACGGGAGTCCTCCGCGTGGTGAAGCGCTCGCTTCGCCGGGGCCGTGGAGCAGCGGTCGCGGAGCGGCTCCAGCTCGCGGAATCCTCCATCGCTCCCGTGATCGCGCACGCGGCCGCCCTGGCGCGCGACCTCGAGCGCTTCCTTCCCGACGGAGCCGCATCCGCGCGCCTCACGCGCGACATGGATCTGGCACGCCTCAGCCCTTCGGCGCTCGACAGCCTTCTCGCCGCGCTCGGATCGCTCTCGCGCTCGCTCGAGGATCTCGCGGACGCGGCCGAGCACGAAGGCGAGTCGGCACTCCATCATGAGGGATTGGAGGCGCTGGACGAGGTGCGCGCCCGGTCGCTCGCCTGGCTCGAGACCGAGCGCGCGCTCCGATCCGTCGTCGCCCTGGAGGAAAAAGGGGTCGCGTTCTTCCTGGATCGGGACGAGCGCCAGGTCCCGAGGCTGAACCGCCGTCCGGTCCGCGTGGGCGCGGAGCTTCAGCGGACGCTCTTCTCCGTGTGCGACCGCGTGCTCCTCACCTCCGCCACGCTCAGCGTCGGCGAGGATTTCGGTCCGGTGCTGGATGCGCTGGGGCTTCCTCCCGAGGACGTTCACACGGCAGCGCTTCCCTCGCCGTTTCCGCTGGAGCGCCAGGTGCGCTCCTGGGTCTGGGACGGAAGCGCTCCCAACGACCCGGACTATTCCGAGCGCCTGGGCGATCTGGTCACGGCGCTCGCGACGCGCCTGCGCCGCAACACGCTGGTGCTCCTCACGTCCTACCAGATGCTCGATCAGGTCGCGGCGCGCTGCCGGGGCCCGCTCGAGCGCGAGGGGATTCCGCTCCTGCGCCAGGTGCCTGGCGAGTCGGCCGCGCCGCTCGCCGCCGAGTTCCGCGCCGGGGAAGGGGTCGTGCTGCTCGGGACCGCTTCCTTCTGGGAGGGTGTCGATTTTCCGGGCGCCTCGCTCGAGGTGCTCCTGATCGCGCGGCTCCCCTTCGCCGTGCCCACCGATCCGCTCCTGGTCGCGCGCTCCGAGGAGATCGAGGCGCAGGGAGGAGACTCGTTCCGCGACCTGGCGCTGCCCGAAGCCATTCTCCGGTTTCGCCAGGGAATCGGACGCCTCATCCGGACGGCGGAGGATCGCGGCATCGTCATCGTCGCGGACCCACGCCTGAAGCGAGCCTCCTACGGCAGACGGTTCCAGTCCACGCTCCCCTCCGCACCCTTCGCGACCTCCTCCCAGGAGGAGCTCTGCGACGGTGCGGATCGCTGGTTTGCCGGGAAGGAGGCCGCATGCCCGGCGTGACCGCGAAGGCCACGGCGATGGATCGGGTCACGATCGGAGGGGCGGCGCTCCGCTTCGAGGACCTCCGCTCGATTGCGTCCGGCGCGCGCGTGACGCTCTCTCCCGACGCCGCGGCCCGCGTGGCGCCCTCGCGCGCGCTGGTCGAGCGCCTGCTGAAGCAGGGGAGCACGGTCTATGGCGTGAACACGGGATTCGGGCAGCTCCAGTCGGTCCGCGTCTCCGCCGGGGACGTCGAGCAGCTGCAGCTCAACCTCATCCGGAGCCACGCCTCGGGCTTTGGCCCGGAGCTCGAGCCCAAGGCGGTGCGCCTCATGCTCGCGCTCCGCGCCCACTCGCTCGCCCTGGGATACAGCGGCGTGCGGCTCACGCTTCTCGAGCACATCGTGCGCATGATCGAATCGGAGATCCTTCCCGTCGTCCCGAGCCGCGGCTCGCTCGGCGCGAGCGGGGACCTCATCCCGCTCGCGCACCTGGCGCTAGGCGTGATCGGCGAGGGGGAGGTGCGCGCGGAGGGTCGCCTGGCGCTCGCCTCGGATCTCATGCGCGGAAACGGCATGGCCCCGCTTCAGCTCCAGGCGAAGGAGGGGCTGGCGCTCATCAACGGCACGCAGGGCATGACCTCGGTCGGCGCCCAGGCGCTCCTCGAGGCCGCGGAGGTGCTCCGCGCGGCGCACGTGGCGTGCGCGCTCTCGGTCGAGGCCGCGCGCGGAAGCACCAAGCCCTTCGACCCGCGCGTGCACGCGATCCGCCCGCATCCCGGCCAGCGCGATTCCGCGGCTACACTCTGGGGCCTGCTTCACGGAAGCGGCATCGTGGCGTCGCATCAGGATTGCGAGAAGGTCCAGGATCCCTACTCGCTTCGCTGCGCCCCGCAAGTGCTGGGAGCTTCCGTGGACGCCTTCCGCGGAGCTCGCGAGACTCTGGTGACCGAGGTGAACAGCGTGAGCGACAACCCGCTCTGCTTCGCCGACACCGGCGAGGTGATCTCCGCGGGGAATTTCCACGGCCAGCCGGTCGCGCTGGCGCTCGATTTCCTGGCGATCGCGATGGCCGAGGTGGGCTCGATCGCGGAGCGCCGGACCTTCCTCCTCCTCGACAGCGGGAAGAGCGGATTGCCTCCGTTCCTCAGCCCCGCCCCCGGTCTCCGGAGCGGATTGATGATCGTGCAATACCTCCAGGCGGCGCTGGTCACGGAGAACAAGATGCTCGCCCAGCCCGCGAGCGTGGACTCGATCCCCACGTCCGCGGGACAGGAAGACCACGTGAGCATGGGCATGCACGCCGCGGTGAAGGCGCTCTCGCTCGTCCGGAACGTGCGGCGCATCGTGGCCGCCGAGCTTCTCTGCGCGGCCCAGGGAATCCATCTCCTGCACCCCCTCCGCTCCAGCGAGCGGCTCATGCGCGCCGTCGAGGGACTGCGCGGGGTGGTGCCCCCGCTCGACGAGGATCGGCGCCAGGATCGGGACCTGGCCGCGCTGGACGAGTGGATCGCGTCGGGGGCCGCGGCGGACCTGGCCCAGGTGGAGGCGTTTTGAGCGCGCGCGCGGAAACCTTGGCGGGCACACCGCCGCGCGAGGCCGTCCGCGCCCCCCGCGGCACGACGCGTTCGTGTAAGGGATGGCATCAGGAAGCGGCGCTCCGGATGCTCATGAACAACCTCGATCCCGAGGTGGCCGAGCGCTGGCAGGACCTCGTCGTGTACGGGGGCACGGGAAAGGCGGCGCGGAGCTGGGAGGCGTTCCACGCGATCGTGCGCTCGCTCCGGTCGCTCGAGCAGGACGAGACCCTTCTCGTGCAGTCGGGGAAGCCGGTCGGGATCGCGAAGACGCATCCCGACGCCCCGCGCGTCCTGATCGCGAACTCGCTCCTCGTGCCCGCGTGGGCGACCTGGGACGAGTTCCGGCGCCTGGAGGCGAAGGGGCTCACGATGTACGGGCAGATGACGGCGGGCTCCTGGATCTACATCGGAACGCAGGGAATCCTCCAGGGCACGTACGAGACCTTCGCGGAAGCCGCGCGCCAGCATTTTGGCGGGTCGCTTCGCGGACGCTGGACCTTGACGGCGGGCCTGGGCGGGATGGGAGGCGCCCAGCCTCTGGCGGTCACGATGAACGAGGGCGTGTGCCTCGCGGTGGAGGTGGATCCCGAGCGCGTGCGCCGGCGCGTCGAGACGCGCTACCTCGACAAGAGCACGAGCTCGCTCGAGGAGGCGCTTCGCTGGGTGGACGAGGCGGTGAACAAGGAGGAGGCGGTCTCCATCGGCCTCGTGGCGAACGCCGCCGAGGCGCTGCCCGAGCTGGCGCGCCGGGGGGCGCGGCCCGATCTCGTCACCGACCAGACCTCGGCGCACGACGAGCTGAACGGCTACATCCCGGCGGGATTGTCGCTCGCCGACGCTCTGGAGCTGCGCCGCTCGGATCCCAAGGAGTACTCGCGGCGCTCGGTGGAATCGATGGGGGTCCACGTCCGCGCGATGCTCCGCTTCCTCACGCTGGGCTCGATCACGTTCGACTACGGCAACAACATCCGGGGGCAGGCGGTCAAAGCCGGCGTCGCGAATGCCTTCGACATCCCGGGATTCGTGCCGGCGTTCATCCGCCCCCTCTTCTGCGAGGGAAAGGGGCCCTTCCGCTGGGCCGCCCTCTCCGGCAACCCCGCGGACATCCACGCCACCGACCGCGCCGTGCTCGAGCTCTTTCCCGAGAACGAATCGCTCCACCGCTGGATCCGCCTCGCCTCCGAGCGCGTCCGCTTCCAGGGACTTCCCGCGCGCATCTGCTGGCTGGGAATGGGGGAGCGCGCGCGCTTCGGGGAAGCGCTCCACCGGCTCGTGGAGCGGGGCCTCGTGGAGGCGCCGATCGTGATCGGACGCGACCATCTGGACTGCGGCTCCGTCGCCTCTCCCTATCGGGAGACGGAGGCGATGATGGACGGAAGCGACGCGATCGCCGACTGGCCCATCCTGAACGCGCTCCTGAACGCGGTCTCCGGCGCCTCGTGGGTGTCCGTGCACCACGGCGGGGGCGTGGGCATCGGGAACTCGATCCACGCCGGCATGGTGATGGTCGCGGACGGCACGCCGGCCGGGCTCGCGCGCATGCGCCGCGTGCTCACCAACGATCCCGCGATGGGGATCTGGCGCCACGCGGACGCCGGCTATCCCGAGGCGCTCGCGAACGCGCGCAAGCACAAGCTTCCCCTTCCCGGCGAGACGTGATCGCAAAGCTCCCGATGAGAGACGGCCGCCGGTGAAGTGCGACCTTCTCGTCGTGTCGGCCGCCCAGCTCATCACCGCGCCCGAGGGAACGGGGCCGCTCCTGGGTCCCGATCTCGACCGCCCCCTCCTGCTCGAGGACGCCGCCCTGGCGTCGATCGATGGGAAGATCGTCGCCTCGGGGAAGACCGCGGAGGTGCGGAAGCGCTATCCCGATTCGGAGGCGCGCCGCGTGCTCGACGCGCGCGGACTCCTCGTGGCTCCCGGCTTCGTGGACTGCCACACTCATCTTCCCTTCGCGGGCACGCGCGAGATGGAATTCGACGCGCGCGCCCGGGGCGAGAGCTACGCGGCGATCGCCGAGCGCGGCGGCGGCATCCGGGCGAGCGTGGGGCATCTCCGAACGGTTTCCGAACCGGCGCTCGCCGAATCGGTGCGGAAGCGCCTCCAGCACCTGCTCGCGCAGGGCACGACCACCGTCGAGGCGAAGAGCGGATACGGTCTTTCCCTCGAGGAGGAGCGAAAGCAGCTCCAGGCCCTACGGACTGCGTCGGAATCCTCTCCGGTCGAGGTCGTTCCCACCTTCCTCGGAGCGCACGAAGTGCCGGACGAGCATCGCGCCCGGCGCGAGGACTACGTGACGCTCCTGACCGAGAGCATGATTCCCGCGATCGCGAAGGAGCACCTGGCGCGCTACTGCGACGTCTTCTGCGATCGCGGCGTGTTCACGGTGGAGGAATCCCGCCGGATTCTCCTGCGCGCGCGCGAGGCGGGACTGGGGATCAAGCTCCACGCGGACGAGCTGGCCGACGTCGGCGCCGCCTCGCTCGCCGCGGAGCTCCGGGCGACGTCCGCGGACCATCTCCTCCATGCCTCGCCCGAAGGGCTCCGCGCGATGAGCCGCGCCGGCGTGGTCGCGGTCCTTCTTCCCGGCACCGCGTTCACGCTGGGGCTCCCGTACGCCCGCGCGCGGGTGATGGTGGAGATGGGCCTCCCGGTCGCGCTCGCGACCGACTTCAATCCGGGGAGCACGATGTGCTCCTCGATGTCGATGACCCTGACGCTCGCGGTCACGCAGATGCGGATGACCCCGGCCGAGGCGTGGATGGCGGCGACCGCGAACGCGGCTTGCGCGGTCGGAGAAGGGGGCCGGCTCGGCCGGCTCCAGCCGGGGCACCAGGCCGACGTGGTCTTCTTCGAAGCGACAGATTACCGCCACATCCCCTATCACTATGCCGAGGAGCACGTCCGGATGGTGGTCAAGCGCGGAGCGGTGGCGATGGATCGAGATCAGCGCTCCTGTTCTTCTTGAAACATTCGCCAGAAGTCCTTGTACGATTGTTCGTTGTGCGCATCGCACCAGCCCATCTCGTCGAGCGTGTTTCCCGTAAGGAGAAATCATGAGCGAACTTGTGGAGTGCGTCCCCAACTTCAGTGAGGGCCGAAATTTATCTGTAGTTCGGGCCATCGCTGCCGAAATTTCGAGCGATCGGTCGGTCCGGCTTTTGGACCAGGAAATGAACGCCGACCACAACCGGTGCGTCATCACGTTCGTAGGGGAGGCTGAACCCGTGGTGGAGGCGGCGCTCAGGGGCGTCAGGAAGGCGACCGAGCTGATCGATCTGCGCCGGCATCGAGGTGAACATCCCAGGATGGGAGCCACAGACGTCCTGCCCTTCGTTCCAGTCGGATCGACCCGGCTCGAGCGATGCGTGGAGCTGGCGCGCATTGCGGGCTCGAGGATCGCCACGGAGCTCCAGATCCCGGTCTATCTCTATGAAGCCGCGGCAACACGGCCCGCGAGGCAGAACCTCGCGGACGTGAGGCGCGGAGAATTCGAGGGATTGGCGCGCGAGATCGGGACGAATCCCGACCGCGTCCCGGATTTCGGGCCGCCCCAGATCCATCCGAGCGCCGGCGCGATCGCGGTCGGCGCGCGGATGCCGTTGCTCGCGTTCAACGTGAATCTCGGCACGAAGGACGTCGAGATCGCGAAGAAGATCGCGAAGGCCATCCGGTTCCAGACGGGCGGACTTCGCTACGTGAAGGCGCTGGGGTTCGAGCTGCGGGAGCGAGGCATCGTTCAGATCTCGATGAACCTCGTGAATACCTGGGGTACGCCCGTGCAGCGCGTGTTCGCGTTGATTCGCGACGAGGCGGAGCGCTACGGCGTTCCGATCGTCGGAAGCGAGGTCGTGGGTCTGGTCGTTCAGGACGCGCTGATCGACGTGGCCGAGCACCATTTGAAGCTCGAGAACTTCTCGCGCGATCAGATCCTCGAGAACCGCCTGGAGCGGCGGATCGGCGCCACCGAGCAGACGGTGGCGGAGTTCCTGGAGGACGTTGCGTCCTCAGCACCCACGCCGGGAGGCGGAAGCGTGTCCGCCCTGGCGGGAGCGCTGGCGGCGGCGCTTGCGACCATGGTGGCGCGGCTCACGATCGGGAAGCAGAAGTACGCGGAGCACGAAGCCCGGATGCGCGAGGCGGAGACGGGCGCGGAAGCGCTTCGCCGCGAGCTCTTCGATCTGGTGCGCGAGGACGCGCGCGCCTACGAGGCGTACCGCGGCGCGATGCGCCTCTCGCAGCGCACGCCGGAGGAGGTGGCGCTCCGGAGTCAATCGCTCGTCGATGCGGCGCGAAACGCGACGCGGGTTCCGCTCCACACGGCGGAGGCCTGCGTTCGCGCGCTGGAGATCGCGCGGGAGGTCGCCACGTACGGAAATCCGAACGCGGTCAGCGACGCGGGGGTCGCGGCGTGGCTCGCGCGCGGCGGCGCCGAGGGCGCGGCGTTGAACGTGCGCATCAATCTCAAAGATGTGCCCGGAGCCGAGCGGCAGGAGTTCCAGGAGAGGATGGACCGGTGCGTCGCGCGCGCGAAGGAGCTTCACGCCTCCTGCGTGGCGGAAGTGGATCGGCGCATCGGGACGGCATGAGGTTCGATTCTTCGGCGAGGGAATGAGGGCGGATGGTAGATCGAAGCGTCGCGGTCAAGCGGAAGGCCCAGCAGCTTCTCCAGAAGGGCGACGTAGGCGGTGCGATCACCGAATACGAAAAGCTCTTCGAGGGAGGCGACAAGGATCCGTACGACTTCATCGTCGTCGCGGACCTCCTTGCCAAGCGCGGCTCCATGCAGGAAGCCGTGCGGCGCTACCGCCAGGCCATCGAGGAATACGCCAAGACCGAGCTCTACAAGAACGCCATCGCGGTCTGCAAGAAGATCCTCCGCATTTCCAAGGAGGATCTCGCCATCCATCGCACGCTGGGCGAGCTGTACGCGAAGGAGGGGCTCTTTGGAGACGCCCAGATCCACTTCCTCGAGTTCGCCGAAGGCTCGATCCGCCGGCAGGACCATGACGCCGCCCTGGGCGTGCTGGACGAGGTGCTGAAGCTCTCTCCCGACAACGACGATCTCTCCGAGAAGTACGTCGAGATCGCGATGCGCGCGGACCAGCCGGACCGCGCCGGGAAAGAGCTTCTGCGCCGCGCGGAGCGCGTCCGGCAGAGCGGCCGTCACGCGGAGGCGGAGCAGATCCGCGAGCGGGTCTCCACCCTGGCTCCCGGGCTTCTCACTTCGTTCCACGCCGCTCCCGTCAGTCCCACCGGTCCGGTGGCGGCCGCCGACGCCGCGGCCTCCATGGATGCGCCCCCCGCTCCCGCGCACGCGGGGTTCGACCCTTCCTCTCGCGCGCTCAGCTACGACGCTCCCACGGCGGAGGAGGCCGCGGTCGAGGTGCCTCCGGCTCCCGCGCACGCGGCGCCCGAGCCCCCTCCGGAGCTCGAGCCCGAGGAGGTTCTGGCCCAGCCGGAGCCCGAGGCGCACAGCCACGAGGAGCTGGCCGAGGGTTATCTCCAGGCCGGGAACCGGGACCTCGCCGCCGAGGAGTACTGGAAGGCGAGCGAGACCGCGTTCTTCCGCGGCGACCTCCCACGCGCGCGCCAGCTTCTCCAGGCGCTTCTCGGCGTGGAGCCCACGCACGAAGCGGCGCTTCGCCGTCTGGTCGAGCTCACCGAGAAGGCGGGAGACATTCCGGCCGAGGCCACGGCGCGCTTCGATCTGGCGGAGGTGTATCTCGGCCACGAGGAGTGGGAGCTTTCCCGCATCGAATTCATCCGCGCGCTCGAGCTGGATCCCGGGAACGACCGCGCGCGGAGCCGGATCAAGCGGCTCGACACGATCCTGAACGGCGAGCAGCCGGGGAGCGGGCCCGTCGACCTCGACGCGCTGCCGGACGATCGTCCGGCGGCGAGCGTCCGCGTCCGCGACGACGAGCCCCAGAGCCAGGACGCTCTCATCGATCTCGAGGAGATCATCGACGAGTTCAAGGCGGGCGTCAGCGAGCGGATCTCCGGCGAGGATCACGAGAGCCACTACGATCTGGGCATGGCCTACATGGAGATGGGTCTCTACGACGAAGCGATCGGAGAGTTCCAGGTGGCTTCGAAGGGCGGCCCCATGGAGGTGAAGTGCCTCGAGATGATCGCCCTCTGCTTCCTCGAGAAGAACGAGCCGGCCTCGGCCGCCCGTGAGCTGACGCGCGCGCTCGAGCTTCCCGGTTATGGCCCGGAGGAGACGATCAGTATCCGGTACAATCTGGCGGTGGCAAACGAGCGCCTCGGCGACCTGGACCGGGCACTCCAGCATTTCGAGGAGGTGTATCTCCTGAACGTGGATTTCCTGAAAGTGGCCAGCAAGGTCAAGGAGCTGAAGCAGAAACTGGCGCGCTCGGAGGATCGAGGCTGACATGGGGCGCATCGATCTCCACATGCACTCCAACGCTTCGGACGGCTCGTTCGCGCCCGAGGAAGTGGCGCGCATGGCGGCGGGGAACGGCGTGGAGGTCTTTGCCCTCACCGATCACGACACGCTGGACGGGTTGCCCGCGGCGGCTGCCTGCGCCGCGCGGTTCGGCATCCGCCTCATCCCCGGCGTCGAGCTCTCGGTGAGCGAGGAGGGGATGGACGTACACCTCCTGGCCTACGGCTTCGACGAGTCCGATCCTCCGCTGACCGCGGCGGTCCGCCGCTACCGCGAGGGGCGGCGCGAGCGCGCGCGGAAGATCCTCATGCGCCTGAAGGGGCTCGGGATCCGGATCGGAATCGAGGACGTGGAGGAGATCGCGAGCGGCGGCGCGCTGGGACGGCCTCACGTCGCCGAGGCGCTGCTGCGCGCGGGACACGTGGAGAGCTTCAACGAGGCCTTCCAGCGCTACCTCGGCCATCACGCTCCCGCGTACGTTCCGAAGCCCAAGGTCACGCTCGAGGAGGCGACCTCGATCGTGCGCGACGCGGGCGGCGTCACGATCCTGGCCCATCCCGGGACGCTGAACCGCGATCATCTGATCCCCGCCTGGGCCCGGCGCGGGCTCGACGGGATCGAGGTCTGGCATTCGAAGCACGATGTCGCCTCCATCGAGCGCTACCGCGGCTACGCCCAGCTCCACGGGCTCCTCATGACCGGAGGCTCGGACTACCACGGCGAGCGCACCCCGGGCGTGGTCATCGGAAGCGTGCCGGT
>Ga0099791_10000586_pt1 | contig 13588 bp, 18 predicted proteins | sample Rivendell_Oct201_7_FD_77318 | JGI IMG/M metagenome (GOLD analysis project Ga0099791, IMG submission 77318) | Vadose zone soil and rhizosphere microbial communities from the Eel River Critical Zone Observatory, Northern California to study diel... | ecosystem: Environmental > Terrestrial > Soil... | reverse complement strand
GTGACGAAAGGCAAGCGACGGGGCGCGGCCATGGAGCGAGCGAGCATCGCGCTGACGGAATGCGGAATGGCATAATGGACGTGAAGAATGTCGAGCGATTCGGACTCGAAGACTTCGAGCATTTTGGTGGCGAGCGCCAAGGTGTACGGCGGGTGATCGAAGAGCGGGTAGGAGACGACCTCGACTTCGTGAAAGAAGATGTGCGGGTCGGCTGTATTCATCCGGATGGGCGGGGCATAGCTGATGAAATGGACGTCGTGGCCGCGCGCGGCGAGCTCCTGACCTAGCTCCGTTGCGACCACTCCGGAGCCGCCATAGGTGGGATAACAAGTGATGCCGACGCGCATTTGACCGCCGCTATTGGACCGTCCGACCTGCCGCAGTACCTTACCTCAAATCGCTAACGACCACGCTAACTTGCGGGCGCGGGAGTCCGGATGCTAGAGTCGCCCACCCGGTAGGAATTGACCCGGCCTGACAAGTACTCCGTTAGACGCACGAGGACCCCAGAACGTGACACGCCTCCAAGGAGAAACCGCGCGGCTTATCGAGGACGGTAGCAAGGCATGAGGAAGAAATTATCGAAAGAGGCTAGAGCTTTCGAGGCTGCGACACGGCGGCATCTGAAAGAAAGCCGCGCCATCACGATGCTTGGATTCGAGCTGGAATCGGCGTCCCGTGGGCATGCGATTTTGTGGCTGGAGGCGCGCGCCCGGCACAAACAGCTCAATAACGTGGTGCACGGAGGGATTCTGGCCGCGCTGGCAGACACTGCGGGGGCGATTGCGGCTTACACGACGGTGCCGAAGGGAGTGGCGCTGGCCACCATCGAACTGAAGATCAATTATCTGGAAGGCGTGCCGGGCGGTCGCATTCGCGCGGAGGCGCGCGTGCTGCGCACCGGGCGCAATTTTGTGGTTACGGAATGCGAGATTTTTAACCGCAAGGGCGCGCTCGCGGCGAAGGCGCTGCTGACGTTCGGCGCAGCGGGCGGGCACTCGCTGCAAAGGTAGCTGCAGTTACTCGTCGCCACCGTGAGCGGACTCTTCGCCGTCTTTGTAGGCGTACTTGATCACACGCTTGAAGACCAGCAGGTTGGGGCTGCCCTGGCGGGTCAGCTTGATGCAATCGCGGTCGTACCATTCGATCGTGCCGCGCAGGACTTCGCCGTTGTCCAATACGACGGCCATAGGGGTGTGGGCCTGCATCTGCTTGACCCAATAAAAATTCTCCGCGTGGGTTATTTCTGGCGGTGCGGGCTTCTTGCTGGGTGCGGGACCGTTGTTGCCGTGCTGCGGTCGGGGCGGAACTTGTTCCTTAACGTCCGCGAAAGCCGGACGGAACATCCGTCGGTTCACCATGACTGCTCCTTGGTTGAAATTGCCAGACTGGCTGGTTTCACTCGTATGATGCGTCCAACCGCCAGCGGGTTACAGTAGGGAATTGTAAATTTGAAAGGAGTCCGAATACGGGATTGAATTTACACCGGAGAGACAGTATTGGGGCTCGAAGTTGTCACCAATGATGCCGCTAAGGCGTCGAGGCCGAGCTGGCGATTGAGGTTGCGGCGCGCACCGGTGTAGAGTTCGTCGAATCCAGAGATCGCGCGCATGACCCACGCGGTGTTCACCAAATTGGCAAGCCCCGACAGCTCTTTTGCGAGCGGTGCGTTGCGCAGTACCGGCTGTTTGACACCGGAGGTTAGCTCCAGCAGATCGCTTAGCAGGGCGTAGAATACGGCGATTTGCTCTTCGAAGGAAGACTCGCGGTCTTTCGCCAACGCGGCGGTTTCGGCGAAGAGTTGCGCGAAGCCTTCGCCGTGGGCGGCGCGCTCCAGAATGCGCAACGCCGTCCGCCGCTGCTGACTGGCTTGCTCGATATTCATTTCGATGGCGAGGCCGGGACTGCCTTCGGCGAGTTGCGCGGCCAGCTTGCGGTCGGCGGGCTTGAGGCCGCTTTTTGCCTGGAGAATCTTTTCGACGTCGGCCTGCGGCAGCGGCGCGAAATGAAATTGCAGGCAGCGCGAGACGATGGTGGGCAACAACGAATATGGGGATGGAGCGGTCAGAATTAGAGTGGCGGAGCCGGGCGGCTCTTCGAGGATTTTGAGGAAAACGTTGGCGACGTCCCAGCGCATAGTGTCCGCGGCATCGAGGATGAAGACGCGCCGGCGGCCCATGGGCTGAAAATAGGCGGCGCGCTGCACGGCGCGGAGCTGGCCGATGCGGAGCATGGGGCGGGCGACGGGGTTTTTCAGGCGCACCGGATCCGGGACGAGCGCCCAGACATCCGGGTGAGATTGCAGGATTAAGGGAACGCGTTCGACGGTGGCGGCGTCGGCGCTTTCGCCGCGTTCGGTGAGGCCTTGCTCTATGAGAGTTTGCGGGTCGGCGAGCAAAGCGATGCGCTGGCAGGTGGGGCACTCGCCGCAAAAGTCGTCGGTCAGACGTTCGCAGTTCGCTGCCTGGGCGAACATGCGAGCCAGGGTGAATTTGCCGACGCCGCGGGGACCGGTAAAGAGCAGAGCGTGCGGAACGCGTTCGCTGCGTAAAGCTCCGCGGAGCGCCGTCACGATGCGTTGGTTGCCGAGAAAATCGTCAAAGCCCATGGGCGATCAGCCACCTCTTCCCGAATCAGCCGCGATTGTTGCGCGGAGTAGAGGTTCCACGGCGGCCAGCACGTCGCGGGCGATTTTTTTGACGGAGCGCATGGTTCCGCTGGTGGAATCGAAGCACTCGATGGTCACCCAAGGAGCGCTGCAGGCAAGTTGGTCGTACATGGCGGCCGCGTCTTGCAGATGGCGCAGGCTCGCCTCTTGCAGGTCTTGCGTGGCGCTGGTGTAGGCGCGTCTTGATTTTAGCGTGACGAGTTTTTGGGCTTCTGCGGGGGGCACTCGAAGATAGAGGATGAGGTCCTCGCGCGGCAAGTCGTAAATGTTGTATTCGAGGTGCTCAATCCAGCGCCGAAACTCGGCGCGCTTGTCTGCCCGGGCGCGAGCGGTTTGATGCGCCAGATTGGAGCCGATGTACCGGTCGATGAGTACAACTCTGCCCTCGTTGAGGGCTGCCTCGATTTTGGGCTTGGCTTCGAAGCGGTCGCCGGCATAGAGCAGCGCGGTGAAATGGGGGTCCACGGCTTCGAGCGCGCCTAGTTCGCCGTTGAGAAACTGGCCGACCATTCTGCCGAACCAGGAATCGTATTGTGGAAAGCCGGTAGAGTAAACGCGATTGCCGCCGGCCTCGAGCACTCCGGAGAGGAGATCGAGTTGCGTGCGCTTGCCGCTGCCGTCGATGCCTTCGATGGCGATAAGCCGGCCCCAGGACTTTTTATTTTTCGTTGATTGCAAACTCGCCTCGTTCCGTGACGCGTTTCGCGACGACTGATTGAGTTTCAGTCTAACCGCAGACGTTCGGCGTCGCAACGCCGCGCGTGCTAGGATGCGAATCGGAAGCGCGAACGTCGAGATGGAGGAAGTGACAGATCAGGCGCAAATTCGACCGGGGATCTTGCGGGTGCGCGAGCGCATTGCGATTGCGGCGAGGAAAGCCGGTCGGCAAACCGAAGAGATTACGTTGATTGGCATTTCGAAGGCGCAGCCGGCGGAAGCGATTCGCGTTGCCTACGAAGCGGGCTTGCGTCATTTCGGGGAAAACCGCGTGCAGGAGTGGGAAGGGAAGCGAGCTGCGCTCGGCGACTTGGAGGCTAGGTGGCACTTGGTCGGGCATTTGCAGAGCAACAAGGCGGCACGCGCCGCGGCATTGTTTCACAGCGTGGATTCGCTTGACGATTTTGCTTTGGCGCAGCGATTGGATCGCGCACGCGATGAGCAAAATGTGGAGCGAAAGTTGCGGGTTCTGCTGGAAGTGCGCGTGGAAAAGGAGGAAAGCAAGAGCGGGGTAAAGGTGGAGGAAGCGGCGGCGCTTGCCGTGATGGTGCTGGCGCTCTCGCACCTGGAAGTTGCCGGCCTAATGTGCATTCCTCCTTTCCTGGAGGACGCCGAGAAGGTGCGACCGTATTTTCGCCGATTACGGGAATTGCGAGACTCGCTAACGCGCAAAATTGGCCGCGAGCTTTCGGTGCTGTCTATGGGGATGTCGCACGACTTCGAAGTGGCCATCGAGGAAGGCGCCACGGAAGTGCGTGTGGGCACCGCCATTTTTGGCAACCGGGCCGCAAAATAGATGCTGGAATTGCAGACACAAGAGGGAGCTGTGATTTTTCCGGTGCGGGTGCAGCCGCGCGCGAGCAAGGACGAGATTGCGGGGTTGATGGGCGGAGCGCTGAAGGTGCGCTTACGGGCTGCGGCGCTGGAAGGCCGCGCGAACGAGGCGCTCTGCGAATATCTAGCGGAGCTTTTGAAAACGCCGAAAGCGGCTGTTAGAATTCTCAGCGGTCATCACAGCCGCAGCAAGCGCGTGGAAGTGCGCGGAGTGACGGAGCTGCAGGTCCTGGCGCTTGTGAGTCGCGAAGCGTAGGCGGCGGAACAAAATTGATTTGGCGGTTGATTGGGCTGATTGATTGGCGCGGGGAGCGCACCGTTTCATGAGTTTTGACGTGCAAGCGGTACAGAAAGACTTGAAGGCCGCGAGGCTGGACGGTTGGCTGTTTTATGATTTTCGCGGCCGCGATCCCATCGCGCACCGCATTCTGCGGTTGCCCCCGGGCATGCGCACGCGGCGATGGTTTTATTTTGTTCCGGTAAAGGGTGGACCGCGGAAGCTGGTGCATAAAATCGAGCCGGAATCGCTTGCGACGCTTCCCGGCGAAACACTGTATTACGCTGCGCAGAATGAGCTGCAGGAAAATCTCGAGAAGCTGTTAGACGGCGCGCTGAGCATCGCCATGCAATATTCCCCGAGGAACGCCATCCCCTATGTGTCGATGGTGGATGCAGGCACGGTGGAGCAGGTGCGCAGCGTCGGAGCGAAAGTATTCAGCTCCGCGGACCTGGTGCAAAAGTACGAAGCATGCTGGACAGCGGAACAATTGGAGTCGCACCTGGCCGCGGGCGAAAGTGTGGATCGCATTGTTCGAGAGGCGTTCCAACTGGCGGCCAAAGGCGCGCGCGACGGCAAGCCGCTGACCGAATACGTTTTGAAGCAATGGATTTTGAAGGAATTTGACGCGGCCGGGCTAACCACGGAAGAAGGGCCGGACGTGGCGGTGGGACCGAACGCCAGCGATCCGCACTACGGTCCAGTGGAGGGGAAATCCGCGCCAATCCGCGAAGGGGAACTGCTGCTGTTGGATGTGTGGGCCAAGAAGAAAACCGCGGGCAGCGTCTATTACGACGTTACGTGGACCGGTTTTCTGGGCCCGAAGGTGCCGGAAGAATACGCCAAGGTTTTTGGGGTGGTGCGCGAGGCGCGGGATAAGGCGGTCGAGCTGATTCGGTCCTCGATGGCAAAAGGGAAGCCGCTGCAGGGCTGGCAAGTGGACAATGCGGCGCGCAGCGTAATCCATGATGCGGGTTACGGTAAGTATTTTTTCCATCGCACGGGCCACAGCATTGGCGAGAGCGTGCACGGCAACGGGGTCAACATGGATGGACTCGAGACGCGCGATATTCGCCACCTGATTCCGCGCACGTGCACATCGATTGAGCCGGGAATCTATTTGCAGGAGTTTGGGATCCGCAGCGAGGTGAATGTTTATATCGGCGAGCGCGAAGCTCGCGTTACCGGTGCGGTACAGCAGGAGATTTTGCCGCTCCTCGCGTGAGTGTTTTGTGCGCGCAGCAGTGCACGCGCAGAAGGAAATGACAGACGAAACGCAAATGGCCGCGGCTCCGCCGCGGGACAACAGGCGTGAAGTTCGCGCGATCACCTTCGGCGTCGCGGGGTGGATGGTGCCGGGGCTCGGCCACGCGCTGCAGAAGATGTGGGGCCGGGCGATCACGTTTTTCGCCGTGGTGGGCGTGCTGGTTTTCGTAGGCGCGGGAATGCGTGGCAACCTGTTCAATTCGGATGGCGGGGATGCATTCGCGACACTAGGCTACCTAGCCGACCTCGGCACCGGCAGTTTCTACGTGCTGGCGAAATATATTGAGGTTGGCGGGCCGGACGTTTCACACGCATATGGCGACTACGGTACGCGGTTCCTCGCGGCGGCCGGCGTTCTCAATCTGCTGGCCGCGCTGCATGCCTATGAAGCCGCGCGGGGCCGGAAAGCTTGATCTCGCGATGAAATTCCATTTGAGCCACTTGCAAGGGATGTTGCTATTCGCGCTCCTGATCTCCATTGCGTTTGGTTTCCTGAGCCGGCGACGGCCGCTCGATCGCGTAAAGTATATTGCGTGGTCGCTGCTCCTGTTTCTGCTGTTCGGCATCGGGATCGGCTGGGCCATGTACCCGTTCTCGCGCTAAGAATTCCTCAGAAGCAGGCCGCGCGGAAACACAACTTCCTGTAAAATTGACTTCAATTTTCCGCAGATGCTAAGGTAGTTTTCTGTACCAAGCCGAGGTAGCTCAGTGGTAGAGCAGCCGATTCGTAATCGGCAGGTCGCGAGTTCAACTCTCGCCCTCGGCTCCACAACCTTTTCAACCCCTGTGAAATCACGATGGCCATTCCAACTAAGGTCTTTACCTGAGGCTCATTAAGGGGATTTACTGCTTGAGAGGGCAGGTTTTCGATGGTATCAGCTATGGGGTTCCCCGTGTAGTCAAGCGTCGTAGCGGGCCGGAGCCGGCCCTTCACTGCGAGGAGAATATGATCGTGGCGAAACGAAACGAATCACCCAGAGAGACGATGACACTCAACAACCAGGCCCCGGAATTAGCGCGCAGCGAAGCGCCGTCTGAACTCCTTCGAGAACTTGTAGCGCACCTCCGGCAGAATCGAACCCAATTACGCGAGGAATGGGTGGTGCGCATCTCGGAGACGCGCCTGCTCACCGCGATGACCAAAGAAGAGATCTTCGCGGAAGCAACCTCGGTGTACGACAGTTACGTCGAGGCTCTGGAAACCGAAGCGTTCGAAGCGCTGCAGGCTTATGCGCGAAATCTTTCGGAACGCATCATTCCACGAGGCGTCGAGACCCACGAAGTCGTGGGAATCGTGCTGTTGTTACGCGACGTCCTCGCGCGTTCCCTGTTCGCGAAATATCAGACCGATTTCAAGAAATTGAATCGCATTTTAGACGCCTACGAGCCAGCCGCAAACCGCATCGCAAACACAGTGGCGGTCGGCTTCGTGCAGGAGCGCGAGCGCGTCATTCGCCAACAACAGGAAGCCATCCGCGAACTGTCCACTCCCGTGTTGCAGGTTCGCGAGCGGCTGTTGATTCTTCCCATCATCGGGGTCATCGACCCGCAGCGCGCTCGGCAGTTGACGGAACAGCTCCTGCGCGGAATTCGCACCAACCGCGCTAAAGTCGTGGTGATCGATATCACCGGTGTGGCCGCCATGGACGTGACGGTGGCCAACCACTTGGTGCAAACGGTTGAAGCTTCGCGCCTGCTTGGCGCGACCGTCATTGTCACGGGCCTTTCGCCTGAGATTGCGCAGACGCTGGTGACTATCGGCGTGGACCTCGGCAAGATGAATACGGTGGGCGACCTGCAGGGCGGCATCGAGCAGGCAGAGAGACTCTTGGGATACAAGGTTGCGACATTGGCGGAGCAAGTTTAGGCAAAGCGGAGGAAGGGCCGGGTGGAAGTCCCGATTCTCAAGCAGGGAGCGGTCCTGATTGCGACTTTTCAGGCCGCGCTGTCGGACGCAGACCTCAACCAACTGCGCATGGGCTTGGTGCAGCAAGTTGTCAAGTTTCGCTCGCGCGCTGTAATCGTCGACGTAACCGCGATGGACGTGATGGACTCGTTTGCATCACGGACGTTGCGGGAGATCGCACACATGATCCGGCTGCGCGGCGCGGAGACTGTTATCGTTGGAATTCAACCCGAAGTGGCTTTCGCAATGGTGCAGCTAGGCTTAACGCTGGAAGGTGTTGCGACCGCGTTGGACCTGGAAGAAGGTCTGGCCTACTTAAACGAAAAGTTCAAAACTACGAACTGAGAGTGAACCATAGTGTCGGTTGGGGAAATTCACGTGGCAATTAGCTCCGACCAGGATATCGTCTCGGCCCGGCAGCAGGGCCGGGTGATGGCGACGGAACTTGGGTTCTCAACGGGAGACGCCACGCTCATCGCAACAGCAATTTCGGAATTGGCGCGCAACATCATCTCCTATGCCCGCAAAGGCCAAATCACGTTGAAGATGGTGAATGGCTTGAACCGTCAAGGCATTTCGGTCATCGCTAGCGATCAGGGTCCGGGGATCCCGGATATTCGACAGGCGCTGCGAGACGGCTTCTCCACTTCTGGAAGTCTCGGGCTGGGGCTCCCGGGAGTACGGCGCTTGATGGACGAGTTTGAGATCACTTCCCAACCCGGCCGGGGAACAACGGTGGCGGTGAAGAAATGGAAACAATAAGAGAGCCGATGGTCGAATATGGCGTTGCCAAATTCGTTCTTCCGGGCCAGGGCGAATCGGGTGACCAGCACTTGGTCTGCTGCAACCGAAACGGAATTCTGGTAGCGGCCATTGACGGCATAGGGCACGGTGAAGCAGCGGCCAATGCCGCCAGAGCAGCAGCCGCCCTTCTCAGAAGCTCTGCCGACCAACCGATTATCTCTCTCGTAGAGCGATGCCACGAGAAACTCCGGGCGACGCGAGGGGTGGTATTGAGCCTAGCTTTCATTGAGCCTGAACATGGCATGATGACTTGGCTCGGCGTCGGCAATGTTCAAGGAGTCTTGATGCGCGCCGATGCGAAAAATGGCAATGCGCAGGAGTCACTTCTGCTTCGAGCTGGCGTCGTCGGTTCCCAGTTGCCTGCCCTTCAGGGCACCGTACTTCCGATCGCGCAGGGAGACACACTTTTCTTGGCAACAGATGGGGTCCGTAGCGATTTTTCGATGGCCCTTTCCGCGCGGGAAAATCCGCAAAGGGCGGCAGACAGAATTCTCGAGCATTATGGAAGCGGAAATGACGACGCGCTCGTTTTAGTGGCGCGGCTAACGGGAATAAACGCATGAAGATCGCGATTCGACGCAAGGCGAAGGCGCCGGCGGGCTTTGAAGAGGAGTACCGTTCGTGCTTGCGTGAATATGCTGCCGGGGGAGGCGAACCGGCATTGGGCCGGGCGTATGACCTTGGCCGTCGAGCGCTCAGCGAGCAAAAGAGCCTTGTGGAGATGGCTTCGTTGCACCATCAAGCGGTACTTGCTTTGGTTCGCGGTGCAGAAAGTGAAGAACGCCTGGTGGAATTGCTCCGGGCGAGCGCCGAATTCCTGGCGGAGTGCTTGTCTCCTTATGAAATGGCACACCGTGGATTTCAAGATGCCGTGAAAGCCCTGCGGCAGCTGAACGAAACGCTCGAAGAGGAGATCAAGCGCATCGCTTACGCGGTGCACGATGAGGCTGGACAACTGCTCGTCGCTGTGCACCTGGCGTTATCGGAGTTGGCTTCGGAACTGCCCAAGCCCCAACAAGCGCAGCTCACACGGATCAAAGAATTGCTGAATGAGGTTGAAAAACATTTGCGACGGTACTCTCATGAGCTTCGGCCGACGATTTTAGATGACCTTGGCTGGATTCCCGCGATTCGTTTTCTGGCGGACGGAGTTTCAAAACGAGCCAATCTGCCGATCCACATCGACGCAACAATTTCCGGACGCCTGTCCATCAGTGTTGAGACGACACTCTATCGCATCGTTCAAGAAGCGCTAACCAATGCCGTTAAGCATGCGAAGGCAAGCAATGTCTGGATTCGGGCCCGGAGCGAAGACTTTGTGCTGTTGTGTTCGATCCGGGACGACGGCGGGGGTTTCGATTCGAGCCAGACTTCTGCAGCACCTTGCCGGAAGGGGTTGGGGCTAATCGCGATGCAGGAGCGGGTAAGCGCAATCGGCGGAACGCTGCGAATCGAATCCCGCCCCGGGCAAGGAACCGAGCTTTCCATCCGACTTCCATTGGAGGCCAATCATGCCAATTCGAATCGTACTCGCGGATGACCACGTGCTGGTGCGTCAGGGACTGAAGTCATTGCTGGAGCGCGAGAAATTTCAGGTCCTGGCGGAGGCATCCGACGGACAGGATGCCGTACGCCTGACGGAAACACTCCACCCGGATATCACGGTCCTAGACATTAGCATGCCGACGCTCAACGGCATCGATGCAGCTCGTGAGCTGGGGCGTTCCTGCCCGAAGACGAAAGCAATTCTTCTTACCCAGCATGAGGAAGAGCAGTATATCCACGAAGCGCTCGAAGCCGGAGTGAAGGGATACGTTTTAAAGAATCAGGTCGCGAGCGACCTGATTCACGCAATTCAGCAAGTTTCCAGGGGAGAGTTCTATCTGAGTCCGGGGATCTCACGCGCGGTGATGGAAGCATACCGCACCAAATCCGATAAGCCCGCAGATCCTTTGACGGTCCGTGAGCGCCAGGTGCTGCAGTTGATTGCGGAAGGAAAATCAACAAAGGATACTGCTTCCGTCCTGGGTATCAGCGTAAAGACAGCCGAATCTCACCGCATGCGGCTCATGCAGAAGCTCGATATTCACGAGACAGCAAGCCTTGTGCGCTACGCAGTCCGCCGGGGACTCGTGCAGCCCTGAATGGAAATGATGGAGACCGCCACGCGGGTAAGTGCCTGTAAGTGGAACTGTTTCAGTAGGATAACACTCTGTTGTCTGCTGACCTCGTGCGCATCAGCGTCGCCACTGCCTCCTGCTCAGGTCTTTACCTCAGAAAAATATAGGAAACCACCGGATTGCCTGCAGCGCTGGAATTCCTTAATCTGCCCGCGATACGATGCCCACACGCATTTTGCTTGCCGATGATCATGCCCTGATCCGCCAGGGACTGAAGGCATTACTGGAAAAACAGGGATTTCAAATTGTCGCCGAGGCCTCGGACGGACAAGAAGCACTGCGTTCGGTACAGAAGACGCAACCGGACGTCGCCATCATCGACATCAGCATGCCGGTTTTGAATGGCGTGGATGCAGCTCGCGAACTGAAGAAATCAGCGCCGAAGACAAAGGTGATTCTTCTCACGCACCACGATGAGGATCAGTATGTCATTGAGTCTCTGCGCGCAGGCGTCAGGGGATATGTGCTGAAGAGCCAGGCGGGAGACGACCTCGTGCATGCGATAAAAGAAGTCTGTCGCGGGTCCGTATATCTTAGCCCGAACATTTCGCGCGCTGTTGTTGATGCTTATCTCTCCAAAACGTATGCTCCGACCGATCCCCTTTCAGGGCGCGAGCGCCAAGTTCTTCAATTAGTAAGTGAAGGAAAGTCCACCAAAGATGCCGCGGCGCAATTGGGGATCAGCGTAAAGACAGCGGAATCCCACAGGGCAAGACTCATGAAGAAGCTCGATATCCATGAAACGGCGAGTTTGGTTCGTTACGCCATTCGCCGGGGTCTGATCCAGGCTTAATACCACCCAAAGGGTTTGCCCGTAGACAGTTCTCGGTCATTTCATTCAGTCGAAAAGGGGTGATTCACCGGATTGAATTGATTTGGCGGCCGGTTATCCTGCAGCGAAGGGAGCGGGTCGCCTCCGTGGTCAGGGCCCCCACCTCGATCCCCCCGATGACCGAACTGCGCTGACACGGAGGCGGGCCGAGCTCATGTTAGTGGAGGTTTATGCGAATGGACAGAGCGTTGAACAGCGACGTTTACACGACGATGATCCTGGCAGTGGAAGAGGGCGCCACGGCCATCGTGGCGGCATAGGAGAACGTTATGAACAATCAAGTCCCGAAATACGTCACGCAGGCGAGAGCCTCTTTCCTGCTCGGCCTATCGGAAGCGGATCTCAGCCGTATCTCGAAGGAATCGGGGTTGGGCCACTTAGAACGCGCCGGCAACGAGGAAGAGACGTATTTCACCTACGAGGAATTGCAGCAGATTTGCACGCTCGCGGCTCATCAGATGGTGGTCCACTAAGTCACTGTACGGAGCACTTTGGCACAATCCGCGAGCCAGCACATCGATTGGAGAATTGATAGTCCAGGCCGATCAGGGTATGTACGAGCACAAGCGGCGCCGGTCGACACCAAGCGCCCCTTCGGGGCCGGATTATCAATCTCAGTAGATTTTATGGCACTAATGGAATTATCGCCGCTGATCTTAAGGGTTGCCACAGTCTTTCTGCGCCGTCCAGCCCGGTGCAATCTAACTGACGCTAACTTGGAAGGCCATTTCCGAAATGCCTACGCGGTCTGGACGACTTGAGAAACGGACTCGCCTGACTGTCCCCGTGGAGATTTTCAACCCCCAGGACCCGGCCGGGACGGAACGGACAACGACTGAGAACGCATCCGCTCTGGGAATACGCGTTTTGACTCAACGCGCAAGAGCGCCGAATGAACGACTGACGATCAGGTCACTCGAGGGAGAGTTGCGAGCCTTCGTTCGCGTTGTTTATTGCCAGCGGCTTCCAGACGGACGCTTTGGTGTCGGATTACAGTTCCAAGGCCAACCCGTCAACTGGTCAAAAGGCTTGTTGGGCAGCGCCGCCGGTTGAGGCCTCGTCGTGGCGCTCAAAAGTCTATACACAGGTTCTGTCTGCAGCCAAGCCGGCCCGCCGACGGTGATCAGAACCGCACCCGCGGCGGCCTCCTCTGTCGAGGTTCCTCCGCAAGAGTATACCTTACTTATTTATCGGAAGTTTTGCGTACCGCAAAATGGGCATTTAACTGGCTTGCGTTCCGCCGCCATAAGGCTAGGGTGTCACGACGAAGGGGGCGTTTTTGTGGGCCGGTTTAACTCCGCGCGACCGAAAATTAATCTTTCCAGAGGAAGAGCCGGTGAAGCGGAAGACAGTGGAGGTCGTCGTATCATGTCTTCGACAGAGGGGCGCATTGAGAAACGACTCCGCCTGAGTGTCCCGCTAGAGCTTTCGAAGCTGCAGGATCCAAGCGGTGCGGATCGAACGGTCACAGAAAACGTCTGCTCTGTTGGTGCCCGCGTTTTAACCAGGAGGGCAGTCCAGCCCAATGAGCGATTGATGGTTAGGTTCTTAGAAGTCAACCTGCAAACAGAGGCCCGCGTCGTTTACTGTCAACGCCTACCCAACGGGCGGTTTTGTCTTGGATTGCATTTCCAAGGAATGTCAATGTCCAAGTGGACGACCGAGTCTTTCGGCGGGGCGTACGAGTCTTCCTGATCGCGAGAAGCTGGATATGAATCAGCAAACGTTTTGCCGTTTTTGGACAGTGGGACCCAATGATTAGGCCGGAAAGAATTGTACGAGGGGTGCTGCGATAATGATGACTGGCCATACGTCACCGGCGGTTACACGTCGCCCGGAGTTCAGCCAACAGACGCTCCCGCACAGTTCGCGGGAAGGAGCCGTGAGGGTTGAACCCCCACCAGGAAACCTAAAGAACAAGGTTGCGGCCCGTGAAGCAAACGAATCGCCGACTCGAAAGAAGGTGCCACCATCTAAGTCCACCGCTGGACTCCTGCTGATGGATTCTTCGCTAAATCCCATCTCGTTTAACGCCGAGGCGATTCAGATCCTCGGTTATCCCGACAAGCTGGCAAAACTAAGGCACACGGAGGTCTTCCTCGGT
>Ga0099791_10000585_pt1 | contig 13621 bp, 14 predicted proteins | sample Rivendell_Oct201_7_FD_77318 | JGI IMG/M metagenome (GOLD analysis project Ga0099791, IMG submission 77318) | Vadose zone soil and rhizosphere microbial communities from the Eel River Critical Zone Observatory, Northern California to study diel... | ecosystem: Environmental > Terrestrial > Soil... | reverse complement strand
CATTGCCCAACCGGATTTTGTCGCTGGCATCGACGATGGCTCAGGCGCCGATCGCGGTGGCGTTGGTCAAGCCGTCTGTGGAAACATCGGCGTTAGTTCCAATGGCAGTGTTGTTGCTGCCAGTGATGTTGCCGGTGAGTGCCTCGAAGCCAGTCGCTGTATTGTTGAAACCTGTGATGTTGAAACGGAGTGCGTCGAGGCCCATTGCCGTGTTGTCGAAGCCAGTGGTGTTGCTTGCGAGCGCATTGAGCCCCATGGCCGTGTTGAAGGAGCCAATGGTGTTCGTGTTGAGCGCAAAGGCTCCGCTGGCGGTGTTGTTCATGCCGATGCTGTTAGTGAACAGGGCGGCGATTCCGGTGGCCGTGTTGTTAATGCCGTTCGTGTTAAAAAAGAGGGCATGGACTCCGCTGGCAGTGTTCTGGAAGCCAACTGTGTTGTTTTGAAGCGCACCGAGGCCTATGGCCGTGTTGGAGGAGCCGGTGGTGTTATTTTGGAGTGCACTGACCCCCACGCCCGTGTTTCTGCCGAGGAAAGTCGTCGTGAAGTTTCCTGCGTTCTTGCCGACGAAAGTATTTAGCGTGCCGAAATCGTGAAGGAAGGGAACGCCCCCCTTCAGGATGTTCCCCACCGTTGGCCCGGTGGAATCCCTCATCGTGAGATTGCGTGGCACGTCCACGTCTTGCGCGTCTGCACGAAGATGCGGGACGACACCGGAAAGTAAGGCGGAAAACAGAAGCGTCCTCTGAACTCGAGTGTTGATCTTCATCGTTGATTCCCTTTCTCTTAGCGCGCGGCCGAGTTTGAATCTGGTCCCGGCGTGATGGAGACCTGGAACTGAACGGGCTGCATGGGGAATGTTACATCAGCGATGGAACGATACTGAGCGGTGATCTCCACGCAGTCAGGGCCAGGCTCCTTGAAGAGATCGAACTCGACCGGAGCGCCGTACCAGAAACCCGGGGAGAGCTTTACGAGGTGCTTGTCGATTTCGTCGAGGAGGAAGTAGTCCCAGGCACTGTACTTCAAGGGGGAGTGTGTCTGGCAATCCTGCACCTTCTCGATCATCAGGTGCAGGTCCTCGACCACCCGATCATCCAGGGAAGCCTCTGCTGATTTCGGGCTCACCAGGAACAGGAACGACACCTTGTGTCGGTCGTATTTGACATCAAGGAGCCGAGTGTCGAACCCAGCAGGATCCCTCTTCAGAACAGGACCGTGAGCACACCCAGCGGCTAAGATGAGCAGAACGAAGATCGACGACACCGCTCTCATGGGACGGAGATCCCACAGTTCCTTAGAATACCGTCGCCCTCACCGGGGATGTTCCAACCCGGTGGGTGGGTAAATGGCCAGCCGCATGCGTGGGCTAGTTCATGGACCAGTGCCTGCGCTTGGCAATCCTCACTCTGTGGAACCTCACAACAGGTGATCTCCTTGGTGGGGTTGTTGAGGCTTCCAATCGTGGTTCTGCCCACGAGCTTCCTCACCTTCTTGTTTTTCTTCGCCTGTGACGGACCCGGCTCACAGCTCTTCTTCGCATCTTCGTCGCACTTCAGCTTCGTGTCCTGGCTGGAGCACTGGCCGAGCACGCAGTCACGCATCGGTCCAGGCGTCATGCGAAGACCCTGTGCCCGACAAGCGTTGCAGGACGACCCGAACTGGCACCCGTTGTTGTTGACGAGTCCGTTCTCGTCCACGAACGCCAGGGGGTTGTTCGAGACGTATGCGTACATCGGCGTGCTGACCCCATTCAGTGCCCGGTTGACGATAAAGTCGGGGATCTGAAGCATCGGCTCCGCCTGAAGGTACCTTCCGATCGCCGAATCGTAATATCTGCTCCAATTCTCAAACAGATCCGTCTCGGCGTCGTAATACTGCCCCGGGAATCCGAGCGGAGTCCAGAAGGGCAGAGCGCCGGTTTGGTAGCGCCGGTACTGGTAGCCCTCGATGACGAGTCCGGTGTAGGGCCAATTCTGACAGGTGCAGTCGACTCCTCCATCTCCATTCGGACAGCATCGCTGCAGACCGGACACAAACGAAACCCTGAGGTGTCCCCCGTCGGGCGTGACCGAATTCGTCCACACCTGCCCCCGGTGGTAGCCGCGATACGGGCCATCCAATTGCCCTCCGTCAGGGTCGCCGTACCACACCATCGCGAAGTCCGCCGGGGCGTCCTGCACGTCCACCTGGTGGAACAGCACGCGCAAGGACACGTTCAGCAAGGGAGCCGCCCTCGGCTGAGTGAAGTCCGCCACCGTGGCACTGTAATTGGTCGGGTAAGGATGAAGCGTGTCCTTGTGCAGCTGCACGCGGTTGACGTAACCAAAGACATCGTACTCCCCAGTCCCGGCCACGCGCGCCTGCGCATCCAACATCAATATCGGTTTTCCAATGTGGTCCGTCACCGGAAAATAAAAACCGCACGCCGCCAGCTCGCCATTTCGGGTGCAGTCGCTGGTACCATCGGCCTGCCGGCTCCAGAGCGGGTCCATCCTGCCCCGGATGAGCACGACGGGCCTTCCTCCGAGCCAGACGTAATTGTCGTCGGGGTGGAAATTGGCGGTGCTGGTTGAGTCATTGCCTTGGTCCACTAGGAGCTGATGGCCCAGGTCGTGGAAGTACTCGTCGGTATTTCCCAGCGGATACACCTTCACTCTTCTGCGGCGAAACGCGTCGTAGAAGTAATTGTAGAGGGGCCCGTTCACCGAAACAGCTTTGAAGACGCTGTCCTGAGCGCCGCCTGAAGCCGCTTGCGCCTCTGCATAGGTGAACGAGAGCGCGTATCCGGGCGTCCCGGACGAATCGTTCTCCCAATTTTTTACGCTGACTCGGCCATCTCTGTCATAGACGTAGCCGTGGGAGAGGCTGGAGGGCGGAGTCGCGTTCGTGCACCCCGAGGTTCTGCGCGTGAGTTGGTCCGGATGGCCTGTGGCGTAGGTGAGGACATTGGCGTTCGGAGCGCAGGCATCTAGCGTCTCGGTGGTGCGGTTCCCCCGGCCGTCGTAGTCGTAATTTCTAGAGCTAAACGATCCGCCGACGGCGGCAAAATTTGGTTGTAAGCCCGAGGTTGAGCGCACGAGCTGATCATACCCGTAGCTCTCGGTGCGTGGGGTGGTGGCGTCTAGGACGCACGTATCGACTCGAGTCACCTGATCGCCAGAATAGGTATAGTTCATCTTCAGAATGGAGCCGTTGGCAGAGCCAGGCGTCTAAGTCCCGGCGCCCATACTCGAGCTTCCGAGGGCGTCAATCCCTCGAGCTATAGGATTTCGAATCTCTCTAGGGCTGGGCGCGAGCGATTGATGAAAAACGCCGTCAATGATGCCAACGACTGAACCACAGGCCAATTTCTCAAGTTCGTCGCGTCGCACGGGAGGCCGGTAATCTGCGTCGAGGATGCGGCGCACCATATCAACCGGCAACGACGGGACCGATAAACACAATCGGCGAGCGACTTGATTTTAGGGACATGAGCTACTGGCGCTGGGCACCAAGCACGGGGCTTTCATGTCTGGTTGCTCCAGCTCACAGCCTCATTGTGATGCAAAAAACTTCGGCAACCCCGACGTCATCACCATCAGCGCGTCGCTCGACGACACGGCCGGCATTTGGCTGGCCCGGTCGATAACCTCAGACTCGCAGTTGCGTGATGTTGCGAGATTCGTCAACATATTTAGATTCTCGTCGCCACCATACGCGACAAATGAGCGACCCAGGCCGATTCCATCGACTATCGCCGAACAAGGCGAATCCATGCACGCCAGCGCTTTTCGCACCGTGGCTTCGCTCACACCTGGAAGTGTAAAGAACAGGCCGGCTGCTGTCATTTGGGTCCACGACTTGCGCTTGGTGGCGTCTGGGATGGCCCAGTTCGAGACATCGAGTCCGAGGTTCGCTGCTCCAAATCGCGCCTCGGCGTCTGCATGATATAGGGCTGCCGCGCTCATTTCTGACACGATCAGACCCTGCGTACGCAACAAATCGGCGAAATGGCGCACGTGCTGGGACACGGCCATGAAATCGCGAGTCTCAAATGACAGCACATACCGGTACTTTGCCCTAACCATCAGGCTGCGGTAGTTCGGTAACGGTTCATAGAGAAAGCTGGTCGGGGGATAACTTTGCAGTGGTCCAGCAGCAAGGACAGACCACCGGTCAAATTGACCTAGCTGCTCCAACCAAGAGAAATCCATTCCCACCGCGTCTTTGGCATTGAGCTTTGAGGGCCAAGTGGCGCCCCAGCCCTCAACCTCCTCCACCAAGCCGCGCGGCAAGTGGAGGAGACCTGGTGGGTTGTCGAGAGGCTTCTCGTAGTCGATCATCCGTGCCATGAATAGCGCCGCGTCACGATTTCCGGGTTGCGGAGGAGCCGGGATTCCGCCGTCGCCATAAAGCGTCCGACTCTTGTCGCACAGCTTGTCCACGAACTTGTCTGCGTTCTGAGCATTAATTGCGAGAGCCTCACGGACGCTGGCGACTGTGTGGGCGTCAACCGCCTGGGCAAGTGTGCGCACTTGCGCCGCGTCGTCGCTCCCACCGAGACGGCCGTCGGTCTGCACGTTCGCCTCTGGGCGGCTGCGGCTGATGACGTTGCGCGGAGTGTCCACAGGCCGCTCTCGGGCCTCGAGAGAACTGTCGCGCGTGACTTGACGCCGCGTTTCGTTCTGCTCCGAAGTGGCAGTCCCGAGACTGCGAAAAGCGAACCAGAGCATAAACGCAAGGACGATCACCGACAGCCCGATCGGAACGGTGCGTTTCACATGAAAGCTCCTCGAGCTTGCAGTACACGGCGCCACTTCGCTCAGCCGTCAATCAGTGGAAAGCCAGGGCGCTTCTCTGGGGCAATGAACAGATCTTGACCCAAACAAAGGATACCAGGGTAACGGCGGAACAGTCCATTAGGCGAATCGACGCGATTTCTCGCCAGCCTCGAGAATCCGGACTTACTTCTTCCTGCTGCGCCGTAGTCGCACCCTGGTTTCAGTTACTATGGCGAGGCTTGCTGCGAGATCTTCCAGCTTCCCCTGCTCCAACAACCGAGTTGCGGGCAGTTGCAGCGTCGCCCAGCGTTGGTCTCGGAGACGGAACACGATGATTCCTGGGTGAGACCCGGGTGGGTAGTGGCGGACATCGGCGAAGTCTGTGTCGAACGTCATCAGGATACGTTCTTCGCGGCGAGCTGCCTCGACGATCACGGAATCGGCGCTTCCACCAAGGCTTTCGTCGAGCACCCCATGGACATCGTGGCCGCCCTTGACGAGAAGAGTCGCCAAATCCGCCGGCATGTTCTCATCAAGCTTCACCTTCACCGAGTAGTCTCAGTATGGAGCGGGAGCTCCTCTTCTTCGCGAGCAAGCCAAGCGGCATATGCGAGCGCGGCGCGGAGATCCTGGGACTTCAGGACCGGGTACTGACGCAGGATCTCTGCCTCAGACTCACCGGCGGTCAGATAGTCGAGAATGATCGAAACCATGATCCGGGTTCCCTTGATGCACGGTTTTCCATGGCAGACGTTAGGGTCGATCGAGATCCTGTCTTTCCAGTCCGTAGGTATGCCGGTTCGGTCTGTTGCCGGTTTCTTGCTCATAGCTAGGAGTCCATCATTTTTCCCGCAGCCGCACAAATCCCGCTGCGCCGGCGTGAGGCACGGTCCTTCGAGAACTCATTCTTAGACAATCACGAGAGCCCCTGCGGAGGTTGAAGAGCGCCTCGGAGCCCTGAGCGAAGGAGCTGGCGTAGGGATCGTCTTCGCCAACTCATCGTTTTGACGGCCATCGCCCGTTGTAGCTCAAGATGTTTGCCGTGCGCTTTACCGGCGGTCGCGATTTCTGACCCCTCCCTCCCAACCACACTGGAGGAAGGGGTCAGAAATCGCTCCTGGAGGGGGTGCAGAAAAGGAGGGCCATTGGGACAGGGTCAGTTGATCGTGATATTACTTTAGTCTAAAGTATATTCCAGTATGAACCCAGAAACGAGTACCGACGAGAAAAGGGGCGAACGGGTTGAAGTCGGGCGCGGCAGAGGGCTTCGAATAACGCGCAGGGACCGGGAGTTGTTGGCAATGATGGCGACGGCTCGGTATTTGTTGTCCGAGCAAATTCAGCGGCTGTTCTTTTCAGGACGAACGGAGGCCGCGTGCCGCATTCGGTTGTTTCAGCTTGCGGGTCTCGGGACGCAGCCTCAGCCGACTCCATATATTCGGCGACTTCGCTTCCGGTCTTTTGAAGGCAAATGGTTCTCCGCGTGGGCGCCAACACCTCTGGGCTACGTCGTCACCCGAGCCGTCTTGGGTACCGAACCCAAACTTCCAGCAGGCGATATCAGCGCCAGCTTTCTCGAGCACTGCGTCCGGTTAAACGACTTGCTCGTTGGCCTCATCGCAACCGGGACCGGTCGATTCCCTTCCGCCCGCCATCTCCCCTTTCGTTGGTTTGCTTCAGACTCCGTCCGCCTCCCTTGGCGCGACTATGATCGGCACGCAGGCATTCATCGCGCCCGAATTATCCAGCCGGATGCCACGCTCGAGCTTCCCGCCATTTCGAAGCGGTATTTCCTCGAGTGCGAGATGGGGACCCAGCCACTCTTGAGCGAGGACCCCTCGAGAGCAGGTGCCACGGCGCACAAGCTCGATAGGTACTCCCGATTCATGAGCACCTACGTCGACACCGAGATGAAGCGGACGGCCTACGCGGTAGTTTTTCCCGATCGTTGGCCAGCTCAGCTTGTTTTCCTGCTCAACACCCCGACGCGTCGGGATCACGTCCGGGAGCTATTTGAAAAATGGGGCCGTGAGCGTACCCTCTCAATTTCGGCCCAAGCGCTCACATTCGATGAAGCCATCAGCCACTTCCAAACGCTTTTGGGAAGTGCTTCGCCTCCGCGAAAACCGCAAGCCACCGACAGCATCGCGCTAACGCAAGCCGAGTTTTCGCAGCTCCATCACTTCTTCTACTCCGCCACACGCCGCTTGAAGCATGCCCGTGACCAGGCCAAGGAGCTGAAGAACCCAAGGCTTGAGGTGCCGGACTACCCGTCGAATACGGATGAAGTCATGCACCTGCTCCGCCGCCTTTCAGCCAGATTCACAAACCCGGTCGCTCAACCCCGATAAAGGAGTCTGCTCATGCCCAAAACCCCTGGCCGCGACGACTACTTCGCACAGTCCTTTCGCTTCACACCGGAGCAGGCCGCGGTCCTCAAGGAAGAGGCTCAGCGTCTGGGCAGTACCACCACCTTCGTTCGGCAGCTTCTGGACGACTACCGGACGCTGTACGGGCTGCCGGAGGTGCTCACCGAACAGCTGGATGCGGAAGCGGCGTCGCTCGGGAAGAGCCGGCGCGAATACGTCATCCACTTGCTTTCGCAGCGAGGAGCGCAGCTGCTCAAAGGTGAAGTTCCGCTTCGCACCAAAGGAACAAGATCTACGAAGCGCTAACTACGCTAGGGGCAAGTGAGGATGTCCAGGAGTCGCCAGGTATGAACCAAAAGACAACCATCGAAACAGACGAGTTGTGGACCGCCGAAGACGTGGCTCGATTTCTGAAGACGAGTCGAAGCTGGGTTTACCATCGAGCGCAGGCAGGCTGTCTTCCCTGCGTGAAGATTGGAGGGCTGCTGCGCTTCGACCCGATCGCAATCCGAGCACTTGTTGCCGGAGATGGCTTACGCCCGAGAAAAATTGCTGCGGTTTGAGTCAGGATGAACGGGTATTCGCCCCAAGACGGTCAAGAAAGTGGTGAAGAATGGCTTCAATCTATCGGAAAAACGCCAAATGGTACGTTCGGTTCAAGGATGGAGCGGGCCGCTGGCGAGATACGGCGACGAAGGCAGGCCTAAAGACGGAGGCGAAGGAGCTGGCCAAGGAGCTTGAACGCCAAGCCGAGCGGCAGCGACGCGGACTAGAACCACTCCCGGGCAAAGAGCAGTCGATGACTTTTGGCGAGCTCATGGACTGGTGGTGGCAGGAGTTCGGGCGCAGACTGCGCTCCCAAACCATTCGCTCGTTCGCAGAGAAGCACTTCAGGGCGAGCCTTGGATCTTTGCCGCTGACGAACGTAACAGCTGCCAAAATCGAGAGCGTCCTCAGGAAACCGGAAGACCTCTCCGCCGAGTCACTTAACCACCTGCGCGCATTCACTCATAGGCTCTTTGCTCTGGCCCACAGGCACGGACTCTGGACTGGATCGAATCCGGCTAGCGCTGTTCCGAGGTTCAAGGTTGCCAAGCGCCTGCCCGCGTACCTTCGTCAAGAGGAGGTGCCGCGTCTTCTGACAGCACTGGACGCGCGCTGGCGTCCGATTTTCGCCACGGCGATCTATACAGGCTTGAGACGAGGAGAACTGCTCGCGCTGCGCAAAGCCGACGTCGATCTCGACTCGGGAACTATTGCTGTCTCCAGGTCACACGGGAACGCAACGACCAAGGGGGGTCATGCCGATCTTCTGCCGATCGCGGAAGAGCTTCGCCCCTACTTAAGGGCCGCCTTGGATTCCTCTCCGTCGGAGTTTGTCTTTCCGCGAGCAGATGGACGACGCCAGCCAGAGGACCTGGACCTGCGAAAAGTCCTCCGTCGCGCTCTCGGCAGAGCGGGAATAGTCACGGCGTACGTCCACAAGTGCAGGCGAAGAAACTGCGGCTATCGACGACGCGAGGCCAACCCTGAAGCCGGCCGGTGCCCTCGTTGCCGGATGAAGCTGTGGGCCATCCCGATCCCAAGGCCGATCAGGTTCCACGACTGTCGGCACACAACGGGAACTCTTCTCCTCAAGGCTGGCGTCCCATTGGCGACCGTGCAGAGAATTCTCCGGCACTCAGATCCAGCGATCACGAGCGAAGTCTATGGGCACCTCGACCTCGAGGACATGCGCGCGGGCATCAATCGGCTCTCGTTCCAACCGAGTCGGAAGGCGCTTCCATCAGCCGCTTCCGCGAAAAAAGGCCCTCCGTTTGCTGCTAGTTTGCTGCTGAGCGCAGGTGGGGGTGAAAGCGAAGGGTCTGGAGTCCCCGGCGAAGACGGCGGAACTCCAGACCCTTTTATGGTCGGGGCGACTGGATTTGAACCAGCGACCACTTGCACCCCAAGCAAGTGCGCTACCAGGCTGCGCCACGCCCCGATGAATGACTTATGCCCCGCGGCTGCTCGCGGGGTCAAGGCGAAGATCGGAGTAACCGCTTATTCGTCGCTGCCCGACGGCTCGGCAGCGGTCGCTGCTTCCGCACCGGCTTCCGGCCCGGGTTCGCCGTTGTTGAGCGCGCTCTTGAGCACCTGACTGGGACGGAAGGTGAGCACCCGGCGCGCGGAAATTTCGATCTCTTTGCCGGTCTGCGGATTGCGTCCAATCCGCGCCTTCTTGTGCCGAACCTGAAAGTTGCCGAAGCCGGAGATCTTGATCTTGTCCCCGCGCTCCAGCGTCTCCTTGACCGTATCGAACACCAGCTCGACGATCTCGGCCGAATCTTTCTTGGAAAAGCCGACCTTCTCGTAAACGCTTTCGATAATGTCCGCCTTGGTCATGGACTCTCCCGCTTAGCGCGTGGAAACTTGAATCTGACAGAAGCGCGAAGGCACTGTCAACCCAATGACATCATTAGGGATTTCGGTCATCGGAGCTGACCACCGAGGCGGCGCTGAACCTCGCTGATGATGCGCTGATGCGCGTCGTTGACCTCGCTGTCGGTCAAGGTGCGCTCCGCCGATCGGTAGCGAATGGCGTACGCGACGTTCTTGCTTCCTTCCGGGATCGGCTTGCCGACATACACGTCAAAAACGACGGCGTCTTCCACCAAAGGACCCCCCACTTCCAAAATCACTCGTCGCACTTCTTCGTTCTGCAGCGCTACCGGGACGACCACCGCCAGATCGCGAAGCACGGCGGGAAAGCGCCCGATCGGCTGAAACTCAGGAACCAGATTGGCGACCCCATACAATGTTTCGACGTTCAGTTCGAACAAATAAATCGAAGCCGGCAACGACAACCGCTTGGCGACTTTGGGGTGCAGCTCGCCGCAGATTCCCACCGCCTCGTGCTTCGGTCCGATCTGGATGGATGCCGAGGCCCTCGGGTGGAGGAATGGATGATCCACCCTCTCGAACCGGGACTCGCGAATCCCGAGCCTGGCGAACACGCACTCCACCGCTCCTTTGGCATCGAAGAAATCCACTACGGTTTCCTTCGACGTCCAGCCCCGCCTCTCCCGGTTTCCAAAAAGCAGTCCGCCCAAGTGCAATGGCTCGCGCGCGACCGGCCGGCTGCCTTTGCCGCCCTGCGGATCCGGAAGATAGAGCCGCCCCAACTCGTACAGCCTGACCGACTGGGCCCGGTGGCGCAGATTCAGCTCCAAGTTCTGCAAGAGATTCGCTTGAAGCGTGGTGCGCATCACCGATTGCTCGACGCTCAGCGGGTTCTTGAGCGGAATGCCGGCCGGCGCATCGAGCGCGGCAAGCTGCTGCGGCGAAACGAACGAGTAGTTGATCACCTCGTCGAAGCCCGCTCCGGTCATCGCCGCTCGGATTCGTCGTTCCACCTCGAGCGAAATCGGTTCCGGGGATAGCTCAGCCACTCCGCGCGGCATCGTGTTGGGAATCGCGTCGTAGCCTCGGATCCGGGCGACTTCCTCGATCAGGTCCTCCTCTCGATCGACATCGACTCGATAGGTGGGGATCTCGTAGCTGGCCGCGCCTCCTGCGGGAGTGCCGGTTCGCTTGAATCCCAGCGCATCCAGAATGCGATGGCTTTCATTCTCCTCCACTTGCGCTCCGAGCAACTGCCCAACCCGCGGATAGCGAAGCCTCACCACCTTGGGTGGAGGCGGCCGTGGATAGACATCCGCCCTACCCTTGAGCACGGTTCCCTTGCCCAGCTCGGCAATCATCGCCGCCGCGCGGTCGAGCGCGGTCCCCACCGCATTGATGTCCATGCCGCGTTCGAACCGGTGCGACGATTCGGTGTGCAGACCGTGCCGCTTGGCGGTCCGCCGGATGCCGGTAGGCTCGAAGTGGGCGCTCTCCAAGAGAATCCGCCGGGTGTTCGGGCTGACCTCGCTGTCTCCGCCTCCCATCACGCCCGCGAGCGCGACCGGCTTATCCCGATCGCAGATCAGCAAGTCCTCGGGATGAAGCGTCCGCTCCTTCCCCTCGAGGGTGATCAATTTTTCGCCTGCTCGAGCGAGCCGAACGATGATTTCGGCTCCAGCCACCTTGTCCAAGTCAAATGCGTGGAGAGGCTTTCCGTACTCGAGCATCACGTAGTTGGTGACATCCACCACATTGTTGATCGCACGCACGCCGCAAGCCTTGAGCCGATTCGCCAGCCAACGCGGCGATGGCGCGATCGAGACGTTCTCCACCACTCGCCCGGCATAGCGAGGGCAGCGCGCCGGGTCCTCAATCCGGATCCGGATCGCCTCACTGGTCAGCCGGCTCGACTCGGCGAGTTGGATGACGGGAGGCGTCAACGCGACGCGATTGAGGACCGCCACCTCCCGCGCGATTCCCAGATGCGATAGCGCGTCAGGGCGGTTCGGAGTGACGTCGAGCTCCAGCACCGCGTCGTCCGCTCCGAGCGCCTCAGCCAAAGAGGCGCCGACCGGCGCGCCCGGATCGAGAATCATTAGCCCAGAGGCGTCCTCGGAGAGCGCCAACTCCTTCTCCGAGCAGAGCATCCCAAAACTTTCGACGCCGCGAATGCTGGCCTGGACGATCTTCACGCCACTGGGAAGCTCGGTTCCAACCTTCGCCAGAGGGACCTTGTCGCCAACCTTGTAGTTTTTGGCTCCGCAGACGATCTGCAGCAGGGTCCCGGACCCGAGGTCGACTCGGGTCACCGAGAGCTTGTCGGCACTCGGATGCGGACTCGACTCCTTGATCTGGGCTACGAGCACTTGGCGCAACGGCTCACCGGGACGTTCGATCCGCTCGACCTCGAGACCGGCCATCGTGAGCTGCTGCGCGAGCTGTTCGACGCTCGGTGGCAGGGTGACGTACTCCCCCAGCCAGGTAACCGAAATTCTCACGGGAACTGCTCCAGAAAGCGCAGATCGTTCTCGAACATCGAGCGCAGATCGTCGATGTGGTAGCGAAGCATCGCCAATCGATCCACGCCCATCCCAAACGCGAACCCGCTATACCGCTCGGGATCGTAACCCACCGCGCTCAATACGTTAGGGTGGACCATTCCCGAGCCAAGGATCTCGAGCCATCCGCTACCTTTGCAGACCCGACATCCCTTTCCGCCGCAGATGACGCAGCTGATGTGCATTTCAGCGGAAGGTTCGGTGAAGGGAAAATACGAAGGCCGAAAGCGGGTCCTCACTTCAGATCCAAAGAACGCCCTGGCGAAGCCGTTCAGGGTGCCCTTCAACTCGGCCATACTGACGCCCTCGTCCACCAACAGCCCCTCGACCTGGTGAAACATTGGCGTGTGACTGACGTCTGAGTCGCGGCGATACACTTTGCCGGGGGCAATGATCCGGACCGGGGGCTTTTGACTGAGCATGGTCCGAATCTGCACCGGCGAGGTGTGGGTCCTGAGCACGACCGCGTTCTCGTCTTGAGCAATCTCCCTCGGGAGCCAGCTCGCATCGAGGTAGAAGGTGTCCTGCCTGTCGCGCGCAGGATGGTCCTTCGGGATATTCAGAGCCTCGAAATTGAAGTAGTCCAGCTCGATTTCCGGACCGGTGGCGACGTCGAAGCCCAGCCGCCGAAACGTCTGGATCATCTCTTCCAGAGTGCTCGACACCGGATGCCGATGCCCCGGCGCCCGGTAGCGCCCCGGCAACGTGACATCGAGTTTGGGACCGCGCAGCTCAGCATCCAGCTTGTACAGCTCGACCCGCTCGATCGCCTCCGCGAGAAGCTTCTCGACTTCGGCCTTGACCGAATTGGCAATCTCACCGATCGAGCGGCGTTGCTCCGCGGCGAGCTTTCCCATCCCGCTCAGGACGGCGGAGAGCTCGCCCTTCTTACCCAGGTAACGGATGCGAAGCTCTTCCACCCTTGCGGGATCAGAGGCCGAGGAGATTTCGGTGCGCGCCCGCTCGAGAAGAGCCTTGAGGCGATCTTGCATCAGGCAGCTTTGACGATGCTGGCCAACGCCTTGAACCCCTCCGGATCAGTCACCGCCAGATCGGCCAGAATTTTTCGATCGAGGCCGACTTTGGCCTTTGTCAGACCGGCGATCAGCCTCGAATAGCTGAGTCCGAACGCACGGGCGGCGGCATTGATCCGCACGATCCACAGAGAACGGAAGTCGCGCTTCCTGCGCGCGCGGTCGCGGCTGGCGTAGTCCAACGCCCGCTCCACCGCCTGGTTGGCCCGCTTGTAGCAGTTTTTTCGACGGCCTCGGTAACCCTTGGCCAGCTTTAGAATCCGATTGCGGCGCCTGCGCGCCTTGAAGCCTCTTTTGACTCGCATCTAACGTCTCCGGCGGAGAGATTAACGTCCGTAGGGGAAAAGTTCCTTGATTACCTTCTTCGCATCCACCCGCTTCAGAAATCCCATGCCTCGGTTGCGACGCTTGGAGGCGGGCGTCTTCCCCATCGTGAATTTGTGCTTGGCATAGGCCTTGGCGTGCTTGACCTTGCCGCTCTTTTTTACCTCGAACCGCTTCTTCGCACCGCCCTT
>Ga0099791_10000584_pt1 | contig 13630 bp, 15 predicted proteins | sample Rivendell_Oct201_7_FD_77318 | JGI IMG/M metagenome (GOLD analysis project Ga0099791, IMG submission 77318) | Vadose zone soil and rhizosphere microbial communities from the Eel River Critical Zone Observatory, Northern California to study diel... | ecosystem: Environmental > Terrestrial > Soil... | reverse complement strand
GATACCGGAATCCCACGCCAGCATAGTCTTTCAATTCGTCCCCTCCTCCCTTCCGGTGCTCGAGGAGGATCACCACCGCAAAGGCGCCCAGGTTCATGACCGTATAGGCGATGAGGTAGAAGATCGCCCCGGTGCCCCCCGCGTTTCCTCCCGCCACGATCCCGATCAGCACGTAACCCGAGTGCGCGATACTCGAGTAGGCCAGCATGCGCTTCACGTTGGTCTGTGCGATCGCCGCGACGTTCCCCACCGTCATCGTGAGCGCCGCGATCCCGGAGAGGAGCATGTTCCAGTCACCGTGGATGGGCCCGAACGCCACGAAGAAGGTGCGTAGAAAAGCCGCGAAGGCCGCCGCCTTGGGTCCGGCCGACATGAACGCCGTGATCGGCGTGGGCGCCCCCTCGTACACGTCGGGCGTCCACATGTGGAAGGGCACCAGCGCCACCTTGAAGGCGAAACCGATCAGGATCATGGCCATTCCGGCGAGGAGAAGCCCCGCGGGCAAGGGCCCCTCCGCGTTCGTCAGCGCGTCCGCGATCTTGGTCAGGTTCGTCGTGCCGGTCGCGCCGTAGGTGAGCGCGATGCCGTACAGGAGAATCGCCGACGCGAAGGCACCCAGCAGGAAGTACTTCATCGCCGCCTCGTTGGAGGCGTCGGAATCGCGGCGGTACCCGGCCAGGATGTAGAGCGAGATCGAGAGCACCTCGATGCCCAGGAAGAGCGTGATGAGATCGAGCCCTGCGGCGAGGAGCATCATCCCGGAAGTGCAGAAGAGAATGAGCGCGTAGTACTCCCCCTGCTCCACCCGCTCCTGGCGCAGAAACGGCTCGGAGAGCAGCATCACCACGAACGTGCTACCGAGGAATAGCAGGTTGAACAGCGTCGAGAGGCTGTCCATCACGACCATGCCGGAGTAGCCGCGCTGCTCCTGTCCCCACTGCCCCAGCGCGATCGCGAAGGCCCACGCCACGCCTCCCATGGCGAGGTAGGCGCACCAGTGCTTCTTCGAGTGCGGGAGCACCAGATCCGCGATCAGAACCAGGAAGCCCACGCCGCACACGATCAGGAGCGGCTCGATCATCCCGAGCGGAGCGTCGATCTGGAAAGGAAGGGTCACTTCTCATTCTCCACGAGCGCGGGGATCACGTCCGGAGCCGGCGCGCGCATGGAGATCGTGCGCGCCTGCGCCCGCGCCAGAAGGTCCGTGACCGAGACGTCGAGCTTCCTCAAGAACGTGTTCGGGTAGACCCCGATCCAGATGATGAGGAGGATCACCGGCGCCAGCGTCCAGAACTCCCGCTTCGAGAGGTCCGGGAGCCCGCGGTTCTTCTCGTTCGTGATCGGCCCGAACATCACCCGCTGATACATCCAGAGGAGGTAGATCGCCGCGAGGATGACTCCTGTTGCCGCGACCGCGCTCACCACGGGCGCCGCGCGGAAGGCTCCCAGCAAGATCAGGAACTCCCCGATGAAGCCGTTCAATCCGGGGAGCCCGATGCTCGAGAGGCAGACGAGCATGAAGAGCGCGGCGAACCAGGGCAGCACCGCCGCGAGTCCTCCGAACTCCGAGATCTCGCGCGTATGCCGGCGTTCGTAGAGAATCCCTACTGCCAAGAACAAAGCCCCCGTCGAGAGCCCGTGATTGATGGACTGCAAGATTCCGCCGGCCATCCCCTGCGCGTTCCAGACGAAGAGCCCCAGCATCACGAACCCGAGGTGGCTGACCGAGGAATAGGCCACGAGCTTCTTCACGTCCCGCTGCACCATGGCCACGAGCGCCCCGTACACGACCCCCACCAGCGCCAGCCCCACGATCCAGGGCGTGTAGGTCATCGCCGCCTCCGGGAAGAGCGGGATCGCGAAGCGCAGGAATCCGTACACCCCCATCTTGAGCAGCACGCCCGCGAGGATCACGCTGCCCGCGGTCGGAGCCTCGACGTGGGCATCCGGAAGCCAGGTGTGGAACGGGAACATCGGAACTTTGATGGCGAACGCGAGCGCGAAGGCTCCAAAGAGCCAGAGCGCCGCCGTAGGAGCCACCGGCGTGTCGTAGAGCTGGAGCAGATCGAAGGTGTACGCACCCGTCGCCTGGTGGTGCGCGAAGTAGAGGTACAAGATCGCGACCAGCATGAGAAGGCTGCCCGCCACCGTGTAGAGGATGAATTTCACGGCAGCGTAGACCCGGCGCGGCCCTCCCCAGATTCCGATCAGGAGGTACATCGGGATGAGCATGACCTCCCAGAAGATGTAGAAGAGGAAGAGATCGAGCGCGGCGAAGACCCCGATCATTCCGGTCTCGAGCAGGAGGAAGGTGACCATGTACGCCTTCACCCGGGTCGAGATCGAGAAGGAGAAGAGGATCGAGACGGCCGTGAGGAGCGTGGTAAGCAGGATCAAGAGCATGCTGATGCCGTCCACGCCCAGGTGGTAGCTGATGCCAAGACTGGACACCCAGGGCGCCTTCTCCACGAACTGCATGCCCCGGGCCGTGGAATCGAACATCGTGAAGAGCGGGATCGAGGCCGCGAACGTGATGAGCGAGACCACGAGCGCCGCGATGCGCACGGTGCGCGGCTTGGAGGACGGCAGCATGAGGATGAGGAGCGCCCCCAGCGTCGGGAAGAAGGTGAGGAAGGTCAGGATGGGCACGCCCAGGATCGCGAAGGAGTTCATCGGAGCGCCAGGTAGCCGATCACGATCACCGCTCCCAGCGTGAGCAACAGCGCGTAGAACTGCACGTAGCCTGTCTGGACGGATCTCAGGAACGCGGAGCCCCGCTCGATCTGATGGCCGACCCCGTTCACCGCGCCGTCGATCACCGCCTCATCGAAATCATGCCAGAGCTTCACCGAGCCTCGGTAGATGGGCTGGATGACGGTCGCGTCATACGCCTCGTCGACGAAGTACTTGTTGGCTACCAGCCGGTAGAGGCCGCGCGCCCGCTCGGCGAGCCGCCGCGGCGTTTCCGGACTGGCCACGTAGAACCGGTAGGCCACGAGAATCCCGACCAACGCCACCGCGAGCGAGATCCCCATCAGCCAGACCTCCGCCATGGGCGTGTGCCCCGCGTGCGCGGCCGGCGCCAGCGCCGACGCATCGGCGAAGACCGGTTCCAGGAACCGGTCCAGGATCTGTCCGCCCTGGATCAGGGGGATCTGGATGAAGCCGCCGATCGTGCTCAGGAGCGCCAGGATCATGAGCGGGATCGTCATGCTGTTCGGAGACTCGTGGATGTGCTGTTTCACCTCTTCGGACATCCGGGGCGCGCCGTGGAAGGTCAGGAAGTAGAGGCGGAACATGTAGAACGCGGTCAGGAAGGCCCCGAAGATGCCGGCGCACCAGAGCAACGGTCCGCCCCGGAGCCACGTCTGGAACAGGATCTCGTCCTTGCTGAAGAATCCCGCGAACGGAATCACACCCGCGATCGCGAGCGTTCCGATCAGGAACGTGAGGTGGGTCTTGGGGAGATGGCGCCTGAGGCCCCCCATCTTCCACAGATCCTGCTCGTTCGAGAGGGCGTGGATCACGCTGCCCGCCCCCAGGAAGAGGAGCGCCTTGAAGAAGGCGTGGGTCATGAGATGGAAGATGCCGGACGTGAAGGCGCCCACGCCGCAGCCCACGAACATGTATCCCAGCTGGCTGATCGTGGAATAGGCGAGCACGCGCTTGATGTCGTTCTGCGTGACGGCGATCGTCGCCGCGAGGAGCACGGTCGCGATGCCTACGATCGCCACCGTCTGGAGCGCGAGCGGCGAGAGGAGATAGAGCACGTGGCAGCGAGCGACCATGTACACGCCCGCCGTGACCATCGTCGCGGCGTGGATGAGGGCGCTCACGGGCGTGGGCCCCTCCATGGCGTCCGGCAGCCAGACGTAGAGCGGAATCTGCGCGCTCTTCCCCGTGGCGCCCAGGAACAGGAGAAGCGCGATCCCGCTCGCCACGGCGCTCCCCACCGCCAGGCGCTGCGGCGCCTGCGCGAACACGGTCCCGAAATCCACGCTGCCGAACGTGACGAAGATGAGGAAGATCCCGAGCAGGAATCCCCAGTCGCCGATCCGGTTCACGACGAACGCCTTCTTCCCCGCCTCCGCGGCGGCGGGACGCTCGTACCAGAATCCGATCAGGAGATAGGAGCAGAGCCCCACCGCTTCCCAGCCGAGGAACATGAGGAGGAAATTGTCCGCCAGGACCAGCGTGAGCATCGAGAAGGTGAAGAGGTTCAGATAGGCGAAGTAGCGGCCGTACGCCTTCTCGTGCCCCATGTATCCGGTCGAGTAGGCGTGGATCAAGAACCCCACGCCCGTCACCACGAGCATCATCACGGCACTCAGCGGATCCAGCATGAGCCGCACGTCGGCCCGGAAGTCTCCCACCTGGAGCCAGGTGTAGAGGGTCTGCGTGACCCGGCGCTGCTCGGGGGAAAGGGAGAGGAGATCGCCGAAGCAGGCGAGCGCGATCGCGAACGACAGGCCCACCGAGCCCACGCCGATCACGCTCACCAGCTTCCGGGGCATCTTCCCCGCCCAGATTCCGTTCACGATGGCGCCGACCAAGGGCAGCGCCGGCACCAGCCAGAGGATCGAGAGTCCCACGCCTATCCTTTCAGGAGGTGCACGTCGTCCACGTTCGCGGTCTCCCGGCTGCGGAAGATCGCGACGAGGATCGCGAGCCCCACCGCCACCTCGGCGGCCGCGACCGACATCACGAAGAACACGAAGATCTGGCCGTCCATCTGGCCGTGCTGCTTGGAGAACGTGACGAAGCTCAGGTTCACCGCGTTCAACATCAGCTCGATCGACATGAAGATGATGAGCGCGCTCCGTCGTACGAGCACGCCGATGAGGCCGATCGTGAAGAGCAGCGCCGCGACCAGCTGGTAGGCCTCGAGCGGCACGGTCCAGCCCGGCATCAGGCGAACTTCCGCTTCGCGAGCACGACCGCCCCGATGACCGCGATCAGGAGCAGGATCGAGGTCACCTCGAAGGGAAAGAGCCACGTGGTGTAGAGGATCCTGCCGATCTCCGCCGGGGATCCGAATCCAGGGGGCAGCGCCGTGGTCTGCGCCGGGGTCCCCTCCGTGCCTCCCTGGGAAAGAACGACGTAGAGAAGCTCCACGAAGATGATCAGGGCGAAGAAGAATCCGAAGCCCTTCCAGCCGCCGGGCGTGAGGAGCGCCGCATCCCCCTTCACGTTCAGGAGCATGACGACGAAGAGGAAGAGCACCATGATCGCGCCGGCGTAGATCAGGATCTGGATCACGGCGATGAACGCGGCATTCAGGAGCACGAACATTCCGGAGAGCGCCAGCAGCACGCCCACGAGATGGAGCGCGCAATGCACCGCGTTTCTCCGGAAGATCACGTTGAACGCGAAGACGATCGCGATGATGGAGAAGAGCGTGAACAGGATCGGCTCGAGCATGTCAGCCTGTGAGTCCCACCCAGAGAGCGGTGATGACGAGGTTCAGGAGCGACGCGGGTAGGAGTACCTTCCACCCGAACGCCATGAGCTGGTCGTAGCGAAGCCTCGGGAACGTGGCCCGGAGCCAGACATAGAAGAACAGGAACAGCGACAGCTTGATCAGGAACCACACGACCGGCGGAAGGAACGGCCCGCGCCATCCGCCGAAGAAGACCGAGATCGCGATCCCGGAAACGACCATCATGTTCGCGTACTCCGCCAGGAAGTAGAGCGCGAACTTCATGGAGGAGAATTCCGTGTGGAATCCCGCCACCAGCTCCGTCTCCGCTTCCGCGAGATCGAAGGGCGCGCGGTTCGTCTCCGCGATGCCGCAGAGAAGATAGATCACGAACGAGACGAACAGGGTCGGATACGCGATGAACCACAGGTGCTCCTGCTGCTGCACGATGCTCGCCAGGCTGAGCGTTCCGGTCACCACGATCACGCTCACGAGCGAGATGCCCTGCGCCAGCTCGTAGGAGATCATCTGCGCCGAGGAGCGCAGCCCGCCGAGCAGCGGATACTTGGAGTTGCTGGCCCACCCGCCGAGCACGATCCCGTACACCCCCATCGAGGTCGTGCCCAGGATCCAGAGAATCGCGATGTTCACGTCGGTTACCTGTAACGGGATGGCGTGCCCCGCGACGTTGACCGTGTCCCCGAACGGCACGACGGCCAAGGCCAGGAACGCGGTGATCACGGGGAGCGCCGGCGCGATGATGAACACGACGCGGTCCGCGCCGGACGGAATGATGTCTTCCTTGAAGAAGAGCTTGATCCCGTCGGCGATCGTCTGGAGGAGCCCGAAGGGACCCACGCGCTGCGGTCCGATCCGATCCTGCATGTGGCCGATGACCTTCCGCTCCATCCACACGACCAGCGGAACGCCGAGCAGCACGAATCCGAGGACGATCAGAACCTTGACCGCGGATGCGATCAGAAACGTGAGGTCCACGCGGCTACTTCAGCTCTTCCAGGAGGCGATCGAGCTTCTGGGGCGTGACGTTTTCGTGGTAGCGGTCGTTGACCATCAGGACGGGCGCGGTGCCGCAGGAGCCCAGGCATTCGACCGAGACGTAGGTGAAGCGGCCGTCCTGCGTGGTCTCGCCGTCGTGGATTCCCAGCTTGTTCTCGACCTGCTTCTGCAGCTTCTGCCCGCCGAGGAGGGAGCAGGAGAGATTCCGGCAGACCTGGATCATGTGCCGGCCAACCGGCTTCTGGTAGAACATCGTGTAGAAGGTGACGGTCTGCCGCACCGCCTGCGGGGTGAGACCCAGGATCTGCCCGACCTCGCGCTGGGTCTCCTCGCTCAGCCAGCCCTGATCCCCCTGCGCCACGTGCAGCGCCGGGATGAGGGCGGACTGGTGGGTCTCATAGACGCTCTTGAGCGACTCGATCTTCTGTCGCGCTTCCGCCGAGAGCACGGCTCAGTTCTCCACGTTCGGGAACTGTGCGGACTGGGTGGGAAAGTCCTTCCGGAGCGGATGACCCAGCCATCCGTCGGGGGTCAGGAGTCGCTCGAGGTTGGGGTGTCCGGCGAAAAGGACCCCGAACATGTCGAAGACCTCGCGCTCCATGAAATTCGCACCGCGCCAGAGCGTGGTCGCCGTCTGGACGCTCTCCCCCTCGTCCACCCACACCTTCACGAGGATCCGGCGATTGAAGGTGGGCGAGTAGAGGATGTAGACGACCTCGAACCGGGGCTCGCCGGGCTGGCGATGATTCAGCCGGTCCACCGCGGTGATGTCGGTCAGGTAGTCGTAGAGGAGGTCCGGCTCCTTCCTGAGAAAGAGGAGCGCGTCCGGGATCGCGCCGCGGTCCAGCCAGACCGAGAGCTCGCCGCGGAAGCTCTGCTCGTTCTTGTAGGCGCCCACGAGCTTGGACTTGAGCTTGGCGACCACCATCTCCTGGTCGGGCCAGAGCGGATCCAGCTCGTCCGTGAACGGAACGATCAATCCCATTCCAGAGCGCCCTTCCCCCAGACGTAGATCAGCCCGATGAGGAGGATTCCCACGAACACCCCCATCTCGATCAGACCGAAGATCTTGAGCTGCTTGAACACGATCGCCCAGGGATAGAGGAAGACGGTCTCGATGTCGAAGACGATGAACAGCATCGCGACCAGATAGAAGCGCGTGTGGAAGCGCTCGCGCGCGCTGCCGACGGGGGTGATGCCGCACTCGTAGGCGCCCAGCTTGGCTGGGTCGTAGACCCGCTTGCCCAGGAAATGCGACATGAGCAGCGTGAATACGGCGAAGCCGATCCCCACGACCAACATCATGAGGATGGGGATGAACGCGGCAGTCGAATTGGGATCCACGTGGCTCAACGGAACTCCTGCGCTCGCCGTGGGATCGGGCGCTCCGGCCGGAGCCGCCTCAAACCATCCCGAGTTCGTGAAAAAAGGTGCTAATCAAGGCAGGATAAAAACTTGGGAGCTACGGTGTCAAGCCACTTTCTCGAAATGGGCCTTGCCCTCGGCCCCCGAGATCCGGATCGCGAGGTGATCGGGATCGTGCTCCAGGAGGAGGAGCCAGTTCTGGCGTATGGCGTCGCGGAAGATCGAGCGCTTGGTCTCGAGCGTGGTGAGCGGGAAGACGTCGAAGCCCATGACGAAGGGGAGCGGCAGGTGCCCCACCGTCGGGAGGAGGTCCGCGCAGTAGAGCGCGCGTGATTCCGGCAGGTCGAAGAAGACCCCCTGGTGCCCGCGCGTGTGCCCCGGAAGCGACCGCATCGTGACGCCGGGCAGGATCTCGATGTCCTCGTCGTGCAGCACCAGCTGTCCCGCCTTCTCGATCGAGACGAAGTTCTGGGAAAGGTAGGACGCGCGGGTTCGCTCGTTGGCGTGGGTCGCGTCCTCCCACTCGTGGCGTCTTACGAGATAATGCGCGTGTGGGAACGTGGGGCGCACGGCGCCGTCCTCGCCCCGGGTGGTCCCGCCTCCGCAATGATCGAAATGAAGGTGCGTGTAGGCGACGGTGGTGATGTCGCCGGGAGCCACGCCGATCGCGGCCAGGTCCTGGATCAAGGACTCGGGGTGCTCCACCGCGAAGATGTCGCGGAATTTCGACTCGTCCTTCGTGCCCACGCCCGCGTCCACGAGCACGCGCTGCCCGTTTCCTTCGATGAGGAGGCAGTTCATGGCGAGCTGGATGCGGTTTCGGTCATCGGCGGGCGCGACGCGGTTCCAGATCACCTTGGGGACGACGCCGAACATGGAGCCGCCATCCAGGCGGAACCTGCCGCCGGAGACGCAGTGGACCTTGTAGGGTCCGATTTCGAGAGCCTTCGAGGAAAGGATGCCGGAGTGCCTCATAAGCCGAGTTCTGTCGGATTTCTCCGTGGCGACCATTTCTCTGGGACGTCCGTTGCCGGACGCCTCAAGCAACCTACCCGGGAGTCAAGCGAGGCGGGCCACCTCTCCTCCCCTATTTGGTCTTTCTCCGAGCGGGGTTTACCGAGCCGGAGGCGTCACCGCCTCCGCTGGTGCGCTCTTACCGCACCGTTTCACCCTTACCCCGCGCTTGCGCGCGTGGCGGTTTGTTTTCTGTGGCACTTTCCCTGGGATCGCTCCCGCTGGGGGTTACCCAGCACTCTGCCCTGTGGAGCTCGGACTTTCCTCAGGCCGCGCAAGCGCGGCCCGCGGCCGCCTGTGGCACTCCGGACAGCCGTTCCTGCCTGTTACGCTGCGATTAGAGTAGAGGGATAGGGAGGAAGTTTCAACCCACCGCGTCCAGGGCCTCGTTGGCCAGCTCGTCCGCCCGCGCGTTCTGCTCGCGCCGGACGTGGCGGATGCGGAACTTCGGAACCGCGTTGAGTAGCATCACCACCTGCCCATGCAGCGATCGCAGCCGCGGCTCCTTCACCTTGTATTCCCCGCTGAGCTGCTTCACGACCAGCTCGCTGTCCAGGCGGAATTCCGCCTCGGAGGGGCGGACGTCTTTCAGGTATTCCAGCGCGGTGATCAGCGCCTGGTACTCGGCCTCGTTGTTGGTCCGGACCCCGAGCGCGCGGGAAGCCTCGTAGACCGTGCGCCCGTCTTCATCCTCGATCACGACGCCGATCGCGGCGGGGCCGGGATTCCCTCGCGCCGCTCCATCCGTGTGCACGATGTATTTCATGCGGCCAGCCTACGGGTCGCCGGTTGGTTTGACAAGGACGGCGTCGCGGGCGAGAATGGCGAACCGGCCCCCATCGTGCGGTAGAAAGGAAGGTCGATGCCGCGCTCCAGCCCCAATGACGTGGACTTGATCCTTCGCCTCTACGAATTGCGCCGTGATCCCGAGCTGCGCCGCGCCCGCGCCTTCATGCTCACCGAATTCAATCCCAAGAGCTGGGAGGAAGTCCGGCCGCACTATCTCACCGGCGACGAGGTGGACCGCCATTTCCGGATGGCGACCTCCTACTGGGAGATGGTCGCCGCGTTCGTGAACCGCGGCCTCCTCGACGAGGATCTCTTCTTCGACACGCACGGCGAGGACATGGTCGTGTGGAAGAAGGTCGAGCCGATCATCGTGGGGGCGCGAAAGCACATCCGCCCCACCTGGCTCTGGAATCTCGAGCGCATGGCGCGCCGCCATCTGGAGTGGCGCGAGCGCACGTACAAGTCCGCGAACACGACCATCAAGGCAGGATCGAAGCTCGGCGCGAAGAAGCCCCGCCCACGGTGAGCAGCACGTTCGGAACGCTTCTTCGCGTCACCACCTTCGGCGAGAGCCACGGCCCGGCCGTCGGCGCGATTCTCGACGGCTGCCCTCCCGGGATTCCCCTGACCGCCGAGGTGGTCCAGCGCGATCTGGACCGGAGGCGTCCCGGCCAGAGCGCCATCACGACGCAGCGCAAGGAGCCCGACAAGGTGGAGCTCCTTTCCGGCGTCTTCGAGGGCGTGACGACCGGTGCTTCCATCGCGCTCGTCGTGCGCAGCGTGGACGCGCGTCCCGCCGATTACGCGAATCTGAAAGACCTCTTCCGCCCCGGCCACGCCGACTACACCTACTGGAAGAAGTACGGCGTGCGCGATTACCGTGGCAGCGGCCGCTCCTCGGGCCGCGAGACCGTGGGTCGCGTCGCGGCCGGCGCCGTGGCGCGGCTCATCCTGGGTAGCGTCGGAGCACGCGTGCAGGCCTACACGGTCCAGGTCGGCGAGATCGTGGCGGAGAAGCGCGATCTGGATTTCGCCGAGGAGAATTCCGTCCGCTGCCCCGACCGCGAGAAGGCGCCCCTGATGGAGAAAGCGATCCTGGCCGCGCGCGAGGCCGGGGATTCCCTGGGCGGCGTCGTGGAGATCCGCGCGGAGGACGTCCCCGCGGGCCTGGGAGATCCCGTCATGGACAAGCTGGAGGCCGTGCTCGCGTGGGGGCTCATGTCGATCGGCGCGGTGAGGGGATTCGAGATCGGAGACGGGTTCGCGGCTTCACGGCGGCGCGGCTCCGAGATGAACGACCGCATGACGCCCGGCGGGTTCGCCTCGAACCATGCGGGCGGAATCCTCGGCGGCATCTCGACAGGCGAGCCCATCGTGTGCCGGATCGCCGTCAAGCCTCCATCCTCGATCGCGATTTCGCAGAAGACGGTCGACGTCCAGGGCAAGGAGCGCGATTTCGCGATCTCGGGCCGGCATGATCCCTGTCTCTGCCCCCGCGTGGTGCCCGTCGCCGAGGCCATGACCTGCCTCGCCCTCGCCGACGCGCTCCTGCGCCAGCGCGCCATCGAGCCCTGGGTGAAAAAGGTCGAGGATCCTCTGCACAAGGCTCGCGCTTGATCGAGCGCATCCGCACCCGCATCTCCGATCTCCTCCAGATTCACTTCCCCATCATGCAAGCGGGCATGATCTGGGCCTCCGGCTACAAGCTCGCGGTCGCCTGCGCCGAAGCCGGGATCCTGGGCACGATCGGATCCGCCGGCATGAATCAGGAGCTCTTCCGCTCCCAGATCCGGAAGGCGAAGGCGCTCACCAAGAACCTCTTTGCCGTGAACATTCCCCTTCTGCGCGCCGACGCGGCGGATCTCCTCGAGATCGCCCTCGATGAAGGCATCGAGGTAATCGTCACCAGCGCCGGGAATCCCGCCGTGCTGGGACCGCGCATCCGGAAGGCGCAGGGCGTCCTCTGGATCCACGTCGTGCCCAGCGTGAAGCACGGGCTCAAGGCCCAGGACGCGGGGGCGGACATCGTGGTCGGCGAGGGATTCGAGGCCGGCGGCCACAACGGCGTGGACGAGATCACGACCCTGGCCCTGATCCCCCAGTTGGTGGATGCCCTCTCGGTGCCCGTGGCCGCCGCGGGGGGAATCGCCGACGGGCGTGGGTTCCTGGCCGCGCTGGCCCTCGGCGCGGAAGGCGTCTCCGTGGGCACACGGTTTGCGTGTACTCAGGAGTCGTCGTCCCATCCGAACTACAAGCAAGCAGTTGCGTCCTCGAACGACGCGGCGACCGTGCTATTTGCAAAGCGCATCGCTCCAGTTCGCGCTATCAGGAATCCGTGGGTGGAGCGGGTGCGTCAGGCGGAAGCCGCAGGGGCGACGCGCGAGGAGCTGGAGAAGGTCTACGGGCACTCCCATTCCCGCAAGGGAATCCTCGAGGGAGACGTCGAGGAGGGTGAGCTCGAAGCAGGTCAATCGTGCGGGCTGATCCGCGACGTCCCCAGAGCGGCCGAGGTCGTGCGCCGGTTCGTTGAAGAGTACGAGCGCGACCTGGACCGAATCAGGAGATTCCAGCCATGAAGAACAGGAACGGGAAGAAGGAGAAGCAGGCAAATCACCCCAAGAACCCCAACACTGCGGCGATGTCCGGCGTCACGACCGCGGTGCGGCCCTCCGGAGTCGCGACCGCGACGCGTCCCGGAAACCCTTCCGTGGGGAACCGGCAGCCCAATTCCCCGGGAATGCAGAAGCCCATGGGACCGGGAGGAAAGGCGGCGGCGGGGCCGGCCATCAACCATACCGAAGCGGCGCGGGCGGCTCAGGAGGCGATCCAGAAGGATCCGGCCAATCCCGAACACTACGCCGCGCTTGCGGGAGCCCTGCGCATGCTCGCGCAGTTCCTACGCACTCGGAACCCCGAAGGCGCGGACAACCTCTGCAACATGGCGTGTGCCGCTGCCTGGGAGGCGAAGCGCCGCTCCACGCCGGCACTGACGTCCGGGCGCACCAAGCAGGAGGTCAAGATCCTGACCGCCTGGCTGCGCACGAAGAATCATCTGACGCCGGAAGCTTCCGACGGCATGATGGACACGATTCACTCGGAGTATCTGAGCAAGGCGATCGACGGCACGACCCCGCTTCCTCTCGTCACGGGGCTGCCCTAAGCGAGCGAGTCGAACCGGCTCACTCCTCTTCTTCGCGAACCTTCCGCCCACCGAGCATGTCCGCTCGCGTGGGCGGTCCGTTTACCGGCAGGATCTGCCTCGGACGCACCTATACCTCCCTCGCGCCGGCAAGCGCCGCGATCGCGCTCAGGATGGCGCCGCGCTCGCGCGGCCCGTCGTAGCGCACCCGGTTGATGAAGATGGTCGGCGTACCGTTCACCCCGTCCGTGACCCCGCGCCGGAAGTCCTGCCTCACCTCGGGCAAGTGAACGTGGGCCTCCATCTCGCGATCGAACCGGCGCATCTCCAGGCCGATTCCATTCGCCATCACGCGAAGAGAGTCGATCTCGAAATTCGGCTGATTGGCGAAGAGCGCGTTGTGCATCTCCCAGAACTTGCCCTGCGCACCCGCGGCCTCCGCCGCCTCGGCCGCGATCAGGGAACGCGGGTGGACCGTCGTGACGGGAAAATGGCGGTAGATCAGCCGGATCGCGTCCGGATTCTCGTCGACGATTCCTTCGAGGACCGGCGCCGCCATGGCGCAGTACGGGCACTCGAAGTCTCCGTATTCGAGGAGGGTCACGGGAGCGTTCGGGTCGATCATGCACCAATCCGCGTCCGTGATCGGAGTGCGCTGCATTCGATCGTCACGCACGTCGCACCTCCTTGGACGCGCCCTGGATCTCTTCCAGCGCGTCGAAGATGATGTTGATGCCGGGCGCCACGGCCGGGTTCTCCGCGACCCAGGAGCTGCGGAGGGCGCCGGAGGCGTCGATGAAAAAGAGCGCGCGATTGCTGATGCCGTGCTCCTCGAGGAAAACGCCGTACTTGCGGGAGACCTCGCCATGCGGCCAGAAGTCGCTCAG
>Ga0099791_10000578_pt1 | contig 13749 bp, 7 predicted proteins | sample Rivendell_Oct201_7_FD_77318 | JGI IMG/M metagenome (GOLD analysis project Ga0099791, IMG submission 77318) | Vadose zone soil and rhizosphere microbial communities from the Eel River Critical Zone Observatory, Northern California to study diel... | ecosystem: Environmental > Terrestrial > Soil >... | reverse complement strand
TCGGCGAGCGATTGCGCGTGCATCTTCTCCATTGCCCGGCTCCGATGAACCTTCACGGTATTTTCTGCAGTTCCGAGTTGACCAGCAATCTGCTTGTTGAGCATGCCCGAAACGACCATGGAGATCACCTCTTGCTCGCGAGGAGTCAACGAGTGAAAGCGCTGTTCCAGCTCTGCTATTTCGTGCTCCCGTTCGCGCATCGCACGAGCTCGGTCCAGCGCGATGCGAATGGCATCCAGGAGATCCTGGTCCCGGAACGGCTTGGTAAGGAATTCGACAGCCCCAGCCTTCATCGCGCGAACACTCATTGGAATATCACCGTGGGCGGTGATAAAGATTATCGGGACATGAATGTTTCTCGCTGCAAGCTCGCCCTGAAAATCAAGTCCACTTAATCCACGTAATCTGACGTCGAGCACAAGACAACTGGCCACACCTGGCGGTTTTCTTTGCAAGAAGCTGTCAGCCGAGTCAAAGGTCTCAACCTGCAGACCTACGGTGCTGATGAGAAACTTGAGCGAAGAACGTACTGATGGATCATCATCAATAACGAAGACGACGGGGGCGCCAGTCATAAGGGACTCTTGGCGGCTACCGGCAGGGTGAAGGAAAACACAGCGCCGTGGGGGAAATTGGGCGCGGCCCAGAGCCGTCCGCCATGACCTTCAATCAGCGAGCGGCTGATGCGTAGACCCATCCCCATACCGTTCGCTTTGGTTGTAAAGAAGGGAGTGAAGACGCGATCTGCTTTTGAATCGAGGCCAGTGCCCGAATCGCGTACCGCAACCAGTATGTCCCCAGATTCTTCGATCCGGGATTCCACCCAGAGTAGCCGAGGTCGATTTGTTATCGCAGTCATGGCTTCGATGCCATTCACGATCAAGTTCAGCAGGACCTGCTGCAACTGGACGCGATCGGCCAGCACGAGCGGAAGCGCGTCGGTCAATTGGCGTTCGAGCCGGACTCGATTCTCATCAAGCGCGCGACCAACTAGGGGCAGCACCTCCTGAATCACCTCGTTTAGGTCCAATTCGTTCTTTTCGGCAGGCGTTTTCTTTATGAATGCGCGGATCCGAGCTAGGACAGCGCTTGCGCGAGTACCATCGGCAACGATTTCCTCGAGAGCCCGACGCAGAACTTCAGGTTCGAGATTACGAGCAGCGAGCAGTCTCAAGCACGCGTTGCCGTTATTGGTTACGGCGGTCAGAGGTTGATTGACCTCATGGGCTATCGACGCTGTCAGTTCGCCCATGGTTGTCAGCCTGGAAACCCGGGCAAGCTCCACTTGCGTCATCTGCAAAGCTTGCTGTGCCTCCTCCGCCTGCTTTCTTTCACTGATGTCGCGGATAAAGCCGGTAAATACCCGATGCCCCTCCTTGCTCAGCTCTCCAAACGAGACTTCCACCGGGAACTCCTGTCCATTTTTGCGCAGGCCGGTAAACTCGGTGCCTTTCCAGTTGATATGCCGCTGGCCGGTCGCCAAGTAGCGTCTGAACCCATTCTCGTGCAGCTTCCCGAAGGATTTCGGCATTAGTGCGGTCAAAGGTTTCCCAATCAACTCCGTCGACTCATAACCAAAGATTCTTGAGGTGGCGGGATTGGCAAACTGAATTGCACCGCTCTCGTCCGCGCTGACCACGGCATCATTGGCAGTTTGAACCACAACCCGATACCTCTTTTCGTTTTCTTCGAGATCGGCGTAAAGGCGCGTATTCTCCAGGGAGATTGCGGCCTGGGAGGCAAGCAGTTTCAGCACCGCGATCCGGATCGGAGTGAAGACGTGCGGAGTCAGGCTGTTTTCGAGGTAGAGTACACGAATGAGTTTGCCCTGATGGATCAGTGGCAAGCAGAGAATGGAGCGCGCGTGACGTTGGCGGATGTACGGATCCGCAGAAAAGGGATTCTGCGCTACCGCATCGTCGAGAATCACGCTCTCCTTGGTACGCGCAACATGGTGGACGATCGATTCCGGCACCGCGCCTACGACCGCTTCCGCTTGGTGAACGATGATCGTGTCCCCGCTGGTGGTAGCTTCCGCTTCGATCCGCTGCTCATCCCCTCGCGGTAGAATCAACAAACCTCGCTCAGCGCCCGCGTGCTCAATCGCTGTGCTCATCAGCGTGTCGATCAACTTATCCAGAACCATCTCGCCCGACACGGCTTGCGAGACCTTGATCACCGTAGCTAGATCCAGGTGTTCGACGGGCGCCCCGATCGTGCTCGTCGGCCCGGGCACTGCCTCTTCGTCTCGGAGGTGCGGATATAGCTCTTCGAGTTGCCGAACCTTACCAGCGGCTCCCCAACGGACGTAGCCATAGCGGGCGTCCCCCAAATAGGCATACGCAATCTTCTCGAAACCACGTGCCGCGTAGAATCGCGCGGCGAGTTCATTGGCGAGCGCCTCATTGTGGACAAAGCCGTTTGCGTGCGCCGAGCGGATCGCCTGCTCGTACAGGCGCATGGCATCGAGGTGGCGGCCTTCTATTCGTGCGATCTCCGCGCCTACCAATGCCGCGCGATTTTCGAAGTTGTCCGGGCAATTCTCCGCCCATACTTGCAGCTGTCTGTGGTGGGCGGCCAGAGCCACGAAATGCTGCGGTCTCTGGTCCGGTAATGCGGAATCCAAGGATGCCGCGCGGGACAGGCCACCATATAAGTGATACTCCGCCATTTCTAAATTTGATGGTGCTGTCGAGAGCAGCGGTTCCGCCTTCAACGAGGCATCGAGAGCGGAAGCATAGTCCCCGGTAAGGAACCGAGCTTGCAGTTTTCGGATCCAGTAAAAGCACTCGGGTTGGCCCGGTGCCGCGCTATTCGCCAAATGGCGCTCGAACCGAAGCTCCTCGAACTGCGCATCGTCAAAGGAGCCGAATTTCGGCGTTAAGCCGCGAAGAGTCCGGATAAGCCCGAGCTGAACCGTGATCATGTCAGTGACAACGCCAAACCGGGCCTTCTGCGCAAACCCGATGCCATTTTCGGCTTCACGTTGCACCTCCACGAGCGGATCTCCCGCTGCCAAAAGGTTTGTGTTCAGGTTGACGCAACTGTAGGCTGCAAAACAGAGATCGCCGATCTCGTTCGCGACCTCGAACGTCCGACGTATCAGGTCTCGGCCGGCCTGGACATGCTTCGTCCATGGCACCACGTGACTTCCGAAGACCATATAGGTCCTGGCCTGGAAGCGTTTCAATCCGCGTTTTTCAACCAGTTCGTAGCCGAGCCGGCCGAATTGAAATCCGGCCTTGTAGTTGCCGAACTTCGGTCCGGCTATCTGACCAAGCCATCCATAGGCAACACACGAACCGTCGCTGCTGCCCCGCTCGAGACTGAGATTGACCGCCCTGCAGATGGCCAGGGAAAGAAGGTTTGCGTCCGTAAACAATGCCGGGGGCAACACCTTGGTCAGAACGTCCAGTGTGGCGACGGACGCCGGATCGTTCATCAAGGGCAGCTCAATAAGCTGCTCAATCGTACGGCTCCCCAGCTGTGACCAGATCCGCTCGTATTCCCGCCGTCCTTCCTCTTCTGTCGGATGCGCCGACCATTCGACGCCCAAATGCCGGAGGTAGTCGAGACCGACGGCAACCGCGCGGTCGCCCTGATCGAGGATCATGTACAGATCCATGCGCAAGCAGGTGACGGTCGCTAGTTCGACCGTGTTCACGGCGCGGGATGAAAGCATTGTCAAGCGCTCTTCGGCAGCCGCCGACTGGCCAGTCAGGAACTCGCATTCGGCCCGGTGCAATTCCAGGAGGAAAGTGAGCTCATGCCGGCGCTCCCAAGAATCGTCCAACAGTGCTGCGCCCGCGATGAGATACTTGAGGGCTGAGGTATAGGCTGTGGAGGCCTTGGCGCGCTTGCCCGCGATCAGGTTGAGCTCGGCCAGTTGCTCACGTTCGTCTCGTGAGGTGATCAAGGCTGCACCGCGGTTGAGCTGATTGACTATCTCGAAGATCCGCTCCTCCCGCTTCTCTGGAAGAGTGTGCGTCACGAGCAGTCTGCCTATTCGGAGATGGGCCTTGGCGCGCGATTCTTGCGGAATCAGAGAATAGGCTGCTTCCTGGACACGGTCGTGGAGGAACTTATAGGAATCTTCCGAGCGGAAGATGAGGCCTGCTCGGACCGCTTCCCAAAGCTGACCGTGCATTTCCTCGTTCGATTCCTGGTAAGCCATTTGCAGCGTTGTGAAGTCCGCGCTGTTCCCCAGGCAGGCGAGCTGCTGTAATGCGTTCTGGGTTTCGACGGGGAGCCGGTTCAACTTCCCGACCAGAAGGTCCACCACATTATCGGTATAACCCTTCGCGTGAATGCGATTCAGGTCCCAAGACCATCGCCCTTCGCTATGATCGAAAGTAAGCAACGCTTCTTCAGCAAGCGCAGAAATAAACTGAATGGCGAAAAATGGATTGCCAAGAGTCTTGTCGTGGATCAGTTGCGCCAACGGGGTGGCACGCTCGGGATCGCAGTGAAGAGAATCCGCAATTAACTGTCTCAAGTCTTCAAGGGCCAGCGGCGCAAGGACGATCTCCTGCACTGTCGCTCCAGCCTGTCGGATCGCTGCCAGCTTGCGCATCAGGGGGTGGGTGGGATTGACTTCGTTGTCCCGATAGGCGCCGATCAACATCAAGTGCGGCACGTCCGCGCGGATCAACAGATCTTCCATCAAATCGACCGTTGCCGCATCGAGCCATTGCAAATCGTCAAGGAACAGGACCAGCGGATGCTCCGGCCGCGCGAACACGCCGATAAATCGACGGAATACCAACTGGAAGCGGCCTTGCGCGTCCTGTGGCGGAAGCTCAGGGACCGGTGGCTGTTCTCCGGTGATGAGCTTCAATTCTGGGACGAGATCCACAATGAGCAAGCCATTCGGGTCTAACGCCTCATGAAGGGCGTCGCGCCACTTGCTCAGCTCCTCTTCGCTCTTACTCAGAAGTGGACGGATCAGGCTCTGCGAGGCTTGCGCTAACGTGGCGTAAGGAATGTCGCGCTTGTACTGATCGAATTTGCCCGAGGCAAAAAGGCCGCGCGGCGGAACCAGTACTTTGTGGAGCTCGTTGACGACGGAGGACTTGCCGACGCCGGAGTATCCGGAAACGAGCACCAATTCCGGCCTGCCGCCGGCCACGACGCGATCGAAGGAGGCGAGCAGCTTCTCGATCTCGCGTGCTCGGCCGTACAATTTCTCGGGAATCAATAGCCGGTCTGGCGTGTCGTGTTCGCCAAGCGGGAATTCGTCGATTCGGCCCTGAATCTCCCATTGAGTAAGGCACCGTCGAAGGTCACTTTCTACGCCAACCGCCGTCTGGTAGCGTTCTTCAGCAGTCTTGGCGAGCAGCTTCATGATGATTGCAGAGACAGCACCCGGCAGATTCTTCACCCTCTCGCCGGGCAGCACCGGTTGCCGCGCAATATGGCAGTGCACCCATTCCATGGGATTGGAAGCGGTAAAGGGCAGACTACCGGTCAGCATTTGGTAAAGCGTGACGCCGAAGGCGTAGAGATCGCTCCGGGAATCGATGGAACGGTTCATTCTGCCGGTCTGCTCGGGAGCCATATAAGGGAGCGATCCGGCGATGAACTCGGGAGGCTCGGGCGACTGACGTTCGCGGGGAAGGCGCGAAGCAATCCCAAAGCCCGTGAGCCAGACCTGACCGGTCGTGGAGTCAACCAGGACATTGGAGGGCTTCACGTCTTTGTGGATCAGTTGTCGCTTGTGTAACTGGCTGAGAGCAGTTGCGAGACCAATCGCGAACCGTAAAAACTGCGCCATTTCCATCGGTCCTTGGATGAGACCATCGAGGGGCGCACCGCCAGGATCCTCGAGCGCGAGCATCGTGCGCCCGCTGTGCTGTGAGATGACGAGGGGACGAACCGCCCATACTGGGTCCAGTTCGGCTCGGAACGAGTATTCGTGCTCTATCCGCTTAAGACTTTCCGGCGCAGGGCGTGTTGAGATGGGCGTCCGCACCAGGACGGACGGTATGTCTGCTTGATTCCGGTGCCGGGCCCGGTACAGGACAAACTCCTCATCCCTGAGGATAAGTTCGAGCACGTATTCCTGAACGCTCCACGACGATTCTCCTCCCCCTTCAGAGATCTGCCCCATGACTACCTATAGTGGTAGTCCGATCGACTCGGCAGATCAATTCGAGCTGTCCAGGTACAGCTAGCGAGACATCCAGTAGCCAGGTCACCGCCGCCCGTGGGCAACGGCAACAATCTGCACTGTGGATCGGATGAACTGCAGTGCTCGTCGAACGGGGATCAGAGCGGGCACGTCGAGAGGACCGACGTTTACCTCATGGTGCGCGATCAGCCCGGGGCACGAGGTCGCTTTCCAATAGGCCAAAGGGAATGGCCGCGCAATTGAGCTTGATCAAGGGGCGCCCGCAGCGTGGACTGATTTTGTGAATGGCGCGAGCGATCAACTGCTTGCCCGTACCCGTCTCTCCAAGAACCAGCATGGTGGAATCGGTCGGTGCCACAGAGGCTTTCTGTAAACTACGAACGCGGAGCTCACTCCCTAGTCATCGTTCTCCGTATCACCTTTGTCGCGCCGTAAGGCTGAGCGAATGGCTTTGAGTAACTGGTCGTCGCTAAAAGGCTTGCCTAGAAATGCGACCGCACCGGCTTTCATTGCTCGCCGACAAGATTCTTTTTCGTCGTAAGCGGTGATGAAAATGATCGGAATGCCGCAGCCCTCGGCAGCGAGGTGGCTTTGGAGCTGCAATCCATCCATTCCCGGCATCTGTACGTCAAGGATGAGACACGAGGTATCGCGCAGTTGGCCAGACCTCAGGAAAATTTCGGCCGATTCAAAGGCGGCCGCTCGAAAGCCAAAAGATTCGATCAGTCGTGTTGTGGTCCTGCAGATGGACTCATCGTCGTCAACCACCGAGATCAGATTCCTTACCACCTCTGAATTTTCCAATCGCCTGAAGGTATTCTCGGACGCAGAACAAATCTATTGGGCGTTGGTACACCTAGCATCCCAGAAAGGAGCATGCGCGTAATGCTTTCGTTTACGAGGCCTTTTCGATAATTCTAAAGAGCGGCCGTGGCGCGGCCGACGCCGCGAGAGGCCCCCGTAACAAGTGCTCTTTTCCCGGACAGATTAGTCACAACATGGCCTCTTGTGAGTAATTCAACAACGCTGCCGGGCCCGTCACTTGCCGACCGTTTCAGCGATCTTCCCCTTGGAAGCCGGGGCGCGCTGACCAGCGGTGAGGGTCTGAGCGTCGAAAACGACCTGGGCCACAGTTTTGTCGACGGTACTGAATCCATCGTCGACTTTGCGCTGCTCGGTGCGCGGGTTCAACAGACACTGCCCTGTACTCTTCAGATAAGTCTTCCACAGAAAGGTGGCGTCTTCAGCGCAAACGATGGGTTCGGACGCGCTCCGATAAAGCACCTGCTTGTGGGCTGAGTCATAATAGAGGCCTTCGACCATCTTCATGATCACCTCTTCCGTCGGTGGCGCTTCGCTGAGGGACTCGGTGGTCACCTTTACATCAATCCAGGCTCGACCCAGTTCGCGGTTCACCGCGAAGTCTGCTGAGACTTCCTGGTGCCAATTGTCGAGGGGTGCCTCGAAAACAATGATCGGCGCGGCATTCGCGACTCCGAGAAAAGACCCAACCACTAATCCAACCACTGTTAATTTGTTTCTGAACGATTTCACAGTTTCTATCTCCCTTGAGATTGATAGAAGCACTTCGCGTGCCAGCGTTCTTCTGAACCGCGTCTTTCGCACCTTCACGGTTTCTGTTGACGCGATGTGCAGCGCGAAAGAGCGTTTACGAGTTTTGGGAGCCTATTCGCTGCGGCAATCTCGGGACAGGAGATCAGTTACGTCCTTGGGCTCAATCGTCGGTGTCGCGATAGCAACACGGAGACGTCTGCCCGTCACACAATCAACACCGCTCCGATGGAGACCAAGCGACGAACGAAGGTCATTCCGCAATGTAGATACTATGGGCGTTCCGCAGGTTTTGGCGATAGCGTCAACAGTTTACTGGAAGGGTTCGTCGGTGATTGCGACGCGCCATCTTCATTCATGGGCCTCGGCTTGGGTGGGCAGCGTGAACTGAAAAGTTGCGCCGCGTGGGGAGTTGTCGGCAGCCCACAAGCGGCCGCCATGCGACTCAATGATGGATCGGCTGATCCGAAGCCCCATGCCGGTGCCGTGAGGCTTGGTGGTGAAAAATGGATTGAAAGTATCTGCTCACGATCGTCGGAATGATATGCCGATGCCCAACCCCACCCCAGCCCTTGCTCCAGTGTCATTCCCGTGTACTCCAACCACCGTTGATTAATAAAGTCGATCGCGCCGTCTGGTCGCGCGGTCCAGAGTAGTCCCGGTACCGCATCGATAATCAGTCGAACCTGGTGTGCGGCCTCCTTTGCGGCCGTGACGTCCATCACCGCTCCGGCAAACTCGATGCTGCCCGATCCGTCGCTTAAGGGATGAGCCACCACGTGAACATATTTGACGGAACCATCTGGCATCACCAAGCGATATTGATGCTCAAAATTCTTCCCATCCTGCGTCGCGCGCTCGATCGTTTCTTTCACCAGGGCCACGTCGTCCGGATGAACCCTTTGGAGGACAAGCTCCACGGTCGGTATCGTGGTTGGCTCGTACTGGAAGATTCGAAAGGTTTCCTCTGACCAGATGATCTCGCCGGTGGAAGGCCTCCAGCCGAAGCTGCGAGTGTGGCTCAGACGCTGCGCCTCGGCGAGGTAAGTCTCGCTCTTTCGGAGCGACTCCTCGGCTCGCTTACGTTCGGCCTTTTGTGTGGCTTCACGCAGCGCACGCTGCACCGACGGCACAAGCCTCGATAACCGGGTCTTTAGAACGCAATCGGTTGCGCCAATCTTGAGCGCTTCAATCGCCACCTCTTCCCCGAGCGTTCCGGAAACAAAGATGAACGGCACATCCGGGCAGGCTTTCATTGCGAACTTCAATGCGGAGATGCCGTCGAACGCGGGAAGGGTGTAATCCGCCAGAATCAGATCGATTCCGCCTTGCTCGACGGAAGTCAGGAAGTCAGCCTGAGTATCGACCCGCCTTACTTCACAGACGATGCCTTCCGTCTCGAGCAGATCCTGAATGAGCTTCGTGTCCTTGGGATCATCCTCGATCGATAGAATCCGCAATGGGCGCCGCATGTTTTCTTCCCGACGACACTCACTTCCTGACGGTTCCAGGCGGCGGCTCGTTAATCACGGCCCAGATCCTCGTTCTCGCGGTTCTGCTTCAGCCCAGTGATGGTTTTGCCGCCACACCAGTGGATCAGGAACTCAAGTTTTGGCTTTCATCGACTTGACGAGATCTGCTGCGGAGGCGCCTTCGAGCGCGAGGCCGTAGCCAACTTCTCGCACAATACGTTCCTTCAACGGTTGGATGAAGTGGACGCGGGTGTTGCGGCGGGTGACTTCCGGAGCTTTCAGGTAGAGCGACGCCAACTCACGAGCCCGAGCGAGTGCTTTTCCATTTGGCACAACCTCGGCAACCACTCCCCATTCGTGCGCGGTGAGCGCCGTCAGCGGCTGTGGATTCAGCAGGAATGCCTCTGCCCTTCCTGCTCCGGCGCGGTAACTCCAAGCGGTAAAGACTCCGTCACCCGGAATAATACCACTGGCAAAGTGGGGCAGATCGTTAAAGGTTGCCCCTTCACCGGCGACAATCACGTTGGCGAGCAGCGCGTACTCGGAATGCACATGGGCGCGTCCTTCGACCGCGGCGATCACCGGCACACGAATGTTGGCAAGATTCTCTAGAATTTGAACACCTTCATCGTGCACTTGGCTCCAGACACCCGGGTCGGCAACGTTGCCAAAGGACGAAAAGTCGATCTCCGGAATGAACTCCCCACCCGTCCCCGTCAGGATCACGATCTTGTTCTCCCGATCCTGAGCGATCCGGTAAAAAGCGTCGACAAACTCCGTATGATCGTGCGCCGTAAAGGTGTGCGGCCCGCCGTTGGTGTGGAACTCGACGACCAATACACCCCGGGCGTCTCGACTCATCTTCAGACCGCTGTACGCGGCAAGATAAGCAGGCTGCATCGTTTTCATAGCACTCTCCTGGCTCGAGTAACCGCTCCAAATGATTGGAGATGCCAACGCTGACTCCGCTTCCTCTGCAAGACTTTGAGACAGCCAGTTCGGTTGCACCGACTGAGCCAATACCGAAACTCTGCGCTTGGCCTTGACCCGCGCCAGATTCGGTGTCGATTGGTGTGTCGTTTTATTGACACGGCCTCGACAGCTTCACTGCCCATCAACCTTCGGCCTGCAGACTGCTGGACTCTCGCGTCGACGCGCTCGAGATAGAAGGCAAGCGCAACGGGTTCCCACTCGCGCTCAAAGCACGAGGCGGGATTTGGTAGACGCGCCCGATTCGATCAGAACTTGTAACAAGCACCAGTGAATGCTTCTTTAAAACTTGAACCAAATCGGCCGAGTCTATTTGTTTAATTACACACCGCTGTGAAAAGAACGCCGCCCTCAACCAGCTCAAAAGCCACGAGATCATAATGCTGGATATAATTGCAATACCCAGGCCAGGGCTTTCGGCACCTTTTGCCCCGTCTCGCAGGGCTATCGGGCTTGCGTCAGGAGTTTAATCAACGAAGCTCGCTTGCTACGTGCCTTCCAGACGTCTCGCGTTGCTATCGCGACACTGGGCGATGGAATCACAGAATTCGGCAGCCATCGTGAAAATCGCGTCCTAGGCGCCCCGGTGAAACGCGGTTGCCAGGGATCATTCCGAGGTTACGGACTGGTCGGTGCGGTTTGGGCCGGACGGTTGGCGCTACCTAAGTCTTGGCTCACCTGTGGCAATGGAAGAGAAACCGCTTCGGCCTTGGCCTGCTGCCGGGCGAGGTAGGCGTGAATCTGCAACACCACGGCCGCGCCCTCGCCGATCGCACCCCCGACGCGCTTCACCGATCCGGCGCGCACATCGCCGATCGCGAACACGCCCGGCACGCTCGTCTGCAGCGGAAGTGTCAGATCATTCCCCGTGGTGACGAAGCCCTTGTTATCGACCGCCACGTCGCAACTCTCGAGCCACTCGGTGCTCGGGTCGGCGCCAAGGAAGAGGAACACGTGGCGAATGGGACGCGCCTCGGTCTTGCCCGAGTCGCGGTTGCTCCAGGTGACCGACTCGAGGCCGGTCTGGGGAGAGCCCGAGAGCCCGGCGATCTCCGTGTTAGTGAGGAGCTCGATGTTCGGAGTGGCGGCGATGCGGTCGATCAAATACTTCGACATGCTCGCCGCCAGACCGGCGCCGCGCACCAGCATCCAAACCTTGGCCGCATGCGAAGAGAGAAACACCGCCCCCTGCCCCGCTGAGTTGCCGCCGCCGACCAGCACCACCTCCTGCCCGGCGCACATTTTCGCCTCGATCGGCGAAGCCCAGTACCACACGCCGCGCCCTTCCATGGCCACGAGGTTTTTGCAGTCGGGACGGCGATAGCGCGCGCCGGTTGCGATCACCACCGTGCGACAACGCACGGTGCGCCCGTTGCCGAGCTCGAGCATCATCGGCTCGCCGGGTTTGCAATCGAGGCGCCGCACCTCCATCGGGATCAAAATGTCCGCGCCGAATTTCTGCGCCTGAATGTAGGCGCGTCCTGCGAGCGCCTGGCCGGAGATGCCGGTGGGAAAGCCGAGGTAGTTCTCGATCCGCGCGCTCGCGCCCGCCTGTCCGCCGAAGGCCCGCGCGTCGATGACAAGAACCGAGAGGCCTTCGGAGCCCGCGTACACCGCCGCAGCCAGACCCGCGGGCCCGGCGCCGACGATCGCAACGTCGTACACCCCCGCGGTGACGTCGGCGTCCAGCATGCCGACGCAGCGTGCCAGCTCGCTCTCGGATGGATTACGCAGCACCTCGCCGTTGGGGCAGACCGCGAGCGGCAGCTGCTCGGGCTGTGGTGCAAAGCGCGCGATGAACGCCTGTGCATCGCCGTCCGTTGCCGGGTCGAGGAGCTGATGGGGAATGCCGTTGCGGGTGAGAAAGCTGCGCAGGCGCGCGACGTCCGGGGATGAAGCGGCGCCGATCAGCACCGGCCCACCCCCGCCCGTCTCGATCAGCACCATGCGGCGCAGGATGATGGCGCGCATCAGCTTTTCGCCGAGCGTCGCTTCCGCGATCAGCAGCGCCTGCAGGTTCTCGGTGCCGATCTCGAGCGTCTGCGTGTCCCCCACCGCCACGGCGTCGACGAAGGATGGCTTGCTCGATAGCTGGCTCAGCTCGGCGGCGAAGTTCCCGGGCCCGTGCTGTACTACCTGATACTCCTGCCCGTGCGCGTCGCGGGCGGTGACCCGGATCGCGCCCGAGAGCACCACGTAGATGCCGGGGCTGACCTTGCCGGTCTCGAGCACCCGCTCGCCATCGGCGAAGCCGCGCGGCTTGCCGAAGCGTTGAATGTGCGCAATCTCGTCCGCCGCGAGCATCGGAAACAGTTGCGCGCGGCGCGTCTCGAACGTCGGGGAAAAAGGAGCGGTCATGCGCGTCCTCCACCATGGGCGCCGGTAGATACTACTCGGCGCGCTCTTCGGGAAGGGTCACCATCTTTGCAATGCCGGAACGCTCTCCGGCAGATATAAGTGGGTGGGAGGCGTCGAATGAAAGCACAGTCGAAAGGCTCATCACGAAAGCAACGGCAAAGCCATTTGAGCAGCGCAGATCTCAAGGCGCTTCGAGCGGCGCTCGAGGCCAAGCGTGCCGAGCTGCAGCGCGAGGTCTCAACAGACATTTCCGAAGGGACGCACTCGGAACAATTTGCTGAGGTGAGGGACTCTGCCGAGCGAGCCGAGCGAACGGAGGAGGAGGAGGAGCTGCTCGACTTGGCAGATCAGGAGACTACGCGGCTCTCGGAGATCAACCGCGCGCTCGGCAAGATGGACAAAGGGACTTACGGGCTGAGCGAGCAAAGTGGCCTGCCGATCCCGCTCGAGCGGTTGCGTGCAGTGCCGTGGGCTAGATTCATCGCCGAGGAAGAAGCGGAAATTGAGCAGCGCCGCCGGGAAAAGCGCCAGCGAACGCGCGCTCAAAGCTGACATGGCCCGGTTCAGCGCTTAATTCGGGTTGCGAAGACGGCGAAGGCGTCGCCCTTCTTTAGCTCGCTTTCGCCTCTGCGTCGCGCTTTCGGAAGGCGGCTTCTCCAGCGTCGGACACCTCGACCCACTTCGGGTCAGGCGAGGCCTCGGCGTCGTAGTTGTCGTGCCAGTTCCACCACTTGTACGGCTGGGTCTGGGGGTAACCCTCTGGCGAGTCCTCCCAAGTCTCCTGACGGCCGAGCGGCGTGATGTCGAGGTAGCTCCAGGTGGTCCCCATCGCCTCGTCGCCGCGGTTGTTGATGAAGTATGTGCGGAACACCCGCTCGCCGTTGCGGAAGAACACGTTGTGGCCGTGCCATTCATCGACGCCGAAGTCCGCGTCGAAGCCGTCGGTGATGGTGTACCAGGGCATCCCCCAGCCCATCCGCGCCTTGAGGCGCGCGATCTCCGCCTGCGACGCGCGTGAGGCGTAGGCGAGGGTGGTGTCGCGGGCGTTCAGATGGGCCAGGTGGGTGACCTGATCGGCGCCCAGGGAGCAGCCGCGGCAGGCATGCTCGGGCCAGCCGAACACCCCGGGCTCGAAGAAGGCGCGATAGACGATCAACTGACGGCGGCCCTCGAACAAATCGAGCAGGCTTACCTTGCCCTTGGGTCCGTCGAACTCGTACTTCTTGT
>Ga0099791_10000576_pt1 | contig 13766 bp, 13 predicted proteins | sample Rivendell_Oct201_7_FD_77318 | JGI IMG/M metagenome (GOLD analysis project Ga0099791, IMG submission 77318) | Vadose zone soil and rhizosphere microbial communities from the Eel River Critical Zone Observatory, Northern California to study diel... | ecosystem: Environmental > Terrestrial > Soil... | reverse complement strand
TCGATCAGACATCAACCGTGGTTGCGTCATGATCATAGGTCCAGTCAATGTGTCACAACGGCAGTGCGAGCGAACAATGATGGACGCGCGACGTGCCGCTCGACAATCGAGGTGAAAACCACCATCAGGATGAGCCAGAGCCCTTATTCAATTGCCGTATTGATTGGAATGCTGCCGCATACCGCAACTGCCAATCGCGTCTCCTGCGGTTTAGTGGCTCGAGGCCCCACCATTCCAACGGCCAGCCACCTCGTAGGTCAGGATCCCCATCATGAATTTGTTCGAGCAGCTCCGGAATCGGCCGCCAACCAAGCTCATGCGCCACCTTTGCTCGAACCTCAAGATCAACGCCGGAAACAAACAGGTATCCTCCACGATCTACTAGGCCCGCGATATTCCGCAGGCAGTTTTCTGCAACCAATGGCTCCATGTGGCAAAGAAAGTTGCTGGCGACAACAATATCCTGAGGCCCAAGAACATGGATCAGCTCCGGAGAAGAGGCGTCACCAAGCTGCCACGTTATCCCCTCCCGGAGCCAGGGTTTCACTCTAGCCTGGTCACCTTCCCAATCAAACATTTTCTCCTTTTCGTGCACGGTCAAGCGCTCAAAAAGTGAGCAGCCGACTAACTCGCAGGTATCGGGAGCGTAAATGCCCTTTTCGGCAAAATTCAATATTTCCTTTGAAATATCTACTGCGCACACGAGGACTCTCAGGTCCGGTCGCGCCAAACGAATGGTCCAAAGGATTGAGTAGACCTCGGCGCCGATGCTACAGGCGAGCACGGCAATTCTCAAAGTCGAGCCCTCGGCTTTCTCATCGGCCAAACGGCGCATCAGTTCGAGCGCTGGACGGTTCCTGAAAAAGAACGTTCCAAAATATTGCCGGCGCGTTTCGACGAGGCGAACCAAGCTCTGCAGCCCCGCCCCGTACGCTCGGATAAGATAGGAATTCCGCACGTCAGCGGGAATAATCTCCCAGATCCGCCTGTTCAGCCGCAAATAAAACCCAGCGGGGTGCTTTCCGAATAGTCGCAGTCTCGCCGCTCGCGCTAAGATCGTATGAGACACCTGCCCGGTGTTTCGCCACGATCTGGGCCTGCTACGCCGCGAAAATCCCAGCAATGCGACCATGAAGGGAAGTGCACCAATTATGACGAAGGCGACAAGTAGAGTGAGCGCTTTCAAAGCCCCCTCCATAGACCAAGATTTACTTGGTTCGTAAACTGTAACTAATCACACTCATGGTGGCCGTCCGAGAGGCCAAAGACGATGCCAACGTGGCAGCTGCGTACCCGAACCAGCGCGCACGTGAGGTCGGAAGTGGCCCAGAGCTGCCGGTCCGCCAGCTTACTTTCACGGCGATTTTCGGAGGATAACCGGACGTGGCGCGCACGCGAAGAAAACCGCGTGATTGATCCGAACCCGACATCGGGCAGATTTGTATATATACCGATTGAGTTTGGCGAGGCCGGCGGGTTCGAGGCCTTTCCTGACAGTGCGAATCGAACATCTGAACAGGCGCGACCCCTTCACTGGCAGCGTGACCCCGCCTTGCGGCCCGTTTCAGGGTGCGTTAGCCTTTGGCCCAAGCGTGGCCCTACGAAGCGAACATGGATGCCCCGGCTGGCGCCGGCTCGGGCAGGAAAAATGGCGGTGGGGACAATGGCAGCTTCAGGCCGCCCGTTCACTGTCAACGAGACCCACGGAATTCTGTTGCGCCCGGAACACCGGATCATCGCGGCCAGCGATCGGCTCGGGTGGAAATCGCTCTATGCCTCGATGCAGCGCGAAGCGCCGTACGGGGCCGCCTATGTGGGCGTGCCCGATCACCTTATCATCCTGCATCTCGACGGCCCGGTCACGGTGAGCCGCGTGCTCGGCAAGTCCTGGGCGAGCCGGGTCATTCCGCCCGGCGGCCTGTTCATGCTGCCGGGCGGCATCGACTTCGGGGTTCGCCTTGGCGGCGAGCTGAGCACCCTGCACCTCTATGTGCGTCAGGCCGTGGTCGAGGAAGTCGCGGCAGACCTGTCGTCCGCCGACACGGGCGCCATCGCGCTCGTGCCCAGGCTCGGCGCCAGAGATCCGCTGATCGAGCGGATAGCCCTGGAGGTGCGCGATGCCCTCGCCGATCCGGACCCGAACGCGCCGATCTATATCGATTATCTCAGTCGCGCGGTTGCGGCCCGCCTGGTTCGCGCGCACTCCACGCGGTCGGCGCCGCGGCCCGAAGCCAAGACCGGCACGCTGACGCGCATTCAGCTCGACCGCGCCATCGACTACATGGAAGAAAATCTCGACAGGTCGATGGCGCTGTTAGACGTGGCGCACGCCGTGGGGCTCAGCGCCACCCATTTTGCCCGGCGCTTCAAACGGTCGACCGGCAGCGCGCCCCATCAATACTTGATGCGCTGCCGCGTCGAGCGCGCGGGGCGCCTGCTTGCCGAGACCGACAACGCGATTGCCCAGGTCGCTTTGGCGTGCGGCTTCGCCCATCAGGAACACCTGACGCGGGTGTTCCGCCGTTTGAACGGCGAAACCCCGGCGCGGTTTCGACGCAGCGCTCGCGCGTAGGGCCACGGCAACAGACCCCCACCCTACCCTCCCCCGCTTGCGGGGGAGGGTAGGGTGGGGGTGCGATATGATTTGTGCAGAACGATCGCTCGTTTCGTGCAGGACGGATCGGTACCGCCGGGCAAGGCTGCGCGGCGTCGAACGCACCATTTGCGGCGCGCCAAAGGTTGCTTGACCTCAGGTTGCTGACGTTCAAGCTCAAAGAGAGCCCGGAAGGCCACATGTTCAGACGGGTCGCAGCCGCAGCCTTGACGATGGGCATTTGTCTTGGTGCTCTCGTTTCGCACGCCGGCGCGCGGGCGGGCGATCGTTCGCCCACCATGGGCGAGACCCATCCGGCGGAGGTGGTGCTGGCACGCCGCGTCTTGATGGCGGGCATCGGCCGCAACATGGACGAGATCACCGGGATGATCGAGGATGCGGCCGCCTTCAACCTCGGCGAAGCGCGCGAGCATGCCGATGTCATTTCGACCATGCTGCTGGCGTTTCCGCATCTGTTTCCGATCGAGACCGACACCTGGTCGGACAGGCTCGCGGAGGACGATCCGGCCCACGTGTCACTGGCGCTCCCGACGGTGTGGCAGAACTACGACGATTTCGTTGCGCGTGCCCAGCAAGCCTCACAGATCGCCCTCGACGCGAGCTTCGCCGCGACTGCCGCGCAATTCAAGGCGGTTGCGAACGGATTGCAGCAGGCCTGCGATTCGTGTCACCAAGCATACAGACGACCGTAGGACTACTGCGGCAGCAAGGAGGAAATCGTGAGCACTGGGAAAAACGCCGCTTGCATCGGTGCGGCTCTCGTCATCTTGTCCGTTCTGCTTGCCTCCGGCGCCCCGGCGCAGGAGTACCGCAACTCGACCGAGCATTTCGAGGCGCTCAAACGCGCAGCCCAAGGCAGCACGAAACTCACCTGGGACAAGCTGCCGGATTGGACCGGCGTATGGACGCGCGCCCCGGGCATAGGTCTCAAGTTCGATCCGGCGCAGCCGTCGCTGCAGCAGACCACCGCGCAACTCGCGCCCGAATTTGCCCGCAAGCACAAGGAGAAACTGGAGCGCGTCGCCAAGGGAATTGAATGGGATCCGATCAGCAATTGCATTCCCCCTGGTTATCCGCGCTGGCTGACCGAGCCCTTCCTGCGGGAGTTCGCGCTCAGGCCGGAACAGACCCTTTTGATCAACGAAATGGTCAACGACATTCGCCGCATCTACACCGATGGGCGGGGACACACGCCGGAGGATGAGGCCTATCCGCTGTGGAACGGCGATTCGATCGGATTCTGGGATGGGGACAGCCTCGTCGTCCACACCACTCAACTGATGGGCGGCCAGTATCAGCGCAGCCAGCCGGATTACACCGATCACGTCGAGACGGTGGAACGGTGGCGCAAGGTCAACGACAACATCATCGAAGCGGAGGTCACGATCTACGATCCGCCATCCCTCGTCAAACCATGGCGGGTCGTGCAGCGCTATGCCAGGGTGACGACGCCCGGCATCCGCATCCGCAGTTGGGTGTGCGAAGAGAACGCCAACAACGAGGTCTTCCAGACCAAGGAAGGGGCCACGGAGCACGTTCTTCCCGGCCCGGGCGCCGGCCCCATCATGAAAAACAAGACTGACAAATAATTGGCTGCTCGCGCAGCGGACCGAGACAAGGAGGAAGCGAGATGACTCGACAATCGACGTTGAAGATCGCCGTTGCGGCCGGCGTTCTGGTGGGTTTGGGCGTGACGGCAAGCGCTCATCACTCCGGCGCCATGTTCGACCCGGAGAAGACCATCACCCTCAAGGGAGTGGTGAAGGAATTCGAGTACACCAATCCGCACTCCTGGCTGTGGGTCACGGTGACAAATGACGACAAGACCATGACCGACTGGGGCTTCGAAGCCGAAGGGCCGAGCACCCTTTTCCGGGCCGGCATCAAGAAGGGCGACCTCAAACCCGGCGACAAGGTCACGGTGACCGGCCGGCCGATGCGCGATGGGCGCCCGGCCGCCGCCTGGGTCAACGTCATCAAGGAAGATGGCCGTGTGCTGCAGCCGCGCGCCGCGCCGGTAACCACCACGGCCCCGGTAACGCCGGCTCCGACAACGCCGCCCGGCGGGATCTGATCGCCGCCGATCGGGAGGACAGGCGATGACGCAGCGATCTTCGCGCCGGGAGGAGTGCATGGATCGGCGATCTTTCTTGGCCGGCGGCGCGGTCGGCCTCGTCGTGCTCGCAGCGCGCCGGGCGCAGGCGCAGGCGCCCCTGAGCCCCGGATCAACCGTGGAAACGACGGCCGGCAAGGTGGCGGGAGTTGCCAACGGGCCGGTCCGGATTTTCAAGGGCATTCCCTACGGAGCGCCGACCGGCGGCGCCAATCGCTTCATGCCGCCGCAGAAGCCTACGCCATGGAGCGGCGTACGCGAGGCAACGCAAATCGGTCCGCGCTGTCCGCAGCCGCCGACGCCGGGGCTGATGCCCGAGGAGGCGATCGATCTCGACTACGGGGCGATGAGCGAGGATTGCCTCTCCCTCAATGTGTGGACCGCCGCCGTCGACGCCGCCGCGAAGCGGCCCGTGATGGTGTGGTTCCACGGCGGCGGATACGCGGTCGGCTCCGGCGGCAGCGTGCGTTACGACGGCTCCAACCTTGCGCGCAAGCGCGACGTCGTTGTGGTGACCGTCAATCACCGGCTCAACGCGTTTGGATTCCTCGATCTGTCGAGCCTCGGCGGCGCTAAATTTGCCGACTCCGGGAATGTCGGCATGCTCGATATCGTGGCGGCGCTCGAGTGGGTGCGCGACAACATCGCGAACTTTGGCGGCGATCCCGGCAGCGTGACGGTGTTCGGCGAATCCGGGGGCGGCGGCAAGGTCTCAACACTGATGGCGATGCCGGCGGCCAAAGGGCTGTTTCATCGTGCGATCGCCCAGAGCGGCGTGGCGCTGCGCGGCATCACAGCCGACGCTGCGGCCGCGGCCGCACAGACTTTGCTCGCCCAGCTGGGCGTCGGCGCCGGCGATCCTGATCGCATTCAAGAAACGCCGTTCGAGCGAATCCTCGGCGCACTCCAGGCGGCGCGGCCGCCGCTCGGGTTCGGCCCCGTGGTCGGCGGTCATGCGCTGCCGCGCCATCCCTTCGATCCCGAAGCACCGGAGATTTCCGCGCACGTCCCGATGCTTCTCGGCAGCAATCTCACCGAACGCACCTTCTTTCCTGACACGCCGCTCGATCCGATCGACGACGCCGCGCTGCTCGGCCACGTCAAGCGCTACACCGGCCTCGGCGACACCGAAGCCTCGCGCCTGATCGCATCTTATCGAAAGAACCGGGCGAACGCCGACAATACGTTCCTCTACCAGCTTCTCTCGGCGGATTGGTGGATGACGGCCAACGTCACGGCCCAGGCCGAGCGCAAGGCGAAGTTGGGCCGGGCGCCGGCCTATGTCTATCACTTCGAGAAGCGCACGCCGGTGCGCGACGGCAAGCTCAAGGTGCCCCACACCCTGGAGATCGCCTATGCGTTCGACAATATCGACCTGTCGACCGCGGTCACCGGCACCGGGGCAGACAAGCAGGCGCTCGCCGACAAGATGAGTGCCATGTGGACCGCCTTCGCGCACACCGGCGATCCCAGCATCGCGGGGCTCAAGTGGGAGCCATATTCGGCGGAGCGCCGCGCCGTGATGATCCTCGACGATGATCCGCGGTTGGAGCTTGACCCCTATCGGGAGGAACGTGTGGCGATCAGCGCGGCGAAAGCGGCGTAGGAAGGCACGCGTAGGACAGCTGTTATGTCCAGGGTTGACTCGCGATGTTTGTCATCGCCCGCGAAAGAGTGTGTGAAATAATCTGACCTCATCCTGAGGAGCGCCGCTTTTTAGCGGCGCGTCTCGAAGGATGGCCACCTGCTCGGCCGTGCCGTGTGCCATCCTTCGAGACGCGCCCTAAAGGGCGCTCCTCTGGATGAGGTCCCGAATTGCGGAGACATAGCGATGAGAGCCATTGCCCTCAGGAAGCACACCGCAATGGTGCTGGGCGCGGTCTTGGTCTCGTTCCTCATGACCCATGCGCAGGGACAACCGGCCGCACCGCCGCCGGTGCGTACGGAAGTGGGATTTGGCCTGTTCCAGCAACGCTGCCTCGGCTGTCACGGCAACCCCGCATTCGAGCGGGCGCCGCCGCCGCGGGTGCTGCGCGAGATTCCGCCCGAGCGGATTCTTGAGGCGCTGACGACCGGGGTCATGTCGACAGTCGGCGCCACTTTGTCGGAGACGGAGCGGCGCCTTGTCGCCGAATCCGTTGCCGGCCGCCTTATCGGCACCTCGCAGTCCGGGCGCGCGGAGATGATGCCCAATCGCTGCCCGAGCAACCCACCGATGGCCGATCCGGCGGCCGGGCCGGCCTGGAACGGCTGGGGCGCCGGTATCAATAACGCGCGGTTTCAGCCCGCCGCGGCCGCCGGCCTCGATGCCGCCTCGGTCTCGCGCCTCAAGCTCAAATGGGCATTCGGGTATCCGGGCGGCACCTCCGCCTACGGGCAGCCGAGCATCGTGTCGGGCCGCATTTTCGTCGGTACCGACACCGGCTTCGTCTACGCCCTCGATGCGAAAATCGGATGTGTCTACTGGTCGTTCCAAAGCCATGAAGGCCAGGGGTCGCGCTTTACCGTGCGGCTGCCGATCAAGCCACCGCCCCAGGCCGATCGGCCGCCGCCGTCGATCGAGATGATCGCCGAACTACGCGCTGCCGAGGACCGGGTCGATGCGGTCCAGGGGTAAGTGAGGGATCGTCCCGCAACACACGCCTCATCGGCGAGAGGCGCATGCGGCCGGGCCAAGGCGGAGGCAGGCAAGGACGATGCTTAATGTGCGCGATTGGCCACGGAACTATCTCGTCAATCAAACTTGAGTTTTCGAAGTTTGCTGACGCATTCGTCGACAAAAAGACGGACTTTGTTGGACAGCAGCTTCGTCTGCGGATAGATCACTTGCACGGGCGTCGCCTCGGTTTCGAATTTTTCCAGGACATACCTTAGCTGTCCTTGTTTCCTGTGCTGCGCAACCATGTAGGACAGGAACATGCCGAGACCCAGGCCGTCGACGCACGCGTTCACCGCGCTATCGATCTCATTGCAGGTAACTACGCTATTGATCGGGACGAACACCTGCCGATTGCCGACCCGAAACTGCCATTCGCTCCGGGGGGCCAACCCCAGGTGCCTTACACAAATGTGTTTGCGGACGTCGTTCGGTGCTTGCGGAACGCCATGGCCGCGGAGGTAAGCCTCGCTCGCACACACGACCCGTCTCGTCCGGCCGACCGGAATCGCCACCATCGACGAATCCTTGAGATGCGCGATCCGAACGGCGACATCCACGCCTTCCTCGATCAGATTGACGACGCGGTCGACGAACAGCATGTCTGCCGTGACCTTAGGATGGCGCCGAACGAAATCGTGGACGATCGGGGCAACATAGCGCCGGCCGAACGCCGCAGAAGCGGTAACCGTGAGCTTGCCCATGGGCTCGCTGCGGCGAGAGACAACGGTTTCCTCCGCCTCCTGCAGGGCCGAAAGGATAACGCGACAGCGCTCAAAATACTGCGCGCCCTCTTCTGTCAGACTCATTCGGCGGGTCGTGCGTTTCAGGAGCGAGACCCCGAGGTGCCGCTCCAGGGATGCCAGTGTCCGGACCACCGTCGGCAGTGAGGTATCGAGGGAGTCCGCAGCGGCTGTGAGGCTGCCCGCCTCCACGATCCGCACGAACGACGTCATTGCAACCAGCTTGTCCACGGCGCGAATTATTGCTTATGTTTTGAAATAGTCTATTGCCTTTCGCCCCATTTATCATCTGCGCAATCTTCAGCAAGCTTGCCATCGTTGGGTTAAGGCCGCGCAAGCTTTTTCAGCTTCTCTGACGCTGGGCCGTGCCGTTGACCCGCAGCTGCCTCGCGTGTCGACGATGGAGGTCACCATGTTGTTGAATCTGCGCTTGATCGTCCCGGTCGTGATCCTGACCGGTTTGGCGGGCTCTGCTTCCGCCGATGTCATCTCGGACTGGAATGAAAATAGTGTCGCATTCGTCACCATGCGAAGAATGCTGCCGCCCCAGGCGGAGCGGGTGATGGCGACGGTGCACGTCGCAATGTTCGATGCCGTCAATTCGATAGAGCATCGCTACCGGCCCTATGTGCTGCAACTCCCCGCCGCAAAGGGTACGTCGAAAGAGGCCGCCGCCGCAGCGGCCGCCGCCGCCACATTGGCGGGACTGCATCCCAACGCAACCGAGGAGATGAACGCTGCCCTGACGGCTTATCTGGCGGCAATGCCGCCGGGACCTGCCAAAGAAGATGGGATCAAGCTAGGGCGGGCGATAGCGGCGAAGATTGTTGCCCAACGCGCCACGGATGGCTCGGACGCGGCTGACGCCTATCGGCCGAAGACAAGGCCCGGCGTCTATGTCCCAACCCCGATTACCGCCTCCTCGATGTGGCCGAACGTGACCCCATTTGCAATGATGAGTCCCTCCCAGTTTCGGCCGGAGCCACCGATCGCGCTCAACGACAAGCAATGGGCCGCCGATTACAACGAAATCAAGATGCTCGGCGCCAAAACCAGCGCGACACGGTCTGCGCGACAGACAGAAGACGGCCACTTCTGGCTCATAACCGGTCCGCAGAGCTACTACCCGATCGTTCGTCAGCTCGTTGCGGTGAAGAAGATGCCCCTCATCGACAGCGCGCGATTCATGGCGCTGGTGTCGGTCGCGACGGCCGACGCCTACATTGCGGTGTTCGAAGCCAAGTACCACTACGATTTCTGGCGGCCGATTACCGCGATTCGCAACGGCGATATCGACAGCAACCCGGCCACCGAGCTCGAGGCGACATGGCAGCCGATCGACAATACGCCGATGCATCCGGAATATCCGTGCGCGCACTGCATCACCAGTGCCGCCGTGGCAATGGTGGCCGAGACGGTGTTGGGGAGCGGGGACGTGCCGGAAATCGTGATGACGAGTTCCACCGCGCCAGGAGTCACTCACCATTGGACCAATCTTTGGGCCTATGCCGACGAAGTGTCGTTAGCTCGAATCTGGGCGGGATTCCACTATCGGTTCTCGACCCGAGTCGGGCAGGACATGGGGCGAAAGATAGGTCAGTTCGTCGTGCGGAACGTCATGCAGCCGGCAAGCATCGCGGACGTGCACTGACAATTTATCTCAGGCGCGCTTGCCTTCGTGAATCAAGCCCAGATCGCTTGACCCGGACGTAAGATCCGCGCAGCAGACAAGGAGAACACAATGAAACGCACGGCTTCGGTAATCCTCATGGTAGGCCTCGGCGCGTTCGTGATTTCCGAAGGCTTTGGGCAGCATGCCGGGACCCATACAATGATCGCCCCGACGGAGCTCAATTGGACTGATCTGCCGGCGCTACCCGGCGTAAAAATCGCCGTCATCGAGGGGCCGCTGACGGAGGCTGTCCCCATCATGTTCCGGCTCAAGTTCCCCCCGAACTACAGGGTGCCGCCACATTGGCACCCCGGGATCGAGCACGTGACGGTCATCTCCGGCACGTTGAACATGGGTATCGGAGATGAATTCGACACGGCCAAGACCCGAGCCTTGTCTCCGGGCAGCGTCGCGATCATGCCTCCACGGACGCACCACTTCGTGTGGACCCGCGAGGAGACCATCGGGCAGGTCCACAGCATCGGACCTTGGTCGGTCACCTACGTCAATCCTGCGGACGACCCCAAGAACAAGTAGGCGATGATGGACGGCAACGACAGTTATCCAAGCGACATCGCCTTTACGCCATCCGTCAAAGCGGCGCAGGCCCGCAAGGGCTCGCGCCGCGCCTACGAATGCATGGAGAGAAAGCGCGCGTGGCAAACCCGTATCACCGCTGATCTTGCTCTCTTCATCGAAGCGCAGACAAGCATGTTCATTGCGACCGTTAATGCGGCGGGACAGCCCTACATTCAGCACCGCGGCGGCCCCCCGGGATTCTTGCGGGTACTCGACGAGAAGACGGTCGGATTTGTCGATTTTTCCGGCAACCGACAGTACATCACGCAGGGCAATCTCGCGGATAACCCCAAGGCTCATCTTTTTCTTATCGACTACGTGCAGCGGCAGCGCGTGAAGATTTGGGGCGAGGCGCGCATTGTGGAAAACGACGCGGAGTCGATCGCAAAGCTGATGCCCGACGGTTACAGGGCGCGAGTTGAACAGGTCATCCTGTTCATCGTTTCGGCCTGGAACGAGAACTGCTCGCAGCATATTCCCCAGCGCTTCGAGGCCGCCGACGTGGTGGCCGCGCTCGCCGAACGCGACCAGCGCATCGAGATGTTGGAGGCCGAACTGAAGGAATTGCGCAAGACCAATGGCAAGGCGAGTTGATGGCATGATGGGCCTGAAGCGCAAGGCCTGGTAACCCGGATGGAGCGTAGCGTAATCCGGGATAGGCCGTTCCCGGATTACACGGAGTTTATCATCGGGCCGGCCCACCGGGTCCGGCCTCTGGCCGGCCCGATGGCAGGCCCCGGCTGGACCCGGTGGCTCCATCCCGGGCTACGGCCCCTGCGATGTCCGCGCGGAGTTGTCTGGGCAGCAGGAGCGGCGGGAACCTTCAACATTTGATGATTCAACGGTTAAGCCAGCTCCGCCCGAAGCCGAGCAGTCCCCGCGGCATGAAGATGACCATCGCAATAAAGATGATCCCGACCGGAATGAGGTAATACTCGGTGAAAAAGCGAGAGAAGGCCTCGCGTAGCAGCAGGAAAAAACCGGCGCCGACAATTGGGCCGACCAAGGTTCCAATGCCGCCCATGACGTTGAAGATCACCGTCTCCCCGGAGACCAGGAAATAGACGAAGTCGGGCGCGGCGAAACGATTCTGAATGGCGTACAGCACACCGGCGAGCCCCGCGAATACTCCCGAAAGCATGACCGCGGCGACTTTGTAGCGCTCGACCGGGTAGCCGATCGCGCGGGTGCGGCCTTCGTTCTCGCGTATGGACTGCAGCACCATTCCGAAGGGGGACTGCGTGATGCGCCGCAAAACGAGATAGGACGCCGTCACCACCGCGAGCACGAACCAGTGCAGCGTTTCGTTGGTGAAAGGGGTCGCGTAAATCCATGGAATCGACAGCGCCGGGCGTCTGAATGTGAGCCCGTTCTCGCCTCCCGTAACGTCGGTCCAGGTGAAGATGATGACGTAGAAGATTTGCGAGAAGATCAGGGTCGTGATGGCGAAATAGATGTCGCGCAGGCGGGTCGAGAAATAGGCCACGAACAGGGCGACGCCCGCTGCGCCGACGAGCCCGTAGCCTACCGCCAGCCAGAGGTTTGGCGGGCTGACCGTCAACAGCGCCGCCGCCGCGCCATACATGCCGAGACCGAAGAAAGCCGAGTGGCCGAATGAAATCATGCCGGTGTAGCCGATCAGGAGATCGGACGACATGGCGAGCAGGCCCCAGATCAGGATCTCCGTCAGGAAGCGGCGCCAGAATTCCGGCAACACGAGCGGCGCCACGCCTAACAGCGCCACAACGACGCCGAAGCCGATCCAGTAGGCCTTGCGTGACTGTTTTTTCATTTTGGTGTCGGAACAAAGAGGCCGGTCGGCCGGATCAGCAAAGTCAAGATCAGGACGACGAATGAGACAATCACGGCCTGGGCCGGGCTGACCCAGATCGAGGCGTATGCTTCGAGAAGGCTGATGAAGATCGCGGCGGCAATCGAGCCGCCGAGATTTCCCATCCCGCCGACCACGACGACGATGAAGGCCTTCAAAACCCAATCAAGTCCCATGGCGTGGTTGACGCCGACCAGCGGGCCGAACAGCACGCCGCTGGCCGCCGCCATGCCGGCGCCGATGGCAAAAACCGAGGTATGGACCCATGGAACCGGGATCCCCATCGCCTGCGCCATGACGCGGTCCTGCGTGGTGGCGCGGATCCAGATTCCCCAGGTGCCGTATTTGAGAAACAGCCAGAAAGCGCCGATGATGATGGCCGACAGCCCCGCAATCACGAGCCGATACCACGGATACTCGAGGTAAAAAAGCTGGAAGCCGCCGGTGAAGGGCTCCTCAATCTTGCGCGCGACCGGGCCGAACTGCCAGAGCGCATAATTCTGCAGCACCAGAGAGATGCCGAAGGTGGCGAGGATGGTCGTCAACGGATCGCGGCCCAGCAACGGCCGCAGCGTCACGATCTGGAGCGCCGCACCGAGGAGCGCGACCACAAGCGTCGCAACGGCAAGCGCCAGCCAGAAGCTGCCCGTCGCTGCCAGCACGACGACACCCACGTATGCGCCCAGCATGAACAGCTCGCCATGGGCGAAATTCACCACGTCCATGATGCCGAAGATCAGCGTCAAACCGGAGGCAACCAGCGCCAGGATCATGCCGGTGACGATGCCGTTCACGGTCTGGATCAAAATCTGATCGTACGGAATGGCGGCGAGGATTTCGAGGGCGGCCATAACTCATAACTCCAAATGACTCACACCCCAAGGTACTGCCGAATGGCCGCGTCGTTCACATTGATGTCGGACGCGGCGCAGTGATGCCGGACCACGCCTTTTTCCATGATGTAGATGCGCTCGCTCGCTGCAAGCGTGAGCGGCACGTTCTGCTCCACCAGGAGAATGGCCACGCCGTCCCGGTGCAGCGCGCCGATGATCTGCCCGATCTGCGAGACCATGCGCGGCATCAAGCCTTCCGTCGGCTCGTCCAGCAGGATGATTCGCGGCTCGAGCATCATCGCCCGCGCGATGGCGAGCATCTGCTGCTCGCCTCCTGAAAGCGTGCCGCCGGGCTGTTGGCGCCGCTCCGCGAGCACCGGAAAGTAGGTAAAGACCTTATCGAGCAGCTCTTGTTTCCTCGCCGACGTGACGCCGTGCCGGTCGAGACCGGTACGCAGATTCTCCATCACGGTGAGGAAGCGAAAGATGCGGCGATCCTCGGGGACATAACCTACGCCGAGCCGCGCCAGCTTGTGCGCCGGCAGGCCGGTGATGGAGCGGCCGGCGAGCCGCACCTCGCCTTGGCTCGGGCGGGCCAGGCCCATGATGGTCTTGAGCGTCGTGCTTTTGCCGACGCCGTTGCGCCCCAAGAGCCCCACGACCTCACCCGCGCCGACATGCAACGTCACGCCGTGCAAGATGTGGCTCTTGCCATAGTAGGTGTG
>Ga0099791_10000575_pt1 | contig 13771 bp, 9 predicted proteins | sample Rivendell_Oct201_7_FD_77318 | JGI IMG/M metagenome (GOLD analysis project Ga0099791, IMG submission 77318) | Vadose zone soil and rhizosphere microbial communities from the Eel River Critical Zone Observatory, Northern California to study diel... | ecosystem: Environmental > Terrestrial > Soil >... | reverse complement strand
TGCGTGGCGACGAACGACGTGCACTTCGTGGATCGGGCGCACCACAGGCTCCACCACACGCTGCGCGCCATCGCCAGGAACACGACCCTCGACCGCGTCCCGCGTGCGGACCTGGCCGAGCCGGAGCGGTCGTTTCTGAGCGCGAGCGAGATGGAGGGGCGCTTCCCGCATGCGCCCGAGGCGGTGGAGAACGCGGCGCGCCTCGCCCAGGAATGCGAGGCGGACTGGCCCATGGGGAGGACCGTGTTCCCGTCCTATCCGCTCGAGCGCGGGGAAGCCTTCGAGATCCTTCGCGCCCGGTGCGAGGCGGGGATCCTGCACCGCTACGGCCGCGATCCCAGCCCCGAGGTCCTCTCGCGCCTCGACCGCGAGCTCGCGATCATCCGCGACAAGGGATTCGCGGACTATTTCCTGATCGTGGAGGCGATCACCTCGCGCACGCCGAGGATCTGCGGCCGTGGGTCGGGGGCGGCGAGCATCGTGGCCTATCTTCTGGGCATCACCCACGTGGATCCCGTGCGGCACAACCTCTTCTTCGAGCGCTTTCTCTCGCCGATCCGCAAGGATCCTCCCGACATCGACGTGGATTTTGCGTGGGACGAGCGCGACCAGATCCAGCTCGACGTGCTGGCGGAGAACGGAGCGCCGGTGCGCGCGGCCATGGTGGCGAACCACGTCGGATTTCGCGCGAAGGCCGCGATCCACGAGATCGCGAAAGTGTACGGGCTGCCCGAAGCCGAGATCATGAACGTCACGAGACGATTGCAAGGTCACTGGGGCGTGGAGGATCCCATCGACGGCATGTCGGGGCGCGCCCGCTTCCGCGACGTGGATTTCGAGCCGCCCTGGCCGGAGATCCTGGCACAGGCCGAGGCGCTGGACGGACACCCGCGGCACCTCGCCGTGCACAGCGGCGGAATCGTGATCGTGCCGGGGGAGCTGGCCGACCACGTGCCCGTGGAGATCGCGCCGAAGGGGGTGCCGATCGTGCAGTGGGAGAAGGACCAGGTCGAGGAGTTCGGTCTCGTGAAGATGGATCTTCTGGGGAACCGATCGCTCGCGGTGATCCGCGATGCGCTCCAGGCGGTGGAGCGGAACGCGGGACTCGAGATCGACGAGCGTAGCTGGAACCCGATCGACGATCCCGCGACGCAGCGCCTGATGGCGGCCGGGGACACGATCGGTGTCTTCTACGCCGAGTCCTCCTCGATGCGCCAGCTCCAGCGCAAGGCGGGGAAGGGGGACTTCGATCATCTGGTGATCCACTCCTCGATGATCCGTCCCGCCGCGAACTCCTACATCCAGGAGTACGTGCGGCGGCTGCGCGGCGGCGCCTACGACCCGCTTCATCCCGCGCTCCGGCACACGCTGGACGAGACGTACGGAATCATGTGCTACCAGGAGGACATCACCAAGGTCTCGATGGAGCTGGCCGGGCTCTCGCTCGCCGAGGCCGAGGGGATGCGGAAAGCGCTGGGCCAGAAGCGGCCCGTGAAGCCGCTCCGGGAGTACATGGGGGACTTCTACGCCGGAGCCTCCGCGCGCGGCGTCGACCGCGAGGTCATCGACAAGGTCTGGCACATGATCCTCTCCTTCGCCGGATACTCCTTCTGCAAGCCGCACAGCGCGTCCTACGCGCTCGTGTCCTTTCGCTCGGGGTGGCTGCGTGCGCACTACCCGGCCGAGTTCATGGCGGCAGTCATCACGAACCAGGGCGGGTACTACGACACGTTCGCGTACGTCTCCGAGGCACGGCGGATGGGCCTCCGTGTCCTTCCACCGGACGTGAACCAGAGCGCGCGTGAGTACGCGGGACGGGAGCGGGAGATGCGAATCGGGCTCATGCAGATCAAGGGGCTCCACGCGGAAGCGATCGCCGCGGTCCTCCGGGAGCGGGAGCGCGCGGGCCCGTTCGCCTCCTTCGAGGACCTGACGCGCCGCGTGGCGCTCCACTTCTCGGACGCCGAGCTTCTCGTGAAGGCAGGGGCGTGCGACTCCATCGCGCGGGGACGCACGCGGGCGGAGCTCCTATGGAGTCTCTATCTGGAGGCGGGCGCCGTCCGAGCGACGGGAACGCTGGATCTCTTCGCGCCGCAGCCGCTCGCGGTTCCACACGCGGACGCCTACGACAAGGACACGATGCTTCGCCACGAGGTGGAGACACTGGGGTTTCTCTGGAGCGTCCATCCGCTCGCGCCGTACGAGCGCGCGCTCCGGGGGCGCGGCGCGATCGCCGCGAAGGATCTGGATCGCCACGTCGGGGAGCGCATCTCGATCCTGGGCTGGCACGTGACGTCGAAGCTCGTCCACGACAAGAACGAGCGCCTGATGGAATTCATCGGCTTCGAGGACACGACCGCGATCTACGACGCGACCTTCTTCGCCGACGCCTACGAGCGGTTCTGCCATCTGCTCGCGACCAACCGGCCCTTCCTTCTCACCGGGCGCGTGGAGGAGGACTTTGGCGTGTGCTCCCTCCGCGTGGAGAAGCTGGAGCGATTGGCCTGGCCCTGAGGTTTCACACTTGTACGTCGGAGGGCGTCCCGTTACTGTGCCGGCCATGACTTCGGTCGGCCAATTCGTCCTGGTGCTTCTCGGGCTCGTGCTTCTCGTTTGCGGGATCCTGTTCGGCGCTCTCGGTGTCTGGGCGATCACCCTCCACAGCCCGGGCGCCTGGAAGGTCGCGGTGGTGGGATTCTCCGCGGCGATCATCGGCGGAGCGCTCATAAAGGGCACCCGCCGCCGCAAGGACGAGCCCAAGGTCTAAGGACGGGAGGGGGGATCCGGGGACCATCCTGTGCCTACTTCGGCCAGATCCGCTCCCACCAGCTCGCGGTTTCGTAAGGCGCCGACCAGTCGTCCGCGACACCCATCCGGGTCCGCACGCCGTCCACAGCGGCTCCCGTGAGATCGCAATAGTTCTCGGCCTCCTTCTTCCTTCGATCCCACAAGCTCCGATGATATGCCTTCAGCTCCGGGCACTCGTCCGTTCCCCGGTACGGATGGTGGAGGACGTAGCGCGCTTGGTAGTTCTCTCGGTCCGCGGTCACCTGGAACTGGAGATCCTCCGGGAAGTGCGCTCGATCGTAGCGGAGGTGGAGCCTCGTCAGGACCGCGGAGCCCGGCTCTCCCTGCGCCGAGATCCAGAACGCTCCCAGGGTGCGAAGCTCTTCGGGTCTCAGGTATGGCGCCGTGCAGGGATCGCATGACGGCTGGTTCGGGATGATGTTCCAGCAGTATTCGAGGAAGATCGCGGTTTTGCGCTCACGCTCGAGCTGCCGGTCGAACACCTTGCGATAGAAGTCCGGGAATTCGGGTTTCACGAACTCGGGAATGTCGAGATCGGTGGGTACGCGCACGGTGCGATAGTTCGTGCTCTCCACGCGCCCCGCTCGGGTGAGGGTGAACACGAACATTTCTTGCGGACCCTGGGCGTTCACCATCCCGAGCCGGATCGGCAGCATGAACTTCGGCGACTCGTAGGCGACCTGGATCGGGCGGAGGAAGGTGTAGCCGCGGCGCTGCTGCTCGTTCAGGTCCACCTTGGCGACGAAGAAGTACATGCCCTGGCGGATGTAGCTCTGGAGCACCCGTTCCCCGCCTTCGGGGATGCGGTAGCCCTGAGCGCGCAGCCATTTGTCCAATGCACGGCCTTCGTCCGCGGACAGAATGAGGATGTTGTATTCATCCACCTTGTATTGCGCTTCGATCCTGACCGATCCCAGACTCTCGTACGATACGATCTGCTTGGTCGAGGAGTCCTTCATTCGAGCCGACATCTTGACGTCGCCACGAACATCCACGACGTTGCTCGGGCATGGGTTCTTGTCCCAGTACTCCACCATCCTGGGCACCGAATAATCGTGCAGGCGATCCACGATACCTGGATCCGCGACGTGCACCTGCTCCTTCTTCAGCACCACCGGCACCGGAATCACGACGGCAAATTCCTTGGGATCGCCCTGGAAGTCGCTCGCCATGGTCATGACGGTCCGGTCGCCATCACGGGCGATCACGACCTTCGAGGACTGGTTGTAGATCTTCGCGTCCCCCTGGGCCACGTAGAAGCCGCAGAAGGCGAGTGCGTCCGGCGCGAGCGAGAGGGAAAGGGAGAGGAGAATGAGGACCCCGGGGAGGGTTGGACCGATCCGATCAGCGCAACGAGTCCGATTCATGATGCGAGCCTCCTGGTTTGCCAGCAGTCGGAGTTCGGGGACCTGAGGGAACGGCGCGGGGACCTTGCGGAGGAAACGGGGGACCCGCGGGGGACCAACGCGAAGCGGCCGCCGCCCGAAGGCAGCGGCCGCAATCGCGGAACTCAGTTATTCCAGATCCGCTGCCACCAGTCCGGGGGATTGTCGTCCTCGGACCACCCGCCGCCCATCTTTCTCCGGATCGACGCGAGATTCCAGCCGGTGAGGGACGCCAGCGTCTCCGCTTCCTTGGCGCGGCGCTCGCGTACGCTCCTGCGATACTCGCCGTAGCGCTCGCACGAGGTGTCGCCCTTCCAGGGATGGCGTAGCACGTAGCGAGCCTGGAAATTGCTCTGGTCCCCGGTTTCCTGGAACACGAGATCCTCGGGGAAGTGGCGCGCGTCGTAGCGCACGTGGAGCCTGGTGATGAACGTGTTCTGCGGCCCGCCCGGGACGAATCCCTGCGGACCCTGCGAGCCCAGCCAGAAGACACCGAGGCCCCGGAGCTCATCCGCCGTGAGTGGATCGGCCGCGCACGGATCGCACCAGCTCATGTTCCATGCATATTCGAGGAACACCGCCTCCCGGTTTTCATTCTCCACCTGCCGCGTGAACATGGAGCGGTAGAAGCCCGGGAACTCGTCCTTCACGTACTCGGGGATGTCCATCCCTTCGGGCAGCTTCACCGTGCGGTAGTTCGTGGTCTCCACGCGCCCGTTCTTGGTGATCGCGAAGACGAACAATTCCCGTGGCCCGTCGGCGTTCACCATGCCGAGGCGCAGGGGGAGCATGAACTTCGGCGACTCGTACGCTACTTGTAGAGGACGCAGGTAGGCGAACCCGAGCCGCTTCTGCTCGCCGAGATTCACCTTCGCGACGAAGAACTTCATCCCCTGACGGATGTAGCTCGCCAGCACGCGGTGCGCCCCCATGGGCACCGTGTACCCGCTTTCCAATAACCACGTCTGCAGGCCGCCGCTCTCCTTCGCGGAAAGGATCAGGATGTCGTACTCGCCGACAGTGTACCGTGCCTCGATGGTGACCCCGAGGGATCGGGCGCGTTCTTCCCGGGATCGGCTCATCGTCCCGAGCGCCTGAGGAGCCATACTCTTTGCGCGGTCCTCCATGGCGTACTGCCGGCAGGGATCCTCGTCGAAGTACTCCACCAGCCGCGGGGCCGAGTAGGCGTCCAGATGATCCAGCACCTCACGGCTCCCCACGTGGATCTGCCCCTTCTGCAAGATCGTGGGGACCGGTACGACCATCGCGAACTCGTCGGGCTCTCCGCTGTAGTCGTTCGCCATCGTGAGCACGGTCCGGTCGCCGCTCCGCACCATCACGACCTTGGAGGCGTGGTTGAACAGCTTCGCGTCGCCGCGCGCGACGTAGAAGCCGCAGAAGCTATGCGCCTGTGGGGCCCAGAGCAGGGCGGTCCAGAGCAGGCTGCCGCACACCAGAAGCCGCTTCATCGGGTACTCCTTGGGGTTGGGGTTTCGAGCGCACACGACTCCAGTCGTACTGCACGCCCGGCAGGAGCCGATCGATGAGCGGCACCGCCGTGGACAGGATCGCCAGCGACCATAGGATCGAGTTGGTCCGGTAGAGACCGAACTGGATGAATCCGGCGAGTACTGTGACGAGGCACGCGAACAGGATCCTTCCCGCGCGCGAATTGGGAGTGGTCTTGGGATCGGAGATCATGAAGAACGCAAAGAGGAGGAGCGCTCCACTTTCGAGCCGATGCAGCGGAACCTGCCAGCGCTGCGTGACCAGGAACGCCCGCCCAAACTGGAGTGCGGCGAAGGAAATCAGGAACGCGTAGGTCACGTCGCTCCGGGCGGCGCGGTTGACGACGAGCCCGCCCAGACAGGCCATGAGGAATCCGAAATACGCGACGTTTCCCCACTGGCCCGGCGACACCCAGACAGGCGCCCCCACCACCATGAGGAACACGAGCCCGAAATTGGTGGGATTGAAGATGTGCTTCCCGTTCCACCGGACCACGAACTTGCTCGCGATCGTGATGACGGCAGCGGCGATGGCGAGCATGGCGTAGTTGGTGCGCAGGAGCAGGCAGAGGGAGAGCCCGGAGATCAAGGCACTCTTCGGATCGAACTTCGGAAGGCCCCAGAGCTTGGTGCAGACGTACTGGGTGAGAAGCGCCGTGGAGAGAAGAAGCGCGGCACGGTCCGGCGTGATGTCGAAATGGAGCCAGCCCAGACCGTAGATGAGAAGGCCGGACAGAACCGCGATCTGGTAGAAGCGCGGGTCCAGATGGCGCCGTGAAGCGGCGGCACTGGGATCGAGGGGGGGCCTGGGTGTCACAGGGTCAGCACGCATCGTGCTTCTCCTACGCCCGGCCCGGCGAGTGTATTCCAGAGAATCCTCCCAACCGGCGTTGACCGCAAGACCGAATTCGGGGAGACTCGGCGGGCCGCCCGGCGCCGGCGGTCCAATCTCGCCCGGTCAGGCACCCCAAGGAACAAGCCCAGGAGAGCACCATGGCTCGGAACCACCACCACCCCCGAAGCGGGGCCGCGTTCCCGTCGCGGGGAGTAGTACTTGCCGCACTGATCTTCGGCGTGCTCGCTGCCACGTCGCCCGCGGTTGCCTCCTCGGATCGCGGCACGTTCTCCATCGTCGCGTACGACTCGGTTACGCAGGAGCTGGGCGTGGCGGTTCAATCCAAGTATTTCAGCGTGGGCACCGACGTTCCCTGGGCGGAAGCGGGCGTCGGCGCCATCGCGACCCAGGCCCGCGTGGACCCCTCGTTCGGGATCAAGGGGCTGAGCCTCCTCCGGATGGGTCTCAAAGCTCCCGAAGTCCTGCGTGTCCTGGCAGGGACCGATTCCGCCTGGGACTCACGACAGCTCGGAGTCGCGGACGCGCACGGAGGGCTCGCGACCTGGACCGGGAGCAAGTGCCTGGACTGGGCGGGGGGAGAGAAGGGCGCCGACTTCGTTTGCCAGGGGAACATCCTCGCCGGCCCCGCCGTGGTCCAGGGGATGGCTAAGGCGTACCGGGAGACGCGGGGCGAGATGGCCGAGCGGCTGCTCGCGGCGCTGGAAGCCGCCCAGGCGGCGGGAGGGGACAAGCGCGGCATGCAGTCCGCGGCGCTCCTGGTCGTCCGGCCCAGCCCCGACCGGCCCCAGTTCACGCAGCGCTACGTGGATCTCAGGGTCGAGGACCACAAGACGCCCATCAAGGAGCTGCGCCGGCTGCTCGAGATCCAGGAGGGATTTCACGGCGCGGACAACCATTTCTACTACGCGGAGAAGTACGCCGCAGAGGGCCGCGCGGACCTCGCCTCGCGGGAGCGCGAGCGCGTGGGAGAGATCCTGCACCGTGCGCTGGCGCGGGAGGAGAAGGACGGCTCGATGCTGAACGGCCTCGCCTGGGCGTGCGCGACCCACGACCTCTATCTCGACGACGCGACCAAAGCGGCGGAGCGGGCCGTCACGCTCGAGCCCAAGAACGTGGATATCCTGGACACCCTGGCCGAGCTGTATTTCCGGCAGGGGAAGAGCGACAAGGCGGTCGAGGTGGAATCCCGCGCGGCGACGATCGATCCGAAGAGCCAGTATTTGAAAGATCAGATCGAGCGTTTCCGGAAGGGAAGCGGGGCGCAGCAGTGAAACGACTCACCATCGGTCTCGCGGCTCTGGCCCTTGCCATCGGGCCCGCTCCCGCCCATGCCACCTTTTCCATCGCGGCTTACGACTCGGTCACCCAGGAGCTGGGCGTCGCGGTCCAGTCGCGCGCGTTCAGCGTCGGCATGGCGGTGCCCTGGGCCGAGGCGGGCGTCGGGGCCATCGCGACGCAGGCGTCCACGAACGAATCTTATGGCCCCGCCGGGCTCAATCTCCTTCGCTCCGGCAAGCCCGCTCCGGAAGTGATGCGCACGCTCCTCGACGCGGATTCGGGTAGCGCGCACCGGCAGCTGGGCATCGTGGACGCCAAGGGAAGGAGCGCCAATTTCACCGGGACGCTGTGCTCGAATTGGGCGGGTGGGATCACCGGACCGGGCTACGCCATCCAGGGAAACATCCTGGCCGGAGAAGCGGTGGTGAAGGGAATGGAGCGCGCTTTCTTGGAGTCGAAGGGCGAGCTGGCGGAGCGGCTCCTCGCGGCACTGGTCGCGGGGCAGGCGGCGGGCGGGGACAAGCGCGGGATGGAATCGGCGGCGATCGTGGTCGTGCGGCCCAGCGAGCAATATCCCGAGTACCGCTACCGATACGTGGATCTGCGCGTCGAGGATCACAAGGATCCGATCAACGAGCTGATCCGGGTGTACCGGATGCTCGAGGGGCAGCGGCTCGCCGAGGCCCACATTCGCTTCGCGGAGCTCTACGAGAAATCAGGGAAGAAGGATCTGGCCCAGCTCGAGCGCGAGCGCGTCTCGGAATCGCTCGAGCACGCGCTGGCTCGCCCGGACGTCGACGCCTCCACCTTGAATGGGCTCGCGTGGATCTGCGCCACGAACAACGTGCACATGGAGGAGGCGCTGAAGGCCGCGGAGCGCGCGGTCCAGCTGGAGCCCAAGAACACCGGGGTCCTCGACACGCTGGCGGAGGTCCACTACCGTAGCGGCAACGCGGCGAAAGCGATCGAAGTCGAAACACAAGCGCTTGCCCTTTCGCCCGAAGACTCGTACCTGAAAGACCAGATCAACCGGTTCAAGAGCGGGATCAAATAGGAGTGGGAGACACGCATGCCTGAGCGAAAGCAAGTGACGCCCGAGGATCTGCTCCAGCTTCAATTCGTCGACGCCGTCGCAGTCTCCCCCGATGGAAGCCGCGCCGTCTATCAGGTCCGATCCATCGATCCGGAGAAGGATGGATACGAGTCGCACCTCTGGATCGTTCCGATGCAAGGAGGCGAGCCGCGCCGGCTCACGTTCGGCGAGCAGAAGAACGGAAGCGCCGCCTGGAGCCCGGACGGCAGGACGATCGCGTTCGTCTCCGATCGGCGCGACAAGAAGCAGCAGATCTACAAGCTCTCGCTCGAGGGAGGGGAGGCGGAGCGCTTGACCGATCTCGACGGGAGGATCGGTGGTCTTGCCTGGTCTCCGGACGGCTCGAAGATCTCCTTCTGCTATCGCGCGACCGACCCGCCGGAGACGGGACACCTTCCCGGATCGGCTCCGGCCAAGCAAGCAGCCGAGGCGAAGGCGGAGAAGAAGGATCGGAAGCCTCCGACCTTCATGCACATCACGCGCCTTCACTACAAGGAAGACGGGCAGGGCTTCCTGCCGAAGTCGCGCTTCCACGTCCACGTGCTGGACGTGGCCTCGGGCGAGGTGCGGGCGCTCACGAGCGGCGAGTGGGATCATGGCGCCGCCGCCTGGTCGCCGGACGGCACATGGCTCGTCTTCCCCGCGAACCGGCTGCCGGATGCCGACTACCACGCCACGGTCAGCGATCTCTGGCTCCTTCCGGCGGCCGGAGGGGAGCCGCGCAACCTGACGCCCCAGCCCGGCGCGGCGTTCGCGCCCGCCTGGTCTCCCGACGGAAGCCAGATTGCTTTCCTGGGCAATGAGGACGAAGGGGACGCGTGGGGCGTGAAGAACATTCACGTCTGGACGGTGCCCGCCCAGGGCGGCCCCGCGCGCAACCTGACTCCGGAGCTCGATCGGACCGCGCTCGATCTCATGGGTACGGACCTGCGCGATTTCCACGAACCTTACCCGCCGGTCTGGTCCACGGACGGAACCGCGATCCACTACCTCGTGAGCGACCAAGGCTCCACGCACCTCTATTCCGTTCCCGCGAAGGGCGGAACCCCTCGAAAGGCCACGAAGGGAGCGCTGGCCCTGCTCGCCATCGCGGGCTCGAAGAAGGGAAGCGATCTCGCGGTGATCCGCTGCGATCACGCAGACGCGGGGACCGTGGGGCGTCTGGATCCCGGAACGGGCACGTTCACGCCGCTCGTGCGTCCTACCTCGACGCTATTCGATACGCTCGCGGTCCAGACGCCCGAGGAATTCTGGGTGGAGATGCCGGAGGGGCACAAGGTCCACTGCTGGATGATGAAGCCTCCGAACGCCGATCCTGCCCGGAAATATCCGATGATCCTCGAGATCCACGGCGGTCCCCGGGTCCAGTACGGCGCCTGCTTCTTCCACGAGTTCCAGATGCTGGCGAGCGCCGGATTCTACGTTCTCTTCTCGAATCCGCGCGGGGCCCAGGGCTACGGCGAAGCCTTCACGCGGGAGATCGTCGTGGACTGGGGCGGACCCGATTACGAAGACCTGATGCGCGTCGTGGACGATGCGCTCCGGCGCTACCCGGAGATCGACCCGGCGAGGCTGGGCGTGACCGGCGGCTCCTACGGCGGGTACATGACCAACTGGATCGTCGGCCATACGAGCCGCTTCAAAGCGGCCGCGACCCAACGGAGCGTCGTGGATCTGAAGACGCTCCTCCTGGCGGGGGACTTCAGCGACGACGCGGTGCCGGAGTTCGGGGATCAGCCCTGGAGAGATTCTCCCGACTACCGGCGGATGTCGCCCATCACCTACGTGGAGAACATCCGGACCCCGCTCCTGGTATTGCACAGCCTGGAGGATCACCGCTGTCCGGTGGAGGAGGCGGAGCAGCTCTACACCTCGCTCAAGCTCCTGCGCCGCGAGGTGGAGATGGTGCTCTTCCCCGGGGAGAGCCACGGCCTTTCGCGCGGCGGCACACCCTCCCGCAGAGTCGCGCGGCTCACGTTCCTGCGCGACTGGTTCCTGCGGCACCTGGCCCCGGAGCTAGCACCGCGCGCGGCCGCGCGTGCCCCTTCCGCGGCGGCGGAACCCGCGATGGCGAAAGCAAAGTGAGTGGAGCTTAGCGGCCGCTCGATCCTCCTGACCGGCGCCTCGGGAGGAATCGGCCGCGCCACCGCCCTACTGCTCGCGCGAAAGGGTGCGAAGGTCACCCTTTTCGCGCGCCAGGCTGCGCCGCTCGAATCCCTCCGCTCCCAGATCGAATCACAAGGAGGCGACGCCATCGCCGTGGCCGGAGACGTCCGCTCCTCGGCGGACGCGGCGCGTGCGGTCTCGGAGGCCGTACGCCGCTTCGGCGGGCTGGACGGGGTCGTGAACAACGCGGGAATCGGTCTCCTCGCCTCCGTCCAGGAGGCTGTGGACGAGCGCGTCGCGGAGATGCTCGAGGTGAACGTGATGGGCACGATCCGGGTCACCCGGGCCGCGCTGCCCGCGCTCGAAGCACGCGGATCCGCCCCCGGCCAGCGCGCGGAAAACGTCATCGTGAACGTGTCGAGCTTCGCAGGGAAGGTCGGCGTGCCGTATTATTCCTTCTACAACGCCTCCAAGTTCGCCCTCACCGGTCTGACGGAAGCGTGGCGAAGGGAGCTTGGTCCCCGGGGAATCCGGGTTGCGTTGGTGATTCCGGCGGCAGTGGAGACGGAGTTCCTGGCCCGGCTCGATCGAAGGCGGGCCCTGGGAATGGGGCCGGCCGGAACCATACTCAAGCCCGAAGAGGTGGCGCGGGCGATCGTGGGGGCGCTGGAGCGCCCCCGACCCGAGATCTTCATCCCGCGCCGGAACCGATGGCTCGCACTTCTGAACGTCATAGCGCCGCGACTGGCGGACCAGATCCTAAACCGCCTCTTCCGCTACCCCGGGAAGACAGCGTGACGTCATCCGCCATGGACGGCGGAAAAATCGCGCTCAGCCTCACCGGCGGCGGCATGACCGGTGCCTTCTACGAGATCGGATGCCTCGCCGCCCTCGACGACTTCCTGGGCTTCGATTTCTCGAGCACGGGATTCCACGTTTACATCGGCGTGAGCGCGGGCGCTTCCGTGGCCGCTCTCCTGGCGAAGGGGCTCTCCGCGCGCAAGATCTACTGGGGGCTCCTCCACGGCTCGGAGCCTTCCCTCGACTTCAAGCGCGGCGACTTCTACATGGCGAACCGCTGGGCGATCTTGAAATCCGTGCTGGGGTGTTTTGCGTCGGTGCCGGGCTTCTTCATCAAATCCATCCGGAACAACCAGCGGCCCTCCCCGTTCGAGTTCATGCATCACATCGAGGAGCGGCTGCCCCCCGGGCTCTTCGCGCTGGACAACTACCAGCGCTACTTCAGCCGCCTGCTGGACGCCTATGGCAAGACGGATTCGTTCACGGGGATCAGCCGCGAGCTCTACATCCCGGCCACGGATCTTGATCTCGGGACGCGGCGGGTCTTCTCGAACCAGGACGGCGACCAGGTGACCATCTCCAACGCCATCGCCGCTTCCTCGGCGATTCCGCTCTTCTTCCGCCCGGTCCGGATCCAGGGGCGCGACTACATCGACGGCTCCACGGGGCGCGTGGCGCACCTGGACGTCGCGATCAAGGCGGGATCGACCACGGTCCTGATCATCAACCCGATGCTGAACATCATGAACGACCGGAGCTCGGTCTGCATTCCGCGGAGCGACGGCAAGTGCGCGAGGATTTCCGAGAAGGGAATGTCCTTCATCCACGACCAGGCGACCCGGATCGAGACGCGGGTGCGCCTGGACGGCGAGATCCGGCGCGCGCAGGCGGAGTTTCCACAAGTCAAAATCTACCGCATCGAGCCCTCCTCGGCCGAGGTGATGATGTTCCTCCATCCCACCATGAGCTACGGCGAGCGCGAGCAGATCTTGCGTTACGGCTACACCTCCATGACCTCCATCCTGAAACGCCGCCGCACGGTGATCGAGGAGCTGATGCAGTTCCACGGGCTCAACCCCTCGGACGAGGCCTCGGTTGCGGAATGAGGCGGAGGGCCCGACGGAGGGCGGGGGCCGGCGCGTGAGCCGAAATCTGTTTCGAAGCCGGCTCCGCCGGGGCGAGCTGATCCTCCTCGACGGAGCCATGGGCACGGAGCTGGAGCGGCGCGGAATCCCGACGCCGCTTCCGCTCTGGAGCGCCGCCGCACTCAAGAATCATCCCGACACCGTGCGCGAGATCCACGAGGAGTACGTGCGCGCGGGCGCCGATGTCATCACGGCGAACACCTTCCGCACCACACCGCGCGCGGTCCAGAAGGCGGGGCTTGCCCCCGGGGAGGCGCGCGTCCTGACCCAGCGGGCGGTGGCGCTCGCCGGAGAGGCGACCGATCGCGCGCGTGGGGCGAGAGAGGTACTGGTTGCGGGCGCCCTGGCGCCGCTCGAGGACTGCTATCGGCCCGACCAGGCGCCGGACCCGGAGCAGAGCCTCCGCGAGCACACCGAGCAGGCCTCGTTTCTCGCGCGCTGTGGCGTCGATCTCATCCTCGCCGAGACGATGAATTCCATCGCCGAGGCCATCGCGGCGGTGCGCGGGGCCAAGGCGACCGAGCTCCCCGTGCTCGTGAGCTTCATCTGCAAGGACGGGAGCGAGATTTTGAGCGGCGAATCGCTGGCGGCCGCGGTGAACGCCGTCGAGCCGCTGAAGCCGGACGCGGTCCTGGTCAACTGCGTCGATCCCGAGACCGCGGCCGAATGTCTCCTCACGATGGGACGCGTGACGCGCATCCCCCTCGGGTGCTATCCCAACGCCGGCGGGCCGGACATGGAGCACGGCACGTGGCGCTTCGATTCCTCCTGGACGCCCGACCGCTTCGCGG
>Ga0099791_10000574_pt1 | contig 13778 bp, 11 predicted proteins | sample Rivendell_Oct201_7_FD_77318 | JGI IMG/M metagenome (GOLD analysis project Ga0099791, IMG submission 77318) | Vadose zone soil and rhizosphere microbial communities from the Eel River Critical Zone Observatory, Northern California to study diel... | ecosystem: Environmental > Terrestrial > Soil... | reverse complement strand
CGCGGCACGCGCGCGACCGACGCCGAGCATTTCCTCGTTGATGTCGCAAACCGTGACCCGGGTGCCGGTACCCCCTGCCTGCGCGATCCGGAACGCCACGTCGCCGGTGCCGCCGGCGACGTCCAGGGCGGAAAAGGCCCGCTCGTTGCGGGGCGGATTCACGGCGGTCACCAGGATATCCTTCCACACCCGATGGAGGCCGCCGGACATCAGGTCGTTCATCAGGTCATAGCGCGGGGCGACCTTGTCGAAGACTTCATCGACCATCGCCTGTTTGTGATCGATGCCCACCGTACGAAAGCCGAAATGGCTATCGCGAGGAGGGTCGGGCGCGCCGTTCGGTGCCGTCATGGCGGTAATCCTTTATGCGGGCGGACCATAGCCCGGCAGACGCGGAGGCGCTATCAAATCCCCGGCTCAAGGTGAACAGGAAAGTCCAAGTGCCGGAACTCCCCGAGGTCGAAACCGTGCGGCGCGGGCTTGCTCCCGTGATGGAGGGCGCCCGCATCATCCGGGTCGAGGCGCGGCGGCCGGATTTACGCCAGCCGCTGCCCCGCGACTTCGCGAAGCGGCTGGAAGGCCAGACCGTTACGGGTATTGGCCGCCGCGCCAAATACCTGACGGCGGACCTTGCTTCCGGGGACGTGCTGCTGATGCATCTCGGCATGTCCGGCTCGTTCCGCGTGAGCCACAACGATGCCGGCAGGGTGCCGGGCAAGTTCCATCGTGCACGCCCCGCGGCCGCGGCGCATGACCACGTGGTGTTCCATATGTCGTCCGGCGCCACGGTGACATACAACGATCCGCGCCGGTTCGGTCTGATGCTGATCGTGCCGCGCCGCGACTTCGCCAGCCATCCGCTGATGCGCGAGGTCGGCCCCGAGCCGCTCGGCAACGCGTTCGATCACAACCTGCTGGCCGCCGCGTGCCGCAACAAGAAAACCAGCCTCAAGGCGGCGCTTCTCGACCAGACCGTCGTGGCCGGCCTCGGCAATATCTACGCGTGCGAGGCCCTGCACAGGGCGCTTCTATCGCCGAAACGCAGCGCCTCCACCATTGCGACACGCACCGGCGCGCCGAACGCCAGGGCGCCTGCGTTGGTTGACGCCATCAAGGCGGTGCTCAACGACGCCATCAAGGCGGGCGGATCGTCGCTGCGCGATCACCGCCAGACCGATGGCGAGCTTGGCTATTTCCAGCACCATTTCCGTGTCTACGACCGCGAGGGCGAACCGTGCGTGACGCCGGGATGCGGCGGCAAGGTTAAGCGGATCGTGCAGAACGGGCGGTCGACGTTTTTCTGTCCGGTGTGTCAGAGGTAGGATCTTTGGTCACAACGCGAGGGGCGAAATTTTGATCTTTGGCCAACCCGTTCTGACACGGCTTGCCGACTATGACGCGCTGTACCGGCAATTCCGCTGGCCGGCGCCGGCGGCCTACAACATCGGCGTCGAGGTCTGCGACCGCTGGGCCGATCTCGACGCCCGGCGAACCGCGCTGATCGATAGCCACGCCGACGGGCGTTGCGACGAGATCAGCTACGGCGCCTTGCGCGACGCGTCGAACCGGCTCGCCAATGCGCTGCGTGCTTTCGGGATCACGCGCGGCGATCGCGTGGCGATCCTGCTGCCGCAAGGTCCGGACGTGGCGGTGAGCCATATTGCGATCTACAAACTGGCGGCGATCGCGCTGCCGCTGGCGATGCTGTTCGGCGTCGACGCCATTTCGTACCGGCTGCGGAATTCCGGCGCCAAGGCGCTGATCACCAATGCCCAGGGTCTCGCCAAGCTCGCCGACAGCCGCGACGCGCTGCCGGACCTTGTGCTCTCGGTCGACGGCGCGGGTGACAAGGCGCTCTCCTTCCACGAGACGCTCGCGCGCGCTTCGTCCCCATTCACCCCGGAGGTCACCAGCGCTGACGACCCAGCCCTGATGGTCTATACGTCAGGCACCACCGGCCAACCCAAGGGCGCGCTGCACGCGCACCGGGTGCTGATCGGCCACCAGCCCGGCATCGAGGTGCCGCACGAGTTCTTTCCCCAGCCCGGCGACCGCATGTGGACGCCGGCCGACTGGGCGTGGGCCGGCGGGCTGCTCAACTGCCTGCTGCCGGGGCTGCTCTATGGCGTGCCCGTGGTGGCGCGGCGCTTCGAACGCTTCGACCCCGAGGAGGCGTTCGCCGTGATGGCGCAAACCGGCGTGCGCAACACGTTCATTCCGCCGACCGCGCTGCGCATGATGCGCTCGGCACCCGATCCGCGCGGCCGCCACGCCATCCGCCTGCGCACGGTGGGTTCGGGCGGCGAGGCGCTCGGGGCTGAGACCTACGAATGGGGCAAGTCGGCACTCGGCCTCGTCATCAATGAGTTCTATGGCCAGACCGAATGCAACCTGGTGGTCGGCTCCTGCGCGGCGATTGGCGTCAGCCGGCCGGGCGTCATGGGCAAGGCGATCCCGGGCCATGTGGTCCGGGTGATCGGGCCGGACGGGACGCCATGCCGGGCCGGCGAAATCGGCGAGATCGCCATAAAGCGGCACGATCCGGTGATGTTTCTGTCCTACTGGGGCAACCCTGATGCGACGCGCGAGAAATTCATCGGCGACTGGATGACGACGGGCGACCAGGGGGTGGTGGATGACGACGGCTACATCGCCTTCCTGGGCCGCAACGACGACGTCATCACGTCGTCGGGCTATCGCATCGGTCCCGGCGAGATCGAGGACTGCCTCATCCGCCATCCCGCCGTGGCGCTCGCCGCCGCCGTCGGCAAGCCCGACCCGCTGCGCACCGAGATCGTCAAGGCCTTCGTGGTGCTCAAGCCCGGCGTGCCGCCGTCCGATGCGCTTGCGGCCGAAATCCAGGACTTCGTCAAGCAGCGCCTCTCGGCCCACGAGTATCCACGCCAGGTCGCCTTCATCGACGCCATGCCGATGACGACGACCGGCAAGGTGATACGGAGGCTGTTGCGGGAGCGGGGGTAGGGTTCTGCCCGCGAAAATACCCAGGGATTAACGCAACGTCAGGCAGGCACCTTTCAGTAGTGCCCTCGGCACTGCAAAATTTCAAGCAATGCCTTACGACCCTTCCCACGAATACGATAACTAAACGGTCATAGTCGGTTATTCGGCGCGACCAGCAGCCTTTAAGCTCGCGTTGAAGCTTTTTTGGACGGCCCCAGCCCCTGTATGGATCAAGCTGGGTGCGCTTGATCAGAGCTTTGACCTTCTTCCAAATCGCAATGTTGGTGTTGTGCCAGTAGTCATAATCCTCAGTGGCTTCGTCAGCCCAGCGAAGCTTCACTGCTCAGAGCTCTCGTTCTTTCAGCTTGCCAGCCTTGGCTTGGGCCAGGGCGGAACGCAGACGGCGCGCATTTGCTGGTCTGCTAAGAAGGTCAATGGTCTCCTTCAGGCCCTCGTACTCCTGTCTGGTGATCTTAACCCAAACCTCCTTACTCTTAGCCTTGCCAGAAGCCTTGATATCCTTGCCATAGGTTGTGCTACCACCCTTGAGGTGATCCTTGCTATAGGTTTTGCCTTTGGTCGGTATCTTTGCAGTCACGTTCAGTTGCTCCTAATGTCTTTGTGTCAAAGTAAGTCGTTTCCATTTCTGCCACAAGAATGGTCGCACATTGCCCCAACGCATTTGTCAGCTTGCTCGCGAACCGGTGCCGGCTTCTCGGCTACAATCGCTTATTGCAAATCGTAAAGCGATTTAAACATTGCGGCGATCAGAGCTTAACCCGAAGGCCGTCGGGCGCGTCGACGAGCCGGAGTGAGAGGGCTGGCCGAATGAGGGCTCACCCGCACGCGGCACCCTCTCCCACCTCCGTAAGCGCCACCGCCACGGCGCGGCGTTCGTCCGCCGTCAGGGCCGGCTGCGGCGCCAGCGGGTCGCCGACCTCATAGCCCTGCAGTTCGAGGCCCGCTTTGATGCAGGCTGCGAGGTTGAAGCGGGCGAACGCCTCGTTGATGCGCCACAGCCGCCGCTGCAGCTCCATCGCCTGCGGCCACTTGCCGGTGCGGCACAGATCGTAGAGCGCGACGCTCTGGCGCGGGATGATGCAGGCGGGTCCCGCCATCCAGCCAACGCCGCCGATCAGCATGACGGCGGCCGGAATATGGGCGGAGGCTGAGAACACCGCGAGATCGCCGCCGCACCGGTTCATGATCGAAAGCAGCCGGCCGGTATTGTTCGAGGCGTCCTTGATGTAGCGGATGCGCTCGTGCTCCGCGAGGCGGGCGATGACGTCGAGGGAAAGATCGCTGCGCTGGAACTGCGGGTTGGTGTAGAGCACGACCGGAATATCGACCGCGTCCGCGATGGCGCGGAAATAGCTTTCCACCTGCGCGTCCTTAAGCGGAAAATAGGCCTCCAGGATCGCCAGAATGCCGTCGGCGCCGAGCCGTCGGTAATGCTGCGCCTGGGCGACCGCGTCGGCAGTCGAGGTCGAAGCCACGCCCGCCACCACCGGCACCCGACCGGCTGCCGCCGCGATGGTGGTTTTCACCACGGCGGCGCGCTGCTCGCGGTCGAGATAAGCGAACTCGCCGGTCGAGCCGAGCGGCGTGAGCCCATGCACGCCCGCGGCGATGAGATCGTCCACAAGACGGGCGAGTACTTCGTTCTTGACGCGGCCGTCTCGATCGATGGGCGAGACCAGATAGGGGAAGACGCCGTGGAAGGAATGCATGGGCCGCCGGGTGCCGTGCCGTCGTTTGCGAGTAAGCTTAATTTGGCGTGATGAGCTGTAACTTGGGAAAGTACGTTCGATAACGGGCTGTATCGCGGGTCAATAACTGATAGCCGGCGACCGCGGCATGGGCTCCGATAAAGAAGTCGGGGAGCGGCGATCGCTTCGTTCCGCCCCGACGTCGATAGATGAGAAATGACTGCCCCGCGAGAAAGGCAGCCTCGTATGGGATCGGCTCTCGTCTGAATACGGATTCCGGTAACCTCGCGTCGAGGTCTTCGATTTGAAAATAGCCAGCAGAAACCTCGGCATAGATGATCGCATTGATGACCAGCGGAAAACGGTCAGCCGCACTCTCCAATGCCACGGCGACCACGCGTACCAGAGCGGGTCCTCCGTCGCGAGGTCGAGCAGGACGTTGCTGTCGACCATTACGGCAGTCATTATTCGCCGCGCGTTAGTGCCATAATTTCGTCGGTCGTCATGCCAACTTTGGCGCTTCCGCGCAAATGGGCGACGATGCGCGCTTCTCGGCCTTTCTTCTGCGGGCGCGCAGCCCGCACTATCGTCACCACCTTGCCGTCGAATTTGAAATCGACCTCTGTGTGAGGCAAAAGGCCTGCCTGCTCCCGGATTTCCGCCGGAATGGTCACTTGGCCTTTCGATGTAATCCGCATGCCTTTCTCCTTACTCTTACAGCTAAGAGTAAGACTGCCATCGTCTAGACGCAAGTGCGCTTTCAGTCGATCGTCCCCTCACCCCGCAAACCCGCCCTCATCCAGAAACGCCTGCTCCTCCACCGTCGTAACCCGACCAAGGGCGGCGTTGCGGTGCGGGAAGCGGCCGAAGCGGCGGATGATGTCGGCGTGAAACTCGGCATATTTGAGGGTGCCCGCATCCTCCGCGACGCGGCACAGCTCCAAACAGCGCTCCTGGTCCGCGAGCGCTTCCGAATGCATGTAGGGGAGATAGAAGAACGGCCGCTCCGCCTTGGCGGCCTGCCGGTCGAAACCGCGCTCGATTGCGCGACCGGCCGCGTCGCGGGCGAGCGGATCGGCCACGAACGCAGCGGCGGTGCCGCGGAACATGTTGCGCGGAAACTGGTCGAGCACGACGACGTGGGCGAGCGCACCGGAGGCATCGTCCTCCCAGGGGCCGAGCGATCCCGCAAGTGCTGCCGTGTAGAGGCCGAGGAACTGAGCGCGAATTTCGGCATCCACGGCGGCGTTTTTCACGAACCACCGCTTCGGGCCCAGTGCGCGCCAATAGCTGAGCACGTCGGGAGCCGACGGCAGCGATAACTCGCCATCGAGCGCCCTCATAATCTCACCTCCCCGGATACGATCTCTCCGTAAAGTGCGCCGTCCAACCGCACATAGGCGCCCCGGCGCGGGTCGTCGAAAAAGAGCGCGTCGGGGATGTTCGCCGGGTCGAAGCCGTCCTTCACCAGGGCGATCTTGCGCTGCTTGAAGGTCGCGGTGGCATCGATCTCGCCGCGAATGCGCAGGAAAAGCGGGCGCGCATAGTCGGGCAGGTGCGCCGCCAGATATGACCGCAAATCCGCGAGATTCAAACCCTCCTCGCAGACGATCGCCGCCATGCCGACGCGGCCTTCGCGGCCCGGCACCTCGACGCCGTAGACATTGGCCTCATGAATGCCCGCGAATGCGCATATCACCTCCGAGACCTCGGTGGTCGACACGTTTTCTCCCTTCCAGCGGAAGGTATCGCCGATGCGGTCGATGAAATAGAAATAGCCCTCGGCGTCACGGCGCATGAGATCGCCGGAGCGGAACCACGTATCGCCCTCCTCGAACACGTCGCGCAGAACTTTGGCCTCGTTGTCGGCCGCATTGGAATAGCCCTCGAACCGCCCGCCCGGCTTCGATGGGTCCTGGAAAATCCGGCCGACCGCCTCGCCGACCTCTCCGGGCGCGGCCTCCTCGCATCGGCCGTGCGAATTGCGTAGGAGCACGTGGCGTTCGACATCGAACCGCAGGACCTTGGTCTGAAACCGCGAGGCCAGGAACCACGGGATGCGGCCGACCGCACCCGGCTGTCCTTCCACATTGAACAGCGTGACGTTACTCTCGGTCGCGGCATAAAATTCAAGGATCAACGGAATTGCAAAGCGTGATTGGAATGCGGTCCAGATGTCGGGCCGCAGGCCATTGCCGCAGCACAAGCGCAGCCGGTGCGCGCGCTCCTGCGGGTGGGGCGGGCAATTGACGAGGTAACGGCACAGCTCACCGATATACATGAAAAGTGTGCAGCGGTGGCGCACCACGTCATCCCAGAATTCGCGCGCCGAAAATTTCTCGCGAATGAAAACCGTGCCGCCGCCGATCAGGACCGCGCCGATCGCCAGAATGCCGCCGCTCGTATGATACATCGGCAGGCAATCGTACATGCAGTCGTCCGGGGAGGTTTTCATCACGCCCGCGAATGCATTGGCAGCCAGCATGAGGCGGAAATGATTGATATTGGCAGCCTTGGGCAAACCGGTGGTGCCGGAGGTGAAGATGAACAGCGCCCTGTCCTCGATGGTGAGATCGGGACGCTCCGCGGCCGACAAGGGCGCGCCATCGAAGGCGAGGACCGCCTCGTCGAGGCGCGGGTGGCCACCCTCCCCCGCTTGCGGGGGAGGGTGGGGAACTTCGCCGTGCAACCAGATGCGCGGGGCGGTCTTGCGATAGGGCTCCGATGACGACAAAGCATTGGCGAGATCCCCGGCCGCAATGACGTGCTCAGGCGCAACGCTATCGAGGCAGAACGCGAGCGCCGGCCCCGTGAGATTGGTATTGAGAAGCGCCACGGTGCCGCCGGCCCGAATGACCCCCAGCCAAATGGCCACATATTCGGGCCGATTCGTCATGAATAGGCCGACCACATCGCCCTTACGGATCCCTTGCGCCATGACCCACCGGGCATAGCGGCAGGAACGCGCGGCCAGCATCCGGTAGGTCAGGCGCTCGCGGTTCGAAACGAGTGCAAGCTTGTCGCCGTGGCGCGCCGCCAAATCATCAATGAGCAGCGGGAAAATGCGCGTCGGGTTCCGGCCGATCGGCGAGGTAAGCCGGATCACGCGCCAGACCCCGCGCAGAAACGTAATGTCGCCCAGCAATCGCTTGAAAAACCTGTTCATGCTCGCGGTTAATCCGTGTTCGCGACCCCGACATTCTGACGAGAGCTTACGTCTTCGCATTGACCGCAGCGCGATGTCCAGTTCAGCGATTTTGATTCTGAGTCATATGCGACGTCATTCCGGCGCCGCGACCGGGTTCCGGCCGGAGCCTGCCACCAGGCCTTCGCCGCCAGCCGCATGGCAGAGACCGCGGGAAGCCCGGTAGACACCACGTCGACCGCACGCAATGATGTCCCTGCCGGATCGCAATTGAATTGACCAACGCGTTGGGTGGTGGAGTGAGTTGCATGAAGCCACTGCCGCGCAGCAGCATGGCGGGCGATATGATGACGCGCAGAATCCGTATTGCACTCGTGACCCTCGCGGCGTGGGTCGCCTCGACGGCAGCCGCTCCGGCGCAAACCTGGCCCACCAAGCCGTTGCGCGCCTTCATTCCCTTCGCGGCCGGCAGCGCCACCGATCTGGTGCCCCGGGCGGTATTCGAGCCGCTTGCCACCGAACTCGGCCAGCCCATCGTCGTAGAGAATCGCGGCGGCGCGGGCGGCACGATCGCGGGCAATGCGGTCGTGCGCGCGGACCCCGACGGCCACACCATGCTTGCCGGTGGCACTGCCCTCACCATTGCCCCATGGATCGTGCCCAGCATGCCCTATGACACCGCCAGAGAGCTGGCGGGTGCCCTCATGATCGGCCAGAGCGCCGATGTGCTGATCGTGCCGCCCGGGAGGGGCTGGAAGACTGTGCGGGACCTTGTGGCGGCTGCCAAGGCGAGGCCCGGATCGATCAACTACTCATCGGCCGGCGTCGGCACCGGAACGCACCTCAATGCGGAGAAGTTCCGGCTGAGCGCCGGTTTCGAGGCGGTGCATATTCCCTACAAGGGGGGCGCCGAGGCGCTTGCCGACGTGCTCGGCGGCCGCGTCGATTTCTATTTCTGCCCGATCTCGACCGCGCTTCCTTTCATCGCGGATGGCCGCGTGGCGGCGCTTGCCGTGAGCACGGCGACGCGGGCCTCCGATCTGCCGAACGTCCCGACCACCCTCGAAGCCGGCTATGCCAATTCCGACCTTGCTGTCTGGTACGGCGTGCTGATGCCGGCGAGGACGCCGCGCGCCATCATCGACAAGTTCCATGCCGCCGGCACCAAGGTGCTGGCGACGCCGGAAATGCGGCAGAAGCTCAAAGGGCTCGCGGTCGATCCGATGCCGCTGACGCCGACCGAAATGGACAAGTTCGTGGCCGACGAGATTGCCGCCAATGGCAGGCTGATCAAGGCCGCCGGCATCCAATGACGGGAGACGCTGGCGGAACGTCTATCGCGGCCAAACAGGGGTAGCCCGGATTGAGTGCAGCGAAATCCAGGTTGCCTTTCCATAAGGCAACGCCGCCCCCGGGTTTCGCTGGCGCTCAACCCGGGCTACATTGCGAAGCCGTTCAAGTCAGACGCAGGTCCGAGTGCAGGGCGGATAAAATCTGCTCGCGGATCAGCGACAGCTCGATTTCGCGAAACTGGAACCGGGCGCGCCGGAACCAGGCATCAAGCTCCGCGCGCGTGCGGGCCGACATATCGGAATAAGGCGAAGCCTGCTTGGCCAGATTCAAAAAAGAGAATTTCTCGCGTTCGACGAGCGCCCTTGCGGCAGGTCCGAGCATTGCAATTTCGAGCGAGACCACCAGCCTGCTGGCGTGGGGGAACGAGGCGCAATAGGGCAGGCCTTTGGCAACCGTGAGATTGCGCACCGGCAGCAGCGAAATTCCGGCGAAACGGCGCCGCAGCAGGCCATAGGCCTTGGCGGCGACGGGGCTTGGATCGATCAGGAACAGGATCAGCGGCTCGATTGCGCGGCGCTGCGCCTCTTCAAACAGTCCGATCTTATCCACGATAGTGAAGAAATTCGCAAATTCCCGGTGGCTCAAATCGATGATTTTCGGAATGTTGGCGGTTTCGATGAGGCCGTCGAAAAACCGGACCTGACCGCGCGTATCCTGGATGCTCGGAATGGTGACATGACGCGTCAGGTAGTCCGCCAGTCCCGGCGCCTCATCGGAAAGGTCGAACGCCGCGACCGGGCGCGCGTCCGCCATGTAGTGCTCGGCAAGAAGCCGCGCCAACATGGTCTTACCGACCTGCCGATTCGGAGAGCACACCACATAGAGGGGCGCCGGCACGCTCCGGCCCGGTTCGGGCGAGGGAGCGGCGGGCACGTCGCAGCCATCGATGGCGGAGGCGGTCATGCGCAGCACCACCCCCCCACTCTACGCGCCCCGGCAAGCGGGGGAGGGTAGGGTGGGGGTCGCAATCCGGCATCAAGAACTGGCGCGCTGAGGCGACAACTCCGCGACCTTGGCGTTAGAACGCGGCGATTTGGCGGAATCCGGCGACTCGAGAACGTCGGTAAGCCGGACGCGGTCGTAGTCGGCGAATACGCCACTGAGCCAATGGCGAACGTAGCCTCTGAGCACAAAAGAGTAACCGGCCGGCTGGCCACTGGCCGTCTTGTCAGCGATGAAAGTGGCGAATGGCACCGCCGCAAGCTCCACCTTCTCGCAAGCCATTTCGCTGAGCTTGGGGACCACCACCTCGAGGGCGTGAGGAATCTTGTTGAAATAGGAATTGTAAGTCCCCTCGTCCCAATCGAAAAAGGTCGTGTTGTTGATGAAATTCTTGACCAGGAAATAGCGGGCATCAAGGAGGAATTTCGACGTTTCCGCGATCTCATCAAGTGACGCGATCGACGGCCCCAGGATATGAAACACTGCGAAAGCGAGGTCGCCGCGTTTCGTCATGTCGATGAAGCCGATATTGCGCAATGCCTGCAAAGTGGGCGTCATCAGTCCCGCCCGGATGTCGATCAAGGTGACCTGCGCGCCCGATGATTCGACGGTATCGAAAATCTTCATTTGGTCCGGCACCGAGGTGACATCCACGACGTCGGTGATGGCGGGATGGAAACGCTTGAGCGTTCCCTTCGGGCACTCGGTATCGAAAGCGCGGGTCGTGATTTTTCGCGATGCAAAATAGTCGAGAAGTGTGCGCGACACCGTCGTCTTTCCGACTCCGCCTTTGTCAGCGCCAACCAAAATGACCGCAGGTCTTGCCATTTACGCCCCCTGTGTCGAGGGCGTTACATCCGCCCCGCAATGACGGTGAATTCATGGCGAAATACGAACGAAGATGTGAGGCAATGACATTTTAATGATTCGTCTCGCGCGAGGTTAACGCCCATGCGCGGCGGCGGGGGTCCCGCAGGCAACGATATGCTATGCTGACGTCGTACTAAGCAGAGATTCACGGGCTGCCCAACGGATCGAGGTTCCGGATCATGTCGGCGATAGCTGTTTTGGTTGCCCATCCGTTGGCCAGGCGGCCGAATCCTGCTTAGGCAAAGATTTCTGATCGGATCCCATGAGCAACGTCAATCCCAATCCCTTCACCACGCGGCCGGAAATCGAAGGTACATTCGGGGTCGTAACCTCGACCCATTGGATCGCGACTGCGGCGGGCATGTCGGTATTGGAAAAAGGCGGCAACGCCTTTGACGCCGCCTGCGCCACGGCGTTCACGCTCCAGGTCGTCGAGCCTCACCTCAACGGGCCGGGCGGCGACGTGCCCGCGATCCTGTTCGACGTGCGCAAGGGGCGCGCCGAGGTGATTTGCGGCCAGGGACCGGCGCCGGCAGGGGCCACCATCGCGCATTACCGCAGCCTCGGCCTCGACATGATGCCCGGCACCGGCCTGCTCGCCGCATGCGTACCGGGCATGTTCGACGCCTGGATGATGTTGCTGCGCGACTACGGCACCATGCGGCTGGCCGACGTGCTCACGCCTGCGATCTTCTATGCGAGCGAGGGCCATCCGCTGGTGGAGCGCGCCAACGCCACCATCGCGACTGTCGAAAGGCTGTTCCGCGAGCATTGGCCGACTTCGGCCGCCGTTTATCTGCGTGACGGCAAGGTGCCGGCCACCGGAACGCTATTCACCAATCCGACGCTCGCCGAAACTTACAAGCGGGTGCTGCGCGAAGCAGCGGGCCCCGGCAGCCGCGAACAGGAGATCGAGCGCGGCCGCAAAGTGTGGTCGCAGGGATTTGTCGCCGAGGCGGTCGATCGCTTCTGCCGCAGCCAGGAGATCATGGATACCAGCGGCCAGCGCAACCGCGGCGTGCTGACCGGGCAGGACATGGCGCGCTGGCAAGCCACCGTCGAGCGGCCACTCACGTACCAATATGGCCGTTATACGGTCTGCAAACCTGGACCGTGGGCGCAAGGCCCGGTGATGCTCCAGCAGCTCGCGCTGCTCAAGGGCTTTCACCTCGACGGCCTCGATGTCACGGGTCCGGAATTCATCCATACCGTCGTGGAGGCATCGAAGCTTGCCTTTGCGGACCGCGAGAAGTTCTACGGCGATCCGGAATTCGAGCAGGTACCGATGGAGACCCTGCTCTCCGATGCCTACAACGAAGAGCGCCGCAAGCTCATCCACGACGCGGCTTCGCTTGAGCTGCGGCCGGGTTCGGTCGAAGGCTTCGGCGCCGTGATCAAGCTCAAGCCTCCCCCGCATGCGGGCGACGGCAGGGAGGCGATCGCCGCCGCGGGAGCCGGCGAGCCGACCGTCGGCCGGCTCGGCGAAATGCGCGGCGACACCGTGCATTTCGATATCGTCGATCGCGCCGGCAACATGATTTCCGCGACCCCTTCGGGCGGCTGGCTGCAGTCCTCGCCGGTGATTCCGGAGCTCGGATTCGGCCTCGGCACCCGCGGTCAGATGTTCTGGCTGGAAGAGAACCACCCGGCTTCGCTCAAGCCCGGCAAGCGTCCGCGCACCACGCTGTCGCCCACCTTGGCGCTGCGCGACGGCGAGCCTTACCTCGCCTGGGGCTCGCCCGGCGGCGACCAGCAGGACCAATGGACGACGCAATTCTTCCTGCGCCACGTCCATGGCGGACTCAATCTTCAGGCGGCGATCGACGCGCCGGCCTGGCACTCCGAGCACTTCCCGATCTCGTTCTGGCCCCGCACCGCGCGGCCCGGCGTGCTGGTGATGGAGAACCGTATTCCGGCGGAGTCTCGAAAAGCGCTGGAGAGGCGCGGTCACGTCGTTGAGGTCGGCCCGGCCTGGTCGGAAGGCCGCCTTACCGCCGCTTCCCGCGACGGCCGCCGCCGCAAGGCGGCCGCCAATCCGCGCGGCATGCAGGGCTATGCGGCCGGGCGGTAGTCGCTTCCTCTCGCTGCGGCCACAGGGCCGGGATGGGTTTCGCTAGCGCTCAACCCATCCTACAATCCGCCGTTACACTCCGCGACGGAGCTGCCTATGATCAGAATTCTCGCCGCCTTCTTCGCCTTCACCGCGGTGCTCGCCTCGAACGCCATGTCATATGCCACAGCCGCCGACTACCCCTCCCGCCCGGTAAACCTCATCGTCGCATTCGCCCCGGGCGGACCGAGCGACGTCCTTGCCCGCATCGTCGGTCGCCAGCTCGAAAAAATTCTCGGACAGCCCTTCATAATCGATAACCGGCCGGGCGGCTCCGGCAACATCGCGGCGGAGACGGTCGCGCGCGCGGCGCCTGAGGGCTACACGCTGCTGATGGGCAACAACGGGCTCCTCGCCACCAACCAGAGCCTGTTCAAGAAGCTCAACTTCGACGGGGCTAAGGATTTCGCACCCATCAGCCTGATTGGTTCGCAACCCAACATCCTGGTGGTCAATCCGAAGTTTCCGGCCGCCACCATGGCGGAGCTGATCGCTTACACGAAGGCCAATCCCGGCAAGCTGAACTACGCCAATTCGGGGTTCGGCGCCGCGGCGCATTTGTCGGCAGAGTTGTTCAAGGCGGAAGCCAAGGTCGACATCGTGTCGGTGTCGTACAAGGGCGCTGCGCCGGCGCTCCAGGACCTGATCGCCGGTCACGTGCAGCTGATGTTTGCGACCTCGGCGTCGG
>Ga0099791_10000572_pt1 | contig 13808 bp, 16 predicted proteins | sample Rivendell_Oct201_7_FD_77318 | JGI IMG/M metagenome (GOLD analysis project Ga0099791, IMG submission 77318) | Vadose zone soil and rhizosphere microbial communities from the Eel River Critical Zone Observatory, Northern California to study diel... | ecosystem: Environmental > Terrestrial > Soil... | reverse complement strand
TGAACGCGCCCAGCCTGGCCGCTTCGCGCTGCTCGTCGATCGACATGTTGATCGGGTCGTAGTCGGCGTGCGTGAAGACGATCTTCTGCACGCCGGCGGCCCGCGCTTCCTTGATCAGCGCGATCGCTTCCTGGGGCGCCAGGTGACAGGTCTCGAGGACGAGGTCGTGCTTGGCGCAGAGCTTCAAGACCTCCTGCATCGCCGGCACGAGCTTCGTCCCATCGAAGGCTTCCACGGGCGGTGTCGGGATCTTGAAGCGCTGGTGGTGGTTGCGCGAGTTCAAGCTGGGCAGCCAGACGACCTTCCCGAGCTTGTCCGCCCCACCGCCACGGAAGACCGCCATCGCTTCCACCGCGGCGGGATTGATGCCGCCCGTCGGCCAGTTCATGACGACGCCGCCGTAGACCTTGATCCCCGGGACGGCCGCGCTCGCCTGGGCCGCGCGCGTCACCGTCTCGAACGCTCCGCCCTTGAGCACGATGGCCTTCAAGCCGCGCTCGCGCGCACCCTGAGCCGCGTCGACCGCGCTCACCGTGCGGTCGAAATTGTCGGGATACGTGTGCACGTGGAAGTCGATCATCCCGGCGGTCATCTGGTCCTGGGGCCGCGCGGGGGCGGGCGTCTGCGCCTCTGCAACCGACGCGGACCCCGCCACGCCGGCCGCCGTGAATTGCAGAAAGCGCCGTCGCGAGATCGGGTCGAGGCACATCGTGGGACCTCCTTCCGGTCGACGGAAGAGTAAGCGGCCCGCGGCCCACGAGCAAGGGCGGTTGCGGTCGCCGGCGACGCGCGCATATATATAAGGAAGGCGTGTCCCGGTGCCCCGATGGCATTTTGAGCTGACCAACACCTCCCTATCGCCGGATTCGCGCCGCGGACCTGATCGCGCTACGCTGTCCGCGCGCGATGCGTCACATTTGCTGCGCCGGTCAGGCGACCAACCCGCATAGACCACCTATGACCCAAGCCGCAAACAACGTCTCGGCATCCGCGCTCGACGCCTCGTGCTGAAATAAGAGCCCATGGCCATCAAGAAATCCGATCTCTACTCCTCCCTGTGGGCTTCGTGTGACGAGCTGCGCGGAGGCATGGACGCGAGCCAGTACAAGGACTACGTCCTGTTCATGCTGTTCATCAAGTACATCAGCGACAAGTACGGCAACAGCGAGGAGTTCGCGCCTCCCGTCATCATCCCGAAAGGCGCGAGCTTCAAGGACATGATCGCCCTGAAGGGCAAGCCCGACATCGGCGACAAGATCAACACCCAGGTCATCCAGCCGCTGATCGACGCAAACGCGCGCCTCGCCCGCAGCGACTTCTTCCGGCCGCGTGACGCTGGTCGCGCCGAAGGGCACTCGTTCCGAGGTGGCGCGCGTCTACGCCATTTCCCGGCTCGGCTGGATTCGCGACCAGCAATCCAGATTCCGGGAGCAGGCACGCGAACCGCGCCGCCAGTACGTGGAGCGCGAGAGCCACTACCTCTGGGGACGACGCTACCTGCTCTCGGTAAGGGAGGAAGATGCAAAACCCTCGATCAAGCTGGGGCATCGCCGCATCACCCTCACCGTGCGCCCCGGCAGCGGACAGGCGAAGCGCGAGGCGATCATGCATGCGTGGCACAAGTCGCTGCTCCACGACACCGTGCCCAGCCTGATCTGCAGATGGGAGCCCAGGTTAGGCGTCAAGGTGACCCGCTATTTCCTCCAGCGGATGAAGACAAAATGGGCCGGTTGCAATCACCGGGCGCAGAACATTCGCCTGAATACCGAACTCGTGAAAAAACCGAAGGACCTGCGCGAGTATGTGGTCGTCCACGAAATGATTCATTTGACAGCGCCCACTCACAGCGAGCAGTTCCTCATGTTGCTTAGCAAGCACTACCCGGCATGGCGCGAGGCCAGGGCAGACCTGAACGAGTTGCCGTTGAGGGCGGAATCGTGGAGGGCCTAGCCGTGCCCACGAATCGGGATTGGCAGTTGAAGAAACGAAAGGCCATCGAACAACCGGTTGCAGCGACGGTCCGCTGCGCGGCCCCGCCGCTGAGCCGGAACGTCTGGGCGTAGAAAGAGAGGACAGAGCATGGTTCGAGGAGTTCGGTTTCTCGTCGATAGCACTGGCCGTAAGACCGCCGTCCAGATCGATCTGAAGAGGCAGGCGCGGCTCTGGGAAGACTTTTACGACCGGGCCTTGGCCGAGCAGCGAGCCTCTGAGCCCCGCGAACGGCTGGAGGCCGTGAAGCGGCGTGTGCTCGGGCGCCGGCGGCGGCGTGGCTGAGTACAGAGTTGTCTTCGCCCGCTCAGCACGGCGGGAACTTGAAGGGCTTGAGGCCACTGTGGCGCGACGGATCATTTCGCGTGTCGAGGCCCTTACGGCCGATCCAAGACCGCACGGGTGCGCCAAGCTGCAGGGAGCTGCCGATCTGTGGCGGATCCGCATCGGAGACTACCGCGTCGTCTACGCCATCGACGACAATGCGACATCCGCGTTGTACGACACCGAAGCGATGCCTACAGATAGCGTGAAGTGTTGATGAAGGCTTCGCAGGCGCTCCCGTCTCCCCGGCTGGGAGCAGGACGCACGCTTGACGATGCGTATCGACCCAGGCGAATTTCGTGCGCGCCCCCTTCGCGTGCACGCACGGCTGCACGACGTCCCGCTGGAGGACGTGTGGGCGGTTCCGCTCTCGGGTGGCGGCGCGGGCCGTACGATCGAGGACTTGCGGGCCGTGATGGTCGCGGGGCGCGAGACGGCGCCCGCCGTGGTGAATCCTACGCGGATCGTCTGGGCCCGGCGGATCGCGCCCGGTCCCTGGTCGCTCCAGGGACACCAGATGGAAACTTTCGCATCCTCTATCGGTTTGAGGACGAGCAGTTGAGTGAGCTGCGCAACGCGACGGTACACGCCTTCGCGTCGCTCTCGATTCGGCAAACACCGGGTGGGTACTTGGCCTACTTGGGAGTCTTCGTGCAGCCTGTGCATCGGTTCACCAGGCTGTACATGGGAGCGATCGCGCCCTTCCGGCGTCTGGTCGTCTATCCGGCCGTCATTCGAAAAATGCAGAGTGCGTGGGCCGAACGCTATGGCGGAGAGAACGCTGTCGAAAGTCGGGTGACAGGATAGCTGGCGTCACCGCCCGAGCAGAGCATGACACGCGGTCGAAGCGGCCAGCGGGCGCATGAAGGCATCGCGCCGAACCACGGTATCCACTGATACCGGCGTTCGGCCAGGTAGGAGGCACGAGTTGATCGAGAGCGGACATCTGACGCCGCAAGCCGCAAAGGAAATCCTGAGCATGCAATCCGAGATGGGGGCAGCTTTGCAACGGGCGGTCGAAGATCTTGAAGGCGCCGCGAAGTCGCATGGGAAGTCGCATGCATAGTTCAACCGCCGTTCAGCACGGTTAACTCCAAGCGTCAGCGGGCGCCGGTACACGGGTGCCGCTGAGTTTGAGCGTTCGACCGTGTTCCACCTGGACTGACAGCAGGCCCGCGGCAGGGAGGATGTCATGAACTACGGCGTGGTGCTTCCGATCTGGCAGTTGACGGTCGCTGACGCGGAATCGTTGACGACGCGCGCGGAGGAGCTGGGCCTCGACGGCGTCTTCGTGCCCGATCACATCCTGGCCAAGCCCGCCACCACCCAGCACTACGGCGGGCACTGGCCCGATCCGTTCTCGCTGCTCGCCTATCTCGCCGGCCGCACGCAGCGCATCCACCTCGGAGCGAGCGTCATTGTGCTGCCGTACCGGAACGCCCTCGTCGCGGCGAAGGCGGCGGCCACCGTCGATCAGGTGTCGGGCGGGCGCTTCATCTTCGGCGTCGGCGTGGGTTGGGACGAGGCCGAGTTCCAGGACCTGCGCCTGCCGTTCCGCGAGCGCGGGAAGCTGAGCGACGATTACATCCGGGCGATCAAGGCGGCGTGGGCCAGCGACGTGCCCGAGTACAGCGGCCCGTACGTGAGCTTCGCCGGCGCCACGTTTTCGCCGCGGCCAGCGCAGCAGCCGCACCCGCCGATCTGGGTCGGCGGCTCGCCGGGCGCGGTGTCGGGACCGGCCGTGCGGAGGTGTGCCGCGCTCGGCGACGCCTGGCATCCGCTGGCGCTCACCCTCGACGACATCGAGAAAGGCTACGCGACGCTGCGTGACCTTGCCCCACGGGAGCGGCGCAGCGCGCTGGGCCTCGCTCCGAGAAACCTCCTCGATCTCACCGACGCTCCGAAAGGAAGAGGCCGCGCGGCGTTTCAGGGATCGGTGGCCGAGGTCGCGTCAGACATTCGCCGTGTTGCGGCTCTCGGCGCGGCGTGGATGACGTTCGATCTCCCGCGGGCCGGCGTGCCGCCGATGCTGCGCGCCATAGAGCGCCTGGCTCGCGAGGTGAAGCCGGCCGCCGCCTGAAGCCTGACTTACTTGATGGCCTGGGGGTTGATCGGCGAGCCCACGGCGCGCGTGATGGGCAGCGGCGGGGCCACGAACATGAACTCGTAGACGCCGTCGGCCGCGCAGTCGGCGCCGAGCGCCTCGAGGTCGAAGATCTCGCCGACCAGCAGGCCCATGTTGACCACCATCACCAGGTGGAGCGGCTGGAAGGAGTTCGGCAGCTCGTTGGGCCTCACCTCGGCGCCCCACGTGTCGGTGGCGATGCCGGCGATCGATTTCCCGTAGAGCCACGGCGCGGTGTGGAACGACAGCCCCGGCGCATCGCCCGCCGAAAACGTGCCCCAGCTCTTCTCGCGCACCCGCCGGCCGACGTCGCCCGTCCGGATCAGCACGATGTCGCCGGGCTCGACCGTCACCCGTTGCTGTGCCGCGCAGGCCTCGAGATCCTCGACGTAGATCGCCTCGCCCGGCCGCATCGCGTCCACGCCCTTGAAGCGCGCCATGTCGAGCAGCACGCCGCGGCTCGCGATCCGGTCCTTGTAGTGCTCGATGCCGTTCTTGGCCGCGCCGTTCGAGCTGACCAGCGCGGCGTCACGGCCCCCGTACATCTTGCCGTTGTGGAAGATGTGGCCGAGGCCGTCCCACTGTGTGCCGCACTGCAGGAACATGGTGATCTGATCGTCGGCGAAGCCCCAGCCGTAGGGCAGCGTGTCGAAGCCGGCCAGGTTCTGACGGCCGGCAACGTGATCGGTGCCCGTCGCCACCATGCTGTGGAGTGGATTGACCCGGCCGAACGCGCCCGTCTGCGGTCCGCTCGTGTCGAAGTTGAGTGCGCAGGAGATGATCTTGCCCTGGCGCACGAGGCCGGCCGCGCGCTTGACCACGGCAGGCGTGATGAAGTTCAGCGTGCCGATCTCGTCGTCCTTGCCCCACCGGTCCCAGTTGCGGAACCGCTTGCAGTACTCCTCGAGCAGCGCCGGGGTGACGGCGGGGCGGTTCGTCATCGATACGTGCCCTGGCCCGCCGCGTGGATGCCGGCGCCCGTCACGTAGTCGAAGAGGTTGGCGACGTTCATTTTCATCACGCGCGGCGCGTAGCCCTCCTGCTCGACGTCCATCGGATAGCGGTCCGTCATCGCGGTGAGGCTCTCGACGCACTGGTCCTTCGTCAACCCGCGGTCGACGCCGCCGCGCACGTAGTCGACCCACTCGCGAATGAACGCCTCTTGCTCCTTGAGGTAGGCCTCGTCGCACACCGGGCCGTGGCCGGGCACGAGCGTCTCCGCGCGCACGCGGCGCAGGTGATCGAGGGCCTCCAGCCACCGCGCCGGATCGGCCTCCTGCAGCCACGTCTGGACCTTGCAGAAGATGTTGTCGCTGGTGAAGACGACGCCTTCCTCCTCGACGATCACCGCCGCCTGATACGGCGTGTGCCCCGGCATGTGGACCATGCGGAACGTGTGGTTGCCGACGTGGAGCGTCATCTCCTTCTGGAACGTGATGATGGGCGCGTTGGGCCGATAGCCCTCCAGCAGCTTCGGCTCGTCGGGACCGAACGTGCCGACGCGGGCTACGTGCTCGGCCAGATCCGTGCCGAGGATGCGGGTTCGCACGCCCTCGTGGGCGATGGCGGGCACGTCGAAGAACGCGTTGGCCGTCCAGTGATCGCCGTGCGGCTCGGTGTTGATGATGTAACGCAGCCGGCCGCGGCGCTCGATCTCCGCCTTCAGGCGCAGGGCGTCGCTCGGCTTGAACGGGCCGTCGATCAGGACCAGGCCGTCCGACGTCGTGACGAGGCCATGGTTGGAGCCGCGCTGCCCGGTCTCGACGAACACGTTGGCGGTGAGCTGCCTCATGACGTCACCTCGCGGGCCAGCTCGGCACCATCTCGGGATGGCGATCGCGGCCGGCCTGCACCCGGTACAGCACCATGCGCGTGACGCTGGTCACGCGATGCACCTCGCCGGCGGGGAAGACCACGGTCGCGCCCGGGCCCAGCCGAACTTCCTTCGTTCCATCGTTGAACAGGCCCTCGCCTTCGAGCACGTGATAGATCTCGTCGGCGTCGGGATGCGAATGAATCGGCGACGTCTGTCCCGGCTCCCAGCCGACGACGCTGATCGACGAGTGGGGCGTCTCGGCCAGCGTCTTGTAGACGTGGTGCGTCGGCGAAAACTCCTTGGCGGCCTTGAGGTCGAGGATCTCCATGGCCTACTTCTTCTTGGGCTCGAACCCGGGAACGTAGGCGGGCGCGGAGATGGAGGCATCGACGGCCTTGCCCACGATGCCGTGCGAGGTGTCCTTGCACGTGAAGAACAGGACGTCCTCGTCCGGCGTCGCCACCGCCGAGTGCACGGCGTTGGATGGGATGTACACGAGCGAGCCCGTGGTCGCGCGCGACTTCACGCCCGCCACCTCGGTGTCGAGCGTGCCCTGCATGACGTAGATCCACTGCTCGTTGGGATGACTGTGCGGGCGGCTGCCGGTCCCGCGGGGCATCCGCATGAGACCGACCTGGATGCGCTCGCCCTCGACGACGGGCCCGTGCGAGGTCGAGTAGCCGGTGCCGGCGTCGATCGCCTGCAGCTTGGCCAGATCGAAGGTGAAGCGACCGTCACCGGCCTTGATGGCGCCTTCCGTCTTGGTGCTCTGGGCCATGTCATGTCCTCCCGCTGCGCGAGCGACCGCTGCGCCAGCTATTGGGCAAACTCGAACGCGTCGTGCGATTCGGAGTCGAGGTGCATGCCCTGGATGCCGGCGGACTGCACGTCACCGCTGGCCAGGTGCAGACGATTGCCGACGACGGCGCCGGCCAGGCCGTGACGCGGGACCGGCATCGACGGCAACGTCATCCAGCTATTGGTCGCCGGGTCGTAGGCCTCGAGCGCTCGAAACGCCGCCATGAGCTGACCGTTCTGGAATTCGCCACCGGCCACGTAGATCCGATTGCCGTAGGTGCCCCACGCCCCGGCGCTGCGAGCCGTGGGCATGCGCGCCCGCACGGCGCCCCACTGATCGGTCGCCGGGTCGTATTCTTCGACGACGTCGGTGTTGCTGGCCACGCCGATGAAGGCCGCGCCGACGCGGCCGCCGATGACGTAGATCTTGTTGTTCACGACGCCGATGGCCGCGTGGTTGCGCGCCGTCGGCATCGGTGAGCGCGCGCGCCACGTGTTGGTCGCGGGGTCGTACTCCTCGACGGTGCCGACCGAGCGATGCGGCCGCGTCGGCAGCACAGCCGGCTCGGTCGAGCCGGGATGCGTCGTGGCGCCGCCGATCACGTAGATCTTGTCGTTGACGGTCGCCGCCACCGGCGAGCCGCGCCGGGTGGGCATCGGCGCCAGCGCCTTCCACGTGTCGGTCGCCGGATCGTATTCCCACGCGTTGTCGACCGGCACCCAGGCCGGCGGCCCCGAGGCTGGCGGCACGAAGCCGCCGAACGCGTAGAGCTTGCCGCCGAGCTCGGTGAAGGCGACGTGATGCGAAGCGAGCGCCATCGGCTTCTTCTTCATCCACGCGTTGGCGGCCGGATCGAACTCGTAGGCGAGCGCCTTGGGCTTCCAGCCCGGCGCCAGCCCGCCGAAGACGTAGAACTTGCCGCCGGCGGCCGCGCCGTAGAGCTCTTCCGAGGGCTCGGGGAACGGAGCGAGCTTGACCCACTTGCCGGGCGCCTGAGCGTCGGCGCTCGCCAGGCCCAGGATCGACACGATGAGCGTGACGCCGATGGCGATTCGCTTCATGACAGGCTCCTCTGGATGTCGATCGCGCGTCCGGACTCGGCGGACTGCACGATCGCCTCGAGCACCGCGACGGTGGCGGTGCCCTCCTCGCCGCTGACCTCCGGGCGCACCCGATCGCGCACGCACCGCGCGAACTCGGTCAATTCCTCGACGACGGCGTCGGCCGGCGTCAACGGCAGCTCCTTGCGCTCCGCCTGACCACGCCGGGCCAGGAACAGCCGCGCGCCGCTCGCTTCGTGCCAGGCCTGGGCTTCGGTCCCGTGCACCGTGATCGTCTCGGTGCGGTTGGCGTGCACCCACGACGTGCCGAGATAGCCGACGCTGCCGGACGCGAACTCGAAGAGGATCGACGTCACGTCGTCGATCGGGACGTTCGTGAGAGCGACGCGACGCACGAAGGCCATGACGCGAGCGATCGGCCCGAGGAGGTACTGGTACGTGTCCACGTGATGGATGCCGAGGTTGGTCATGGCGCCGCCGGGCGCTTCGGCGCGATCGCCCCGCCACACCCGCGTCGTCAACGTGCTCGAGAAGCCGTAGTCGGCGGAGAAATTCCCCTCGATCTGGGCCACCCGGCCGAACGCGCCCTCGTCGATCAGACGCTTCAGGGCGCGGCTGGCCGCCTGCTTGCGACGCTGGTGGCCGACGGCCAGCACGACACCGGCCCGGCGGCACGCCTCGGTGGCGCGGCGCGCATCGGCGACCGTGAGCGTGAACGGTTTGTCGACGAAGACGTGCTTGCCCGCGGAGGCCGCGGCCACGATGTGCTCGGCATGCGCCGTGTGGGGCGTCGTGATCAGCACGCCTTCGACCTCGCGATCCGCGAGCACGGCGTCGAGGGTCGGCAGATCGCGGCACCCGTAGGTCTTCGCGAACGCGGCGCGGTTCTCGGCGGAGCGGCTGGTGCACGCGACGATGCTGAGACCCGTGCCGCGACCGGCCGCATCGGCCAGCGTCCCGCCCCACCGTCCGGTGCCGATTGCCGCGACTCGCACAGTCATAGGGACTCGTCCTCGGGGGCTCTAGTTATCGGGGGAAACGGCGCGGTTGTCAACGCGCGCGGCCGGTGTTAAAGGAGGGCGCATGATGAAGATCGACTGGGACGTCCCGATCACCCTCGCCGACGGCCTCGTGCTCCGGGCCGACGTCTTCCGCCCGGTCGACGCCGCCAAGTATCCGGTGATCATCTCGTACGGTCCGTACGGCAAGTGGCTCCACTTCGAGGACCTCTATACCGATCAGTGGCGGCGCATGGCCGAGCAGCACCCCGACGTCGTGGCCGGCTCGACGAACAAGTATCAGAACTGGGAGGTCGTCGATCCCGAGAAGTGGGTGCCCGACGGCTACGCGTGCGTGCGCGTGGACTCGCGTGGCTGCGGCCGGTCGCCGGGCGGCGTCGATCTGTGGTCGGCGCAGGAGGCGCGCGACTTCTCCGAGTGCATCGAGTGGGCGGCCCGGCAGCCGTGGAGCAACGGGAAGGTCGGCGCCAACGGCATCTCGTACTACGCGATGAACCAGTGGCAGGTGGCGGTGCTGCAGCCGCCGCACCTCGCCGCCATCTGCATCTGGGAAGGCGCCGCCGACTACTACCGCGATCTCTCGCATCACGGGGGGATCCTCTGCACGTTCGGCCGCGCCTGGTTCCCGTCGCAGGTGGTGCGCGTCCAGCACGGCCGCGGCACCCGCGGCTATCGCTCGCGGATGAACGGCGACTGGGTGTCGGGGCCGCCGACGCTCAGCGAGGAAGAGCTGGGGGCGAATCGCAACGACTTCTACGAGGACTGCTGGAAGAACCCGCTGGCCAGTGACGGCTACTGGCGCTCGCGGATGCCCGACTGGTCGAAGGTGAAGGTGCCGCTGTTCTCCGCGGCGAACTGGGGCGGGCAGGGGCTGCACCCGCGCGGCAACTTCGAGGGGTTCGTCCGCTCGGAATCGGATCAGAAGTGGCTCGAGGTGCACGGCATCGAGCACTGGACGCACTTCTACACGGATTACGGCGTGGCCCTCCAGAAGAAATTCTTCGGGCACTTCTTGAAGGGCGAGGACACCGGGTGGACGAAGCAGCCCAGGGTGCTGCTCCAGGTTCGTCATCCGGGCGAGCGCTTCGTCGAGCGCGCCGAGAGCGAGTGGCCGCTGGCGCGCACCCAGTGGACGCGGCTCTATCTGAATCCCGGCGAGCAGCGCCTCGTCGGCGAGGCGCCGACCCGCGACGGCCAGGCGAGCTACGCCGGCCTCGGGGACGGCTTGACGTTCCTCACGCCGCCACTCGAGCGCGAGACCGAGATCACGGGACCGCTCGCCGCCAAGCTCTACGTGTCGTCCGAGACCGTCGACGCCGACCTGTTCCTCGTCGTGAGGCTCTTCACGCCGAACATGAGCGAGGTGACGTTTCAGGGCGCGCTCGATCCTCACACGCCGATCGCCCAGGGATGGCTGCGGGCCTCGCATCGCAAGCTCGACCCCAAGCTCACGCAGCCCTATCGGCCGTATCACACCCACGACGAGAAGCAGCCGCTCACGCCCGGGCAGGTGTACGAGCTGGACGTCGAGATCTGGCCGACCTCGATCGTGGCGCCGGCCGGATACCGCCTCGGACTCACCGTGCGCGGTCGCGACTACGAATATCCCGGGGGACCGAGCGTCGGACTCGGCACGCTGGGCACCGTGTTCACCGGCGTGGGACCGTTCCAGCACAACGATCCGCGCGACCGGCCGCCCGACGTCTTCGGCAAGACCGTCACGCTCCATTGCGGGTCGTCACGGCCCTCGCACCTGCTGCTGCCGATCATCCCTGCCCGCTGAGCTGCGCGCCGGGCTACTTCGCGCACTCCTCGGCGGCCGAGTCGGTCGCGACGATGCGGCCGTCGCGCGTCGTGTAGCGCTCGCGCGCGAACGAGCACCCGGTCAGGACGCCGTACGTGAAGCGCAGCGTCAAGAGGTCACGCGGCGTCTGGCCGACCGCCATCGGACGCCAGAAGGGGATCGGATAGTCCACGGCCCACACGGTGGTGTGCTCATAGACCCAGGTTTCCTGGCCGTCGGCGCCGGGCAGGGTCGTCTTCGGCCGGCCCAACATTGCCTCGACCTCACGCCGTGTCGTCCAGTTGACGGCGAGTCGCCGGCGGGCGCCGGCGTCGAACCCTTTACCGTTCTCCCTCGCGCTGACGCAGGCGCCCAATGTCAAGACCGCCAGGCCAATCAGGATCACCCGTGAGGCCAACCGCCGGGGCACGCCGCGACGGTACCACGCTTGCTTGACGATGAGGGCAAGCGGCCATACGCTTCGCCTTATCGCTCGGGAGGCGGCCCATGAACGTGCGACGCTTCGATCGGCGCAAGGTGGACTTGTCGGATGCCGCCATGCGCGCGTTGCAAACCATTGCCCATCTTGATCACCTGACGGCCGGGAAAGCGCTGGAGCGCCTGATCATGGACTTTCTCGAGCTCCGGTGGGATGAGATCAGCGAGATGGAGCAGACGATGCCCGTTCCCCTCACCAGGCGGCCGCCGGCGAAGGTGATCGACATCGAGGTGCACCGAAGCCGGCGGAGTCTCCAGCGGACTCACCAGATCGGCGACGTCATGCAGCGCTCGCAGGCTCTCCGCGCACACTCCGTGCGCCTGTGCGAGCGTGCGCGGGCGGTACGCACGACGGCGCGTCAGCAGCTCCGGGACGCGGATCAGGCCTGGCTCCACGCCTGACGGCTCAGGGGAATCGGCGTCCCGGCGGGCCTTCGATCCGGTCGAACGAATAGACTCGCACGTGGTACCGAGCGGCCGGTGCCGGCGCGGGCACCTCGAAATAGCGCCGGCTGAACGGCTCCAGCGCGTCGCTCTCTAGCCAGCTCACTTTTTGCGCCGGCGCGACCACGGCGAGAGCGAGCACGAGCGCCACCACGTGTGTCATCGTTTTTACCTCCATCGACATTCGACGGCACGGGCGATGCACCGCATGGTTCAACAGCGAAGGCGCACTCATGGCCCAGCCGCCGATGTTCTGATCGAGACGTTACAGGAGAGGGACCGTCGATGAAATCGCGAGCGTTGAACGATTGCGGAGAGAAGACGTGGCTCCTTGTCTTCGACAAGGACGATGAGGTGATCGCGACGTTGACGAACTTCGCCAAGCAGTACGGCGTCGAGGCCGCGCACTTCACCGCCATCGGCGCCTTCAGCGAGGTGGTGCTCGGCTACTTCGAGCGTGACCGGAAGGACTACAGGAAGATCCCGCTACGCGAACAGGTGGAGGTTCTCTCTCTCATCGGCGACATCGCCACTGATCGGGGGGCACCGAAGGTCCACGCCCACGTGGTCGTTGGCCGGGCCGACGGCGCAGCCCACGGCGGCCATCTGCTCGAAGGCCGCGTGTGGCCGACGCTGGAGCTCATCCTCGGCGACGTGCCCCAGCGACTGCGCCGGCGGACCGACCCGGAAAGCGGGCTCGCCCTGATCGATCCCGCGGCCTAACGATTCTGCCCGGGCGCCTGCAGCTCCGTGTAGGAATACACGCGCACGCGATACTGGGCGGCCTGCTGCGGCGCGATCTGCACCAGCGGAACGTCGGCGACGAAGTAGCGGCGGCTGAAGGGCTCCATCTGGCTGCCGGGCACCCAGTTGACCTTCTGCGCGAGGATGCTGCCGTTGGTGTCGAGCGCATCCACGAGAAGCTGGACCTCGCCGATCGTCTTGGGTGACGTGTTATAGAGGTAACCCTGCACAACGGGGTGACCCTTCCAGTCCCCAGCCTCCCAGTCGAGCTTGAACCAGCGCTCCCACCCTGGCTGGTGCGGCTCCAGCGGCTTGTTGTCGCTCCAGCCGGCGGCCGGGATCATGGACAGGACGGCGAGCGCGAGAGTGATCAGCGCGAAACGGCGAGCCAGGTAGCTCATGGCGGTTAACCTCCTGGATCTATCCTACCCCCGGGGCGCCGGGGCGGCGAGGGGCCCGTCAGCGGGAACCGTTGGCCCCGGCGTAGCTCGAGGTCGCCCACTCGACGGCCTCGAGATAGATCCGCGCGGTCTCATCTTCATCGAGACGCAGCTTGGCGGCGAAGAGCCCGAACGTTTCCCACTCGGCCTGCTCGTAGGCGAGCAGGCAGGCCAGCACGTCGCGCAGCCGGTTGCGGTTGCCGAGCAGCGCCATCTTGATGTCGTCGGCCAGCGGCAGGTTGGCGAGGACGTCGTGCATGGGCCGGCCGGTGATGGCGTCGAGCAGCGAGAACAGCCCCATGAGGAACAGCTCCTGGCCACGCTCCTCGAGCTTCACGCTGGCCGCGATGACCTCGCAGAAGCGCGCGCGGATGAGCGAGCTCACGAGGAGCTCGCTCGGCTGCTCGTGGGCCAGGCCGGCCAGGGCGACCACCGAGGCCCACTTGCGCACGGCGTCCTCGCCGAGCAGAGCGAGCGACTGCCGCACCGACGTGATCCGGTTGCGAAAGCTGAAGGCGACCGAGTTGATGTACGTCATCAGCTTGGAGGTGAGCGACGGCTCGCGCTTGATCACGCCCTCGACGTCGCCGAAGTCGAGATCCGCCCGGTTGATCTCGCGGAGCAGCTCCAGGTAGCGGTGCTTGACGCCGGGCACGTCGCGTCCCGAGAGCACCAGCGGCTTGGAGAAGAAATAGCCCTGCAGGTACGTGTAGCCCAGGGCGACCGCTTCGTCGAACTCGGCGCGCGTCTCGATCTTCTCGGCGAG
>Ga0099791_10000565_pt1 | contig 13862 bp, 20 predicted proteins | sample Rivendell_Oct201_7_FD_77318 | JGI IMG/M metagenome (GOLD analysis project Ga0099791, IMG submission 77318) | Vadose zone soil and rhizosphere microbial communities from the Eel River Critical Zone Observatory, Northern California to study diel... | ecosystem: Environmental > Terrestrial > Soil... | reverse complement strand
GAAAAGGTGCACGAGCCTCACGCGCCGACCTTGCTTGCCGAGCGCCAGAACGTCAGCTCTTGTAGAAGAGATGAGACCAATAGATGCGCAATGACAAGCGTCCGATTTGGTCTCAAAGTGACTCTTAGCAAAGGTGGGGGTAGCAAAGGTGGGGGTAGCAAAGGTGGGGGCGCTCGCCGAACAGAGGCGTGAAAAAACCTATCCCCGCCTGGATTCGAGCTATCCAGTGCTCGATGGCCTCCAAGTTACTTGTTCGACTGGCCGTCGGGAGACCCCCGGGGTGGAGCGGGCGGTTGAGGTGGAGCGGGCGGCGGATAATAGATTTGAACATTGGTATGCCCCGCATTGCCGGCATCTCCGGGCTTCGGAACGCTGCAACGCGGCATCACGAGTGTGCCACCGTTTTGATCCGGCTTGCGAACATCGTCGTCGGCAGCGCCCGCAATCCCGCCAGCCAGGACACCACTTGCGATGAGCATCAATATCATCACTGAGGATGCGCGCACTTGTCGATCTCCTCTGGGACTTCTCAGCCTCGATCATTGCTCTAGCCATGTTTAGCGAACGAGACTTGACGCAAATGTGTCAAAATTTCTTGAATCGAACATGCCTCGTCGGTTTGAGGCGAAGCCCTACTACAACTAGTGGGCCGTTCGTCGGTTTCAAGATGGTGTCCCGAGAAACTCCAAGCTGGATCGATCTCTGCAACGTCCATCGACGACATTCGGCCGTTTGGCTCATTGCTTCGCCTCGATCATCGTACCGCCCCTTCGGCGACGGACTCGTCGGCTGAGGGGGACAACGCACTTGAGTCGGGCCTCCATCGTCATAGGCCGCTCTTCGTATCCGGCGATCCGACTCCGGTGCAAAAGTCCCAGCCGGTCATGGCCCAATACCCCGTGTAGGGGCCGCAAATGCCCTGAGTGATGTCGCGGAACATCGCCTGGTTCGTGTACACCTGCGTCAGCTCGGCATCTGTCGTGAGACGGAAGTGGCCCGCGTTGTTGGCGATCGCGGCAATCACCGGCGAGGCTACGCTGGTGCCACCGGCGATGATCCATCCGCCGGCATTCTTGTTATAGACCCAAACGCCGGTACGCGGATTTGCGACGGCGGACATATCGGGCACACCGCGATGGGTGCCGCCGATGACTCCCGAAACACCGTTCTGATAGGCGGGCCTAGCAATGTAGGCGCTTGGTCCGCCGCCTGCATCATACCACGCGGCTTCACCGACAAATGTACCGCTGCTCGGATCACGCGAGATGCTGGTGCCACCAACCGCAACTACATTAATGGACACCGACGGCCAACTAGTGCCTGGGCTGTCTCCCGTAGAGGCAAAGTATACGACGCGTTGTGTCGAAAAGTGCGAGTCCAGCGATGCCTCGTCAGGGAACTCGCCGCTGCCCCAACTGTTCGATACTTCCCCTCCTCCCGCGCCGGCAACAAGCCTACTGGCCAAGTCCTCAGCGCCCATCAAATCCGGGATCTGATTTGACACCGCCTCCACCAAGATGATTTTAGCATTGGGCGCCATCGCGTGGGCCCATTCGATATCGATGGATACCTCGATCTCCCAGCCGGTTTTGTCCGGCGGCGGCCCCGTCGGGTCCGGCGGCGGCCCCGTCGGCGGCGCCGTCGTGGTCTGGGTCCCATTTGCAAGCGCATAAACGACCTCGAACGTCGCGTCGGTGGGCGCGGGCAGACCGAATTGCCTGCTGAACGTCGTCAGATCCGCTAGTGCATTGGGCGCATGGAAAGGATCCACGATCGCAATGACTTTGCTGCCTCCCGTCGGCACCGCGGACACGGTGTTGGGGTTGCAGCCAGCCGCCTGGACCACGAGCTTATAGACGCAGGCAAGAGATGCCGGCGTCTCGAAGAAAAACCCGGGCATTGGAGGTCCGACCGCAGGCCCCGCAGCCGCGATTGCGCCCATTCCGGTCGGCAGGAAAACACGCACGTTCGAGTGCGCTACTACCCCGGCAGCGCTGGGTTGAGGGACACTCGAAGCCGGAGTGACCACGGCTCCTTCCTCGAACACGTGCAACGTGAAATTTGGTCCCAGATTGAGAGAACCGACGTTCTGAGCCAGCACCGAGTTCTGAGCCAGCACCGAGTTCTGAGCTAGCACCGAGTTCTGAGCCAGCACCGATGTTGTAGATGACAATGCAAGCAGCGCCGAAGCTTTGAGCAATTTCATCTTGACCCCCTCTGTCTCGCGAAAGTTGCACTCGCACCCTGACGCGCAAGCACTTCCAGCGAGCGGAAGTCTGCTAATGCAACTACCGGGTGATAGCACATCGGGGGCGCTCCGGTGAGGGCACGATTTCGGTTTGTGGCCCATTGGCAGCCGTGACCGTTGATCGCGCCGCCACGGCAGCTATCGAATGCACTGCGTGCCAAAAGTGGTTCTGGAGATTCCCGTTATGTCCAAGATTTCCAATATCATCAATGCCCAGCCTTTCGCGTGATCCGACTTACTTACGGCAAACTAGACGGTGGTTGATCGCCGTACTGAAGCCGCGGCCGTCAACGCGATGGCGAGCGGATCACAGCACAGCGCCATCAAAGCGATAAGCCACCGGATTGCGCGCTCGCTGTCGGTGTCGGCACCAATCAGCTCGGCCACGTAGCGGATAGGTGCCGCCTCGGTCTCAATCCGGCGGCTTTGGGCGGCCTCGCCGGCCCGCTTCGATAGACTCCGTGAACCGTTGGAACAATCTGAACCCGCATAAAAAGAAAATCATTTCGTGGCTATGAATTGAGTTTGGGTGCTTTCTTTTTGCGGCATCGCTTCAACCACTGCCATTCAGGCGAGGAAGGTTGTTGCGGTCTCTCTGATCAATCCCCAACTTCCTTTCAAGACCATCCAGGAATTCGCCAATGCCTGCTTGGTATTGCTCTCGTTCTGCACGGTTCAGATATTTGGGCGGCTCTGGGAACCATCTTAACGCTAGCTTGCCGTCATCGCCGAGGAAGACCTCGCAAGTGAACCTGCCAACCCGGAATTTCATACTAACCCTCCCGGTTTGGAAAAAAAGACTGAAGAATCCGTCAGTCCAGATAGGGGGGCATCCGGACTGTTGGTGGCGGGGGATTCAGATTCTTCAGTCCAGTTGTTGGATTTCGTCATCAACTGCCGAATAGTTTCCGCAAGCAATTTCGGAAACTTCATTGCTGCGTCGCGGACATGGGAAGCCGCAAACTCAAATAACCTTGTCTCGTCCATATCCAGATCAGCTGAACCAACATAATCGAGGATTGCCACCACACCTTGAAGACTTGTTGGCGCGGTCGTTAGCAATTCTTCGATTGCTTCGTTGACGATTTGATCTGAGATCCTGATGGTTGAGACCCACGCGGCCGGTATGGTGAAATCGTCATGAAGAAAATGAACGTTGCGGCACAATTTGGTGAAGAGCGCATCTTGCCAAGCAATTGCTGCCTTGACGACTTCGATCCGTACAAAGACAGGATCGGATTTCCCCCGATGCGTCATCGCCCACTCCCCCAGATGAATTGTCCTTTGGCACCTCTCTCAATCAGGCCCTTGCTCACAATCTATCCGCTAAGTCGAACAATTCCTCTACGCCGCCTTCTTCTTGGTAATCTTCTTCTTGATATCGCCCAACCACAGACATTCAAAAGCCATCATAGACCACCTTACCGGGAACGGAAAGTGACCTCTACTTCAGGCCTGCCTCAATAGAGGTGTCCCAATAAGAAACGCTCCGAATGTTGCGGATGTGTTGCAAATCGGACACTATCTCTGGCCCCACCTTGTCTAAAAAACGCCCGGATGAACACCAACTTTCTAGAAAGTTGGTCATGGAACTGAAGATGGCAGCCGTTGCCAAACTTGCTGCCGATAATCTCACCTGCGTTTTGGGAGGGTGGATGAAGGAATGGAGGTGTCGTCCCACCACTGCATTGTCGCGGGGCTTGACCTTGCGCCCGCGCTGCCGGGCCCCACACAGCGAGATCTGGTTGCGCAAAGCAGTTCTCGCGTTCAAGGACGAGACGGACCCTTCTTGGAAATAGGACGCGTTGACTCTTCCTTTTTCACACTCTCGCGCAAAGCTGTTTTGCGGTCCGTCGGTCTTCCATGTTTCTTCAATAAGTCGCTGAAGGCTTCATCGGCCAGCTCTTGGAAGTCCATCATCCGGTCACGGGCAAGCAAGTTGAGCGCGTGCCACGTCTCGTCATCGGTGGACTCGCTTGCCGGGCATTTATTCGCCCACTTTCGCTTTGGACAATTTCTGCTTTTGCTCTTTCATGCTCAACTAAGGATAACAAGATCCGATGTCATGGACAGTCGCTTACGCGTAAGTCCCCGTGACTCCCGTGGCATCGACGAATGCCGCTAGCTGCGTATCAACTTCTCTGATTGAATATCTACCTTGCGACTCCATTCGCATAATCAACGTGGTAGTTGCTCCCAAGACACAATTTCGTAGGTTGCCGTCCTATCTTTTAGGTCGTACTCCATTTCCTTCGTCAGCCGTGTTTCAATGTCATCTTGTATGTCGTCCAATAGATTATAATGGAGCGCCCGTCTTGTTCTCACATTACCACCCAGCTGATCGTAGACTCTGGAGATATTTTGAAAGATCGCAGAACGGCTATCATTGTCTGGAACGTCAAAGAGGATCGTTGCTTTGTACCTGGCCATTGGTACGTACCTCATTTGTTGCTGGAAGGTTTTTGAACTTTCCACCTCGCCGATCATTCTCCGTTGTCAATGAGTGTGATTGATACTTTTCTGGCTAGTCCAAGTGAGAAAGACAGCTTACAATTGTGACTTGCATTGTAGCGTCATATTGTGAACGCTCCACTTAAACTCCAATGGATTTTCAGTATAGTAGTGCGTCGTCCCATCCTTATTCGTTACAGACGCCGCAAATCCACGATTCTGTGGTCCAGCTTTCAAGACGAAGATCGATGCTGCCAATACGCTACCAATATCCGGTCCCATTATGCCCCAGAATTGAAAACCACAACTGAGATTTTGCGGACAAACGTAATCCCATCGTGCTTCCGCTGGCTTCGTGTCGAACGGTGAAGTGGCACTGGGGCATGGTGGTACGGGTGAATAGAATGGTGCTTGCGCCACAGCATGAGTGGTCAGCCCGACAACGACTGCAACTGCTCCTATCAGCTGATACATTGCAAATCTCCCTGGTCCTTTGTGAGCAAACTTCCGCCCAAAAGGGTGGTGGAATGTCACCCGCCTTCATTGCGGCCTCTGTCCGGCTTACGTTATGCGGGCTCTTCATTATGGCGCCCCGCTTCCCCTTGCGAAGTCGTCGTTTATTCTATCATGCTCAACTTCATTGAATATGGTCAGAGCATCCATAGAGACCGATTCTCACGCTTGGACCTTTGCGAGCTTCTCAAGAAAGGTCCGCCTCCGCGCGGCCTCGGCGTCCTCGGCCGGCGGTGGTGGTCACGAGGCTTCGGCCGGTGACGATGACGAGGCTTCGGGCGCCCTGACACCGGCGCGCCATGCAGCCGTGAGCATCCCAAAGACAGCAGCCTCGATATCGGCAGGCACCGCCGGGTGGGCGGCCACCAAGAAGCCCGCTTTCCGTAGCGCGGCAACGGCGCCGGGAGAGAACCGCATCGGCACGGTAATCGTACCGGGCGGATCCGGGTCTGGCGCCGACGTAACGATCGAAGGCGAGGGCGCGATGGCGGCAGCATCAGGGGGCATAACGGACTGCGTAACGATCGAGAGCGTAACGATCGAGGTGACATCGTCGGACATGGGCGTAACCTTCATTCGCCGGCGTCGGCGGTACTCCCGCATGCGGACAGCGACAGCGGACGGGTTGAGGGATCGGGCAGGCGGCATGGCGGATCGTTACGCCCGCCGGTGCCCCGGAAACGAGCCATAATATTATGGTCCGCCGGCATAGGTGTGCCCACTCAGGACTCCTTGCGGGCCGCAGGAAGACGCCTCCTGCGGCCATTTTCTTGGTGTGGTCACGATCTCCGACCCGAAGCCGCGCTCGCTGTTAAGACTATAGCCGGTGGTCGCAGCACATCACCATAAGCGCGATGAGCCAACGGATGGTCCGCTCGCTCGGTGTCTGCCCCCATAAGCTCGGCCACGTACCGGATCGGCGCGCTCTCCGTCTCGATGCCCCTGGCGCCCAGGGCCGCACGTTCCGCTTTGAGATCGGCAAGGATGACACCCTCACGTTGACGTTGGCCTGAGGGGGCTTCGCGGCTCTTGCGCTGCGCCTCGATGGCCGAGAGCGCGGTCGACGTCTTGCCGCACTTGGCCGCCTCCTCGATGGCGACGTCGACCTGGTTGAGCCGCCGCTCGAGATCAGCGACGCTGTGGGCAGCCAACTCGATGCGGGCTGCCAGTGCTGCGTCCTTCGTCTCGATCGCGGATGCGGCGGCACCCTGCTCCCCGACATGGGCGGCGACAAGCTGGGCGTACACGCCCGTCGCCTTGATGACGGCAAGACCGGCGATGATCGCAACGAGCACGAGACGCCAGATCCAGGCCGTCATCCGCCATCGCTTGGCGAGCCATCCGGCCGTGACGAGCTTCGCCGATTCCATCATGATCGCCATGGCGATGACAGAAAGCGACGCGCTCGGGAAGAGGACAATCATGCCCTTGATGCTGAACCGGGTGGCGACCGAAGCGACACCGATCGCAGCTCCGTAGGCCGTAAGTCTACGAGATTCGGCGCCGGCTCCGAATTTGCCGGACGCGCGCCCGAAATTGGTGTAACTGCCTTGGGTTGCTTAAAAGGCCGGCGCGCTGGCGCCGGCCCATCACGTGGATTTACGCCGCCAACTGCTGGTGGCGTTGCCGGGCCTCCTCCCACGCCAAGCCGCGAAGGACCAGCGCGCGAACCGCCGCAGAACGCGGTAGATTGTGAGCGGCAGCCCACTCATCGATGACGGTAAGCATTTCCCTAGGAAATCGAACGCGAATTGTTGTGCTAATGGAGTTGGTAGCCTTGGCCATGGAATTAGACTCCTTGGTTGAGGTTAGAGCCGATGGGAAGGTCCCTCTTCTCGTCGGCTCGCCATTATGTTAGACAAATGTCATGCCTACAGTCAAGACATTTGTTAGACAAAAGAGGATGGGGCGGCCGATCACGGTCGAAGCAGAGAAGGCCATCGGCATACGACTGCCGGGCAGACTGCTCGATGCCATCGATGCCTGGGCCAAAACCAACCAGGTGTCGCGTTCGGAGGCAATCCGGCGCCATGTCGAGCGCAGCCTCGGTGCGGAGTCCGACGCCGGTAAGCCGCGCAAGAAGGCGAAGCCGGCCGGTTAGCGCTGGGAATGCGTGTTATGAGAAGCCGCATGCCGCCGCGCTATGCTCCAATAAGGCCGCTACGATCCGCTGCTTTCTCTGCAGCTGATAAGCGCCGCCGACGCTCCACCGACGTAATGACCTCAACATGCCCGCTCGTTAATGGGACTATTCAAAGGAATAGTCATATCATTTCGCTCCACTTCGCCCGATCGCAAGGCGGCCTTCACCGATTGCGTAGGTCCTGCGCAAGCTTTAGTCAGGCGTTGACGATTAAGTGCGTTCGCGCAAGGCATTATATGTCATTTGCCAGTCAGCGAGTGTTTGCCTGCGGTTCAAATCTGGTGCGAAAAACTCCACCATCCTGAGCCGCGGGAGGTCTTGATTGCCGACTGACGATCAACTTCAGGAAGAGCGGCAGGCGCCGAAGTTGAGAGAGGGGACAGCCGTCCGGTGCCGCAAGCGCGCCATATGGCGACCGCTTCCAGGGCTTGACCCTCGGGACGACGCGTAACCGGGGATCGTGCGGAAGACCACGCGATCAGGGAGATACAGATCCGTGATCTTCGGAATCGGCGGAGTGCGTGACGGGGCGAGCCCCACCACCGCATAATTCGGGGCGACGGGGAACTCCGCGACGTGAGTGGGGTCGTGAGTAGAATCCGCAGAAACTGAAACATGTAAATGATGTCAACGTGCTGCGGCGGACCTCGGCTCCACCAGTCAAATCAGACCCCTGATACGAAATGCGTCGCCCTCAGCCAATCCGTCGAGCGATGTGGACCGGCCGCAATCGCAATGGCCGGTCTTGTGGCGATCGCCGGACCGAAGGTTTATCGCCCGGGCCGTGCCTCAACGAGGATTTGATTCCTCGACATCGACGGCCTCCGGCAACCCATCGCAGGCGCGCACCGCCTTGTCGATGAGACGAACCGGTTCGAGGCTTGCGGCCGATGCCTCATTAATCACGCTGAACGACTCGCGACTGCGTTGCGCCGCGATGGCATCCTTCAGCGCCCGAAAATCGTCGCAAATCGCCACGATTTGCGACATCGGCGATTTGATCCACACCAGATACTCGCCGTAGATCACGAACGCCGCAATCACAGCAACCGCGACATTACGCAAAGCAATACGCCCCACCATCGTCTTCGCTCCAATAAAGGACGCCGCCAACGTTGGCGGTTGCGCATCGAACTTTAAAACGCCATGCCCTCCGCGGCGAAATCGCACCGCGAAGGGCAACCAATTCGCCCGATCCTCCGATCCCGGCCGGCAGAACTTAAGTCTTCGTAGCGTACGGGAGCAGTACGTACCCAACGTAGATGATCGCGCCAAGCGGCACCGACCAAATGAGGCTCCGCCACGGCACGCGATCCATCAGCTTGTCGGGAACGAGCGCCGCAATCGCGGTCAAAGCGAGCGCCCCCAGGGCCGCGGTAATGACAAAACCGTACCAGTACATGGCCGGCGAGCCTCCGCCGAGGGGCGGGGCTCGACCCAGCTGCCAAATCCCCTGGATCGGGTGATAGGTCGCAAACGTCCAGTTGTAGTCCATGGTCGGCGCGTAAATGACAGCAAAAGCGATGCCGAAGATGGCCGCAAGACGCTCTACTTTTGTCATGATCCGAATCCTCGGATGTTGTTGATGATATGCCCGGTCAAGAAGCTCCACCACACGGCAACCGCGATTAAGCTGGTCAGCACCGTGCGCGCCACGCGATTGGCTTCCGACGCCTTACTCCAAAAAATCCAGTAGACGGGCAGGAGCGCCAACGACAAGGCCAACAGATGCTCCTTCATCTCGAACATCCCCTCGGGCTTGAACAGCCGGTATTCCTGCAGGACCGTCCGCACGTTGATCCGGTAGGTTGGATAGATGATGCAGCCGAGCGTGAAAGTCACCACGAAGAGGACGATGACCGCATTCGTGTAGCTCATGCCATTGACACCGCGCACCGAACTGAAAAAGCCGCTTCCCCGTTTCGTCACCGGCCATGCGGCGCCCACGGCCTGGTGCGTGATCGCACCGAGCAGAAAGACCGCGAGTATTCCGTGAATGATAAGAAGTATCGACCATCCGACCTGCATCAGTTACCTCCCTCAAGTCCAACTCAACCTGTGCGGCTTCGTGCGTGCGCTAGACCGTCGTCGATCTCCCGCCTCGCGAACGCGCCCGTTTTGCCGCGCCATGTTGCGCGCATCTTGTGATAGCCGGGTAATGCTATTTAACTATATGGCTATAGCTTCCAAGAATACGGGCAGACGATGCAGACCGACCTGATTGGACACCGGCTCAAGTTGCAGCACTTGAAGATCGTGATGGCAGTGGCGGAATGGGGCAGCATGCAGAGGGCTGCCAAGCAACTCGCGGTTTCTCAGCCGGTTGTATCAAAAGCAGTCGCCGAACTCGAAGACGCACTTGGCGTTCGCCTGTTCGACCGCAGTCCCCAAGGCGTTGAGCCAACCCCTTACGGCCGCGCCCTGATCAAGCGCAGCATCGGGATTTTCGACGATCTGCGAACGAGCGTGGACGAACTCAAGTTCCTGGCCGACCCCACCGCCGGGGAGTTGCGGATCGGCAGCACCGAACCTCTGCTTGCGGGACTAGGTGCCGCCGTCATGGAGCGCGTGTGGCAGCGGCACCCGCGCATCGATTTTCGCGTCGTGGAGGCGAATAGTTCGACGCTGCTGACGCGGGAGCTGCCCGAGCGTCACATCGAACTTGCTATTGTTCCGCTCGTACAGGCCCCGGTGAGCGAGGAGCTGGAGGCCACGATTCTGTTTCAGGACCGCCTTCGCGTGCTGGTCGGCATGAAAAGCCGCTGGGCCAACCGGCGCAAGATCGCGCTTGCCGACCTGGTCGACGAGCCTTGGTGCGTGGCGCCTTCCGCGGTCGGATCCCTTGTGACGGACGCGTTTCGCGCCAGCGGTCTGCGGATGCCGCGCATCGCCGTAACCACCACGACAGCGCATCTGCTTTTTCAATTGCTGGAGAGCGGCCGGTTCGTCGGACATTTCGGCGACCGGCTCCTGGGGTTCTACACCGACCGCTTCGCACTCAAGAGATTGCCGATTGAACTTCCTATCGAGCCATTCTCAGTCGCCGTCATGACTCTGAAAAACCGGACCATCGGCCCGGTGGCGCAGCTCTTCGTCGATTGCGCGCGCGAGGTCGCGGCGTCTCTGGCGAGGCGGCAATCAAAGGAAATGCCGGGGATTACTCCTCCCTGGCGCCAGAGAACTTGATCACCTTCGCCCATTTCTCGGTTTCCGCCTCCACAAATGTCCCGAATTCACCGGGGCTGAATTCCAGCGGCGTGGTGCCGAGCTCGGTCAACCGGGTCCTCACTTTCGGATCAGCGAGAGCGGCGTTGAACGCCTTGTTGAGTCGGTCGATGATCTCCGCGGGCGTGCTCTTCGGCGCCGCGACGCCCCACCAGCTGCCCGCCTCGAAGCCCGGCACGAAATCGCTCATGGAAGGGACGTCCGGCAGCGCCGGTGACCGCGTCGCCGTGGTCACCGCGAGGGCGCGCAGCTTGCCATCCCGGATATACTCGATCCCCTGGGGGATGGTATCGAACATGACCTGGACCTGCCCGGCAAGCAGGTCAATCAGCGCGGGCGCCCCGCCGCGATAGGGCACGTGAAGCATGTCGATGCCGGCCATCATCTTAAACAGCTCACCGATGATGTGGAGCGAGCTTCCATTGCCGCCCGACGCAAAACTGAGCCTGCCGGGATTGGCCTTTGCGTAGGCGATGAACTCCGGAACCGTCCTGGCCGGAACCGCCGGATGGACCTCCATGACATTGGGGACACGAACCATGCCGGCCACCATGGCGAGATCACGGATCGGACTGAATTTGAGTTTATGGTGCAGAGTCGCATTGATGGCATTGGCGGCGAGCACGACGAGGAGCGTGTAGCCGTCCGTAGGCGCTCGCACCACCGCTTCGGTCGCAATGTCGCCCGAGGCGCCGGGACGGTTCTCGATAAGGAACGGCTGGCCGAGACGCTCCGACAACCATTGACCGATCAGACGCGTCACGACGTCGACCGAGCCGCCCGGGGAAAGCCCAAGTACCATAAAGCCCAAGTACCATACGGACGGGCCGTGCCGGATACACTTGTGCGCAGGCTATCCGCGAGCCGGCCGGGAAGGCGGCGGCACATGCCGACAACTGCAGAAATCGACGGCGTGGAAATTTCATGGAACACCGGCCATGGCCGTGGGAAGAAGAGAGGGCAAAAGCGCGTTGCCCATGTCCGGCCTCCCTCTGGGCTTGTTATCGTCGCCACACTACACCAATGCGTGGCGCACCGATATGACCGGAAAGCCGACGCTGCCCGCTCCGTCGCCCTACTCGGTTAAGGTTGACTACGGCGATCTCTGTCATAGCCGGGTCGACGAATTCGGGTCGATCGCAGAAAGTCGGTTTTGGAGGAATCAAGATGGGCGAGCGAGGCGATATTGCAGCAGTCATCGGCGCGCTGGCCGTGCATGTGGATGCGCGCCGGTGGAGCGAGCTCCTTGCCCTGTTTGCCGCAGAGGTCCGGGTCGATTACGTCTCGCTCTTCGGCGGCGAGGCGCAGTCGATGACGCGCGAGGAATGGGTCGGCGGGTGGCGCAAACTCCTCCCGGGATTCACGCGGACGTGCCATGTCATCGGCACGCCGGTCATAACCTTGAGCGGCGAGACCGCCCAAGCGAGCGCTTGCGTCGTTGCCTGGCACTTTGTCAAAGCACCCGAGCTGGCGGGCCGCGACTATTGGCTTGTCGGCGGTTGCTACGAGATGAGCTTCACAAAGACCGGCGGGGCTTGGCGCATTGCCGGTTTGACGCTTGCGGGCGCCTGGGCGGAGGGAAACCTCGACCTGCCGAGAATTGCCAGTGAGCGCGCGGCCAACCCGTAAGGGCCCGGCCGGCCTTGAAGTCCGGAGCCGGCCCTTTAGCCTTACCGCCAGCGTTCCATTGCCTGCCGGTGAAGGGACTCCGGCGGCAGTTCGGCGAGTTCCGCGCGAATGCCGTTCGGGTCGACGATATTGGAAAGGATGGCCTTGGTGCCGCTGACGGTCGTCTCGCCGACCGCGGCCCCCCTTGCTTTGAACATCGCGGTTGCGGCCGCCATGTTGTCGACGTGCAAACCGAAATGGGTGATGCCGGGTGGCCGCTGCGCGTTCGCGGGTTGCAGCTCTACAAACGTGTTCTGGCTCACCTGGACGTAGACGAGCTGCACTTGCCCGGATGCATTGACGAACCGGAACGCCTCCGGGAATCCCATCGTCTTCGTATAGTATTCGACGGCCTTATCGAGGTCGGGCACGCTGAGCCCGACATGGTTCAACCCGACGATCCCGCGATTTGGCGTCTGGTTCTGAGCGAAAGTCGTGGCTCCAAGCCCGACCACGGCGCCGGCAACAAATAGACCAAGACCGCGCAATGCACGCATGACTGCCTCCCTCTGTCTCCAAGCCGATTCTCACGATTGAGAAGAATTAGAACATTTTTCGATTGGATTGACACTATGCGGGTTATGGCCCGGGCTTGCCTCGCGCGGTCGGCGGCGCTTTTTTCCCTCGACAACTGAAAAACGAAGTTATCTCATAGTCTCCTGGGATAATCGGGGAGGGGGATATGGCCAAGTTGATCGAGGCGATCGCCGCGGCGGCGATCGCATCGCTTTGCGCAAGCTGCGCCACAATCACGCGTGGAACCAGCGAACAAATTCAAATCGTCTCTGACCCGCCTGGGGCCGAGGCACGCACGTCTATGGGGTTTGTCTGCATCACACCTTGCACGCTCCAGGTCGGACGCAAGGACGAATTCACCGTCACTGTCTCAAAGCCCGGATACCAGCCGGCCGAAGTTCCCGTCACCACAAAAGTCAACGCTGGAGGCGGCGCGGCATTCGCCGGAAATGTCGTGGTCGGAGGATTGGTCGGCATGGCCGCCGATGCGTCGACGGGCGCCGGATTAGACCACTATCCGAATCCGGTTGAGGTCGAGCTTGTTCCGCTGAAACCGACACGAGCGGCCCCATCGAAATCGACGCCACGGACGAAAAACGTTCCAGAAGGCTGAAACGACGGGCGGCGTAGTGGCTCTCGGGTTTGCGCCGATTGAAGGCTGACGCGGTCCACGCAGTGTCACTGTTCCGCCTATCAGCCCGACGATCGATCACTCCCGACGATCGATCACTGTGGCGACGGTAGCCCAAAACGTCAGCGTGCGCTTCCTCGCCTGCTCGCGCAGCCAGCGAATTTGTGCTGAGGCTCGTCTTGGATGAGCTTCAGGTCGCAACGGCTCTCGTCCGCGCCGGCCTCTTCGAACTCAGAGGGCCATCTGGCTTTTTTCGGCGGTCGACACGGCGGCGTCTCGCCCTTTCGTTTGTTACCGTCGCGTTACGCGCGCCTCCTCGTCTGGCCGCGTCGCTTTAGGTGTTTTAGTAAGAGGGGCAAAAGTCGTGGCGGTATAATTATAAGATTCCCAAGGCGTCGCGAGTCGGATTCTTTGCGGGAATGGCGCCGCCTGCAGACCTCGATGGGCTTTCAAACGCTGATCTGAAG
>Ga0099791_10000562_pt1 | contig 13916 bp, 13 predicted proteins | sample Rivendell_Oct201_7_FD_77318 | JGI IMG/M metagenome (GOLD analysis project Ga0099791, IMG submission 77318) | Vadose zone soil and rhizosphere microbial communities from the Eel River Critical Zone Observatory, Northern California to study diel... | ecosystem: Environmental > Terrestrial > Soil... | reverse complement strand
TCAGAACCAAAACTCTCTGGCTCGTTCCCTGAAGAGCATTCAAACCGATAAGGCGACAATGTTTTACGCGAACGGGCGTCCGGACTGTGCTTGGTTCGTGGAGCAAGTCCTGCCGGGAACCAGTGAGAGTAAGGCCGCGACTGAGAACTTGAAGTTGATCGCAGCGACACTTTAAGCCAGGTCGTTTAGCTGACGAACCAATGCACCAGCCCCGAAAGTTTTCGGGACTGGCCATGTTGTCGCTGGCGCCGCTACCAGCCAGCGTATTGAGACAACAAAAGCGGCGCGCTTATCCCGCCGCCGCAGGGCTACTCGTGCTCAACGATCTCTTATTGATCGTTTGGACAACCGGCTAATCTCCGAGCGAATTTTCATTTGCCGGCGAATCGCGCGAATTGACGCAAATAAAGCTGCGCTGAAATAACGAAGCCCGAAGGAATGACCAAATAACGACCGGCCATCAGGCCACTTCTTCGTCATTCTAGTTATTCGCGTTCATTCGCGCTTTGCAACGCCGAAGGTTTTGCAGAGGCGGGCTATTTGGCGGTAAAAACAATCGCCGAAGACGCAAAATGCCCCTACCGTTAAGGAGATGATTTCCAAGCGCATTTACGCTGCCTGGTTCGTCGTCCATTTCTTCCTCATAACAGCAGTTTGTTTTGCCGGAATATTCTCGGTGGTCGCCGAGGGCAAGACCATGTTGCCGTCAGCGCTGGATAAATACGCGCGCAAGGCTGAGCTGATTGCGGCATCCGTTCTGTGGAAGGAAGCGGCTGCGGCCAGTCCTGTGCGGCAAGGTATCGCCACCTACCTGCACGCTGCGGGTAGCCAATCGGGATACACCTTTTTTGCGCCGAATGTCCCAGGTTACAACAAGTTAACCCTGGAACTCTATTACCAGGACGGACGAGTAGAATATGAGTCGCCGCGCGTGAGCGGAAAAGCAGCCGCTCTCCGCTTGGACAGTCTGTTAAACCGGTTGGCAGACAATCGCTACGAGCCAATACGGGAAGTGGTCGTCAAAATGCTCGCGTTCTCCGTGTGGCGGGAGCACCCTGGCGTTAAAAAAATTCGGGCCATTTTTGGGTCGGTTACCCCGCCGAGCATCAGCGACTTTGAACAAGGAAAAAAAGAATCGTTCCAACCTCTGTTCAGTTACGATTTCAGCCTTCGTAACGAAGAAAAGGAGCCAACAACGCGATGACGCGGCTACGACGATGGCGAAAACGATTGATGGAATTTCTGTTTCCGGCAGAAACCGACAAGTGGCTTGCCGTTTTGCGTATCGGCCTGGGTCTCCAAGTAACCGTTTACGCGCTGTTCTTAAAGAGTGACTGGCACTACTTGTTCGCCGGGACTGGCAAGGGTCTGGTCAGCCGTGAATTGGGAGAGGCCATTATCTCTTTCGACAGTCCTTTCATTCCGAAACTTGGCTGGCTTGTTGCTGTCGGCGGTTACGTCAACATGGGCGAAGAAACAGTACTTTCCGTTGCCTGGGCCTGCCTGCTTGTGGCGGGATGTTGTTTGTTGCTGGGACTCTTCTGCCGCGCGGCAGCCATAGTTGGCTGGTTCGTTCATCTTTGCGCAGCTCAAAGTGGGGGATTGCTGTCATATGGCGCCGATAACTTTATGACGATGGGACTCTTTTATTTGATGTTGTCACCACTGCCCGATCGGTTCTCCCTTGATTACCGGCTGGTAAAAACAAAACCGAAGGATCCACAACTCTTGGGCTTTTGGCGGCGCGTATTACAGGTGCACCTCTGCCTCGTTTACTTTTTCGGGGGCCTGGGAAAATCCCTTGGCAGCGGTTGGTGGGACGGATCGAATCTCTGGCGATCGCTGACACGACCGCCCTTTGACATCATTTCAGCAGATATTCTTATTCGATTCAAATACCTTCTGCCAATCCTCGGAATTTCAATCGTTTTGATCGAACTTGGCTATGTATTTTTCATCTGGATGAAAAAGACCCGGTTCATTTGGCTAGTTTGCATTGTGGGGATGCATATCGCCATCGGGCTGACAATGGGAATGTACCTTTTCGCGCTGGTCATGATCGTATTGAATCTTGCCGCGTTCGGCGCCGATCCTGGATTTGCAGAGCGAAGTTCTCGAAAGATTCGGCAAAAATTCGAACGATCAAAACAAACGCAGTATCGATGTCTGGCCTAAGTCGCGGAGGCGTACCCCGAATGGAGGCGCGCAGACGCGGGACTGCCGAGCTAAGACCAGGTGATCAGGCGCAGTTCGTGCGCTTGCATTAAACAGGGATGGGTCGGCACGACGCGCACGCTGAAACCGTAGGTGCCGCTCTCGGTTGCGGGGACTGTTCCCTGGTAAATGTAGTTCCCGTTCCCATCAGGCTGGCTGCTTTGATTTAGAACTGTGGCAGTGGGATTGCGGATGTCGCCATTGTCCATTTCGCCGTGATACGCTTCCACGCGCACATGTCGGGGATCGACTGCGCCGAGATGCACGCGCGCTCTGATCTGCAGGGCCTCACCAACCAAAATGCTTTGTCGATCTTTGTTGGTTACCTGCACGTCTGAAATCTGGACTTGCGGCCAGTCCTTTCGCATCTGTGTTTTCCACCGGCTCAGTTGCGTTGCGGCGCCGCAGCCGTCACAGGAGAAATTCTGGTACGCCTGGGCTGCTCGGATGTAAAGGTGCTCAGTGTATTCCTTCACCATCCGTTGTGTGTTGAACACCGGCGTGACGCTGCGAATCGATTCGCGCATCAATTGCAGCCAGGCGAGGGGAAGTTTGCCGTCCGGTTTCGCGTAATAAAGCGGAACGATTTGATTCTCGAGCAACTGATAAAGACTGCTCCTGTCCACTTCATTCTGAAATTCAGTCGTGCCATTGTTGATCTCGGCGCCGATGGCCCAGCCGTTGCTGCCGTTGTAGCCTTCGCGCCACCAGCCATCGAGCACGCTCAGGTTAATCCCGCCGTTGGGCGCCGCTTTCATTCCGCTGGTGCCGCTTGCTTCAAGAGGACGCAGCGGATGGTTCAGCCAGAGATCGACTCCCTGCACGAGGCGACGCGCGATGTAGCTGTCGTAGTCCTCAAGGAAAACGACGCGATTCTCCAGACCGGCTTCACGGCTAAATTTGTAAACTTCCTGGATGAATGCCTTGCCCGCTTCATCGCGCGGATGTGCTTTGCCTGCGAAGATGAATTGCACAGGGCGAGTGGTGTCGTTCACCAATCGTTTTAATCGCTCCTTATCGCTGAACAAAAGCGTGGCGCGCTTGTAAGTGGCGAAACGCCGCGCAAAACCCACCGTCAAAATTTCCGGGTCAAGAATGCGATTAACTTTGCGAATGGATTCCGGGGATTCGCCTAGTCGTTCACGACGGTGTCGTTCCCGATCGCGGATAAAGTCAATCAAGCGGCCTTTGAGTTGTTGATGTGTCTCCCAAAGTTGCGCGTCGTGAATATCAATGACGCCCCGCCAAAATTCCGGTTCGGTCAGGTGTTCCTCCCAGTCGCCTAAATGCTTGCGGTAAAGCGCCGCAAATTCCGGCGCCATCCACGTCTTCGTATGAACACCGTTTGTGATGCTGGTGATCGGCACTTCTTGGACCGGAACCCCGGACCAGACATCTTTCCAAAGCGATCGAGTGACTTCACCGTGCAATTTACTGACGCCGTTCGCGTGCCGGCTGAGACGCAGTGCCAGGATAGTCATGCTGAACGGATCGTCCGGATTGAGTCGTGTGTGGCCGAACGAGAACAGTTCGTCGAACGGAATGTTTAGTTCCTTCGCGAAATTGCCGAAATATTTTCGCATCATCTCGCGCGGGAATGAGTCATTGCCGGCGGGAACTGGAGTGTGCGTAGTGAAAACATTAGCCGCCGCTACGACCTGGAGTGCCGAATAAAAATCGAGCTTCTTCTCCACGACATTGAGACGGATGCGCTCCAGCGCGAGGAATGCGGAGTGCCCCTCGTTCATGTGAAACACGTCCGGCTGGATACCGAGTGCGCTGAGCGCTTTCACGCCGCCGATCCCGAGCATGATCTCCTGGCGCATCCGCATCTCAAGGTCGCCGCCATAAAGCTCGGCAGTAATCAATCGATCCTCGGTGCTGTTTTCCGGAATGTCGGTGTCGAGGAGGTAAACGTTTACCCGCCCCACGCGCAATTCCCAAAGTCTGGCAAAAACTTCTCGGTCCAGAATCCGAACTGAGATAAGAAATTTGGTGTCGCCCCTGCGAACTTCGCGGATCGGCAGGTGATAGAAGTTTTGATTGAGGTTAATTGCCTGCTGAACGCCATCCTTGTCGATCTGCTGCCGGAAATAGCCGTGCCGATAGAGCAGACCGATTGCAACGAAATTTAGATCAAGATCGCTTGCCGATTTGCAATGGTCGCTCGCGAGAATGCCCAGGCCACCGGAGTAATTCGGGATCGACTCGTGGAAACCAAATTCGGCGGAAAAATAAGCGATGGGATTTTTGATTGCGCTGCCGGCTCCGGTTTTTCCGTAAGTGTCGTGTCGTCCGAGATACTTTTCGAAATCCTCAAAAACTTGCTTTAGCTCCCGCAGAAAATTTTTGTCCTGCGCGAGTTCTTCTAGCCGTGATTGCCGCGAAAGTTGCAGCATGCGCACTGGATTATGGTTGGTCCGGTTCCACAGCTCCGGGTCCAGATGCCGGAACAAGCGGCGCGCGGCCGGCTCCCACGTCCACCAGAGATTGAAACTCATCTCCCGCAGCGGCTCCAGCGTCGCCGGCAGGATGGGCGTCACATTGTAAGTTTGAAAAGTCGGCATGCGGATTCCTGTAGCCGCCTCCCTGTGCGAGGCGAGCCAGCCCAATTATAGATTAAAGCGTCTCACGCGAACACCCCAGCGAACAGAACCGCAGTTAATCAAGAAAACCTGATCCGGCAAGTCTCCCATGAAGCAGACACGAATAGTATTGGGTTTCAGACAACTAGTCCCCTCCTGCGGAGTTATAAACGCCGGCTAGAGAGCGCGGAGCGAGAACTAGCCCAAGGATAAATCCGGCGGTTAGTCCGCACAGATGCGCCGCCATGCTGACCTGTGGCGTCGAAAGATCGAACGCGATTTGGATCACAACAATCATTACGACGTTTCCTAATCGTTGCCTGGCATGTGGTGCGTGGCGATGTCGCATCAGAAATCCCGCCCACGCGCCGACGATGCCCATGATCGAGCCCGACGCGCCGATCAGCTGAGCCGGTTGCACCCAACCCATTAAGGTCAAACCCATAACGCCTGCGCCGGAGGCCAGGCCTGAAATCAGATAACACACGACGAAACGCATCGTGCCGATGGATCGTTCAAGGGGCGGGCCAAGAATATAAAGCGCGAAAACATTAAAAAGCAGATGTATAAAACCTCCGTGCAAGAATAGCGCAGTGAAAAAACGCCAATATTCGTGCTGCACGACGACCGAATAGGGCTCGAGCGCTCCGAGCCGATGCAGGACTTCTGGGTCGTTCCAATCGCCCACCGAAATCTCAACGAGGAATGCAACCGCGTTGAGCAAAATAAAAATGAGAACAGCAGGCGCGTGCCGGAACTGACTATGACGCGTGCGACGTTCAGTTTCGTACTCGATAGGAACTGAACTGAAAGCCGCTCCGTGCTTCGCTTGGGTTTCCAAGTGGTGAAACAATCGGACCTGCTCCCGCAATTCACCCGTGGGATGCAGAATTTGAAGAGCCGCCCCGAGTTTTCTGGCCGATCTGTAATTTCTCTGGGCGGCAAGCTCGGTCATTTTGCGCAACCCAATTGCCGGAACAAACAGAAGGACGAACCACGCAAAGGCGCCGATGTATCCGGCGGCGTCGCGCAAAAAAAGCCAGGCGAAAGCTGTAATTGCCAGAACGATGAGCGCAGCAATGCGCCAGCCATGGTACGGGGCGCTGGGGCGCCATGCCCGCCCCAACACCAGCAGCGGTGAAATCACCGCAATAAAAAGAAAAATATGATTTAGATTCACAATCAAAGTTGGGGCAAGCCGACGTGATTCGTTACAACGTTACAACGTAAGCCGATTTGATGATTCAACGATGCAGCCTTGTAACCTTTTAAAGCTTGTAACTTTTTTAACCTTTTTAACATTCAGGCATGTCCATCACTGTCACTGATTATCTCGACGTCGTCTCGTCGTGGTGTTTTTGGTCCGAGCCGACATGGGCTGAATTGAAAAAGCGATACGAAGGGCGGATTCAATTTCAGTGGAAGATCGCGTTGATGGATCCGAGCGGTTTGCCTACTTCGCGCGAGCAGGAGCAATGGTTCTACCGGCGTAGCGGCATGATGATGCGCTCGCCATTCATGCTAAATACTGACTGGTACGATCCGAGCCTCCCCGAGTGGCTCGGGCCGAATTGCGTGGCCGAAGCGGCGAAGGACTTTGGTTTTGCCGATGATCGCGTTCGCCTTGCGCTGGCTCGTGCGGCGTTGCGCGAAGGAAGAAAAATCGGTGACTGGGTTGTGGCCGCTCAAATCGGCGCTAAAGCGGGTGGAATCGATGCCGGAAAATTGTTGGAGCGCGCGAAATCGGCGGACATCGAACAGCACGTTCGTGCGGCGACGGTGGAATTCCATGCGCTCCAGGTCACGCAGCGCCCAGCTTTTGTGATCGATACTGAGATTGGCGACCGCGCGGTCTTTTCCGGTGTAGTCAAACTCGAGCCGTTGGCAGCTACAATCGATTCGATGCTTGACGACGCAACTGCGTACGCGGCGCACAAGGCCCATTTTGGCGACCCGCCGGCAAAGTGATCCTTACGGTCGCTGACCCAAATGCGAGATTCCTGCTCATTACAATTCGGTGTCGCTCCTGGATATGTGCGGATCGAACCGCTGCCGGCGGCATGATCGTGGCCAGATCGACATTGGATTGTAACGAGATTCATCTTGCCACCGCAAAATTGTTGCCTACAACTTCCCTTCGGCTCGCGATAGGGCGGGCACTTCGTCGCGGTGAATCGCAGCCGCAGCGAAGCCAGAGTGCCCCGGCGTATGCGAATGCTAAGGCTGGGAATTGCGATGAACGGAAATACGGCGGCGCGGCGCACTCCCGTTTCGCTGGTCAGGAGCTTGATCTAATCTGCAACCACAAATTCGTGTAAACGGTCGGATTCGCGCCCGCGAAGTCCGGGTCATTCTGGGATCCACCAGCGAACAGCTTGGCGTCATGAAATTGAATGAGGCCTTGCGCAGAGCTCAAACCCTTGGGCTCGACCTGGTTGAAGTCGCGCCAACTGCTAACCCGCCGGTGTGCAAGATCATCGATTTTGGAAAGTTCCGATACGACATTTCCAAACACACGAAGGACAAAAAGCCGGCCAGCTCAAAACTAAAAGAAATCAAGTTTCGCGTTAACATCGACGAGCACGATTATCTGACCAAAATCCGGCACGGCGAAGAATTCCTGGATCGCGGAAACAAAGTGCGTGTGCAGCTGCAATTTCGCGGCCGCGAAATGGCACATCAGGAATTTGGAATGCAGCTTGTAGAGAAGGTGCGCGACGACCTTTCCGGTATGTCGCAGGTAGAAATGGATCCCAAGATCACCGGGCGCAATATCACCATGACCTTGGCGCCTCTACCGGCAAACCGCCGCAAACGAAAATTCACGGCAACGCCTCAAACACCTGAGGAAAGCGAGAAGGCCAGCGCACCAGCGGGCACCTAATCGCAAAAGCTAAAAACTCAGGGCTTCTTCTTGCCGTGTGGTGAAGTTTTAGGCGCGCTGGGGGCTGATGGAGGAGGAGTCAACAACGGCTCGGCTGCCGCCAGCTTCTGCTCTAATCGTTGCTTCCGTGCTTTCGCCTCCTGATTGTTAGCGTCGAGCTTCAAAACTTTGTCGGTATCCACCATCGAGTTCTTCAAGTCGTTCTTTAACTCATAAATATAGGCGCGGTAGTTGTAATAACGGAGTTCATTCGGTTTGACCTTGATGGCTTCGGAGTAATCGGCGAGCGCCTTATCGTAATCATTTATTTTCATTTCAACCGCTGCGCGTTGCTCGTAGATGCGCACATCTTGCGGAGTAAGTTTGAGCGCTTCGCCATATTCACTGATGGCGTCTTGGTACTTCTGTTCGCTGGCGTCTGCGTATCCGCGCCGTTGATAAACAGCCGAGAGTTCATCCGTGTATTTGTGGTCGAGAGCGGTAGCTTTCCGAAGTAGCTCAACGGCTTTGTCCCAGTCCTGGTTCTTCGCGGCCTCCGCGCCTTCGCGGGCCAGCTTGTTTGCTTCATTCGAAGTTTTCTTCGCCTGTCCGTGGCACACCTGCGAAACGCAGAGAGCCAGAGCAGTGATGAGAGTAAAGGCAAAAGATTTTTTCATGGTTTCTATTGGACGTTAATCTTCTTAGACAATTCGAAACTGCGGAGGTCAATAGTTGGCTGTAACCTCAACAGTTTCAAGCCTGTTCCGGAGAATGCGCCTGTTCGATATCGATCTTTGGCTCGGGCTCGGCGGGAGCAGGCCCGCCAGGACCAGGCTCATCCACGCGCATGATGCGCATCGCACGTCCCGTGGTCTCATCAATTTCAATTAGCGCTCCGCGCAAGCGCACCTCGCCCCCGGCAACCGGGAATGATGCCGGCAGATTCGAGATGAATCGGTTCATAATCGGATCGATGGCGCGGCCCAAAATCGAATTCACCGGTCCGCACATGCCGGCATCGCACATGAAAGCAGTGCCGCCGCGGAAGATTTGCTCGTCCGCTGTCTGAACATGAGTGTGAGTGCCGATGACAGCGGAGACTTTTCCGTCGAGAAAACGGCCCATGGCGATTTTCTCACTTGTGGTTTCGCCGTGGACGTCGACGAGGATGTTCGCGGTCTCCTCGCGCATCTTCGTCACAGCGGTTTCGACAGCACGAAACGGGTTTTCCAAAATCGGCTGCATAAACGTGCGTGCCTGCACATTGATGACGCCGATTTTGCCCTTGGCGGTTTCCAGCACGATTGATCCGCTTCCCGGCGCCCCGTCGGGATAATTCACAGGACGCAATAAGCGCGGTTCAGTGTCGATGAATGAAAGAATCTCCTTCTGATCCCAAATATGATCGCCTGTCGTGATGACTGAGACGCCTGCTCGTAAAAGATCGATCGTGATTCTTCCGGTTATTCCGCGGCCGCCTGCCGCGTTCTCGCCGTTCACGATGACGAAATCCAAAGCGTGCTTCGACTTCAACTCCGGCAGTCGGGCGATGACTGCTGTGCGTCCCGGCTCACCGACGACATCGCCAAGAAAAAGAACGGTTAGCATTCTGCGAGCATCGTATTAGAGCGGTTTGAAACGTCGATGTGAAAATTAATAACGAAATCCAAGTCACGAACGACGAATCAATGACAAATGACGACGGTCGAAGGATGCCGTTTCGCCATTCACGCTTCGTCATTCTTTCGTCATTCGTCATCCGAGCTTCGTCCTTTCTTATTTTCTTTCCCTCGATGTTTCCCGCCGGCAGTCGCGCCGGTGATAATCTCGGCATTCTCGGCGCGAATCCGCGATGGAGCGTGCTGGAGAAATATCAGGGAACGATTACGCATGATGACTTCAGTCGCCTGATTCCAAACGTTTATTGCACTCACGGGTTCGCGCCCGATTTGATCGAAATAACCGAGAAAACAGCTCGCATCTTGATGAACCGTGAGTCACAGAAATTTTTTACGCTGCGATTTGCGGAAGACGACACGACGCGCAAACCCGTTCCGCGGCTTTGGCGGCCAGCGAAGACCTTACCGCCAGCGAAAGCGGACAAACCTCTTGTTGGTTTGAAGATCGCGCTCGATCCGGGGCATCTTGGTGGCAAATGGGCAAAGATGGAGGAGCGCTGGTTTCAGGTGGATAGCAGCCAGCCAGTCCAGGAAGGCGATCTGACTTTGCGGGTGGCGCGACTGTTGGCCCCGCGATTGCGTGAACTCGGCGCAAAAGTTTCGTTCATTCGAAATAGAAATGAACCGATCACCGCTAAACGGCCGGATGATTTTCGAGAGCTTGCAAGAAGAATTCTGATCAAGAACGGTGTTCCACAGCCGCGTGCCGACGTCCTTGATCCAAACGATCCGGCCAAGGAGCAAACCATTCGCTGGCAGAGCCAAATTTTATTTTACCGCTACAGCGAGATTCGACGCAGGGCGGCGCTGGTAAACTTCAAATTGCACCCCGATCTTGTGCTTTGTTTGCATTTCAATGCGGAAGGGTGGGGCGATGCCAACAATCCGACCTTGACCGACACCAACCATCTTCACGTGCTTGTGAACGGCTCCTATTTGGCAGAGGAGCTGGAATTTGATGATGAACGTTTCGAGATGATTCGGCGGGTTCTGAGCCGCGTTTACGATGAGGAATTGCCGCTGGCGGACACAATCGCGGTGGCAATAGCTCACACGACCGGCCTCCCGCCTTATCAATATCCCACGACGAACAGCACGACCAAGGTTGGCAGCAGCGGTTACGTGTATGCACGCAATCTGCTCGCCACACGACTTTATCGCTGTCCGGTAGTTTACTGCGAGCCCTACGTCATGAACAGCAAGGACGTGTTCGCTCGGATTCAGGCCGGAGATTACGAAGGAATGCGGAACGTCAATGGCGTCGAACGCAAAAGTATCTTCCGCGAATACGCCGACAGCGTGGCAGACGGATTGGTCCAATATTATTCGAAAGCGCGTTGTAGCCGGGATCGTTGATCCCGGCCGCCGGAGTCGCCGGCTCCGGCTACAGTTGTGCAATCGCCTCGCAAATGTCGTCGAACGTTACGTCTTCGGTTACATGCGCGGTGCCGATGCACGGGGTCACAATAAACCGCACTTTTCCGCCTTCGAATTTTTTATCGAACTTCAACGCGTCAAAGATCTTTTGGCGCGGGAAATTCTTCGGCAATTTGATGGGCAACTCGAATTTTCCGAGAAGATCAGCGATCGCGTCCCGCTGATCTGACCGTAGCCCAGCCTTTTTAACGGAGATGGCGCATGCGGCGATAATTCCAAGACTCACCGCTTCGCCGTGAAGAAATTTTTCGTAATCTCCCGCGCGCTCAATCGCGTGGCCAACCGTGTGACCGAAATTAAGAAGCGCGCGCTCGCCAGTCTGGTCGCGCTCGTCTTTGGCCACGATCTTTGATTTGATCTGGATGTTGCGCTTGATGAGCCGTTGTAGGTCAGGCGCTTTGCCTGCCTTCCAGGACCGAAGCGTCGGGAACATTTTGGCGTCGGCGATCACGGCGTGCTTGATGATCTCGGCGAAGCCTTGATTAAACTCGCGACGAGGCAGCGTTTTCAAAACATCCAGATCATCGATCACTAGCGATGGATGATGAATTGCGCCGATCAGATTTTTTCCGTCGCGCGTATTGACTCCGGTTTTTCCACCGATTGAGCTGTCCACCATTGCGAGCAGCGTCGTGGGGATCTGAACGTGTGGGATCCCGCGATGATAAATCGCAGCAACGAATCCAGAAATATCGCCCACCACTCCGCCGCCGACGCCAATAACAAACGATTGTCGGTCAAGCCCCGCAGCGACCATTCGATCGCAAATCGCTCCGGCTTGCTCGATCGTCTTCGATTTCTCGCCAGCTGGAATCGTGATCAGGGTCGACCGAAACCCCGCTGACGCTAAAATTTTCCTGACGCGATCGGCGAACAGCGGCGCCACATTGGTATCCGAAATAATTGCGCAGCTTCCGCGAGGCAGAACTTTGCGTATGTACGCGCCGGCCCGCCTGAGTAAATTCGAGCCAACCAGCGCGACGTCGCCATGTATACCGCCGCGAATTTCCACAGCGCAACGATAAGACGAGCCTAAGGAGACCAGCGATATGGTGCGTCCGGGTCACTGCCCGGATCGGTGGTGTGAGTGAACGCCGGCCCCGTCCCAGTCCAAGCCATGGACTCAACATGCCAGTCTGCAAAGACCGCGTTGATCTTTGCGCGGCCGTTGTGTGTGCCGCCTATGGCCGTTCCTCCTGGGGTGCTTGTTGCCGCTACGACCCCGACGCCGGGCATAGCGGAGTTTCCCAGACCTTGAAAGCTGACCGTTGACCCCGATTTTTGCGTGGGCGCAAACACTATAAAGACGGTAGGCTTCGTGATCTTGTCGGCTGATATCGGAACATTGCTCACATAAATGTTTGAATTAATGCCATAGCTGATCGCGGTTGTTCCGTCGCCTGATTCCGATGTGGAACGTTTATCAAAGGGCGATTCAAGGATTCGCCAGACCGAGAGGTATTTTCGATTCAGTTCCAGCTGTGACATCCATGTTTGTGTTGCTGAGCCAGGAAACACACCGCTGTTGTCATTCATGTAAAGCTGCGTCGCGAGCCCGATCTGGCGCAAGTTGCTCATGTCTTTCGTCGCTTTTGCGCGCTGTATAACTCCGCTGGAAACCGACACGGTCAGCGCGGCGAGGATGATGATGATCGCCGTTACCACGAGCAACTCGATCAGGGTAAAAGCGCGGAAAGATTTCACCGTTAATGTCTTCAATTGAGCGCCACGATATGGGTTTTGATCAGAGAATGAAAGCGAAAAAGAAGTGCATACATCCGTGAGGACGCAGAGCGTGACCACCAGTTTTTCGTTGGCAGTGGTACCTCCAGCTTTAATTGTCTCAGGTCGTAAGATTGCTTGACAATATATTAGTCATTTCGTGTATCTAGATCATGCCAGACGAAGAGCCTACTCCACCTCCGCCTAGTCCCGGCCCGGAAGCCGGCCCCACATCGACCGGTTTGCCTTCGAACGTGGCGGCGGCGATTGCTTGCATTCCGCTGATCGGCGGCATCATCTTTTATATTCTGGAAAAGCGCGACAGTTTTGTGCGTTTCTACGCGATGCAATCGATCATTTTCGGTTGCGCCTGGTTTCTCTTCAACATCGTGTCTGTTGTCGTGCATGTGGTGTTCGGCGCAATCCCCGGGATCGGCGGGATCCTGATATTTTTCTGGGCCATAATCGCCGCGCTGGTTCATTTGGCGTTTTTGGTGATCATGATCATTACCATGGTAAAAGCCTTTACCGGCTTGCGCTGGGACATCCCATATATCGGACCAATCGCGCGCAAACAAGTCGAAAGCGGAGCAGTCTGATGGTAGGGGCGGTTCACCGAACCGCCCGCGGGGGATCGAGGTCAATCGCCCCTAGCTTTTCTCCCAACAACTTCACTACGACTTCAGTCAGGATAAGCTCGTGATCGAGCTGTGTGGTAACAAGTTGAAGGTTTGCTTCCAGACACGCTCGCATCGCGTCAACTAATTGGTTGGTCTCGAAGTGCTGCGCGTGCTGCGCGGCGATCCCCAGAGCGTAGGCGTTGATCGAGCCATCTTTTTTGCGCGGCAAATGTTCTGTTGCTTTTGCCGGCAACCGGTTAATTGCAGAGATAAACTGGAAGGGCGAATGCGGACGCGGGAGGCGATGTTGTTCCATCAAATCCTTAGCGAGTAACAGATTTCGGACTGTCGGAACGATCGCCACCAACAAAATGCCGATAGCGTTTTCGCCCTGATCCAACAAACGCCGAACAAGCGTGAGCGCGAGCTCGAGATCACGCATTGCCAGCGCATTGCTCAATTCGAAAATGATGCCTGCGCGCGAGAGTGGCACGAGTTCCCGGACAAGATCGACAGGAATTGCGCGGTCTTTTCCCAGGAAAGTATCAATCTTCTCCAGCTCGTTCTCGATCTGGCGCGTATCGCCGCCGGTCAACAACACAAAAAGATCGAGCGCGTCATCATCAAATTGGAGTTTTCGTTTTTTCGCGTGCCGTCGAACGATCTCGGTTGCTTCTTCTTCCCAACCAGCCCGACCCGAGTCGAGCCGATCAAAAACCTGGACCTCTGAGCGTTTGACCAGCGTCTTGTAGAACGCACGCCGCTTGTCCACTTCGATGGCGCTGATCAAAAACGT
>Ga0099791_10000560_pt1 | contig 13934 bp, 12 predicted proteins | sample Rivendell_Oct201_7_FD_77318 | JGI IMG/M metagenome (GOLD analysis project Ga0099791, IMG submission 77318) | Vadose zone soil and rhizosphere microbial communities from the Eel River Critical Zone Observatory, Northern California to study diel... | ecosystem: Environmental > Terrestrial > Soil... | reverse complement strand
GCGATTCGAATGGGGGCGGTGCCGGTTCCTGTCAATCCTCTGCTCCAGCGTTCCGAGGACTACGACCACTACATCGAGGACTCGCTGGCCCGCGTCGTGGTCGTCGACGGCGCCTCCGAAGAGAAGGTGAAGGCCGCTGTCGACCGCGCCGCCGCGCCGCCACAACTCCTTCGCGCCGGGCAAATCGCCGTCGAGGAAGAGGTCGATCACGCGCCGACGCGCCGCGACGACATGGCCTTCTGGCTCTACAGCTCGGGCTCCACCGGGAAACCGAAAGCCGTTGTGCACCTCCAGCACGACATTCCGTACACGTGTGTCACCTATGCCGAGCAGGTGCTTGGCATCACCGAGCACGACACGACTTTCTCGACCACAGGACTTTTCCACGCTTACGGATTCGGCAACAACCTGACATTTCCCTATTGGGTCGGCGCGTCGAGCATCCTCCATGCGGGGCGGCATACACCCGCGACGGTGCTGGACACGATCGAGAAGCGCCGGCCGACGCTTTTCTTCTCGGCGCCGACGCTCTACAACGCGATCCTCAACTTCGAAGGCTCGCGGGACAGAGATCTCTCGTCGATTCGCCATTGCGTCGCTGCCGCCGAGGCTCTACCCGCGGAGGTGTGGCGCCGCTGGAAGGAGGCTTACGGCTTGACCATCCTCGACGGCGTCGGCTCGACCGAGCTGCTCCACATCTATTGCTCCAACCGGCTCGACGACGTTCGGCCCGGTTCCAGTGGCAAGCCGGTCCCCGGTTACGAGCTGAAGATCCTCGACGACGAGGGCAAGCCAGTTGCGGCGGGTGAGGCGGGGGACCTGTACGTCAAAGGCGACAGCGCACTCGCGTTTTATTGGGCCCAGCACGAGAAGACGAAGCGGTCGGTGCTCGGAGAATGGTTCTTCAGTGGCGATCGCTACCGCGTCGATGCGGAGGGCTTCTACTGGTACGAGGGTCGCTCCGACGACATGATCAAGGTGAGCGGGCTCTGGGCCTCGCCGATCGAGATCGAGTCGGCGCTGATGGAGCACCCATCGGTGGCCGAGAGCGCGGTGGTCGGCGTCGATGTCGAGGGGTTCACGAAAATCAAGGCCTTCGTGATCATCAAAGGGGAGGCGGCGGCCAGCGACGCGCTCGTGGCCGAGCTTCAGGAGCACTGCAAGTCGCGCCTCCAGCGCTACCAGTACCCGCACCTCATCGAGTTCGTCCCCGAGCTGCCCAAGACTGTGACCGGCAAGATCCAGCGCTACAAGCTGCGCGAGCGGGAAGCCACCACCGCCCGTGCCTAAACACATTGCGGTCGTGCCCTGCGACGGAGCGGGGAAGGAGGTCGTCCCGGAGGCGATCAAGGTGCTGCGCGCAGCCGGCGCCGATTTCGAGTTCGAGGAGTTCGACGTCAACGCGGACGCCTACCTGCGCACGGGCGTCGCGATCCCCGAGGACATTTGGAAACAGCTCGCGGCCGCAGATTCCATCCTGTTCGGCGCCGTCGGCGACCCGCGCGTCTCCGATCCGAGCTACCTTGCCGGCGTTCTCCTCCGGCTGCGCTTCGGGCTCGACCTGTACGTCAACCTTCGCCCCGCCAAGCTCTACGACGACCGCCTGTCACCCCTGCGTCGAGAGGATCGAAGGCGCACGGACCTGTTGATCGTGCGGGAGAACACCGAGGGCCTGTATGTGGGCATGGGCGGGCGGTTCAAGAAGGGCACCGAAGAAGAGGTCGCGACCCAGGAAGACGTCAACACATATCTGGGCGTGACACGAATCATCGAGCACGCCTTCAGTACTGCGAAGCGCGAGGTCGTCATGGTCGACAAATCCAATGCGATGGTCTTTGCGGGCGGCCTCTGGCAGGAGCGCTGGAAGGCTGTCGCGGCCGCTCATCCGGACGTGAAGACGCGCCATCTTCTCGTCGATGCGGTCGCAATGCAGCTGGTCAAGGATCCCGGCCAGTTTGACGTCATCGTCACCGGCAACCTGTTCGGCGACATCCTCTCCGACCTCACCGCCGAGCTCGTGGGCGGCATGGGGATCGCGCCCTCCGGAAACATCAACCCGACGAACGGCCGAAGTCTGTTCGAGCCCGTCCACGGCACGGCGCCGGACATCGCCGGCAAGGGCCTGGTGAACCCGGTGGGGGCGATTTTGAGCGGGTCTATGATGGTGAAACACCTGGGTGTTCCTGAAATGGCAAAAGCGATCGAAGGTGCGGTCGAATCAGCCATTCGCGCCCGCGAGTGCACGCGCGACATCGGCGGCGACTTGTCGACCTCGCAGGCCGGCGACGCAATCGTCAAGAGGCTGAAGGACTAGCAATGGGCATGACGATGACGGAGAAGATCCTGGCTCGCGCCAGCGGCCGCGAGAGCGTGCGCCCTGGTGACCTGATCCTGGCCAAGATCGACTTCGCCATGGGCCACGACCTGACCATCCCGCCCGCCGGCAAGATCATGCGCGAGCAGATGGGGGCCGAGAAGATCTGGGACCCCGACCGCGTGGCCGTGACCCAGGACCACTTCCAGCCGGCCAAGGACGCGGCCAGCGCCACCCTGGGCCGACTGACCCGCGAGTTCTCCCACCAGATGGGGGTCAAGTGGTACTTCGAAGTGGGACAGGGCGGCATCTGCCACACGGTGTTGCCCGAAAACGGGCTCGTGCTCCCAGGGGAGCTGGTCGTCGGCGCCGACTCGCACAGCTGCACGTACGGCGCGCTCAACAACTTCGCCACCGGAATCGGCTCCACCGATCTCGCTTGCGTGATGGCGCTCGGTGAGCTGTGGTTCCGGGTGCCGGAAACATTGAAGTTCGTCTATCACAACCGCCTTCAGGAGTGGGTCGAGGCGAAGGACTTGATCCTCTATGTCATCGGCAAGATCGGCGTCGACGGTGCGAGGTCGAAGGCGATGGAGCACGTGGGCGAGACGCTGAAATACATCGACATGGAGGCGCGCCTGACGATCACCAACATGGCCATCGAGGCGGGCGCCAAGAATGGGATCCTCGAGTTCGACGAGGTTACGAAGCAATATCTCGACGGTCGCGCCAAGCGACCATACACGCCGGTCTTCTCCGACCCCGATGCCGAGTACGAGAAGGTCTTCGAGTTCGACGCGGCCGCGGTCGAGCTCGGCGTCGCCAAGCCCATGTCGCCTGACAATTACGCGCCGCTGTCGGAGGTTCTCGGCACGCGGCTCGACCAGGTGTTCATCGGGTCATGCACCAACTCGCGCATCACCGACCTGCGCCGGGCGGCCGCGGTGCTCGAAGGTCACAAGGTCGCCGACGGCTGCCGGCTCATCATCACGCCCTCGTCGCACCAGGTCGCGATCCAGGCCGAGAAGGAAGGCCTGATCAGGACGTTTCTCGCTGCGGGCGCGGCGTGGACGACGGCCACCTGCGGCGCGTGCCTGGGCGGCCACATGGGAGTCCTTGGGGAAGGAGAGGTCTGCCTCAGCACCACCAACAGGAACTTCCCAGGCCGAATGGGCCACCCGAAAGCAATGGTCTACCTGTCCAACCCGGCGGTCGCCGCTGCGAGCGCTGTCACAGGGGTGATCACGCACCCGAGCGAGGTGCTCAAGCACATGCCGGCTGGGATCGCGTGATCGACCGCACTGTGTGCGCATTGGCCGTCGCCGCACTGGCCATGACACCCATCGCAGCCCTGGCGGCGACAAGCCCCAGCCCGGCAACGCTGCGCGCCGCGCTTGCCGATCCAATCGATCGCAATTTCATCGAGGCCGATGTCGGCACCGCAGGGACTCTGGAGGGTCCCTTCGACGCCGAGTCTTATGTGAGCTACTTCGAGCTTGCCGGCCTTGATGTGCAAACGGGACAGAGCCTGGTCCGGAGCCTGCACAACAACGGCTTCGTAGGCGGCTATGGGAGGCAGTGGTATCAGCCGCGGGCAACCGAATACCTCGGCGAGCTGGTCATGGGTTTCACAAAATCGTCAGGCGCATCGTCGATCGCGAGCGCCAGCAAGATCCGGTATGAACAGGACCAGGGATTCCAGTCTTTCGTCGAACCCCACCTGAGCAAGGGCTCCTTCGCGGTCACCGAAGCCAGCGGTGGCTACCAGTGGACCGCAGTGATCTTTCTGAAAGGCAACAACCTGTTCGCCGTCGTGCAAGGCTCGACGGGCGATTTCATGAAAGATCAAACTCTCGCGCAAGCTCGGCGCGCGTACGACTTCGCGCCGTCCAGCATCGGGGCGTCAGCGCAGTCGAGCACTCCCATCGGCCTCGCGCAGGGTTTCCGGCTGATCGCAGCCCTCGGGTTGATGCTTTTGCTGGCCGTCGCTACGGTCGTGGCTGTGATCGTGTTCGTGGTGCGGACGCCGCGGCCGCGACCCCAACCATGACCCTCCCCAAGGTCATCCGGGGCAAGGCCTGGACGTTCGGGGCCAACATCGACACCGACCAGATCATCCCGGCGAAGTACGCGATCTATTCCCTGGACGAGAAAGAGCTGGGCAAGCACGCCATGGAGGGCGTGCCGGGCCGGGACGCTTGGGCGGCCGGCGTGACGCCCGGGGACATACTCGTGGCTGGGTCGAACTTCGGCTGCGGCTCGTCGCGTGAGATCGCGCCCATCGCGATCCGCGGCGCCGGCATCTCGCTTGTGATCGCCGACTCGTACGCGCGCATCTTCTTCCGCAACGCGATCAACCTCGGCTACCCGATCCTGCAGTCCCCCCAGGCGGCCGAGGCCGTGGTCGAGGGCGACGAGCTCGAGGTGGACCTCGAGCAGGGCATCATCCGAGATTTCACGAGGAGCGACGAGTACCGCTGCGAAGCCTTCCCGCCTTTCATGAACGAGCTGCTGCGTATGGGCGGGCTCGTGCCCTGGGTGCGCAGGCGGCTGCAGGAACGCCGTGAAGCAGTTGCCCAACGCTGATGGCTGATGGCTCTCCCCACCCGCGCTTTTACCCCACGAAGTCTTCGACTTCGCGGGGACCCCTGAAGAAGGCGCGACCTCCAGACGAGTGGGGAGGTGAACAGCCAGTCGAGCTACAGGAGCCGCTCGAGGAGCTGGCCCGGGACCCCAAGCGCTTCGCCCACGACCTCGTGTTTCCGCCCGAAGACAGGATCCGCGTCTATGACGACACCCTTCGCGACGGCGAGCAGATGCCGGGCGTCGCGATCACGCCCAAAGACAAGTACGAGCTCGCCCGGATGCTTTCCGACATCGGCGTCCACGTCATGGACGTCGGCTTCCCCGCCGTCTCGGAGAGCGAACGCGAGACGCTGAGACTCGTCCTCGAGGGCCGCAAGCGCGGCGAGATCCGGGCCGACCTCGAAGTCGTGTGCATGATGCGCTCCACCCCGAGCGACATCGACGCCACCATGCGTGTGATCGACTCACTCGGATACAAGCGCGACGAGGTGACGTACTTCATCTTCACGTCCGCCTCCGACCTGCACGTCAAGTACAAGCTCGGCAAGACTCTGCTGCATCGTGAGGGTATTCCCGAGTCTGAATGGCTCGAGCTGCCGGTGTGGTTCTACCGCGCCGCCAATCTCCGGATGATGTGCGACGCCATCCGCTATGCGCGACAACAGGGCGCGACTTCGATCGAGTTTGGCGGCGAGGATGGCAGCCGCGCCGATGTCGAATACATCGCGGAGATCCATCGCGAGGGAATCAGGGCGGGCGGGACCCGGCCATCGACGCCGGACACCGTGGGCTGCTACTCACCGTTTGCGGTCCGCGAGTACATTCCTCGCATCAAGGCCGCTGCGCCGGACGCGCCGCTGGTCGTGCATTTTCACAACGACCTCGGGCTGGGTGCGTGGAACACCGTGATGGCGCTCGGCTCCGGCGCGGAGGTGTTCACGACGAGCGTCAACGGCATCGGCGAGCGCACCGGCAACGCCCCGATGCACCAGGTGCTCATGCAGCTGCGCTACCTCTTCGGCATCGAGATCCCCAAGTTCAAGTACGAGAAGCTGCGCGAACTCGCGCGCCATCTGGAGCGCGTGACGGGCATCCCGGTGCAGCCCACCGAGCCCGGCATCGGCTTGAACGTGTTCACGCACGAGTCCGGCATCCACACGGCCGGCATGCTCATCCACCCCGCCATCTACCAGGTCCTTCCGCCGGGGGACATGGGGGCCAAGGTCGACTACGTGTATGGCAAGCATTCGGGGGCGGTGGTCATCGAGCACGCGCTCCGTGAAGCAGGGATACGGCCGGAGCCCGAGCTCGTGGCCAAGGTGCTGGGCGAGGTGAAGCGCGTGCGCGAGGAGCGTGCAGAGCAAGCCGACTACTCCGACTTCCATCACCGCTACTACGACCATCTGGGGCACATGGGCCTGACCGCGGAAGAGGTCGTCGACATCGCGCAGGCTCTGATGGCGAACAAATCCTGATGGCGACGACGACGCGGCGCGAGACCGCCACCCATGAGGAGTATCTCCAGCTCCACCGCTGGATGTCCATGGCCAAGGCGCTCGACAACCGCATGCACATCCTGGTCAAGCAGGGGCGTGCGCCATTCGTCGGGTCGAGCCGCGGCCACGAGGGCATCCAGGTCGCATCTACCGCGGCCATCGGGCCGGATGACTGGCTGGTGCCGCACTACCGCGGGCTCGCGAACGCGATCGTACGGGGGTTGACGATGAAGGAGTGGATGCTGGCGGTGTTCGCCAAAGCGGGCGACCCGCTGTCCGCCGGCCGCAACATTCCGGGCGGCTGCTACAGCTACCACAAGCTGAAGATCGCCCCCGTCTCGCAAGTGGTGGCAACCTGGATCCCGAAAGCGTCGGGCATCGCCTATGCGTCGAAGCTGTCGGGGGACGGCGCCGTCACCCTATGCACGTTCGGAGATGGCGCCACGAGCCAGGGCGACTTTCACGAGGGAGTGAATTTCGCTGCCGCCCACAAGCTGCCGGTGGTGTTCGTCTGCGAGAACAACGGCTACGCGATCTCGGTGCCGATCCGGCTCCAGATGGCAAACCCCGACGTCGCCGACAGGGCCCGCGGTTACGGCATCGTCGGCGTGACCGTCGACGGCACCGACGTGCCGGCCGCCTATGCGGTTTGCAAGGAGGCGGTCGAGCGCGCGCGACGCGGCGAAGGCCCCACCCTCATCGACGCCAAGATCTGGCGTATCAACGCGCACACCTCAGAGGACAATCAACTCAAGTACCGCAGCCAAGAGGAGGTCGCCGATGCGGCCGAGCACGACCCGCTCGAGCGCTTCCGGTCATGGCTGGTCGAGCGGGGCTGGATCGCATCCGAGGACGCGGACCGCCTCCAGGCCGCTCTTGACCAGGAGGCCTCCGACGCTGCCGACTGGGCCGAGCAGCAGCCAGACCCGGTGCCTGAAGACGCCCTTACGAATCTGTTCGCCTGAGCGTAATCCGTGCCGGCGAAGGCGCAGCACTTCTCCAACCCGGTGCCCCGAAGATAGACTGACTTCGACTGGGCCCCGTGGACAAGGAAGAATCGTTACCGCCTGACTCTGCTGACTCGCCTGACGTGTCTGGCGACGTCGAATCGCTGCTGCCCGATCTGCCCGAGCCCGAGGCGGGTCCGACGGTGCCACCGGAAGCCTCCGAGCCTGCGAAGGATGCCGTCCACGCTACGGCGGACCAGCTCGTTGCCGACGAGGAAGTCTCCGAGCCCGCGACCGCGGAGGAGCCCGAGACAGATTCCGAACCGGCAACCGCGGCCACGCCGGAAGCCACCGACCGCGACCAGCCCAAGCCGGCGCTGCCCATGCAGAAGCCGGTGCCGGCGTGGGCCCAAACGGTTCCGGAGTCGGGCGTAGACAATGCGGCTGCCGAAGGCAACGGCGAGGGACCGGCCCCCGCGAAGCCCATGCAAAAGCCGATGCCGAACTGGGCGAAGACCGTGCCGGAAACGACCGCGCCCGCCGTCGAGTCGGAGCCGGTGGATGCCGATGCCAAGCCGGCGGTGCCTATGGCGAGGGAAGCGCCCGCGTGGGCGGAGACGATTCCCGAGCCGGCCGGGTCCGCGGAACCGGTGGAGATGGAGGAACCGGCGGCCGAGGCTGAGCCCCCGCCCACCACAGCCCCGCCTCCAGCTGAAACTGCGCATCCCGCTGCCGTAACCACCCCTCCCGGTTCCGTCACCGCTCCGCCTCCCGCTGTCACCGCCCGGCCCGTTGCTGCCGAGCCCGAGATGCAAGAGGAGGAGGCGCACGCCGACGCCAAGCCCGTGGAACCAACGACGCCGGCCTGGCCGACGGCGACGACGCCACCGGCGCGCTCCACGAGCGACGTCTGGCCGGCCGACCCGCCGACCGAGCCGGCGATGCCCGCGTGGGGTCGATCGCCTTCTGCCAAGCCCGAGCCGCCGGTGCCAGACGCGTGGCCGGCCGAACCCGCGACCGAGCGGGCGATGCCGGTGTGGTCACCGTCCGACACGGTCCAGTCGGACACCTCACCCGCCACCGCCCACGACAGCGTGCCCCCGGCCATGACCAGCCAACCAGCGCCGGCGGCGCCTGTGCCCCCGGTGCCGGCACCCGTCGCATCCACGGCGCCGGTCGCTCCCGCACCTCCAGTTGCTCCTCCGCCGCCGGTCGCGCCCCCGGTTTCGGTCGCGCCCCCGGCTCCGGTCGCGCCCCCGGCTCCGATCGCGCCCCCGGTTTCGGTCGCGCCCCCGGCTCCGGTCGCGCCCCCGGCTCCGGCCGCGCCCGCGGCCCCCTCAGCCTTCGATACGGATTGGCCGGGAGCGGTGCCTGTGCCTTCCTGGGCCCCACAGATTCACATGGGCTCGACCGCGCCCCCACCCGCGCCCACGCCCGCGCCCCCTGTTCAGCCGCCGGCCCAGTCCGCTCAGCCGCCCCCGCCCCCGGCACCGGCCCAGGCGCCGCCACCCCCGCCACCCCCGGCTCCGGCCACGCCCGCACCGCGGCCCGGCGCTCCCGCTCAGCCCACCGCACATGGGACCTCCTGGTCAGTGGTCGAGCAGAAGCACATGGATGTGAACATCACGAGGCTGGTGCCCACCGCCGACGACAAGGCCTACGCCGAGTGGTTCGCCTGGGCCAGGCGCGGCGGCGCCAAAGCCGCAGCCTGCCACTCAGCGGCGCAGGGGGCATTCCGTGCGCTCTCGAGTGGCCATGATGTCGCCACCGCGGTCAAGTGGGCCACCGCCGCGATGTCGAGCCCTCCGGTCGCGGTCGACGCCCAGCGCCAGGCCTATTGCGCCTGGTACTCGCTCGCGAACATCGACATGAAGCTGGACGGCGCACGCGCCCATCTCTTCGCCACCGCCGCCGTCAAGGCGCTCGATGCCGGGGCCGATGCGACCGGCGCCCACAATGCGGGAGCCGCGGCTGCCGGACTGCGGAGATAAGGACCGCGCTGGTTCACTTGTAATCGAGGCGCTTCAGCGCCTCGATTAATTGCTGTCGAGGCGCTTTAGCGCCTCTTCAATGTCGATCTCGCCCCGAGCAACCTGATCCATCAGCTCGACGCGAGTCTGGGCTGGCGCGACTGCGGGGCGGTCGATACCGATCTTGCCGAGCAGCGCGTCGAATCGTGCCCGAGCGGTCGGGTAGCTGACCCCGAGATGGCGCTCGAGCTCCTTCATGTTTCCGCGCGACGCGAGGAAGACCCTCAACACGTCGCGGTCCTCATTCGAAAGGACGCAGAACTCGCAGGTGGCGAAGCCGCCCGAGAGCTCGGTGTCACAGGCAGGGCAGGTGAGACGGGTCAGCGCGAGCCGCTCGTTGCAGACGGGACAGTTGAGCGGCGGCCTCCGGGTGGCAGCGGAGACCGTCACGCCGACACCCGAACATTGCCCATCGTGCATTCGATGTCGAGGCTGCCTGCGCCGGAGCCGACGGTCACTTCCTTGCCCGACTGGCCGAGGATGATCTGCTCGCCGCCGCTTTCGTCCACCACGACCTTGCCCAACGTGGTGCGCGCGGTGACCCTGACGCTCGAACCCTTCTCCAGGTTGATCGTGACGTTGCCCATCTCGCAGCGAACCTTCGACGCGCCGCCGGCCAGCCTTCCGCTCGCGGAGAGGTTGCCCGCCTGGATGGAGAGGTCCACCGGTGATACGAGATCCGAGATCCTGCAGCTGCCCGCCAGGATCTCGCCCGTGATCGCCCCGCGAATGCCTTCGATGCGCAGCGACCCCGCGTTGAGCTGCGCGGTCAGTGCGAGGTCGGGGTTCATCCGGACCTTGAGCTTGCGGCGCCCGATGTCCATGGTGTCGATCAAAGCGCGCCGGTCGGCGCGACTGAAGCTGAAATGGTCGTTCTCGTCGAGCGGGCCTTGTTCGATGATCATGGTGTCGCCATCCTGCCGCACTCGGTGGGGGCCCTCGGCGACCGCGTACGCCACGCTTGGATCGCCCACGATCTCGGCGCTGCCGATCGCGCTCGTCACCCGCACGCGCCGGGTGCTGGAAGGCACCGGCTGGAATGCCGGCGGAGCCGGTCGGGACGCTCCCGCAGGGCTTGCGGATTCGTCCGATTCAAGGGAGTCGAGGCGGGCGGCGCCCTCTTCGGCCGAGATCGTGCCCGCGGCTACCAGGTTGAGGATTTCACGCCTGAGGTCTTTCATGGCTCAAATTAGAAAGCATGGCTTACCATTTTGTCAATGTCGCCCGAAAAACTGGAAATCTCAATTTCGAACTAAGCTAAAAGCTTGACGACGCGCATCGGCGTGGTCGCGGATACGCACTGCCCTGAGTTCCTCGACCGCCTGCCGGACCGGCTGTTCGAGGTGCTTCGAGGCGTCGACCTCGTCATCCATGCCGGCGACGTCAACGGCTCGGAAACCGTCGCGGCGCTGGCCGCCATTGCGCCAGTCGAGGCGGTGAGAGGGGACCACGACCGTGCCCAGGCTGATTTGCCACTGAGCAGGGTGGTGACGGTTGAAGGGCGGCGCATCGTGATCGTCCACGGCAACCGGAACCGGTGGATCGAGGAGCCGCAGACCCTGCTGTGGACCCTGAGCCTCGGCGCCTACCATCCGCATGCCGGCCTGCCGCGTTCGCTGCGGCGCCGCTTCGGAGAGTTCGACGCGATCGTGTTCGGTCACACGCACCGGCCGCACATCGAGACCATTGGCGGCACCTTGCTGTTCAATCCTGGAGCGGTGCACCAGTGGAACCCGCGGACGGCGGCGCTGCGCCTCCAACGGAGTCCTGGCTGGTTCGAATGGTCCTGGCTTCAGGTCGCGCGGCACATGCGCGATTACGCTCCGCCTTCGGTCGGAATCCTCGAGGTGAGCCGAAGCGAGATTGTGCCCACGGTGATACCTCTAGAGTCTGGTGGGGTAGATAACTGATCCAGATGGCCAAAACCAAGGACTACTACGACGTGCTCGGCGTGCCGCCGACGGCTACGCAGAAGGAGATCACGGCCGCCTTCCGCAAGCTGGCGCGCAAGCACCACCCGGACCTGAACGCGGGCGACAAGCAGGCAGAGGCTAAATTCAAGGAGATCTCCGAGGCGCACGACGTGCTGTCCGATGCGAAGAATCGGAAGCTGTACGACGAGTTCGGCCCGGACTGGAGGTCCGCCCAGCAGGCCGGTGTGCAACCCGGGACCGGGGGCCGGAGCGCGGGCGGTGGTTTCAGGCCCCAAGCGGGTGGCCCCGGCGTTCAGTACCGGACGGTTACCCCGGAAGAGATGGAAGACATGTTCGGCGACAGCGGGTCGTTCGGAGACATCTTTGGGTCCATCTTCGGCAACAGCTCGCGCACAAGAAGCCGGCCCGCGCCGGTCGATGTCGAGGCTCCGATCACGGTCAGCCTGGGCGAGGTCTATCGCGGCACGAGCCGCACCGTCGAGCTACCGGGCGGGCGGCGCGTCGAGGTCAACGTCCCGGCCGGAGTCAAGGAGGGCACCATCCTTCGCGTGCCCGGGCTGCGCGCGACTGTGCAGGTGGCGCCGGATCCCGTCTTCACGCGCGAGGGCAAGGACGTGCGCGTGTCCGTGCCCGTCCCGCTGCAGGTGGCGCTGCGCGGGGGAGAGGTGTCGGCGCCGACGCTCAAGGGCGGCCAGGTCCAGTTCAAGGTTCCGCCCGAGACCCAGAACCGAAAGAAGATCAGGCTGCGCGGGCTCGGCCTCCCCGACCCGAAGGGCGGGCAGCCAGGTGATCTCTACGCGGAGGTCAACGTGCAGTTGCCTGTGCCCATGGACGAGAAGACTCGCAAATGGGCGTCAGAGCAACCGCTTAGCTAACCTCTAGCAGCCTTGCCCGCCGGCCTCGCTCGCAAATTGCTGCTGCCGCTCGTGTTCGTGTCGGGCATGGCGTCGCTCGGCATCGAGTTCGGCGCTTCGCGACTGCTCGCCCCGTATTTCGGAACCAGCCTCTACGTCTGGGGCGTGCTCATCGGCCTGATCCTCGTCTACCTGTCCGCGGGCTACGTCATCGGCGGGCGGCTCGCCGACCGCCATCCGCGCGACGAGCTCCTCTACCAGATCACCGCGTGGGCAGGCCTCTGGATTGGCGTGATTCCGCTCGTGAGCTACCCGATCCTCGTCGCCTCGCAGCAGGGTTTCCGCGACCTGAGCGTCGGATTGGTGGCCGGCACGCTGCTCGCGGTCGTGCTCCTGTTCGCGGTGCCGGTCACCCTGCTCGGCTGCGTGAGCCCCTTCGCGATCCGCCTCCTCCTTACGGATGTGGCGACCGGCGGCAACACCGCCGGGCGCGTGTATGCGCTGTCGACCGTCGGCAGCATCCTCGGCACGTTTCTGCCTGTGTTCTGGTTCATCCCCACCTATGGCACTCGGCCGACGATCGAGGCCTTCGGGCTCGCGCTGGTGGTCATATCGGCGCTCGCGCTTTGGCCGAAGCGCCGCCTGTACGCGTCGTTCGTGATCGCGGTGATCCTGGCCTGGATCTTCTTGCCCGGGGGCATCAAACCGCCGGAGGTTGGAACCCTTCTCTACGAGCGCGAATCGGCTTACAACTACATCCAGGTTGTACAGGTCGGCACCAGCACCGAGCTGATCCTCAACGAGGGTCAGGCAATCCATTCCGTGTACAACAGCCAGAGCAACCTCACGCATGGCTACTGGGATTACCTGCTCCTCGCGGATGCGTTTCGGCCCGCGCAGGCCGGCCCGCTGACGCTGCGGTCGGCCGCCTTCCTGGGTCTCGCCGCGGGCACGGCCGCGCGGCAGTACCGTCTGGCTTTCGGCGACCAGGTCGACATCACTGGGGTGGAGATTGACCCCGACATCCTTGCGGTCGGGCACCGCTACTTCCACCTCGATGAGGCGCGCGCCCACGAGATCGTGGCCGATGCGCGGTACTGGCTCGCCACGCAGGCAAGCCATTACGACGTGGTCGTGCTCGACGCGTACCGGCAGCCATACATCCCCTTCCACCTGACCACCAAGGAATTCTTTCAGCAGGTGAAAGCCCACCTCAACCCGGGCGGCGCCGTGGCCGTGAACGTCGGCCGCACCGCCACTGACTACAGATTGGTGGAGGCGCTCGCAAGCACGATGTCGGCCGTTTTCCCGAGCGTGCTGTTGGTCGACGATCCCAACTACACGAACACGGTTGTATACGCGTCGTCGAGCGCGGTCACGGTGGACGACGTCATCCATAACCTCAAGCAGGTGTCAGCTCCGCTGGCGACCGACGCCGCGAAAAGCGCTTTGCAGGAGGGCAAGCTAAGGGCCTCTCGATACCACGGGCAGGTGTACACGGACGACCTCGCTCCGATCGAGCAGCTGATCGACGAGATTATCTTCAGCTACCTCAGCGGCGGCTAAAAAGTTCGGGGTTAGGGCTGATAAAGGGGTGTCGTGATCTTTTCGCCGGCGACCTGCTGATCGGCCTCGACGCAGAGCAGGCGCACGCGCCCGGTCGCGACCACCTTCTCCTCTTCGTCGAGCACTCGAGCCTCCCAGACTTGAGTCCGGCGCCCGCGCGTGACGGGCGTCGAGACTGCGTGCAGCTTGGCGCCCGCACGCACCGCG
>Ga0099791_10000554_pt1 | contig 13989 bp, 13 predicted proteins | sample Rivendell_Oct201_7_FD_77318 | JGI IMG/M metagenome (GOLD analysis project Ga0099791, IMG submission 77318) | Vadose zone soil and rhizosphere microbial communities from the Eel River Critical Zone Observatory, Northern California to study diel... | ecosystem: Environmental > Terrestrial > Soil... | reverse complement strand
TCGATCGGCCCAGGATCTGTCCCCCGAGCGCGGCGGGATGTACGACCGTGCCGACGTCCGCGCAGCAGAGGTAGTCCACGAGAGCGTACTTCCCGGTTTCGAGATCGATTTCGACTTCCGCAAAGCTTGCGACGTAGGAAAACGCGACGCCGTCGGCGGGGTACTTGTCCTTCGCCGCCGCGACGAGGCCCTGGCCTGCAAGTCCCGCCACCGATGCCTTGGTGAAGGTGTTCAGATCCGCGGCCGCCTGGTGCCCGTCGTATTTGCCGCCGAGCTCGATCGCGCGCCGGGCGGCCTCGGCGAACGTCATGCCCGCGCCCTTTGCCTTGTGAACGACGCGCTCGTTCGCGACCTCATACTCTTCCGGGCTGCCGCCGTGCGTCTTCGCCGCGATCTCCTGCAGCTTCCTTCTGGCGTCCATCGCCGTGGCGTGCGCCGCTCGCGTCATCGCGTACGTCGTCTGGCTCCCTCCCTGCGGCGATGTCCAGGGAAGGTTCTTCGAGGTATTGCCCCAGACCACCTCGCACTTCTCCCAGGGCACTCCGAGGACTTCTGCGCCCGCCCGATGGACGTCGAATTCGGACTCCGTTCCCAGGTTGCCGATCCCGGATTGGAAGGAGACCCGGCCGTCGGGCCTGATCACGAGCAGTCCGTCGAACCCAGTCGTGCCTCCGTGGAAGCAACCGAGCGCCACTCCCAGACCTCGCACCTTGGAGCCGGCGCGCCTCTGCCTGCGCGCAAGCCTGTCTCGCCACTTGAACCGCTCCGCGCCGCGGGCCAGCGCTTCTTTCACGAACGCGCTGGTCGAATGGCGTTGCACGCCCTGCTGCGGGCGGCCGAAAGGCGATTTCCCTTCGGCGCAGTTCAAGGAGCGGATCGCGACCTGATCGATTCCCAGGATCCGCGCCGCTTTGGCCAGGATCGGCTCGAGGATGGCGATTCCCTGCAGGCCGCCAGGCGCGCTCTGTGCGCTGCGCGGCGGCGTGTTCGTCAGCACGACCACGGCGCGCCAGCGCATGGCCCGCGGCTGATACAGGAGCGAGATGACGTCGCCCGAGTTCGCGGCGTCGCCCTGTTGCTCGTAGGGGCCGTTGTTCGCGACGACGTACATGTCGAGCGCCGTGATCCGCCCCTCTTTGGAGAACCCGACTTTCATCCGGCCCACCAGGCTCGGCCGGGCCCGTCCGATGAAGGTCTCCTCCTCGCGGGTGATCCGCATCATCACCGGCGCGTTCGCCTTCTTCGAGAGCAGCGCGGGGATGACGAGCGAGATGCCCGCGGTGACCTTGCTGCCGAATCCGCCGCCCGTGTACTCGCTGATGAGGACCACGTTCTTGCGGTCGACGTTGAGCCATCCCGCAATGACCGGCACGGTCTGGGCGGTGCTCTGCGTGCCGGTGTGGATGTAGACCTTGCCGTTGCGCCAGTAGGCGAACGCGGTGCGCGTCTCCAGGGTCTGATGGCTGGTGTCCGGCGTCAGGAACGTCTCGTCGAGGACCACGGCGGCGGACTTGAAGCCGGCGTCGAGATCGCCGAACGACCATTCATCCTGTGCCTTGCCCAGCGGCAATCGCCCCTCGCCGGCTTCGGCGAAATCGCCCTCGGTCCACTTCAGCTCCCCGATGTCCGGCGGCGGCGCACCCTGCGGAGGCTCGCCAGGCTTCGGAGGCGGCGCTGCCTGCGCGACCCAGACGTTGCCGTCCAATCTCGGGTTCGGCCCACCGGGGCGCAAGGCCTCGAGCGGATCGACGGCGAACGGGAGCGGCTCCAGGTCGATGTCGATCGCTTCGATGGCCGCCGCGGCGGTCACTTCGTCGACGGCAGCAACCGCGAGAATCGGTTCGCCCGCGTACAGCGGCTCCATGGTGAGCGCGCGTTCGCCTTTCTTGTTCGCTCTGATGACCGTACCGAGGTCGGTGAGGCTGTCAGCGGGAGGCGGGAGATCGTCCGCCGTCACGATCGCCTTCACGCCGGGCATCGCAAGCGCCTTGCGCGCGTCGATCCGCCTGACGCGCGCATGTGGCAACGGGCTGGTCAGCAGCTTGCAGAACAGCATTCCTTCCGCGCGAAAGTCTTCGGCGTATTTCGCCTTCCCAGTGACCTTCGCATACAGGTCCGGGGTCGGGTAGTTCTTGCCGATCAGTTTGTACTCAGGCTTCTTGCTCTCGTCCGCCACCGTCAGCCCCTTCTCATCAACTCAGCGCCACGCATCATCGAGGTGAGGATCTTGTCGTAGTCCTGGCAGCGACAGAGGTTCCCGGAGAGACCCTGCGCAAGCTCCAGCCGGCTGGGGCTCGGATTCGTCTTCAAGAATCCCACCGCGGTCATGATGAAGCCGGACATGCAGAAAGCGCACTGGAAGCCTTGCTCCTCGATGACGGCCTGCTGGACGGGGTGCAGCGTCCCGTCCGGTGCTGCGAGTCCCTCGATGGTCACGACCTTCCTGCCGCGCACTGCATGCGAGAGCATGGAGCAGGAGTAGTAAGGCACGTCGTCGATCAGGACGGTGCAAGCGCCGCACTCGGCGCGATCGCAGCCGAGCTTGGTGCCGGTGAGGCCCAGCTTGTAGCGAATCGTCCAGGCGAGCGTCTCTTGCTTCATGACGTCGACGCGCCGCTGCTGCCCGTTGACGTTCAGGGTGACGAGGCGCTCGGCCAGTCCGGTCTGGCCCAGCACGGCTGCGCCGCGCAGCAGGTAGCCCGCGGAAGAGACCGCCACTCCTCCGACGATGACGCCCTTGATCAAATCTCGTCTGGAGATCGTGTCGGACTTCTGCGCCATTCCATTGCCTCCGCGTCCCAGGGACGTGCCTTGCTGGATAAGCAATGGGCGGGCCAGAGTCGTTCCGGCGAGAGTCGCTGCTGACGGTCGCAGGCCTGCGGTCGCGATGTCGAGGTCCCGGACATGTGTTCACCGCTCGATCAGCAGCGCCCGCCCCTTCTCGACAAGATTCCGGACGGCGCGTTCGCCGGCGACGGCATTCGTCGGCGACGGCATTCGTCGGCGACGGCATTCGTCGGCGACGGCATCCGGAGGCTGGCTCTCACCTCCTCTGCCATCATGGGGTGGGAAATCGAGCCGATGCCGAAGACGTCGTGCAGGAGAGTCTCCTTCACGCCTGGCGGTCGATCTCGTCCTTCAACGGCAAGGCCCGGATTCGCACGTGGCTCCATCGCATCGCAACGAACGCGGCGCGGATGCATCGGCGCGCCACACGCCGGCGTCCGACGGACTCGCTGCAGGAGGTGCTTCCGGACTTCGATCAGACCGTCTCCGAAGCGATGACCGCTGCGCGAGCGTCGGGAGGACGTCCCGCTGCTGGTGGATGCATTCGTCCGCTCCCTCGGGAACCAGTTGGGACACCCGCTCGATCGCGTGGATGACACTGCGTTGCTGCTCCTGCGCAGCTACGATTGGCCCGGCAACGTGCGCGAGCTGCACAACGTCCTGGAGCGTGCGGCGATCCTCGCGCGCGGAAGGATCATCCGACCCGAGGACCTGCCCGATCTCAACTCTTCCTCTGAACCGGCCGGCGCTGCTATCCAGGGTGCGCTCAAGCAGCAGGTCGACTCGTACGAGCGGTCGCTCATCGCGGAGACGCTGCGCCAGTCGGGCGGGAACCAGTCCGAGGCCGCCCGGCGACTCCACGTCAGCCGCGCCACGATGTTGTACAAGATGAAGACGTACGGCCTGTGATGTCACACGATGTCTGCGCCGGCATCCGTCGAGGAATCATTGATACCCCTTGGAGGATGCAATGCTGACAATGCTGGCCGTGCTCGTCCTACTCGTGGTCGCAGTTTCCGTGCTTGGTCTCGCCTCAGAGACAGTCGAGCGGGCCTACGCCTCGCCCGTCGTTCTCGCCGATACAGTCACTGCCGTGGGCCTCCCGACGAGCGATTCCGTGGTCGATAGCTTTCGTGAGGCCACCGCGGACGACGGCATCGGGTACTTGCCGGGCGATGTGGAGTCCGTGCTGGTTTCGGCGCCACAGCAGCCGGTGGAGCAGACGCGGTAGCGCACCTACCATCGTCTTGCGCACGACATTCGCAGCGAGGACGGCAGCATCGTCACTATCGGAGCCGGTCTGCGATCGGCGGGCTCCTCGCGCCTACCGAACGGAGCGTCGGGATGAACGGTGATCAGACTGCGCACATGATGTCGACGAATTGCGCATTCCGGAGAGGGGAAGACGGGGACGGCCTCCTTGCGCCGAGAGGCGGGGCGTATTGGAACGGTTGGCATGGCGATTGCGTTCCGCTTTCGGGGAAGATGACACGCGGGGCTCACCACATGATGCATAGGTACTTGAAATGGCTTGCCGGTCGTGAACGTTCTTTCATCCACCTCATCCGAATCGCCATTTTTATCGTCATGGCTTGGATAGGAGGACTCAAGTTCGTTCCCTATGAAGCCGAATCGATCGTGCCTTTGGTCGCCAATTCGCCCGTCATGGAGTTCTTCTATGCGAAGCCCGCGCCCGAATACAAAATGTACCTGAACAAAGAAGGCGAGCTGGTTCCTGAAAACCGCGCATGGCATCAGGAGAATCGAACGTATCTCTTCGCGGACGTTCTCGGAACGGTGATCATCGCCATCGGTATCCTGGTCTTGCTTGGATTGTTCAGTCCAACGCTAGGCTTCATCGGCGCGCTTCTGGCGGCCGCTATGTCATGCGTCACGCTCTCCTTTCTGATCACAACGCCCGAGGCATGGGTGTCTCATTTCCCCTATCTGTCGGGCGGCGGTCGTCTCGTAGTCAAAGATGTGATCATGCTTTCAGGCGCGTTGGTCTGTCTCTCCAGCAGCGCTCAGGAGCTGCTCAAGGAGCATCGATATGAAGGGGCTCGTATCGGAGCAGGTACCGCCGCAGCGGGTGTGCCGGCGTCAAATACCGCCCCACTGCCAGCCGCACGAACAGCAGCGACCCCGGCGCAGTAGCCACCGCCAGCATGACCACCACCCAGTCGATCACCGCTCGATCAGCGCGCTCGCGCCTTCTGCATCGTTCTCTTCGCCCAAGGGCGACAAGATCTGGACGACGACCCGGATTGCCGGAACCAGGTATGCCACCGTCACCCAGAACCACATCAGCGCGCCGGCCGAGACCTGATCGGACAGGCGCGCCTCTGGAGAAGCGCCTGAGTGACAGAGGTGTGGGGGATAGACGGTGCGACCGCAGAAGGCGAAGAATGCCGAGAGGGCGTCGCAGGGCAGCGTTGCGAGAAACAGGTACAAGGGAACGCACCACCGCGGCCATTTCGCGCTGGAAGGCCACGGCTGGATCACGGGCCACCAGAAGAGCAGCCCGGCAGCGAGAAACGTCGCTCGTTGGAATGCGTGCCACCCTTGGGAGCTCATCGCCAGCGCGAACGCCGCGGGGACATGCCAGACGACGACTACGAGCGTGCCGGCACACCAACAGACCAACGGATGCGCGATGACGTCGAAGACCGCGGATGGCCCGCGCGGCGGGACCACGCGCCCGGTCGAGCGGATCACGAATCGCGCGTTCAATGCGCGCAACATGATCATCGCCGGAGCTCCCAGCAGGATGAGCGGCGCCGCCACCGTCATCAGCACCAGGTGCTGGATCATGTGGACGGTCAAAAGCTCGTGATCGACCATCGCGAGCGGAGACCAGATGGCGATCCAGAGGGCAGCGATTCCGCCGATGAACGCCGACAGCCGCCACGACCAGGGGCCCGCGGGAGCCGCGCGGCGCAGCCGCATCCAGCCGCGCAAGTAGACGAGCACGAGACCAAGCAGAGCCAGGGTTCCCGCGAGCGGGATCCTCCAGGCATGCACGGCGTCGATGAGCTGCGGAGGCATGGCGTCTACCGGCCGGTGCCCCTGGCCGCCGCGTTGGAAGCATTTTGCGCGGGAACTTCGCCCTTCGGACGAAGAGTCTCGAGATACGCGACCAGGGCAGTCGTTTCCGGTGGGCTCAGGTTCTTGCCATACGCCGGCATGTTGCCTCCGCCCTGGATCACCTGGCGGATGAGCTGGTCGCGCGTCAGCCGGACTGCGACGGCGTCGAGGGGCGGCCCACGCTTGCCGCCGCTGTCCTCCAGCGCATGGCAGTTGCGGCATTGCTTGAGCTGGAAGACCAACGCTCCCTGGCGCTCGAGCGCGGTGCGGTGCTCGAGATATTTGTCCGCGATGGGCTGTCCGCTCCACGCATCCATCTCGGGACTCCACGGCGTGTGAAGACCGAGGTGCGTCAGGGACGCCCACCCGACCGCGACGAGAATGACGGCCATGACCGCGAGCGGTCGGCGCTTCCAGCTCTTCTCGCCCTCTCCGGCGACGAATGGAACCGCGATCAACCCCAGGACAACGAGGGCGGGTCCGATCAGCAGCACCGGCGTCTCGTAAGAGGGGGGAAGATACGAGAGCGTCGCGTAGAGCCAGAGGAAGAAGAAATCCGGACGGGGCGCCACCTGGATGATGGTCGGGTCCGGCTGGCCACCCGGCCCGAACGGGCCGATGAAGAATGCGCAGGCAGCGACGGCCAAAAGGACGATGCCCGAAAAGACGATGTCCTTCCCGACGGCGTTCGGCACGAACGGCACGCCGTCCTCATGGGCCAGCTGCTGGTATTCCTGCACGTAGGTCGCGCGCCGCACCAGCCGGCCCGGCATCGGCCATTCGTTGATCCCCAGCTTGAGGACGAGAACCAGGTGCACGGCGACGAAAGCGATCAGCAGGCCGGGGACGACGAACACGTGCAGCGCGAAGAATCGCGACAGCGTCGCGCCGGCGATGATCGGACCGCCGAGCATGAGATCGACGACCGCGTGCCCGACAACCGGAACCCGGCTGGCGATGGAAGCGCCGATTCCCAAGCCCCAGTACGCGTCCTGATCGAACCGGAGCACCTGCCCGGTGAAGGCCATCCCCAGCGTCACGAGAAGGAGGAGGACTCCCACGACCCAGGTGAGCTCCCTGGGGTACTTGTACGCGCCGAAGAGAAAGACCTGCACCATGTGGATCAGCACGATGGCGACCATGAAGTTCGAGCCCCAGCCGTGCAGGGCGCGAATGAACCAGCCGGCTGAGACGTCGCGATTGAGGACGTGCAGGACGTTCCAGGCCTCCCCCGCGGAGGGCACATAGATCAGGGCGAGGAGGATCCCGGTGACCAACTGGAGGACGAACAGCGTCAGCGCGGCGCTGCCGAACACGTAGAACCAGCTCGCCGTCTGCCGCGGGACCGGGTGCTCGAGAACCGCCTTCATGGGTTTGCCGAGCTGTAGCCGCTCGTCGAACCACCGAACGAGTCCTCTCAGGCCCATCGCGATCTCCGCACGCCAAGAGTGGTCAGCCCAGGCGTGGGCAGCTCGCCGGCCCTGATGTGGAGCTGCCCGTCCTCGACCTTCCAGGCGTATTCGAACAATCCGCGCTCGGGCGGGCCCGAGGCCCGGGATCCGTCCGCGTAATAGGCGCCCCCGTGGCAGGGGCACATGAACAGGTTCGACTGCGGAAACCAGCGGACGGGGCAACCGAGATGGGCGCAATTGATGGCAAAGACCTGGAACGTATTGCCGTCCACATGCCGCACCCAGCAAGGAACCTTTGCGGTGTCCCCGTCCGAAGGAGTGTGGAACGGGTTCCGGTAGATGGCGAGCCGCGTTTCGCCGGCGGGGAACTGGTCTACGGCGCCGAGGCTGATCCACGACTCGTATGCGCGAGTCCGCTTCCGGCTCACTGGAGAGAGGAGGTACCTCGCGATCGGGACCGCCAGGACAACTCCCGCGACCAGGTTGAACAGCGCTCCGATCCTGACCAGGAGCCCGCGTCTCGAAGTCTCGCCGGGCGAAGTCATTGAGAGCCTCCCGCGATGGGCTGTGGACCCGGATAGGGTTGGCCCGGAGCTTCCGTCCGCTGCGCGGCGAGCCACGCCACCACGTCCGTGACGTCTTCGTCCGACATCGCGCGCCCGGGTACGTTGTTCCGCCAGTCGGGCGCGCCCAGCTCGGGACGCCCCACGATGACGATTGTTCGCAGGCCCTGATCGCTCACCAGCGCCAGGTAGGACCCGTCGACGATGGAGCTCGCGCGAGCGCCTCCTCGACCGTCGCCGCCGTGGCAGGACGCGCAATAGCTGCCATAGACGCTCCGGCCGCGATCGGGATCTCCAGGCTGCTGCGCGGCGTGCGGCGGCGGGATTGCTCCCTGCAGAGCATCCGGTCTGGCCCAACGCGTCCGGATTCCATGGACGATCGCGTCCACCTGCTCGGCCGTCAGCAAGCCGCCGGCGCTCCCTGCGAAGGCCGGCATCGCCGTTCCCGGCACACCGTTCGAGACGACCTGCCGGATCGTCGCGTCGCCGGCGATAGCGAGATAGACGGGATCGTTCAGCGCGATCGCGGCGCCGCCTTTTCCTCCCGCGCCGTGGCACCCAGCGCAGTTCGTGGCATAGAGCGTGTCGAAGTCCCGGATCGTCCTCGGATCCTTCACTTCGGAGCCGGCCGCGGGCTGGCCCGGCGCGTTCCGGCACGCCGCGACGCCCCCGGACAGCGCGACGACAAGCATGGCTGCGCGGTTCATTCCTTCTCGCCCTTCCCGTTCTCGTGGGCCAGACCGGACGCCTCGATCCCTGCCCGAAGCACCAGCGGCAGCTTCTGCCAGACGTCGATCCGCGCCTGCCGGGAGACCACGATCCCGGCCACGACTCCGAATCCGATCTGCGAGAGCACGAACCAGGGCCAGTCGACGTGCTGGTTGAGCACCGGGTTGACGATTCCGATGATGCTGTGCAGGAGCCCGGACCAGACCAGCGGGGCAAAGAGGCCGCAGAGCAGGACCGGATGCCGCGGCAGCATGGGCAGGAGCGCTCCGTACAGCACGCCGACCAACAGGGATCCGGCCAGGTGGATCACGAATGCGATCACGAATGCGGCCGGCTGGAATCGGGCGAGATCGGCAGCGCTCTCCGCCTTCGCGCCGGGAAAGAAGCCCGCCGAGAGAAGATTGATCGGATACCAGACGCCGTATCGGCTGATGACTCCGTAGAGGATCGCCAGGAGCGCCATCACCGCGCCGCCGGCCAGGCCACCCTTGATCCCGGCCGAGATGGGATAGATCTGGACCGGAAGCCACGCGCGCCGGACCTGCCTGGCCGTCTCGAGCTGCGCGACTTCACGGCGCGTCGTCGATGCGACGCCCTCCTCGGGCACCACGTGGACCACTTCGCAGGACTCACGGGGCAGGACTTCGCGAAACCACCCGACGACGCCGGCGAGCGAAAGAACCGCTCCGACGGCGCTCACCAAGGCCCCGGTGGTGAGCCCCGCAAAGAGAAGCGTCACGCCGAACGCGAGGATCACGGGCCAGGCGGTCGAAGCAGGGACTTCGATTCTGGTGGACCCCCGGTCGGCAGCCGGCTGCTGGAAGTCGGCGCTCATTTCATCTCCCCACGAGATAGACGACGGTGAAGACCACCACCCAGACGACGTCGACGAAGTGCCAGTAGAGGGCAACGACGCTCAGGCGCTCGGAGTGCTGCCGCTTGACGAGCCCGAACCATCCGAACACCGAGACGGTGATCATCAGCAGCAATCCGACGGTGACATGGAACGCGTGCAGACCGACGAGGGAGTAATACGTCGTGCCGAACAGGTTGGTCTGGATCGTCAGGCCTTCATCCCGGATGAGGTGGCGCCATTCGAGTCCCGTGCCGCCGAGGAAGATGGCGCCGAGCACCACGGTCACGGCCCACAAAACGGCGAAGCGCCGGACCTTCCCGCTCTCCAGAGATGCCACGGCGGAATGGATGGTGACGCTGCTGGAGAGCAGGCAGATGGTGAGGAACACCGGCGGATGCAGGATGGCCGGCGTCGGTCCGCTGACGCTCTTGCCCAGGTAGAAGAGGTACGCGACGACGAAGATGGTGAAGACCGCCGATTCCGCGGCGATCAGCGAGTACATCCCCACCTTCCCGCGGGAAGGGAGCCGCCAGTCGATCGCTGCCCGTTCGCTGGTCGCGTTCATGAGGCTCTCCGGCTCATTCGTAGAGCCAGTCGGGATCTTCCGGGTGCTTGAGGTCCCACAGCGGCCGGCGGCTCTTCACGACCGGAATGGAGGGGAAGTTGTACTCGGGGGGCGGTGAGGGCGTGGACCACTCGAGCGTCCACGCGTCCCAGGGGTCACGGCCCGCGCTCGGGCCTCGGAAGTATGACCGCACGAGGTTGACGAGGAACACGAGGATGCCCGCAGCCTGGAAGGCGACGCCGACGGTGACGATCAGGTTCCAGACGTCCCAGCCCCGTCCTGGCTCGTAGGTGTAGATCCGGCGCGGCATCCCGAGCAGCCCCGGGACGTGCATGAAATCGAAGGTGAGATGGAAGCCGATGACGAAGAGCCAGAAATGCACCTTCGCCAGCGTCTCGTCGTACATCTTTCCCGAGACTTTCGGGAACCAGTAATAGAAGCCGCCGAAGAGCGCAAAGACGATGGCGCCGACGATGACGTAGTGAAAGTGAGCGACGACGAAATACGAACTGCCTAGTTGCCAGTTGAAAGGCGCAGACCCGAGCATGATTCCCGTCAGCCCCGCGATGAGGAACTGGAACAGGAACGCGGTGCAGAAGAGCATCGGGGCCTTGAACTGGATCTTTCCGCCCCACATCGTCGCGAGCCAGTTGAAGATCTTGATCCCGGTCGGTACGGCAATGGCCATCGTCGTCAAGACGAAGAAGCTGTTGGCGGTCGAGCTCATCCCGACGGTGAACATGTGGTGTGCCCACACGCTCATGCTGATGAACCCGATGGCCAACGTCGCGGCGACCATCACCGGGTATCCGAAGATCGCTTTGCGGGAGAAGACCGGGATGATCTCGGACGCGATCGCAAACGCCGGAATGACGAGCACGTACACTTCCGGATGCCCGAAGATCCAGAAGAAGTGCATCCAGATGACCGCGGATCCGCCGGCCTGCGTATCGAAGAAGTGCGCGCCGAGGTAGCGATCGAGCAGCAACATGATCTGCGCCGCCGTCAGGGGGCTGACGGCGAGGATCACCAGGGCCGCCATGGTGAGATTGAGCCAGGCGAGCAGCGGCATCTTGCCGAGCGTCATTCCCCGACATCGCATGGAGAGGATGGTGGCGAGGATGTTGACGGCCGTCCCGATGCTGCCGAAACCGGAGATCAAGAGCGCGATGGCCCAATAGTCGGTGCTGTGCCCGGGTGAAAAGGTCTTCGCGGTCAACGGCGCGTAGGCGAACCACCCTACGTCTGGAGCGGTTCCCATTCCGTACAGGCCGAAGCCGCCGACGAAGCTGAAGTAGAGGAACAACCCGCCGAACGCCGTCATCCAGAAGCTGAAGGCGTTCAGCCGCGGGAACGCCATGTCCCGCGCGCCGATCATGAGCGGGACCAGATAGTTCGCGAATCCGAACACGAACGGCATCACCACGAAGAAGATCATGGTGGTGCCATGCATCGTGAACATCTGGTTGAAGACCTGAGGCGACACGAAGGTGGCGTGGGGCCGGGCGAGCTGGATCCGCATCACCGCGGCCTCGACTCCGCCGATGGCGAGGAACGTCAGCGCGTAGCCGATGTAGAGGAGCCCGATCCGTTTGTGGTCGACCGTCCTGAGCCAGCTCTGGAGCGCGTCGGCGAACGGACGGCGCACGGCCGGCGTCGTGGGACTGGGCAACGTGAGGGCATCGCTGCTCGGCATGCGGTTCTCCTCGACCTCAGCGCAGGCTCGCCATGTAGGCGGTCACGGCGTCCAGCTCGCGGTCGCTCATTCCCATCGCGGGCATGAGGGACCCGGGCTTGATTGCGGCGGGATCCTGAATCCAGCGGCGCAGGTTCTCCGGGGTGTTCGGGACCAGGCCGGCGCCGATGGTCTCCCGGCTCATCAGGTGGGTGAGGTCAGGTCCGAATCGTCCGTTGGCCGCGGTGCCGACGACGGTGTGGCAGTTGATGCAGGCCGTGTGCTCGAAGATCTTCCGCCCCTCGACCACCGCTTCGCTGGAGTTGGCCGGCTGGCCCTGCTCGAAGAGCCAGCGCTCGAACTCCTCGCGCGGCTGGACGTAGACGCGCAGGAGCATCTTCGCGTGCTGCGTTCCGCAGTATTGCGCGCATTGACCGAGGAAGAGGCCCGTCTCCTTCGGTTCGATCCACGTCTCGTTGGGGAAGTTCGGGATCAGGTCCGTCTTGCCCGCGAGCCGAGGGACCCAGAAGCTGTGATCGGTATCGGCGGACAGCAGCTTCAGGAACGTGGGAGTCGGGTTTGCCGGGTCGCTGACCGGAACGTGGAGCTCGTTCGCGGTGACGACGTTCTTCCCCGGATAGCGATACTCCCACCAGAATTGGTGGCCGACCACCGTCACTTCCAGCGCGTTCTCCGGTCGCGGTGGATTCTGCACCGCCGCGACGACTCGCGCCGTCGCCAGGAAGAGGACCAGGACGATGATGACGGGCGTGATGGTCCACGCCAGCTCGATCTGCGTGCTACCGTAGATTTGCGGCGGCTCGCGACCGTCGTCGGTCCTCTTCCGCTTGTACTTCCAGACGGCATACGTCAGCAGGCCGAACACCACGACGAAGACTGCTGCCGCGACCACCAGGACGAAGATCGACAGCTCGAAGACCGATTGAGCCGGCGTGGAGACCGGCGCGAAGATCTGGGTCGGGCTCAAAGGAGCGGCCCGGTCGAGTGCGGCGCCGATCAACTGATTCAACGACCGTCCTCCTCGGGTGAGGCTCATCCCCGCGAACCCGTGCTGCCCAAGGGTGTTGTGCAGAAACCATGCCTCGGTTTGGGCGCCTCGGTACGAAGGCGCTGGCATCGTGGCGAGACCGTCAAGTCTCCGACAGGCCTTGCGTGGAATCTGGACAGCTCGTCCGTCCGGCGATCGCGACGGGATCGCCTCTTTTATTCGCTTCCGCGAAGACGGGTGTCCGAGAACAGCACAAGTCTCGCGGACAGTGACGCAGGTGTGAGCACGCGCGGCTGGCACGAGCCTTGAAAGTTACCTGTTCGGCGGCCGATCGTGCTCGGCGCCCTGGCGCAGGTCGCAGGGCATGGGTGAGGCCTGATCGGTGAACGAGTTGGGAACGCGTTACAACAGAGGAGTCTCAGACATGACATCGAGACGCAATTTTCTCGGCATGGCGGCAGCGGGCTCCGCCTTCGCGGCCGGCGGTCTGATCGCAGGCAGGCCCGGTCTTGCAGCGCCTGAGAGCGGCACGCAAAGCGGAGCCGGAGAGCGGACCCGGCACTACGTACCACCCATCAAGTTCGGTTTGGGCGGTGTAACGCTGGGCAACGAGTTCGAAGTCATCACCGACGAGGATGCGTATAAGACCCTGGATGCGGCCTGGAGCGCCGGCGTGCGCTATTACGACGTGTCACCTTGGTACGGGCTCGGACTCGCCGAAAGACGCTTCGGGTACTACCTGCACAACAAGAATCGGGACGAATACATCCTCTCGTCGAAGGTCGGTAAGCTGCTCAAGGCTTCCAAGCAGAACAACGGAAGGTCGAATTTCCCCTTTTCGCCGTCTCCCAACAACGTCGTATTCGACTACTCGACCGACGGCGTGCGCCGCTCCGTTGAGGACAGTCTCCAGCGGCTCGGCATCAGCCATCTCGATATGGTGTTCGTACATGACATCTCATCCGACAACAAGCTGCTGCCGACCCCTTGGCAGCAACAGTTCGAGATCGCGCTCAAGGGTGCATTCCCGGCCCTCGCCCGCATGAAGGCGGAGGGGATCATCAAGGGCTGGGGCATCGGTGTAAACACGCCCGAACCGATCCTCAGGGTCATGCAGGAGGCGGACCCGGACGTCTGTCTGCTCGCATCCCAATACTCGCTGATCGACCATTCCCACGCGCTCAACAGCGTCTTTCCCGTGGCGCGACAGCGTGACGTCAAATTCGTGATCGGTTCGTCTCTGAACGCGGGATTCATCTCCGGCAGTGCGCGTTACAACTACGGAAAGAATTCCTGGGACATCCCACGC
>Ga0099791_10000553_pt1 | contig 14011 bp, 9 predicted proteins | sample Rivendell_Oct201_7_FD_77318 | JGI IMG/M metagenome (GOLD analysis project Ga0099791, IMG submission 77318) | Vadose zone soil and rhizosphere microbial communities from the Eel River Critical Zone Observatory, Northern California to study diel... | ecosystem: Environmental > Terrestrial > Soil >... | reverse complement strand
CGGACGGGACAACCTCGAGCGGCTCCGCGGGGAGCTGGCGAGCCGGGTGGCCGCGGTCGGGCCGGAAGACATCGCCACCATCGTGTACACGTCGGGCACCACCGGCCCGCCTAAGGGCGTGGTCCAGACCCACGGCAACCACCTGGGCACGCTCGGGTCCGCGGCCAAGATGTCGGGGATCCAGGACGGCGACACCCACCTGCTCTTCCTGCCGCTCGCGCACTCCTTCGCGCGGCTCGAGTCGTTCATCGGCGTGCACCGGGGCCTCACCACCGCGTTCGCCGAGAGCATCGACAAGCTCCGCGAGAACCTGCCCGAGGTGAAGCCGCACTTCATCTGCAGCGTGCCCCGCGTGTTCGAGAAGGTCTATGCGGGCGTCCTCGCCAAGGCGGAGGCGGGCTCGCCGGTCAAGCGCAAGATCTTCAACTGGGCGGTCGGGGTGGGGCGGGAGGTGTCGAAGCTCCAGCAGGCCCGCCGGCCCGTCCCGGCCCGGCTGGGCTTCAAGCACCGCATCGCCCACGCGCTCGTGTTCGGCAAGCTGCACGAGGCCCTCGGCGGGCGTCTGCGCTTCGCGGTCTCGGGCGGCGCCCCGCTTTCCAAGGAGATCGCCGAGTTCTTCCACGCGGCGGGCATCCTCATCCTGGAAGGCTACGGTCTCACCGAGACCTGTCCCTCTCTCACGTTCAACCGGATGGAGCACTTCAAGTTCGGATCGGTCGGGCAGGCGCAGCCAGGCATCGAGGTCAAGATCGCGCCCGACGGGGAGATCATGGGGCGCGGGCCCAACATCGCCAAGGGCTACTTCAAGAAGCCGGAGGCGACCGCGGAGGTCTTCCTGGCCGACGGCTGGTTCGCGACCGGAGACATCGGGCGGATCGACGAGGACGGGTTCCTCTTCATCACCGACCGCAAGAAGGACCTCATCGTCACCGCGGGCGGGATGAACATCGCGCCCCAGAACGTCGAGAACCTGCTCAAGGGCGATCCGTTCATCAGTCAGGCGATGGTCTACGGGGACAAGCGGCCCTACCCGGTGGCTCTCATCACCCTGAACCCGGAGGAGCTCGCCAAGTATGCCCGGGAGCAAGGCATCCTCGATACCGAACCCTCCTCGCTCGCCAAGAACCCGAAGGTGGTGGCGCGCGTGTCGCGCATCGTGGAGGAGCGGAACGGGGAGCTGCAGTCCTACGCGAAGGTCAAGAAGTTCATGATCCTGCCCGGCGACTTCACGGTCGAGAACGGGCTCCTGACCCCGACGCTGAAGGTCAAGCGCCGGGTCATCACCGACAAGCACCGGGAGCTGCTCGATTCCCTCTACCGATAGCGGGGCCCTCGCGGCGATGCGCCTCGACGGCCGCGTCGCCATCGTCACCGGCGCCAGCCGCGGCCTCGGGCGCGCGATGGCGGTGGCGCTCGCGGAGGCGGGTGCCGACGTGGCGCTCGCCGCGCGCTCCCAGCCCGACCTCGATGAGACCGCGCGCCTCGTCCGGGCCACCGGCCGCCGCGCCCTCGCGATCACCACCGACGTGAGCGTCTACGCGCAGGTGGCGGGGCTGGTGGCGCGCACGGTCGGCGAGCTGGGCGGCCTCCACGTCGTGGTGAACAACTCGGGGATTGCGCGCGTGGCCCCCGTCGCGCAGATGTCGCCCGAGGACTTCCGCGCCACCCTCGACGTCAACCTGGTCGGGGTGTTCAACGGCTGCCGCGCCGCCGCCGCCCACCTCATCGCCCAGAAGTCCGGCAAGATCGTCAACGTGGCCTCGGTGCTGGGACAGGTGGGGCTGCCCGGCTACAGCGCCTACGCCGCGTCCAAGAGCGGGGTGATGGGGTTCACGCGGGCCCTGGCCGCGGAGTGGGCCCGTCACTCCATCCAGGTCAACGCGGTCGCGCCCGGCTGGTTCGTCACCGACATGAATGCGGAGGCCTTCGGCGATCCGCGCGTCAGCGAGCGGCTCCTCCGCGACGTGCCGGCGCGCCGTACCGGACGGCTCGAGGAGATCGGGCCGCTGGTGGTCTACCTGGCCTCCGCCGCCTCCGACTTCATGACCGGGCAGACCCTCTTCCTCGACGGCGGCCAGTCCGCGGCCTGAGCGGCGATCCGGGCGCTAGCCCGGATGACGCCCCACGGCCCGATCCACCGACTCCCAGAAGGCGCGCTCCGCCTCGCGCGGCGCATTCTCCACCCGGCATTGCCGATCCAGGATCATGGTGCGGCGGTGCGCGCCGTCGTAGGACGGCCAGTCGGGGACGCCTCCATGCTCGGGCCGTCCGGTGCGCGCGAAGGCGATCCAGGAGTCCTGGACGCGCGCGGCGAGAGCCAGCGCCTCCGGGCCCCGGCCGACGAGCGGGCGGAGCAGCCGATGCTCGAGGGTGCCGAAGACGAAGGGCAGATCCAGGGCGTGGCAGGAGCCGAGCATGCCGCCCAGCACCGGCGAGGGCCAGGTAAACAGGTAGGCGTAGGTCTGCGGCTGATGCGCGGCCTGCCGCGCGGCCAGGCTCATCGCGGGATGGCGCATGGTCCGGTCGGTCTCGATCGCAAACCACAGCTCTCCCGGCTCGACGCGCTCGCCGCGCGCCGCCCGCGCCGCGCGGTAGACCTCGACCGCGCGCCTCCCGGCTCCCCGGACGCCGACCTGCCCAGCCGCGATGGCCTCCTCGCAGCGGGCCACCAGGCCCGCCTCGTCGAGGGTCGCGGCCTCCGGATCGAGCGGCGCGAAGAGCTTCGACTCGTCGAGGTTGGTGCCGATCAGCAGCGGGACGTGGCGGGCCGCGCCCGCCCCGATGGCGGCGAGCGGGTGGCCGGGGAGCACCTCGCCGTCCACCACCGGCTGGAAGGGGAGGCCCTGGGTGCGCAGCCGTCGCAGCGGCGCCATCGCGTCCGACCGTCCCGCAGGGAGACGACGGCCCCGGCGCTTGAGGACATCGACGAGCCCGCGGGCGAGGGGTGCGGTGAGGCGGCCGAACCGTCGCTGCGCGAGGGACAGGCCGAGGAACATCGCGCCCGCCACGCGCTGCCCGGTGGCGGAGAGGCCGCCCAGCACGTGGTCCTCGCCGAGGAGCAGGTCCCCGAAGAACCGGCGCTGGACCTCGAGGATCCGATCGGCGCCCAGACTCTGCAGGGCCTCCGGCGAGGCGACTCCCAGCTCGTCGAGCACATGGTCGGAGAGCTCGGTGGCGATCTCGCGGGGCCACACGAAGTTGGCGCCGCCGGACTGGAGGATCGCGCGGTGGAAGAGCCCGTGGGCGCGCGCGAGGCCAAGGAGGGTGGCGCAGCTCATGGCGCCGGCCGACTCGCCGAAGATCGTGACCTGGTCGGGGTCGCCGCCGAAGGCCTCGATCTCGTCGCGTACCCAGGTGAGCGCGGCCACCTGGTCGAGGAGGCCCTCGTTGCCGGTGGCGGGGAGCCGCTGGCCGAAGCGGTCGCGCAGGCGAAGGAAGCCGAAGGCACCGAGCCGGTAGTTGATGGTGACGACCACCACGTCCCCCCGCCGGGCCAGGGTCGCGCCGTCATAGAGCATCTGGGAGCCCGAGCCCAGCAGGAAGGCTCCGCCGTGGATCCACACCAGGACCGGCCGTCGCCGGCGGTCGGCCGCGGGCGTCCAGACGTTCAGATAGAGGCAGTCCTCGCTGGTACGGCCGATGCCGAGGCTCATGATGGGCCCGATGAGCGCGCCGTTCTGCGGGGCCGACGGCCCGAAGCGCGTGGCGTCGTGCGTGCCGGTCCACGCCTCGGGCGGCTCGGGTGGCCCGAAGCGCCGCGGCCCGACCGGCGGGCGGGCGTAGGGGATCCCGCGGAATACCGCGAGGCCTTCCTCGGCCAGGCCGCGCACACGGCCCCGGCGGGTCTCGACCAGGACGTCCATGGCCTCTATACTACGTCTCCCCATGAGTGACGCACCGACGTCTCCCGCTCGAGCCCTCCCGCGCACCGTCCAGCTCAAGGACGGCACGCCGATCGTGCTGCGCCTGATGATCCCGGCGGACGCCGCACCGATCGCCGCGTTCGCGCGCAGCCTGCCGGAGGACGACCTGCTCTTCCTGCGCATGGACATCACCGATCCCGACGCGGTCGCGCACTGGATGCGCAACCTCGAGGCCGGGCTCACCACCACTGTCCTCGCGGAGGCGGGCGGGGAGATCGCGGGCTACGCGGCCCTGGTGCAGAACCGGGTCGCCTGGCAGCGGCACCTGGGCGAGATCCGGACCCAGGTCGCGCTGCGCTTCCGCTCCCAGGGCTTGGGCCGGGCCCTCGCCGGCGAGATCTTCGGGCTGGCCCGCGGTCGTGGCCTCCGCAAGATCGTGGCCCAGATGACGCCGGACCAGAAGGGGGCCATGGTCACCTTCGAGCGGCTCGGCTTCCGGCCGGAGGCGCTGCTGCAGGACTTCGTGGTCGATCACACGGGCCGCACCCGCGACCTGGTGGTGATGGGATACGACGTCACCGGCCTGACCGATCACGACGACTAGCGTCGATGGCCCAGAAGAACCTCCTCGACCCGATCCCGCATCCCCCGCGCACGCTCGTCCTGGGCAACCTGCTCTCGCTCGGGATCAGCACCCCGATCCAGGACATGATCACGCTCGCGCGCCAGTACGGGCCCATCTACTGGCTCGACATGATGGGCAAGCCGCTCGTGGTGGTCTCGGGCTTCTCCCTGGTCGACGAGCTGTGCGACGAGACGCGCTTCGACAAGAGCGTCAAGGGCGCCCTGCGCCGGCTCCGTGCCTTCGCGGGCGACGGCCTCTTCACCGCCTACACCCAGGAGCCGAACTGGTCGCGGGCCCACAACATCCTCCTGCCCAACTTCGGGTCGCGCGCCATGCAGGGCTATCACCCGATGATGGTCGACATCGCCCAGCAGCTGGTGCTCAAGTGGGAGCGGCTCAACGTCGACGACGAGATCGACGTCACCCACGACATGACGTCGCTCACCCTCGACACCATCGGGCTCTGCGGGTTCGGCTACCGCTTCAACTCGTTCTACCGCGACGCCAACCACCCGTTCGTGGGGGCGATGATCGGGGCCCTCGGGGCCTCGATGGAGACGCGGGGCCTGCCGCTCGAGAGCCTGATCAAGAAGGATCGGGAGCGCCAGCTCAAGGCCGACATCCGCTACATGAACGAGATGGTGGACCGGATCATCCAGGAGCGCCGGCAGGAACGCCGGGATGACGCCTCGAAGCCGGATCTCCTGAGCTGCATGCTCTCCGGCGTGGATCGGAAGAGCGGCGAGCGGCTCGAGGATCTCAACATCCGCTACCAGGTGATCACCTTCCTGATCGCGGGGCACGAGACGACGAGCGGCCTCCTGTCCTTCGCCACTTACTTCCTGCTCCAGAATCCGGAGGTGCTCGCCCGTGCCCACGAGGAGGTGGACCGGGTCCTCGGCTCCGACCCCTCGGTGCCGCCGACCTACGCCCAGGTCAACCAGCTGACCTACCTCGGCCAGGTGCTGAAGGAGTCGCTGCGCCTCTGGCCCACCGCGCCGGTCTTCGCCCTCTCGCCCTACGAGGACACCACGATCGGCGGGACGTACCGGATGAAAAAGCCGTACCAGATCGTGGTGCTCACGCCCATGCTCCACCGCGATCCCGCGGTGTGGGGGGAGCGCGCCGAGGTCTTCGATCCGGACAACTTCTCGCGCGAGGCCGAGTCGGGGCGTCCGGCCAACGCCTACAAGCCCTTCGGCAACGGCCAGCGGGCCTGCATCGGCCGCCAGTTCGCCCTCGTCGAGGCGACGCTCGTGCTCGGCATGATCCTGCAGCGCTTCCAGCTGGTCGACCACACCCGCTACCGGCTGGCCCTCAAGGAAACGCTGACCGTCAAGCCGGACGGCTTCCGCATCCGGGTGCGGCGGCGACCCGATCGCGACCGGAGCCACCCGCCCGGGCGTCCGGCGGTCCGCGCGACGGCCGCCGCGGCGGGGCCGATCCTCGCATCGACGGGTCCGCGGCACGGCACGCCTCTCCTCGTGCTCTACGGCTCCAACCTGGGCACCGCCGAGGAGGTCGCGCGCCGGGTAGCGGAATCGGGCGAGGCGGGCGGTTTCGCGGTCACGGTGGCTCCGCTCGACGACTATGTCGGTCGGCTGCCCGGCGAGGGCGCGGTGGTCATCGCGTCGGCGTCCTACAACGGCACGCCGCCCGACAACGCGGTCCGCTTCTGCGAATGGCTGCGCGCGGCCGAGCCGGATACCGTCTCGCTCGCGGGCGTGCGCTACACGGTGTGGGGCTGCGGCAACCGGGACTGGGCCTCCACGTTCCAGGCGGTGCCCCGGCTCATCGACGAGCGGCTCGCCGCGCTCGGGGCCGAGCGGCTCTACCCGCGCGGCGAAGGCGATGCGCGGGAGGACTTCGACGGGCAGTTCCAGGCCTGGCAGGATCCGCTGCTGGGGACCCTGGCCACGGCGCTCGGGGTCGAGCTGGCGCCCCCGGAGGCGGTGGAGACCGCGCACCTGACGGTCGAGGAGGTCGAGGGCGGGGAGGCGAGCCCGTTCGTCGACTCGCTCGGGGCCCGCGCGATGCGGGTGGCGGTCAACCGCGAGCTGCACACGCGGACCGGCGCCGATCCCTCGCCGCGCTCGACCCGACACGTGGAGCTCGAGCTGCCCGACGGCGTGGCCTATCGCGCGGGCGATCACCTGGGGGTGATCCCTCGCAACGCGGACGCGCTCGTCGCGCGGGTGGCCGCCCGCTTCGGTCTCGACCCCGCCGCGTCCATCCGGCTCCGGCTGCCCGGGAGCCGCAAGACCTTTCTCCCGGTGGATCAGCCGGTCCGCGTGAGCCGCCTGCTCGGCGACTACGTCGAGCTGCAGGATCCCGCGACCCGGAAGCAGATCCAGGGGCTCGCCGGGCACACCGAGTGCCCGTGGACGGGGCCGCGCCTGCGGGCCCTCGCCGAGGACGAGGCGCGCTACCGCGAGGAGGTCCTGGCGCGGCGCAAGTCGGTGATCGACCTCCTGGACGAGTTCCCGGCCTGCCAGCTCCCGTTCAATCGCTATCTCGAGATGCTGCCGCCGCTCCGGCCGCGCTACTACTCGATCTCGTCCTCGCCGCTCCGGCACGAGCGTCGCTGCAGCATCACGGTGGCGATCGTGGAGGGCGAAGCGCGCTCGGGCCGCGGGACCTTTCACGGGGTGTGCTCCGGCTACCTCCTCCACCAGAAGGAGGGCGAGCCGGTCCACGCCTTCGTCAAGGACACCCGCTCCGCCTTCCGCCTGCCGGAGAATGCGGCGACGCCGATCGTCATGATCGGGCCCGGCACCGGGCTGGCGCCCTTCCGTGGCTTCCTGCAGGAGCGCGCCGCCCTCCGCGAGCGCGGGCAGGCGGTCGGTCCCGCGCTGCTCTTCTTCGGCTGCCGCCACCCTCGGCAGGACTTCATCTACGAGGACGAGCTGCGGGCCTTCGCGGACCAGGGCGTGGCACGCCTCTTCGCGTGCTTCTCTCGCGCTCCGGGCGCGCAGAAGACCTACGTGCAGGATCAGCTCCGGGAGCAGCGGGCGGAGGTGTGGAAGCTGCTCCAGCAGGGCGCGATCGTCTACGTCTGCGGCGACGCCACCCGCATGGCGCCCGACGTGCGGCGCGCCTTCGCGGCGATCCATCGCGAGGAGACCGGCTCCGACGAGCGGACCGCCCTTGCCTGGCTCGACGGGCTCACCGCCGAGGGCCGCTACCTGGTCGACGTGTGGGCCACGGGCTGACCCGGGACCGGTCAGCCGAGCAGGCCCAGCAGGAGGTGGATGGCGTAGAGCCCTCCCCCCGCGAGGCCGCCCACCACGGTACCGTTGACGCGGATGTACTGCAGGTCGTCCCCCGCGTGCTCCTCGATCAGCCGCACCGCGCCCTCCGGGCCGAGGGCGTGCACGCCGCGCTCGATGAATCGCGCGATCCGATCGTGATAGCGGTCCACCGCCTCGGTGACCCGCTCCTTGAGCCAGCCGTCGAGGTCCTGCCGTAGCGCCGCGTCCTCGGCGAGGGTGAGGCGCGCCCGGTCGAGCCGGGCCGTGATCCAGTTCACCACCTCGGAGGAAGGACCTTCGAGGTCCGCCACGATCGCTCGACGCAGCCCGGTCGCGACGTCCTCGACCAGCCGGGTGAGGGCCGGGCTCGCCAGCAGCTCTTCCTTCGCGGCCTCGAGCCGGGCGGTCAGGTCCGGGTCGGTGCGCAGGCGGGCCGGCAGCGCGGCCAGCGTCTCGCTGAGCCGTACCCGCAGCGGATCGCCCGGATCGGAGGCGATCTTCCGGAGCGCGTCGTGCAGCGCCGACACCAGGCGCTCCCGGTCGATGAGGCCGAAGGCGTTGGCGAGGCCGATGAGAAAGCGCGGGTAGAGGCTCATCTGGGCCCGGTACCCAGCCAGCACCTCATCGACGAGGTCTCCGACCGCGGTGCGGAAATCCGGGCGGTCGAGGGCCTCGACCAGCGCCTCCGCCATCGCCTCGATCAGGCGCTGGTCCCAGCCCTGCTTGCGCGCGATCTCGATCGCGGTCGCCAGCACCGGAGCGATCGGGTGCGCCCGCGCCAGACGGCCGAGCCACGCGGCCAGGTCGCTGGTCGCCGACGGCGAGACTTCCAGGACGATCCACTGGGAGACCGCGCGCACCGCGGAGGCGAGATCGTCGGGGCGAAGGCGCCCGGCGGCCCGCGCGAGCAGATCGGCGAGGTCGAAGCTCTCGATCTCCCCGCGGACGTAGTCCTTGGTCAGCACACGGTTGCCCACCATCGCGCCCACGCGCTCGGCCATCAGCTCCCAGTTCGCAGGGATGATCGCGGTGTGAGGGATGGGAAGCCCGAGGGGACGCCGGAAGAGGGCGGTCACCGCGAACCAGTCGGCGAGGCCACCCACGATGCCGGCCTCGGCGATGGCCAGGATCCACCCGCCCCACCACGTGGCGCGGAAGGGTATCGCCGCCACTGCCAGCCCCACCGCCGCCAGCAGCACGAGCAGGGCGAGGCGTCGCTGGCGGGGCCGCCTTGCTGCGGATACGCGGCCGGGGTCCACGCCACGGAGCCTACTATGGGAAGACGAACTCGGCAAAGAGCGACATGAGATGTTGTATTTACTCAGTTATGATAGATGTTTGGATATCTGACGATGAGATATTAGATGCTGGAGTATGACGCGGTCGGCCATCCTTGATAACGCTGCGCAGCAAATTTACCTTGACTCCATGACGCATCGTGTTAGCCTGATCGACGTCATGGGGCAGTCACGAATTCCTCAAACGATCGGACAAGGAAGGAGCAGCGCGATGGCGACCAACTGTCAGTTCGAGGGTATGCAGGGCAAGGTGCTGGAGGCGGTGGCGGCGTTCACCCAGGCCAACGAGCGGGTGGTGGGCCAGCTCGTCGAGCTGTCCTCGACCGCGGCGCGCGAGGGCCTGCGCGCGATGGGCGAGCTGCAGACGGCGGCGATGGACGCGGCCCGCGCGATCCCGATGCCGAGCGCGCCGACCGAGACCCTGGAGGACCTGCGGCGCGACCCGTTCGCGTGGTACCGGAAGGGATTTCAGGCGGTCGCGGAGTCGACCCAGCGAGCGGCCAAGCTGATCGAGACCAACGCGCAGATCGTGGCCCGCAACGCGGAGCGGCTGCAGGCCTCCACGGCGGCCTCCGCGAAGGAGATCGAGCAGGCGGCGAGCGGCTACGCGAGCCGGATGAAGGACATCTACACCCGCGCCTAGCGGGTCGCGGCGGCGGGGGCCGGGGATCCGGCTCCCGCCGTCTCGGCGACGTCGGCCGCCTGGAGCAGCTCGGCGAACGAGGCCTTGAGGCATTCCACGTAGAGCCACACGTCCGGCACCAGCTTCGGATCCACCGTGACCCCGATGGTGAGCCGCTGGTCATAGGTGAGGATGGCGTTGACGAGGCCGACCTCGTTGGCGAGCGGGATGAGCGGGCACCAGCCGACGAGACGATGCCCCGACAGATAGAGCGGGATCTGCGGTCCCGGCACGTTGGTCGACACGGTGTTCAGCAGAGTGTTCGGCATCGTCAGCTGGCCCGCCACCGCCTGGACCGCGGGAGCCATCCGGTCCATCAGATGGGTCATCTCGTAGAGCCCGCCCGCCTGGTCCTGGTCCTTGAGTCGCGTCATCGCGGCCCGCTCGGCCGCGAGCCGCTCCACCGGGGCCAGCACGCCCACATAGAGCGGCGCGAAGATCATCGACACGAGGTTCCCCAGCGCCCCGCGCTCGTCCGGGCGCCGCATGCTGACCGGGCACATCGCGCGGATCTCCACGCCCTCGGTGGGCTGGCCCAGGGCGCGCAGGTAGCGGCCCATGCCACCCGCGATCACGGTGAGGACCGCGTCGTTGACCGTGCCCCCGAGCACCGACTTCGCCCGCCGGAACTCGCCGAACGGGAACTCGGCCCACCCGAAGCGCCGCTCCGGCGAGAGCGGGGCGTTCCAGGGCGTACGGGGCGCCGGTTGCAGCAGATTCGGAGCGGTGGTCCCGACCGCTCCGGCGAGCTGCCGGATCCGCCCCTCGAGGTCGGTCGGCCGGAGCAGGCGGAAGATGTCGTCGGTGACCGCCTGGGCCACCTCGGTCACGCGATCGCGGACCGCGTTCTGCAGGAGGGTCAGCGGGTCCGGTAGCGGCTGCGGCTGCCAGGGCGTGGCCGGGGGCTCGGGTGGCGCCGCGTCGGGCTTGAGATCATGGAGCACCATCGTGAGATCGACGCCGGAGACGCCGTCGATCATCGCGTGATGGACCTTCCAGATCACCGCGGTGTTGCCGTCGGCGCGGCCGTGCACCACGATCAGCTTCCACAGCGGGTGATCGCGGTCGAGCATGCCCGCGAAGGCCGCGCCGCCCACTTCGGATAGGGCCCGATCGTCGCCCGGCGGGGGCAGGGTGACCTGAGCCACGTGGTGGCGGATGTCGAAGGCCGGATCGTCCTCCCAGGTGGGATGCGCCGTCGCGAACGGCGGGAAGACGACCTTCTGGCGATAACGTGGGAGCAGGTGGAGCCGGCACTCGAGCGCGCGCACCAGCACGTCCAGCGACAGATGCCCCTCGTACAGCATGGAGCCGCCCACGTGCATCGGCTGGACGGGCTTCTCGGTGTAGAGGAAGGTCGCGTCGAGGGTCGTGAGCCGATGGTTGAGCGCCGGCGGCGTCATGCTCTGGCGGCGCTCACTCGGCCAGGCTACGGAGCGGTGGCAGCCGGGGCCGGCCGAGACGCCCCGGCCAGGTGGTGCGCGATCGCCCGGTAGACGGCCGGATTGGCGACCAGGCCCACGTGCGTGCCCGTCACCTCGACGTTGCTCGCCGGGTCGTCGCCCAGGCACATGCGCCAGTCCACGATGCCGTCGGTCCGCGTGTACACCGCGAGCTGGGGCACTGAGGCGGGGAACGCCCCCTCGAGGCCGGTGACCGCCTCGCAGCGGCAGTAGCCGGTGTAGCAGTCCGGTCGGTCGTCGCGGCGCACCCGCGCCCGCACCCGCTCGGAGATCAGCAGCACCAGGGGGTGCGAGCGGACCCCGCGGAACGGGGAGCCGAGCGTCACCACCGACGCGACCAGGTCGGGCCGGCGGGCCGCCAGCGAGCGGGTGAGCATGCCGCCCAGGCTGTGGCCGATCAGGTGCACGGGCCGTCCGGTGGCTTCCCTCGCGCGCTCGACGGTCTCGAGCAGGCGCCCCGAGAGCAGATCGAGGCACTCCGCGTTCCGCCCGATGCGCGAGAGATGGGACCGGTAGCCCAGGCGGCCGAGCCAGCCGTGGAGCTCGAGCAGGTACCAGTCGGTGCCGAGAAAGCCCGGCACCAGCACCACGCCCGCGCCGTCGCCGCGGGGGATACCGCAGCCATAGAAGACGGCGGACGTCCGGAGCGCGAGCCAGTCGAGGCCGGCCAGGCCCTCGCGCCAGATCGGCACGGAGGCCGGCCGCTGATCCGGCGCGAAGGAGGGCGACGGCGCCGTTGCCATGTGCGGCCATGCTAGCACGGCTTCGCGCTGCCTTGCCTCGGCAGCGCCGGGTCCGCTACGATAGCGGGCATGATCGCCGCGGTCCTGCGGGGCCCTCGCGCGCTGGCGCTCACCACCGTTCCGACACCCTCCCCGGGGCCCCTCGACGCGGTGGTGCGGGTCAAGGTGGCCGGCCTCTGCGGCACCGACTACCGGATCTGGACCGGCGAGCGGCCCGTGCAATATCCGCGCGTCATGGGGCACGAGTTCGTCGGCACGGTCGCCGCGGTCGGGGCCGACGTGCGGCATCTCGGGGTCGGCCAGGCGGTGGCGGTGGAGCCGAACTACTCCTGCGGCACCTGCCCGCTCTGCCGCGAGGGCAACCGGAACCTGTGCCTGTCGCGCGTCGCGGTGGGGATCGACGTGGACGGCGGATTCGCCGAGCAGGCGACCGTGCCCGCGCGCTGCTGCTGGCCCGCGCCCGCCGGCCTGGCCGACGAGCGCCTGCTCCTGGCCGAGCCGCTGGCGGTGGTGGTGCGCGCGGTCAGCCGCGCCGCGCCCGAGGCGGGCGAGACCGCGGCGGTGCTCGGCCTCGGCTCGCTCGGCCTGCTCGCGGTGCAGACGCTGCGCGCGCGCGGCGTCCGGGTGCTCGCGGTGGCGCGCTCGACGCGACGCCTCGGGCTCGCCCGCGAGCTGGGGGCCGAGGCGGTGGCGCTCTCGGGCGCCGACGACGACACCGCGGCCGCGCGGGCCTTCTCGGGCCGCGAGGGCGTCGATCTCGTCATCGAGACCGCCGGGACCGCGCTCGCGGTGGAGCAGGCGACGAATCTCTGCCGTCCCGGGGGCCGGGTGGTCCTGACCGGCCTGCCCCACGAGCCGACCTCGCTCAACTTCTTCTGGGTGGTGCGGCGCGAGCTGCGCATCATCGGCTCGATGATCTACCAGGACGAGTTCCCCGAGGCGATCCGGCTCCTCGCGACCGGCGCGGTGCGGGTGGAGCGCCTGCTCTCGCAGACCTTCCCGCTGGCCCGCATCGACGAGGCCTTCGAGGCGCACCGCTCACCGGATTCGATCAAGGTGGCGGTGATCCCGTAAACGGAGCAGGGTAGGCCGGTCGGGCCGGTCGAGCGCCTTGTCACTCCCTGTAAACGTTAAGATACAGGGCGACGTCTGCTCCTCAGGAGGGCGGCATGGGGCATTGGAGACGGGGTGTGCTGGCGATCCTGGTAGCCCTTCCGACCGCCGCTTGCTCCTCGGCGTCGCCTCCGGCTGCGGCACCGACCACGGCGGGCCACCCGGCCCCGGTCGTCGCCCCGCTCCGCGCCGGGACCCGCATGACGCTGCCGGCTTCGCCGCTCACCCCCGATCAGCAGATCCTCCACGCGCTGAGTCGGCTCGGGTACGGCCCTCGGCCGGGTGACGTGGAGCGGGTACGGCGCATCGGGCTCGCCGCCTATGTGGACGAGCAGCTCAGCCCGAGCGCCCTCGCCGATTCCGCGGTCGAGCAGGCCCTGCCAGCCTATCCGGTGCTGGCGCGGAGCGCGGCGGATCTCGTGCGCGAGTACCCGCAGCCGACGCCTCAGGTGCGCCAGCAGCTGGCCTCCGGACAGATGAGCCGTCAGGCCGCGGCGGAGATGTACCCGCCGGAGCGCCGGCCCGCGGTGATCACCGCCCAGATGCAGGCCGCGCGGGTCACGCGGGCGGTGCTGAGCGAGCGCCAGCTCGAGGAAGTGCTCGTCGACTTCTGGTTCAACCACTTCAACGTGTACGCCCAGAAGGGCGCGGTGCGGTGGATGCTGCCCGCCTACGAGCGGGAGGCGATCCGTCCCCACGTCCTCGGGCGTTTCCGCGAGCTGGTGCTCGCCACCGCGCGGCACCCCGCGATGCTGTTCTACCTCGACAACTGGCTCAGCACCCGCGCCGACCTGGTGGTGCCCCGGGGGCCCAACGCGGGCCGGCGCGCCGGTCTCAACGAGAACTACGCGCGCGAGCTGATGGAGCTGCACACCCTCGGGGTGGACGGCGGCTATAGCCAGCAGGACGTGGTGGAGGTGGCGCGCTGCTTCACCGGCTGGACCATCGACCGGCCGCAGCAGGGCGGGGGCTT
>Ga0099791_10000552_pt1 | contig 14012 bp, 18 predicted proteins | sample Rivendell_Oct201_7_FD_77318 | JGI IMG/M metagenome (GOLD analysis project Ga0099791, IMG submission 77318) | Vadose zone soil and rhizosphere microbial communities from the Eel River Critical Zone Observatory, Northern California to study diel... | ecosystem: Environmental > Terrestrial > Soil... | reverse complement strand
GGCGTTCGCCACCGGCATGTGCCCGCTCGCCGAAGGGACCGACCTCGGCGGCTCGCTGCGCGGGCCGGCATCCTACTGCGGCGTCGTCGGGTTCCGCACGACCTCCGGCCTGATCCCCCGCCATCCGTCTGTTCTGGCGTGGGACACCTACTCGGTGGAAGGGCCGATGGCCCGGACCGTCGCGGATGCGGCGCTGATGCTGTCCGCGATGGCGGGCATCGACGAACGCTCGCCGCTCTCGTACGAGGTCGATGCTCGCGACTTCGTGCGAGCGGTGCGGGCGCCGTCGGTGAAGGGCTGGCGCATCGCGTGGACGCCGGACCTCGATGGGCTCATGACGATCGATGATGACGTCCGGGCCGTCGTCGAGCGCGCCGTCACCGTCTTCCGCGGCGCCGGGGCCCGCGTGGAGCAGGGCGGTCCGGACCTCGGCGAGGTACCGGAGATCGTCCGGCTCACTCGCGGGCTCCTGATGGTCGCCCGTCATGCCGACAAGCTCCCGGAGCATCGCGCCATTCTTCAGCCGGGGCTCGTCGAGAACACCGAGCAGGGCCTGGCGCTCACCCCGGTCGAGGTGGCGCGCGGCGAGCTCCTGCGCACGCGGCTCTGGCAACGGGTGCGGGAGTTCCTGAGCGAGCGCGAGCTGCTGATCACGCCGACGTCGGCGACGCCGCCGTTTTCCGTCGAGCAGGCGCACGTGACCGAGATCAACGGCCGCCCGGTCGGCAAGACGATGCAGCGGTCGTATCTCACCTACGCCTTCTCGGTTCTCGGGCTGCCGGCGATCTCGATCCCGTGCGGATTCACGCGCGCCGGGCTTCCGGTGGGTCTGCAGATCGTGGGCAAGCGCCGCGGGGAGGCGGCAGTGCTGCGAGCCGCCGCGGCGTTCGAGGCGGCCCGGCCCTGGGCTCCGCACGTGCCGCCGATCGTCGCGCGTCGAGGCTGAGGAGGAGGAATCGATGGGCACCTATCGACGCATCAACGTGGCGTCCGGACGGTCGCTGGAGAAGCTCGCGCATTACTCGCGGGCGGTGCGTGTCGGCGACGTGGTGCTGCAGTCGGGCACGACGGCCATCGACCGCCAGGGCAATGTGCGCGGCGTGGGCGACGTGGCCAAGCAGGTCGAGACGATCATGACGATTGCCGAGTGGAGCCTGGGCCGAGCGGGCGGCCGGCTCGACGACGTCGTGCGAAGCCGCATCTACGTCACCGACATGGGCGTGGGGCCGGATGCGGTACGGACGCTGGCCCGCTACTTCCGGGATGCGCGTCCGGCGGCCACCCTTGTGCAGGTGAGCCGGCTGGCGCGGCCCGAGCAGCTCGTGGAGATCGAATTCGACGCGGTCGATGGCGCCGCTTCGACGGCCCGGCGCATCTCGTCCGGGCGCGCCCTCGAGGACGAGTACGCCTATTCGCGCGCGGTGCGGGCGGGCGACCGCGTGTTCGTCTCCGGCACCACCGCGCTGAACGCCCGCGGGGTCGTCGAGGGCAAGGGCGACGTGTACCGGCAGACCCGCGCGGTCATGGACACGATCTTCACGGCGCTGGAGCAGGCGGGTGCCGCGCGTGAGGATCTCGTCTACACGAAGACCTATCTCACCGATCTCGGCGGCGGCGCCGCCTACACGCGCGCATGGGTCGAAGCCCTGGGCGATGTCCGGCCGGCTTCGACGCTGCTCGGGATTCCCGCGCTCGTCCTCCCGGAGATGCTCATCGAGGTCGAGGCCGAAGCGCTCATCGGCGCCGCGAGAACGCGCCGGGATATCTACACGCAGCTCGGACGCGAAAAGCCGCGCGGCTACGCGCGGGCGGTGCAGGTGGGCGACTGGATCTGGGTCAGCGGCTGCACGTCGATGAATCCGGCCGGCGAGCCGCAGGCGGTGGGCGACTGGGCCGGGCAGTCAGACATGGCCCACGAGACGATTCGCTGGACGCTCGAGCAGGCCGGCGCCACGCTGGACGACGTCGTTCGCCGGCGCATCTTCACGGTGGACGGCGCCGACGTGAATCGCGCCCACGGCGCGGGCCCGGCCTGGTTCGCCGGCAGCTGCCCGTCGTCGCTCGGCTGCCGCATCACCGGTCTCGCGCGGCCCGAGCTTCTCGTCGAGGTCGAGGTGGCTGCGGTCCGAGGGGCGCGCGACGGGATCGAGTGGATCGGGCCCGACGCCGTCGACCCGCTCGATCGACCGCGCAGCGGCTAATCAAACATCAGGACGGTGCGGGCGACCTCGCCGGCCTTCATCGCGCGGAACGCGTCGTTGACGTCCTCGAGCCGCCCTCGCCGGGTGATCATCTCGTCCAGGCGCAGCAGGCCGCGCTGGTAGAAGTCGACGTACTTCGGCATGTCGACCTTGAAGCGGTTCGAGCCCATGCTGCAGCCCTGGATGCGCTTCTCGCGAAGGAAGACGCTGCCCTCGAGCTCGAGCTTCTGACCGACCGGGATCATGCCGATGACCGTGGCGGTGCCGCCCGGGCGGATGCACTCGAAGGCCTGCTCGGCCGCCTTCTTGAGGCCGATCGCCTCGAACGCGTACTCGACGCCGCCACCGGTCATCTCGCGGATCGTCTTCACCGGATCGACCTTGGACGCGTCGATCGCGTGGGTCGCGCCGAGCTCGCGCGCCTGCGCGAGCTTCTTCTCGAACACGTCGACCGCGATGATCATGCCGGCGCCCGCGATGCGCGCGCCCTGAATCACCGCGAGGCCGACGCCGCCGGCGCCGTACACCGCCACCGTCGCCCCGGCCTCGACGCGGGCCGTGTTGAGGACCGCGCCCACGCCGGTCGTGACGCCGCAGCCGATGAGCGCCGCGCGGTCGAGCGGCATGTCGTTCTTGACCTTCACGAGCCCGTTCTCGTGAACCAGCATCTTCTCGGCATAGGCCGAGAGATTCGCGAACTGATTCACCGGCGAGCCGTTCCAGGTGAGCTTCGGCGGCTCCTGGGGCGTGCGGACGGGCCGCGACTGGCAGAGGTGCGTCCGTCCCGTCAGGCAGTACGAGCAGTGGCCGCAGAAGACCGACAGGCAGGCGATCACGTGATCGCCGGGCGTGAACTCGGTCACGTGCGGACCGACGGACTCGACGATACCGGCGGCCTCGTGGCCGAGGATCGCGGGGGTCGGGAACTGATAGTAGCCGTCGACGAAGTGAAGGTCGCTGTGACACACGCCGCTGGCGACCGTGCGGACGAGCACCTCGCGGCCGATGGGCTGCGCGACCTCGACGTTCTCGATGGTGAGGGGCTTCTGGGGACCATGGAACACGGCGGCTTTCATGGACGGCTCCTTTTCATTCTAGCGGTATGAGCTTCAGCCGCGACCCTCGGGCTCTCGCTCGACCGCGCGGCCGGCTTGCGTCCAGCCGGTGAAGCCGACCGCGAGATGGGCGACGTTCGGGAATCCCATCTCGCGGAGCACGTCGGCCGCCAGGGCCGAGCGCTGGCCACCCGCGCAGTACACGATGATCCGCTTCGTCGGGTCGATCTTGCCCGTGTGGTAGTGCGACGTCGGGTCGAGCCAGAACTCGAGCATGCCGCGCGGCACGTGCGTCGAGCCGGGAATGAACCCGAGCTTGCGCCGCTCGCGGACGTCGCGGATGTCCACCACCTGGACGTTGCCGCCGGCCATCTCGGCCTCGACCTGCTCCACGGACAGGTTCTCGATCCGCGTCTTGGCTTCCTCGACCATCTGGCCGACGGTCTTCCTCGGCTTCCACGTGGGCATGGGCATATCCCTCAGGACTGGATCGTCGCACCGGCGCCGGCCTCCGGCAAGCCGTTGGGCGCGGTGAAGCGTCCGAGATCGCGGCGCGCGCGCTCGGTCAGGCCATAGGTCGCGCGCTCGAGTCGCCGGAACCACCCGTAGACGTCGCGCTGCAGAATACGCGGCGCGTTCGGCGCCAGGCCGGACTCGCGCAGCGCCTTCAGGCTCGCGCGACCGCCGCGCTCGATGAGCAGCATCGCACAGCGCAGGGCCTCCTGACGGTAGGACGTCACGATCGGCGTGCGCGAGATACCGCCGCGATTCGGGTCTCCGACGCGCCGGGCGTGCTCGCCGAGCAGCCGCGTCAGGCTCGCCACCCGCCGCCGCGGCCGGTAGGGCACAGGATCGACGATGACCTCGACGCCGGCGGCGCCACGGCCGGGCTCGACGGTCAGGAGGCCGAGCCCGAGCCGGCGGCAGAGGTCGCGCACGGGGCGGCGATGAACCGGCGCCCGCCGAGCGCGGCGGCCGCGCGGCCGGCTCACCGCGAGATAGACGCGGTCGGTGAGCGCGAGCCGGTCGACGCCCTGCAGGACAAGCGGGAGCCCGAAGCTCAGCTTCAGCTCCACGATCACCGGCGGCTCGTCGCCCCGCGTGCCGACGACGTCGCAGCCGCGTACCTCGGCCTTGACGTCGTATCCCTGACCCTCGAGGAACGCTTTGACTGCGGGGTACAGGTCGGTCTCCGCGGGTGGCGACGCCGCGCGTGGCATCGACGCGATTCTACGCGACCGCCCCGCGGGGACCGCTCAGTTCTGTGGGTTGGCGGCTCCGAGGATCCGCCAGAACACCACGACGTGACCGGCGATGATGAGCGGCACGAGGAACGTGACCAGGAGGCTGAGAGGCAGACGCAGGAGCGCGCTCATCGAGTCGGGGTTGGCCAGGGCCAGCCGGGATGCTGTGGCGACGACGAACAGGATGTCGATCAGCCCGAGCGCGTCCCACATGCCGACCAGCGCACGCCGGGTCTCCAGCGACCCGGAGACCGCGAGCAGACCGAGCGCGAGCGTGGCGACGAGGATGTCGCCCCATCCGCCGGGAACGGCGAAGGCGTACGGGAGCGCTCCATCTCGATAGTAAAGAACGAGGAAGTAGATGCCGACGAAGCGCGTCAGATGGAGCGCGACCAGCCAGCGAAGATCGAGCGCGCGGACCCACCGGCGAAACCGCGGCAGCGCGACGACTGCCACCAGCACGAGGGCGGTCAGACCCACGAGCACGATCTGCGGAATGGGCGGCCGCCAGGTTGCGACCCGGCCCGAGGCCCCCAGGCAGACGGCGGTCAGGAGCCACAGGAGCCCGACGATGATGTACCAGCGGCCGTCGCCGTTCGTCGCGGTCATGCCGGGGCGCGCCCGACCTCCTGGCCGAACAGGATCCGGTGCCCGTCGGGGGTCTCGATGCCGAACTCCCGCATGGCCCAGGGCCTGTCGGCGAGATCCTGGATGATCTTCACGCCCTTCGCCGCGTATTCGGCGTGCAGGGCGTCGACCTCGTCCATGTAGGCATAGGCGAACCAGGAATGATTCCCGATTCGGGCAGCGGGGACCTCGTCCGGGCAATGCCCGAGCATGACCTTGAAAGTGTCGCGGGACATGAAGAACCAGCCCTCGACCTCCAGATCAAGCTTGAAGCCGAGCTTGTCGCGATAAAAATCGGCTGAGGCTCGATGATCGACGACTGCGAGCACGCAGCGGACTTGATTCAGCCTGGGCATGACGTCTCCCCGGCGCGCATCACCGGGAGCACGTGCTCACCGAAAAGCTGCACGGTACGGACGGGATCGACGGCGAGGCTCACGGAGAACATGAGCCGGCGCACGCCCGCCGCCTGGGCCGCGCGCACCTGCGCCAGGCACTCGTCTGGACTCCCGCACACCGCGAGTCGGCGGCTGAGGTAGTCGAACAGGCCGAGCTCGGCCACGAGCGCGGCGTCGGCCTCGCCCGGGCGCGTGCTGTAGCGGCGACGCAGCTCGAGCAGCGGCGCCCGATGCGCGGGCGGTACGCCGCGGCGGGCGAGATCGCCGCCGCCCATGACGTACGCCGAGACGAACGCGAGGATGGCGCCGATCTTCCGGCGCGACGCCTCGCCGTCCATGCCGCAGTCGAGGCACGCGATCTGCCAGATCTCGACGTCGTCGGGCTTCCGGCCGGCCACCCGCGCCGCCAGCGCGACCGTTCCCTCGGATTCCTTCACGTCGTCGGCGCCGAGACCGTAGTTGATGAAAACGCCGTCGGCGTGGGCCCCCGCGGCCTTGAGCGAGCGCGGATGCGAGGCGGCGAGAAAGAGGGGGCTCGAGCGTTTCACCCACGGAAGATGGGCGGTGCCGCCGCGGTAGGAGGCCGGCCGGGCCCGCAGCAGCTCCTTGATGAACACGACGCCTTCCGCCAGCTCACCCGGTGGCAGGCTCGGCGCGCCCAGATTCCGCGTGCCGCTGTGACCGACGCCGATGCCCAGCACGGCGCGGCCCGGAGCGAGCAGCTCGACCGAGGCGATCGAGGCGGCCGATACGGCAGGATGGCGCGTGACGAGGTTGCTCACGCAGACCGCGACCCGCGCGCGGCGCGTCCGGGCCGCCAGGAGCGTCGTCGCCACCCAGGGATCCATCGCGTTGCCGGGCGTGTCGGCGATGCCGACCATGTCGTAGCCGAAGGCGTCCGCCGCCTCGGCCATCGCGCCCACGAGGGCGACGTCGTACGGCCAGAAGAAGAAGCCGATTTCCATCCGTGCGGCAGCCGCGCGCCCTACCGCCGGGTGAGCTCCTCGCGCAGGCGCGCGGCCACGAGCGTCTCGTCGCCGGGCTGGAGGTTGATCGGGTCGACGGCGATCTCGTCGAAGTAGCCGCCCTGGTGGGCCCCCTGCTGGACGTAGATGTGGGGATCGCCCTGGGCCAGAGCAACCTGCACCGCGTGGCCGGACGGTCCCCGCCAGTCCGGCGTGAAGTAGACGACCGCGTGAGGAAGCACGCGGTTCACCGGATCCTGCTCGACCACCACGCGAAGACCGTGGATGTCGGCGAGCCCCTCGACGATCGTCGCGCACACGTCGGTGTAGCGCTTCATCTCGGACGCCTCGTCCTCCGCCATGAACAGCTCGAGCGCCGTCACGAGGCCGGCGATCTCCTCCTTCGAGGTCTTGGCGGCGCGGCCGAGGGCCTGGTTCGGGCTCGCGTTGAGCGCGGCCGCGCGCACGAGATGGCTCCGGCCGGCCAGGATGCCGGTGCTTTGCGGCCCGCGGATACCTTTGCCGCCGCTGAAGCTCACGAGGTCGGCGCCCAGGCGCAGGAACTTCGTGAGGTTCTCGCGCGGCGGCAGCATCGACGCCGCGTCGACGATGACGGGGACGCCGCGGCGATGCGCGATCGCGATCACCTGATCGAGCGGGAGGGTGCCGGGCGGGCTCGTGAACGGCGAGATCAGGTGGGCGACCGCCGCCGTCCGGTCGGTGATCGCGTCTTCCAGCTCGAAGGGCTGGGTCCGGCGCGCCAGACCGATCTCGACGAGGACGCCGCCGGCGACCCGGTAGGCCTGATCGTAGGCGAACCGGTGCGCGCGCTGGATGACGATCTCGTTGCGCATATCGCGCGTGTCGGGCAGGCGAGTGATCTTCGCCGGGTCGGCGCCGGCGATGCACGCCGCGGCCTGCAAGATGAGGCCGGAGCTGGCCCCCGCGGTCACGAACGCCGCCTCGGCGCCGAGCATGCGGGCGATGGCCGCGCCGGCGGCCTCGTTGAGCTCGTCGATGTTCACCAGCGCCTGCGAGGCTTCGCGCATCGCGTCCAGCGCTTCCGGCCGCAGCATGGAGCCGCCGTAGCGCGTGGTCGTCCCGGAGCCGTGAATGACGGGGCGCACACCGAGCTTCCGGTAGATCGCGGGGATCATGCGAGGCCTTCTTCCTTCATCGCGTGCCTGGCCGCGTCGAACGCGGCCAGGGTCTCGGCGATGACGTCGTCGGTGTGGCAGGTGCCCACCAGCGCGCGGGCGCCGTTGAAGTCGACGCCGTTGAGGATGAGGGCCTGACGAAGGGCCCGGCTCTGCTCGGCGTTCTTCGCATCGAGCCGACGCCAGTCCACGTCGCGCACGGACTGATCCGATCCGTCGCGGGGCGGCGCGTCTGCGCCGAAGAAGATCTTCCAGTCGCTGTGCTCGCCGTAGATCTTCCACGTGACCTTCTGGCGCGCCAGGATCTCGTTCATGCCGTGCCGCAGCGCGGCCGCCTGCCGATTGACGAAGCGGATAGCCTCTCCGTCGGCGACCGAGGCGAGCATGGCGACGCCGGCCGCGGCCGTGAGCGGGTTGGCGTTGAAGGTGCCGGCGTGGGCGATCTTGGCGCGCCGGTTGTCCTCCGGCTTGGGCTTCGTCGCGATGTAGCTCATCACATCCTCGCGCCCGACGCAGGCACCGCCGGGTAGCCCGCCGCTCAGGATCTTCGCCAGCGTGGTCAGATCGGGCGTGATGCCGAACTTTTCCTGGGCGCCGCCGGGCGCCACGCGGAAGCCGGTGACGACCTCGTCGAAGATGAGGAGCGCCCCGGCCCGGCGAGTCTCCTCACGCAGGGCGGCGAGGAAGGATGCGGGGGTGGGCACCGAGCCGAAGTGCCCGCCGGTCGGCTCGATGATCACGACGGCCACGTCGCCGGCCGCGAGGCGCTCACGGACCGCGACGATGTCATTGGGCGTCAGCACCGTGACGAGGTCGACCACCTCCGGAAGCTGGCCGGCCTCGGGCTCTGCCTCGTAGGGTGGGCGCACCCCGACCTCGAGCCCCTCGTGCCAGCCGTGGAAGTGACCCGCGAACTTGACGACGTGGCGCTTGCCCGTGAAGGCCCGCGCCAGGCGAACCGCCATGTGCGTGGCCTCGGTGCCCGACGCCGTGAAGCGCACGCGCTCGGCGCTCGGCACGAGCCGGCGCACCCACTCGCCCCATTCGACCTCCTTCGGATGGCAGGCGCCGTAATGCGTGCCGTGGAGCGCCTGCTCGCGCACGGCGTCCACCACCGGGCGGGGATTGTGGCCGAGGAGCAGCGCGCCGTGGCCCATCCAGTAGTCGACGTAGCGGTGGCCGTCCACGTCCCACTTGTAGGCGCCCTCCGCCCGGTCCACATAGAGCGGGAACGGCTGCATGCGGCGGTTGTCGTGGGTCACCGCGTCCGGGAAGAGGAGCCGAGCCCGCTCGTACAGCGCGCGCGAGGCGGGGAGCGCGGCGGCGTAGCCGTCCTGGATCTTCCCGGAATCGACTAGACGGGCCATGGATTCTCCTCTCGGAGAGACTCGGATGTCTCAGGCGTCACGACGCCGGCCAGCGCGCTTCGGCGCTGACCGGCGTCGCAGGACTCGGGGAGCTCAGCGAGCCGGCGAAGCTTAGTCGAGGTCCAGTGGATCGCGCTTCGGCCCCACGGACTGCATGGTCTCGAAGCCGTTCTCCACCATGTCGCAGTAGAGCTCGACGCGGTTGCCGTCCGGATCGAAGAAGTAGACGCTGCGGGTGACGTTGTGCTCGGCGGTACTGTCGAGCGGGATTCCCATCCGCTTCAGCTCTTTGTAGGCGGCGCGCAGCTCCTCGAAGTTGTCGAGGCGCCACGCGACGTGATGCAGGCCGGGCTGCGTCTTCGCGGGCGGCTCGCCGGTCGCCTGCTGGAACAGCGCCAGATCGTGGTGCTCCTTGCCGAAGCTGAGGAACACCGCGCCGCGCTCGAGGTTCTCGTGGGCCACCTTCAGGCCCAGCGTCTGCGTGTAGAAATCCCGCGATTTCTCGGCGTTCCGGACGTTCAGCACGACGTGACCGAGCCTCTTCGCCTGAATCATTGTGGCTCCTCCCCCGGCGCTCCCCGGCGCCCGCCCTACTTTACCCCGCTTTTGTCCCGAGGGCGCAACGAGCGTGTTCCGGACTCTCCGCCACCCCCTTTCAGGGGCCCACGCCCTCAGAGAAGGGAGGCGCCGTTCAGGAGCGTGCGACCCACGACCGGCACCGGGTTCAGGAGCGCCTGCATGACGAAACACCCGCGCTCGGCATTGCGGACAACTCTGGCCACGAGGTCCGGTGGGTCCGGCGAATCGATCTCCAGCGTGGTCTCGGCGCCGAGCATGCGCCCCTGGATGGTGTCGTTCAGCACCGAGCCGTCCACCCGGTAGCGCGCCTTCACCCGCATCCGCATCCCGTGCACCGTGACCTTCAGCATGTGCCCGTACCGGGACACCTGGGTCATCAGTCAGAACGCCAGCGCGGCGCTGAAGTACATGAGCGGCGTGGGCGCCGAGCCGAGGCCGCCCAGGTTGGGGCCCTCGTCGGAGGCGAACGTCATGGAGCCCTCGCCGCCGCGGCTCACGGTCGCCAGCTTGAGAAACGGCGTGACCAGGCTCACGTCGGCCTCGAACACGATCTCGCGCGTCTGCACCGTGGGGTCGAGTCCCTGGGGCCCCGTGCTCATGGTTGAGCCTTCACGGCCGAGAACTCGCGCAGCCCCTCGAGGACCTCGACCGTTCGAGCCGGCTCCGACCGACGCGTGTAATCCGGATCGGCATCGACGGCACGGATGATGCCGTGCCGATCGATCACGAAGCGGGCCGGAACGGGAAGCCGCCAGGTCCCGTCACCGTTACTCCGCGCCAGGTCGATACCGAACTTGAGATAGATCTCGCGAAGATCGTCCGGAAGCGTGAACACCAGGCCGTACCGCTCCGCGACTGGATTGCCGAAGTCGCGCAGCATCTCGTACGCGAAGGTCTTCGGCGCTTCGGTCTCGCGCCGCGTCCGCGCCACCTGCGGCGAAACGACGACGAGGCTGGCACCGGCGGCGACGATCGCGGGCAGAGCTTGCTGCAGAGCCTCCAGCTCTGCGTTGCAATACGGTCACCAGCGACCGCGGTAGAACGTCAACGCGACGGGACCGCGCGCCAGCAGCTCCTTGAGGGCAACCGACCGGCCGCCGGCAGTGGGCAACGCAAAGTCCGGAGCCGGTTGGCCCACCTTGACGATCCGGTTCATGATCCCGGAGGCTCGGAGATCGTCGATGCTCCGCTGCATGACCGCGCGGGCTTCGGGCGGGATCCGTGTCTTGGAGGCGTCCCGGATGGCGTCGAGCCTTTCCTGAAGCGTCATGGCGTCTTCCCCCTTGAGATCGTTCACGGGACCGTAGCACACTCGGGGAGAGCAGCGATCCTCTCAATCAGCGAGGAGACTTGCGATGGGTGAAGTCATTCACGTGACCAGGGCGCGGGTCGTCAAGGAGCCGGGCCGCGGTATGAAGACCGCATATCTCGACGCGTTCCCCGATACACCGGTCCCCTACGGGATCCACGGCGGTATCAAGGCGTTCTACAAGACCGAGCCTGAGGTGGAGCGGCCGGCGACGCTCGACCACCTCGTCATGGCGGTGGCCGGCTGACTCACCGGCAACCTGGGAAGCGCGCTGGATGCGCGCGGGATCAAGAGCTCACCGGATAATCTCGTCGCCCACGTCGAAGGCATCATCGAGAACGTCGACGGCGTCGCGCTCATCACGACGATTCGCGTTCGCTACACCTGCAAGATCCCCAGAGGCAAGCGCGCCGAGGCCGAGCGCGCGCTCGGCGTGCACGAGAAGGGGTGCCCGGCCAGCCAGAGCGTGCGGCGCGGGATCAACGTCGAGTACAGCGCGGAGTTCGAGGAAGTCTGACGCGACCCTGCCGGCGCGGGCAGGGGCCTACGGCGCCGGATAGACGACGCTCGCGCCAGCGCCGGTCGCGTAGGGGCCGATGATCAGATCGACCTTGTCGACGGTGATCAGGCGCTCGTAGAGCGTCCGGGTCACCTCGGGTTTCGACTGATCGTCGAGCAGCACCCATTCGATCGGCCGGCCGAGGAAGCCGTTGCGCTTGTTGATCTGCTCGACCGAGATCTCGCCGGCGATCTTGTGGATCGTCGAGGTCGCCGCGAGCACGGCGAGGATGAGGGCCAGGAGCGGGCGGGTCCCGCCGCTCACAGGCCGTCCGCTACGCGATCACCCGAGTGAGGAATCGCTCCGGCGGCCGCTCACCCCACTGCGACATCAGCCCGTCGTCCGCCGAGATCAGATTCGAGCCGTTCTTCCTGTTCAGGCGGTCGGTGTCCGACCAGTGCTCGTGCACCCGACCCCACGGGTCGGACCAGTAATCGTAGATCTGGCTGCCCAGGAGGTGTCGGCCGATGCCCCACATGTGCTCGTACTTGCCGAGCTTCTGCAGATGCTCGTGCCCGGTGAACACGTCGTCGATGTCCGCCACCTCGAACGACAGGTGGTTCAGGCCGGCCCGCTCGTTCCGGACGCAGAAGAAGACGTGATGGTCGACGAAGGTGGTGCCGCGATCGAGCCGGTTGAACGAGCCGATGATGTTGTCCTTGCTGCCGGCGTAGACGTCATCCGAGCAGATGAAGCCGAGGATCTCGCGGAACCACCGCGCGGTCTCCACCACCTTGGGCGTCGCCATGACGCCGTGGCCGATCCGCTTCACCCGCGACGGGCCCCGGTGGATCCGCATCACGGCGCCGGCGCGCTTGAGCCCCTCCGAGCCGAGGTTCAGAGGCTGGCGCTTCACCGTGATCGGCTTCAGCTTCTTGATCCCGTACACCACCTCGACCTGGTAGCCGTTCGGCTCCTTCAGCCGGACGCGCTTTCCGCCGCCGGGCTCGTCGATGTCCTCGACGGCCGACGCGCCCGGGGCCTTCGCGACTTTCTTGAGGTCGTCCAGGCTGGCCGCGTAGTACGCGAGCCCGATGAATCCGGGATCGCCCTTCTCGGTAACGTGCAGGTGGTGGGGAGCGTCGGTGCCGCGCATGTAGAGGGCGTTGTTCGTCCGCGCGGCGCGAACCATGCCGAAGTTCGTCAGGAACTCTTCCGCCGCGTCGAGGTCGGGCGTCCGCAGCCGTCCGTACGCGAGATCCGTCGCCTTGATGAATGCCATCAGCGTCTCCTCCTGTTTTCTGGGACGTCCGCCATGCTAGACCACGGCCGGTCGGACGGCAAGAAAGCCGAGAAGGTTGCTCAGCGCCCCATGTTCCGCTCGTACGACTGGTAGATGCGCTCGATGAGCTGCGGGTCGACCTCGGTGGCGCCGACCGTCCTGAACTCGACACGGACGCTGCCGTCCGCCTGGTTCCGGACGTACGCGGCCAGGTTGATGCCGCTCTTGGTGCCGCTGATGGTCCCGGTGCTGCGCTCTTCCCCGACGACGCGCACGCCCTGATCCAGGAAGGCGTTGCGGGCCGCGGCCCACGAGCGCTCGAAGGTGGTCGCCGGGACCACGGTCACTGGGGCCGGGCCCGGGGCGTACACGCCCGGCGCCACCTCGTAGACGGCGCAGCCGGCGATCAGGCTCGTGATGATCCCGAGGGCGAGCCAGCCGCGAACGATCGTCACCGTGCGCTCGTGATGGCCGCCGTCTTCTGCCACGTCCGGTCAGGGTTGTACGTCTTCATCGCCTCCGCGATCTGGGGGGTCTTCGGTCCAAGGTCCTTTTGGTACACGACGCCGTCATGGCTCACGACGAACGTCATGATTCCCGAGACGCCGTACTTGGCCGGGAAGGCGACGAGCGCGAATCCTCCGATCATGTGCCCCCTGACGACGAAGTCGTAGGCGCCCCCGGGCGCATCGGGCCCCTGCGCGAGCAGGATGCGATAGAAATAGCCCTCATAGGGAACCGGACCGACGCCCTGCTTCGTGTAACCCCTCGCCCTCGCCTGGGCCACAAGGGGACCGAGCGGACTCGGTCTTTCGTCCGGCCGCGTCGCCCAGTAGAGGCCGTCCCGCTTGCCCGCGCTGCTGCCGAACTGCTGCGCGTACTCGAGAATTCCGCCACCGGTCCGGTCCACAGCGTAGTACTCCCGCTGGGCGTCGACGAAGGCCAGGCATACCTGGATCGTGCTGAGCTCGTTTCGTCCGACCCGACGGTAGAGGATCTCGTCGTCGCCGGCGTCGGTGTCCCAGAACCAGAGCGGGCCGTCGGGCACGAGCGGAATGGGAAACGGGAAGTCGTCCGCGCCGACATAAAGGACGACCTTCCCGCCGCCACCTTCTAGCCGGTGCGCGCGGTCGTATTCAGCCACGAACCGCTGGAACCCTCGACGGTCGGCCGTGTCGTCTCCCGACGAGACCAGCGGGCGTCCCAGGGGACCAAGGACTTCGACGATCGCCTTGCGATCGCCGGTACGAAACGCCGAGATGAGCGCGTTGACGGCATCGTCCAGGGACTCGAAGGTTTTCTGCTGCGCGGGCGCTGCGAACGCCGCTC
>Ga0099791_10000551_pt1 | contig 14033 bp, 10 predicted proteins | sample Rivendell_Oct201_7_FD_77318 | JGI IMG/M metagenome (GOLD analysis project Ga0099791, IMG submission 77318) | Vadose zone soil and rhizosphere microbial communities from the Eel River Critical Zone Observatory, Northern California to study diel... | ecosystem: Environmental > Terrestrial > Soil... | reverse complement strand
GCCGCGTGAATCCTCGATCCTGAGAAGGAAGGGCCGGTCCGCGCGCGAATCGCCGGAGCGCCCCTTCGTGAATCCCTCCCGCGCGATCGCGCTGACCCGCGCTCCCTCCACGACGGCCCCGGACAACTCCTCCAGCCTCGCGAGCGGCAGGAGATAGCGCTCGCGGAGCTGGGCTCCGGTGAGGATCTCGTCCTCGGCCGGCAGCTTCACCCCGGCCGCGCGCAAGCGCGCGCGTCCCAGCTCGGTCGAGTTCCTATGGAAGGGGGTGAAGAGGCGCACCGGCCCGTAACGGCGGAAGTGCTCGCCGACGGACGCGGCCTCGTAGAGGGCTACCTCGTATCCTTCGACGCGCGCGCGGAGCGCTGCCTCCAGGCCCACCGGCCCCGCTCCCACGATCGCGATTCTACGAACGCTCAACGCTCACCCCAGTCCAAGATGCTCCAGTTCTTCCTCGTCGAAGCCCAGGTAATGCCCGTACTCGTGAAGCAGGGTCACCTTCATCTCCTTCGAGACCTCCTGCCGGCTGCGCCCCGTCCGCTCGAGGTTCTTCTGGAAGAGGAGCACGACGTCGCCATACCCGCTCCCGGCGAAGACCTTGTCACCAACGGAGGTGCCCACGAAGAGGCCCAGAACCTCGGGATTGATCCCCATGGCGTGCTCCGCCATCGCCCGGGTTGGCTTCGGCTCGACGAGCACCGGCACCTCCTGAACCGCCTCACGGATCACATGAGGCAAGGATGCCAGAACCTTGTCGATCAGCGTCTTGAAATCGTCGGCGTCGATCCGGACGGGAAGGGGGAAGTGCTCGGGGTCGAGGCGGTTGGCCTCGCCGAAGGAGCGGTCGGCCTCCTCGAACCGGCCCAGGGCCTCGAGGATCATTCCCTCGAGCTCCACGCGCTCGGGGTTGTCCTCTTCCTCGGCGGGGGGCTCCAGGGCGTGAACCTCTTTCAGGGCTTCGGCGCTCCGCCAGAGGAGGTGCAGGCACTCGGCGCGCCTCAGGGCGGCTCCCCAGTGCTGGGGGTCCTGCTTCAGCATCTCATCGAAGGTCTCGAGCGCGATTTCGTACTCGCCGTCCTCGAGGGCCGTTTCTCCCTCCTGGGCGAGCGCATCCAGCGGATCCTGGTCCGGGGTCACATCACTTGGCGGTGGCGATTCGGTCGGCCCGGTCGAGCAGCACCCGGATCTCGCTGATGGTGGGAGTGAGCTGCGCCGCCTGGGCGCGGAGGAGATCCATGTCCCCGGTCTGCGCGTAGCGGTCCATGCCGGAAAGGCACTGCTTCGCAGTGGCCAGGTTGATGTTCAGGTGCTCGCGATCCATCAAATTCATCGCGGAGGATTGGTTCTTGGCCGCGTCCAGGGCGGCGTTCATGTCGCGGTCGAGCGAAGGGATCCGGTCCGCCTCTCCGTTCTGGATCGCGGTCGTGATCCGGCCGCCCACATCGTCGATCTGCTGGCGAATGACCGCGAAGGAAGCCTTGGCCGCGCTCTGGTCCCCCGCCCACTGGCAGGAAGGAGCGACGAGGAGAACCGCGAAGAGCACCCGGTACCCCAATCTTCCGCCCACGCGCACCCCCTTTACTTCCACAAGTACACGATGGAGAACACGAAGACCCAGACCACGTCGACGAAGTGCCAGTACCAGGACGCCGCCTTGAACGGGAAGTGCTGCTGCGGGGTGATCTGCCCGCGGAGCACGGCGCCGTAGACCACGTTCAGGAAGATGAGCCCGAGGAGGACGTGCAGCCCGTGGAAGCCGGTCAGCACGAAGAACGTGCACCCGAAGATCCCGCTCTTGATGTTGAAGGCGGAGCCGTTCAGGAATCCGTACTCGTAGGCCTGGCCGCAGAGGAAGATGGCGCCCAGGGAGATCGTCATGAGAATGGAGGCGATGACCCCGTCCTTGCGTCCTTTCTCCACGGCGGAGTGGCCCAGGTGCAGGGTCACGCTGCTGAAGAGAAGGATGAAGGTGTTCACCGCGGGGACCAGGATCTCGAAGTGAGGCATCCCCGGCGGGGGCCAGGCGGGCGCGTGGTGTCGCGCGTAGATGAGCGCGGCGAAGAAGGAGCAGAAGATCGCGGCCTCGGAGGCGATGAAGAAGATCATCGCCGTCGTGAGGCGCCGTTCGGCGTCGATCGCGTCCCGGCCGAAGAACCGGTCGCGAAGGAGCTCCGCCCACCAGCTTCCCGCTCCGTACAGCGTGATCGCGATCCCGGCCAGGAGAACGCCGAGGCCCTGCTTCCATCCGTGTGCGTGGGAGACGAGCCCTACGGGGATGAGACCCGTGCCCAAGGCCGTGATGATCGGCCATCGGCTGGGTACCGGCTCATGGCTGTGTGCGTGCGCCGCCGCGTCCATGGATTGCCCTCGAGATGAATGACTCTTCGAAGCGCACCATGTTGCCCCGGAGCGGCAGCGGAGGCAAGGGGATTCCTAGCGAATGATCGTGAGCTTCGTGCCCTTTTCGATGGCTCCGGCCGCGACGCGAATCCAGTAGACGCCCGACGCGGCGTCACCGCCTCCATCGACCTTGCCGTCCCAACGTAGGATGTGGTGTCCCGCCGCGAGGAATGCATCTTCGAGGATCCGCACCATCCGCCCCTGCGCGTTGAACACGCGAGCCACCACCGAGGAGGACTGCGGAAGATCGAGATTCATCTCGGCACGCCCGGAGGTGGGCGTGGGCCTTGGGCTGCCCAGCACGACCGCCGGCGCCGCGTTTCCTCCCTGAACCCCCGTCACGGTGCTCGGGATGAAGCTCGCGACGTTGGAGAAGGAGCTCCAGTTCCAAGCCCCATCCGCGCTGCGAAGCACCGCGTAGTAGCGTGCTCCTATCGTCAGATCCGCAATGAGGACGGAATCGGCGACACCAGGGGCTCCAGGCGTCTTTCCGAGCATCGGAATCACGGTCGCGGAATTCCACCAGGCGAGCGTGTCGTTTCCACTGATCCCGCTCGAGCTGACCCGGAGATCGTAGCGAACGATGCTCTGCCCGCCCGCGTCGCTGGGCGTGGTCCAGATGAGCATCGCGCTGGCGGCCGAAGCCGGCCTCGTGGGGAGCCCGTGAGAGCAGCCCGTGAGGAGCAAGGAGAGGAGCGCGATGCGTGTCGTCCGTGCGATGTTCCGAAAGTAGCCCATGAAGAAGCCTTCTTTGGTGGCCGTCCCTGATGATGTCGTTCCGGTTGTGTAAGGAAAACCCTGCTATGGCCCTCAGGGTTTCCCTGTCCGACCTATCAGGATTTGTGCCACGGCTACTAAGGAGCGCGACTACGTAGAATTTGTGTTGGTGGAATGCGAGTTGCGGGTGTGAATTATTTTTTGGAACTGACCGTTGTGTACCTCATCGGGCGCATGTCTCCCATATCGTGCGCTCACGTAGGGGAATCCCCGAATCCGTAGGGAGATCCTTCATGCGCGCCCCTACGTACCTGAGCTGTGCTGCAAAGGAGATTCAGATGGAGATTGAGAAGAGGCGCTACTTCGAGGTGTGCGCGGCCACGAGGGGACGCTCGCGATCCCGCTTCCCCTCTCCCACGCCTTCGGCTCCAGGCACCCCTTCGGGCGCGCTCTCGACGTGCGTGAATCTGGCCAGGAGCGTGTAGACCGCGGGCACGAGAAGAAGGGTCAGGAAGGTGGAGAAGATGAGCCCTCCGACCACGGCGATCCCGAGCGGGCGCCGGGACTCGGCTCCCGCGCCGAAGCCGATCGCGATCGGGAGGATTCCGAACACGGTCGCGAAGGAGGTCATGAGGATGGGCCGGAGCCGGATCTTCGCGGCCTGTGCGACCGCTTCCACGGTCTCCAGCCCCCGGGCGCGGAGCTGATTCGCGTACTCCACGATCAGGATCGAATTCTTCGTCACGAGCCCGATGAGCATGATGAGCCCGATCTGCGAGAAGATGTTGAGGCTCTGCCCGAAGATGAAGAGCGAGATGATGGCCCCGACCACGGCGAGCGGAACCGAAAGCAGGATCGTGAGCGGGTGGATGAAGCTCTCGAACTGGGCCGCGAGCACGAGATAGATGAAGACGACCGCCAGGAGGAAGAGGAAGTAGAGGCTGTTGCTCGACTCCCGGAACTCCTTCGACTGCCCCGCCAGCTCGTGCCGCACCGTGGGCGGAAGGTCTTCCTTCGCGATCTTGTCCAGCGCGTCCAGCGCCCCCCCCAGCGAGACCATCGGGGCCAGGTTCGCCGTGATGGTGGAGGAGCGCACGCGGTTGTAGTGCTTCAGCTCTTTCGGCCCCACCGTCTCCCTGACGTTCACCACGTTCGCGAGCTGCACCAGCCCGTTGTTCCCACGCACGTAGATGTCCTGGATCACATCCGGCGTGGCCCGTCCCGAGGCGGGCACCTGCGCGATGACGTGGTACTGCTTGGTCCCTCGCTTGAAGTCCGTGACCTCCCGCCCGCCGAGAAGCGTCTCGAGCGTGGTGCCGATCTCGGTCACCGAGACTCCCATCGCCGAGGCGCGATCGCGGTCGATCGTGAGATCGAGCTGAGGCTTGTTGAGCTTGAGATCCGTGTCCAGATTGATGAGGTAGGGAAACGCGTTCGGCGGCTTCCCGACCGTGAGCTGGGAGGCCTTGGCCATCATGATCCCCGTCGCCTTCTGGAGCTCCTCGTAGCTGTCCGCCTCGAGCACGTACTCGACCGGCGACGAGGAGAAGCGGCCCCCGAGGCTGGGCGGATTGATCACGAAGGCGAGCACGCCCGGGATCGAGAAGAGCTGCGGGAAGAGCTGCTGCACGATCTCCTGCTGCGACCGGGCCCGGTAGACCGGAATCTGGATCATGGGAAGGAGCGGCAGCGGCTGCTTGATCCACGTCTTCGGCCGCTCCCCCTTCGGCATCAGGTTCACGAAGACGAAGCCGTTCGTGACCTGCCCCGGACCGCCGAACCCCAGCCCCGTCGCGGTGAAGAGGCCGCGCCGCTCGGGCAGGTGCAGGAGGATGGCCTCGATCTGGCGCATGTAGCGATCCGTGTAAGCGAGCGTCGCTCCCTCCGGGGCGATGACGATGCCGAACGCCACCCCGCGATCCTCGACCGGCACCAGCTCGCGCTTCATGAACATGAAGGCGGCTCCCGCGATCAGGATGAAGACCAGCGCGGCCCCGATCACACGCGCGCGGTGGCGCAGCGCGGCGCCGAGCACGCGGTCGTACGTCCGGTACAGCCACTCGAAGAAGGAGTCGAAGGTCCTCGAGACCCAGCCGGTGCCGCCCCCGTGGAGCGGCCGGAGCATCCGCGAGGTGAGCATGGGCGTGAGCGAGAGGGCCACGAAGCCCGAGATCAGGACGGCGACCGCCAGCGTGATCCCGAACTCGTTGAAGAGCCGCCCGACCGTCCCCTGGAGGAACGCCACGGGGACGAACACCGCGACCAGCGAGATGGTGGTCGCGAGGATGGCGAACCCGATCTCATTGGCGCCGTCGAGCGCCGCCTGCCGGCGCGGCTTCCCCATTTCGAGATGACGGTAGACGTTCTCCAGCATCACGATGGCGTCGTCCACCACGAGCCCGATCGCGAGCACCATGGCGAGAAGCGTGAGGATGTTGATGGTGAAGCCCAGGAAGTAGGCGACGGCCAGAGCGCCCATGATCGAGACCGGTATGGCGACCGCCGGGATGAACGTGGCGCGGAAGGATTTCAGGAAGACGAGGATCACGAGCACCACGAGGCACATCGCGACCACGATCGTGTGCGAGACCTCGTTGATGGATTCCTGGATGAAGGTCGAGGAGTCGTACGCCACGTCGAGCTTCATCCCCGGCGAAATGAGCTGCCGGAGCTGCGGGAGCGTCGCGATCACACCGTGGGCCACATCCAGCGTGCTCGCCTTCGACTGCTTCACGATGCCCAGCCCCACCGCCTGCTGCCCGTTCCATCGCACGGCCGTGCGCTCGTCCTCGGGGCCCACCTCCACGCGCGCCACGTCCGAAAGCCGGACCACGTCGTTCCCCGTCTGCGAGATGACGATCGACCCGAATTCCTCGGGGCTGGCCAGCTCGCCCCGCGTCCGGACGGCGAATTCGCGTCCCGCGCCCTCCACGCGCCCGCCCGGGATCTCGGCATTCTCCTCGCGAAGAGCGCGCTCGATGTCCTGGACGGTCGCGCCGCGGTTGGCCATCCGCTGGGGGTCCAGCCAGACGCGCATGGCGTAGCGCCGCCCGCCGCCGATGAAGATGTTGCCCACACCGGGGATGTGCTGGAGACGTTCCTTGAGGATGAGCTCGGCCACCTCGGTGAGCTCCAGGCCGTTGTGCTTCGTGCTGGAGAGCCCGAGCCAGAGGATGGGCTGCGCGTTCACATCCACCTTGGCCACGATGGGATCGTCCGCCTCGGCGGGAAGCTGGCCCCGGACGCGCGCCACCTTGTCGCGCACGTCGTTCGCGGCCTGCTCCACGTCGCGGCTCAGCTCGAATTCCACAGTGATCTGCGAGCCCTGCTCGAGGCTCGAGGACTCGATGGTCTTCACGCCCTCGACCGTGGCCAGCTGCTCCTCGAGCACGTCCGTGATCTCGGTCTCGACCACGCTGGGGCTCGCGCCGCGGTATAAAGTCGTGATGGAGACGATCGGAGGGTCGATGTCGGGGTACTCGCGGACGGGAAGTCTGCTGAACGCGATCACTCCAAAGAGGATGATCGTGAGGCTCATCACCGTCGCGAATACCGGCCGCTGGATCGAGAGCTGGCTGATTCTCACTTCGCGGTTCCCCCGCTTTCACCACCGGCATGGCTCTGGACCGGCATCACCTTCGCGCCCTCGAAGAGCTTCTGGTGTCCGGTACGTACCACGGTCTGGCCCGGCGACACGCCCTTCACGATCTCCACCGCATCCGGGAGTCTCGTCCCCAGCGTCAGCGCCACGCGCGTCACGCTGCTGTCCGGCTTGACGACGTACACGAAGGACTGATCTCCTTCCGCGAAGATGGCCTCGCTGGGGATCGTGAGCGCGCTCTGCCGCTGGCTCAGCACCGCCGAGACATTGGCCGACATCCCTGGCCGGAATCTCCCGCCCGGATTCCGCACGCGCGCCACGATGCGCGCGCTCCGGGTCCCGGGATCGAGCACCGGATCGACCACGTCGATCCGGCCGCGCAGGACGTACCCCGGATAGGCGGTGGTCGAGATGCTCACTTCCGCCCCCTTCCGGAGCTGCCCCAGATAGCGCTCGGGGGCCGAAAAATTGACGCGCAGCTCATCGAGCTTTGCGAGATCCGTGATCGCCTGCCCCGAGCGGATGAAGGCACCCGGACTGACCCGCCGCGCTCCCAGGGTCCCCGAAAAGGGCGCGACGATCCTCGTCTTGGACAGACGCGATCGGGCGAGGGCGAGATTCGCCTCGGCGACCTTCAGGGCCGCGGCCGCGTCGTCCAGATCTTGCGGAGCGCCCGCCCCCTGGTCCACGACCGCCTTGACCCGATTGTAGGTGCTCTGGCTCTGGTCTCGAAGGGCTTCCGTCCGGGCCACTTCGGCGCGGAGCTGGGCGTCGTCGAGCTGCGCGATGAGCCCTTCCTTTGCAATGGCGCTTCCCTCGCGAAACGGGAGCCGAACGACGACCCCGTCGATCTCGGCGACCACCGTGATCGCCTCGTCGGCCTCGATCGTTCCCACCGCCTCGAACCGGTCCGCGACAGGCTGCTGGACCACGACGGCGACCTCGACCGGCATCGGAGGCATCTTGAACCCGCCCCCACCCGGGCCTCCCGCGCCCTTGCCGCAGCCGCCGAGGGCCGCGATGAGGATCAACCCAACGGCCCTGGAGGCGCCGGCGGCGCGAGCCTTTCTCTTCGATGGAACGATCATGCGATCGGTCTCCCCCATCATGGTTTCGGCGGAGGCAGCCCCTCCGACGTGAGCCGCTTCAGATCGGCATAGGCCTTGGCCGCCCGGACGAGCGCCTGCGAGTAGCGCTGCTGCCCCGTGGCCAGATCCGCGGCCACGCGCGTCAGCTCGAACGCGGTGGTCCTGCCGTTTCGATATTCGATGATTCCGATCCGCACCTGCTCGAGCGATGCCTCGACCCCGCTTTGCGCCGCGTCCAGACGCCGCTTCGCGTGGTCCAGCTCGCGGTAGGCTACGCGGACCCGCTCTTCGATCGAGCGCCGCGTGGCGATCGCGCGCTGCTCGGCGATATCCAGCTCGGCGCGCCGGCGATCCCGATCGCCCCTTCCGGCCCGAAATCCGATGGGAACGCTGAGCGTAAGGCCGGTGCTCCAGCTCGGAAAATCGCGTCTCCTCACCTGGGTCCAGGTGTCGCTGAAATCGCCGTCGATGTTGATGCGGTCGGGCTGATTCGTGAAGGGGTTGATGAAATCCCGTCCTCGTCCCGAGAGCCCCGCGCCCCCCAGGGACCCTCTCAGGTCGAGGGTGGGAAGCATGTTCCACCAGGCGCCGGCCGAGCGCGCGCGGGCCGCCGCCACTTCGCGCTCGGCGCTCTTGGCCTCGCGGCTCTGCGCGAGCGCCCTCGCCACGAGCGTCTCCTCGGACTCGATCGGGAAATCCCGGGGTGGCTCGTCCACCGGCGCGAACCGCTTCAGGGCGCCGGCCGGACGCTCCCCGATCAAGGTCGCAAGCTGGTCGGAGACACGATCGACCGCTTCGTCGAAATCCAGGAGCACCTGCTCCTGCTGCGTATAGAAGACACGCGCGCTCGCGACCGCGCCCGGACCCACGAGGCCCGCCCGCGAGCGAAGCTGGCTCTCCTCGACGAGCGACTGCGCTCGGTCGCGGATGATCTGTTGCAACGCGAGATCGCGCCGCGCGGCATAGAGATCCCAGTAGGTGCGCTCGACCTTGGCACGCGTCTCGAGCACGGCGTCCTCGTAGCGGGCCCGGGCGGCCTCGTAGACGCGCGCCGCGGCCGATCGGTCCCCCCACGTGCCGGGTCCGAATCCCTTGAGGAGCGGCTGCCGCACGCTCAGCACTCCATTCGCGTCGTACTGGGGATTGACGAATGCGAGCGTGGAGTTGGTCTCGAGCTTGGTGGACAGGAGGGAGGCGCGGAGCTCCGTTCCGGTCGGCAGCGTGACGCGGGCTCCGGTCGAGGTGATCGTCCGGGTGGACCGGACCACGCTGACGCCGGACGCGAGCGTATCCCCGCCGGAGAAAATGGAAGACGTGGGCTGGTCCGTGCCGACCCGGTCCGCGTCGAAGAAGAGCTCCGGGTCGAAGGCGCCGTTCTCGTGGCGGAGCGTCCCGCCCGCCGCACGCATCGCACCCTCCGCCTCGCGAACGGTTGTCTCGTGGACGAGCGCCTTCTGGATCGATTCCTCGAGCGTGATCGGCGTGCCCTGGATCTTCTGGATGGCGATGGCCAGCGTGCTGTCGGGATTCCGCTCGAGGAACACGTCCGCGCCGCGCGCCTGGGGGGCGATCAGAAGCAGGGCGAAAACGAAGATCAGGAAGGGAGACGCCGTCCCACCGGTCCCGTGTCGCGCAGCAGCTGAATCCGTTTCCGACATACCTCGATCGATCTCCCGAAGTCCCTTTGTCTGTGCGCGACGGGTCCAGCGAACTTCGGCGAGACGGATCACCCGCGAGAGAGAAGGCGGGCGGCCTAGTTCAACGTGTGCCGCTCGGCGACAAGACAGGCGTCACCTCGAAGTCGAGCTTCTCGGTGAGCCGAAGCACTGTGATCTTTGATGGAACGCCCACCTGTTGCTCGGTGAGCAGAAGCTGGAGAGCGTCGATTCCGCTGACGGGCTGACCGTTGAAAGCGACGATGCGATCCCCCAGCCGGACGCCTGCTTTCGCGGCGGGGCCCCCCTGTTCCAGGGAGACTACCAGAACTCCGCTCTCCACCGGTAGCTGGTGAAAGCGCGCGACCCGGCGTGCCACGGGCACCGTCTGCCCGCCCACGCCGATGTAGCTGCGCGTCACCTTGCCGTCCCGAATGAGGCGCGAGGCCACGAACTTCGCGGTGTTGATCGCGATCGCGAAGCAGATTCCCTGGGCGGGAAGAATGACCGCGGTGTTCACGCCGATCACGTCGCCATGCGAATCCACGAGCGGCCCGCCGGAGTTCCCGGGATTCAGGGCGGCGTCCGTCTGGATGATGTTGTCGATGAGGCGTCCGGATTGCGCGCGCAGGGATCTTCCGAGCGCGCTCACGACGCCGGCGGTCACGGTGGTCTGGAACCCGTAGGGGTTCCCGATCGCGATCGCCACCTGCCCCACGCGGATCGCCGCGGAGTCGCCGAGCGTGGCGGGGGTCAGCGAGTCGGGCCCGATGCGCACCACCGCGAGGTCCGTCTCGGGATCGTCTCCGATCAGGGTCGCTTCACGCACCTGTCCGTCGTCGCGGGTCACCTGGATCGATTCCGCTCCGTTGACGACGTGGCTGTTGGTGAGAATGAATCCGTCCGGAGTAAAGAGGAATCCGGAGGCGCTGCCGCCGAGCCCGCGCGGATCGCGCGACTCGCGTCCCTTGGGCGCCGGCCGCCGGGTCTCGATATTCACCACCGAGGGACTGACGCGCCCGACCGCGTCGACCACCGCCTGAGAGTAGGCGTCGAGGAGGATGGTGTCGTCCGGGGCGGGCATGGCACTTAGATTCTACGACGGATGTACGGATTCTCGGCGGTCTGCCGATAGGTTGAGGTATCCTGGGCGGCCTATTCGGCGCTTGCCAGACTCTGGAGGGAAGCTTGGTCGACTCGACATCCCGCGACTCCTGGCTGGAGATTCCCGCCGGACCCAAGCTCTTCACCCGCACCTGGGGCGAGGATCCCAAGGCTCCCGCGGTCGCCATCATCCACGGACTCGGCGACCATTCGGGACGGTGGGAGCGTGTGGGACGAACGCTGCAGAGCCGGGGATTCACGGCCTACGCGCTGGATCTTCCCGGCCATGGACGATCCGAAGGCCGCCGCGGCCACGTGAAATCCTGGGACGATTACCGGAACGCGGTGACGCGATGGATCGAGTCCGTGCGCGGCGTGGACGACGGGCGCCGGTGGGCCCTCCTGGGACACAGCCTGGGAGCTCTGATTGCGCTCGACTGGGCGGAAAGGAATCCCCGATTCGTCGATGCGCTGGTGCTCTCGGCGCCTCCCTTCGAGCTTTCCTTGAAGCCCGCGATGCTCAAGGTCCACGCGGCAAGGATCATCGGGCTCCTCTGGCCCGGGTTCACACAGGGAAATCAGATTCCTCCCTCGCTCCTCTCGCATGATCCGGCCGTGATCCGCGCCCACCGCTCCGACCCGTACGTCCATTTCCGGATCAGCGCGCGCCTCTTCCTGGAATTCCAGGCCATGCGCCGGAAGCTGGCCAAGGTGTCGGGCACGCACTCCATTCCTACCCTTCTGATCCAGGGCGGCGCCGACCCGGTCTCGAGCTGCCTCGGCTGCGCCGCGTGGGCAAAGGCCTCGAAGAACGGGATCGTGACCTACAAGGAATACCCAGGGCTCTTCCACGAAGTGCTGAACGAGGTCGGCGGGGCCGCGATCCTGGACGAGGTCATCGCCTGGCTGAAGCAGGCGCTCTCGGCGCCCCGTCAGGCCGGCGCACCGGCGAGCAGCATTTCCACCGCCTCCGTCCAGCCTCGGTAGAGCCGCTCCCGCTCCGCGCGCTTCATGCGCGGACGGAACACGCGCCCCGATCGCCGCACCGTCTCGAGATCGGAAGCGTGTTTCCACCATCCCGCACCGATCCCCGCCAGGAGCGCCGCCCCCAGCGCGGTCGTCTCGACCAGGCCCGGACGCGAGATCGGGATCCCGAGAATGTCCGCCTGGAACTGCATGAGGAACGCGTTCATGGCGGCGCCTCCGTCCACGCGCAGCTCGCGGATCCGGACCCCCGAATCGCGGCTCATCGCTTCCACCAGATCGCGCGACTGGAATGCGATCGACTCCAGCGCCGCCCGCACGAGGTGCGCGCGCGTGGTGCCGCGCGTCAGCCCGCGCCAGATGCCGCGCGCGTCGGGCCTCCAGTAGGGAGCGCCCAGGCCGGCGAAGGCGGGAACGAGCGTGGTGCCGCCGGTGTCGTCGACGGATCGCGCCAGGGCCTCGGTTTGGGCTGCGTGTTCGATGATCCCGAGTCCATCTCGAAGCCACTGGATCGCGGCGCCGGCAATGAACACGCTTCCCTCCAGGGCGTATCTCGGCTCACCCCGGGGGCCACAGGCGATGGTGGTAAGCAGGCCGCTCTTCGACGGAACGAATCTCGAGCCCGTGTGGAGGAGGAGAAAACACCCGGTGCCGTAGGTGTTCTTGATGCTGCCCGCTTCCACGCAGCCCTGACCGAAGAGCGCCGCCTGCTGATCGCCCGCGATGCCGAGGATCGGGATCCCGTCGGGAAGCCCCTTCACGCCGCGTGTGTGTCCGAAATCGGAGATCGAGGGGCGCACGTCGGGCAGGAGCGAGCGCGACACGCCGAAGAGGCGGAGGAGCCCGGGATCCCATCGTTGGGAACGGATGTCGAAGAGCATCGTGCGGCTTGCGTTCGTGGCGTCGGTCGCGTGCACGGCGCCGCCGGTCATGCGCCAGAGGAGCCAGGAATCCACGGTGCCGAAGGCGAGACTCCCATGTTGGGCGCGCGCGCGCACGCCCCGGACGTGGCGGAGAATCCATTCGAGCTTGGTCGCGGAGAAGTAGGGGTCCAGCTTGAGCCCGGTGCGGCGCGCGATCGCACGCTCCTTCCCGGCGCGCCGGAGGGCCAGGCAACGGTCCGCCGTGCGCCGGTCCTGCCAGACGATCGCGGGCCCAACGGTCTTCGAGGTCGCGCGGTCCCAGAGAAGGGTCGTTTCCCGCTGGTTCGTGATGCCGATCGCCGCCACGGACGCCCGTTCTCCTCCGAGCGGTCGGAGCGCGATGCGCAGGGCGTGGAGGGTCGCGTCCCAGATCTCCTCACCCCGCTGCTCCACCCATCCGGGGTGCGGGAAATGCAAGGGTAGCTCTGCGTATCCCTTCGAGCGCATACGTCCAGCGCGGTCGAAGGCGATCACCCTCGTCCCGGTCGTACCCTCATCGATGGCGAGGATGTATTCCCTGCGGCTCACACGTGGACTCCCGCCATCGCGGCATCCAGGATCTCCGACTCGCGATCCAGCGCATGGTTCACCCGCTGCACCTCGCGCGCGGTGGCCGGCTCGTCCCATCCCAGATGCGGCGCCATCCAGGCGGCGACTCGAGGCGCGGCGCGCCGCATGGCGCCGGAGTGCAGCCAGAGGCGCGAGCGGCGCTCCAGGATGTCGCCGAGGTGACGGGCATGCTCCTTCTGGACCGCGTGGACCACCTCGGCTTCGGTGATCTCGAGGGAGCCCTCCAGCTGAAGCTTCCCCGGGTAGCGCGGCCGGAACCCCTGGATGCCCATCTGGCGGCCGTGAAGGACCAGCTCCGCCGTTGCGCACCGGGCCGCGCGCCCGCCGGTCATCCTTGCCACGCGATCCACGACCCGCTCCGCCAGGCTCCGGTGCGTCGTGTACTTCCCTCCGATCAAGGTCAGCATGGTCCCTTCCTCGATGATCCGGTGCTCGCGAGAGTTCGCCCAGGGGCGGATGGCGTTGCCTTGGGCGAGGGACCGCACCCCGGCGAAGGCTCGGAGCGGACGCGCCTCTGTGCGGAGGCAGGGCAGCGCGCGCGCCGCCTCCTCGAGAAGGTAACGAATGTCCCCCACGTCCGGCGCGATCCGCTCGGGCGGTGTGGTGTCGTCCACGTCCGTCGTGCCGATCAGGGAGTACTCCCCCCAGGGAATGACGAAGAAGGCGCGCCCGTCACGGTGCGCGGTCAGGAGAAGCGCCCGCTCGCGCGTCTGGCCGGGGACCACGACGTGGCTTCCGCGCGTGCGGCGAAGGCCCGCGCCCGGCGCGGGCCGGACGAGCGCCCGGATCTCCTCCGCCCAGGGTCCGGCCGCGTTCACGACGCACCGGGCCTCCCCGACCTCTTCTTTCCCGGTGTCCACATCGTGGAATCGCGCGCGCCACGACTCCCCGCGCGCTTCCAGCGCCACCACCGAGGCGTAGGTGCGGATGACGGCGCCCGCGAGCTCGGCGTCGACCGCCACGGCGACGCAGAGGAGCGCGTCATCCATCTGCG
>Ga0099791_10000550_pt1 | contig 14034 bp, 10 predicted proteins | sample Rivendell_Oct201_7_FD_77318 | JGI IMG/M metagenome (GOLD analysis project Ga0099791, IMG submission 77318) | Vadose zone soil and rhizosphere microbial communities from the Eel River Critical Zone Observatory, Northern California to study diel... | ecosystem: Environmental > Terrestrial > Soil... | reverse complement strand
TCCGCTCTTGGCCATGAGCCACACCAAGTATCCGCAGGCCTGCAAGGCGCTGATGGCGTACATGCAGGAGGCCAGTCAATTCAATCCCTGGATCGAGGCGGCCGGCGGCTACCTGTCGCCCGGCCTTGCCGCCTATGATGCAAATCCGGTGTGGACGGCGGACCCCAAGCGCACGCCTTACCGCGATGTCGCCAAGCGTTCGCTGACGGTCGGAGGATTGGGCTCGGTGGGCGAAAAAGCCGCCAGCGCGGTGGCGGATTTCGTGCTTCTCGACATGTTTGCGAGCTACTGCACCGGCCGCGAGGAGGCCAAAGGCGTGATCAAGATCGCCGAGCGGCAATTGCAGAGGATTTATCGGTAGGGCCGCGGGGGCCACACCCTCCCCTGAAGGGGGAGGGCAAAAATACGTTTCTCTGCCACCGAAGGCGATCCGGGGTGGGGTGACGGCGGCGCAACACTTCCTGTCCGAGAATTTGGCACCGCTGTCACCCCCTCCCGCCGCGCTGAAGCGCGGCGACCTCCCCCCTCCAGGGGGAGGTGAAGCGTGCCGCGGAAAAAGCGCGATGGGCTCAAATTCAAATCCGATGCATTCACCATGACAGAGATAGCCCTCAAGGGCACCATCCCCGATGCCCGGTTGAGCGCATGGGCTACGCTCGCCGCCAACCGCAACTGGCTCGGCCTCTGGTTCATGCTCCCGGCCGCGGCGTTCCTGATCCTGTTTCTCGCCTACCCGCTGGCGCTCGGCGTCTGGATTTCGTTCACGGATGCGCGCATCGGCCAGAGCGGCGCTTTCATCGGCGTTGAAAACTACGAGTGGCTGTCCGACGACTCCATATTCTGGCTCTCGGTTTTCAACACGCTGCTCTACACGTCGGTCGCCAGCGTGATCAAATTCGCGATCGGCCTCTATCTCGCGCTGCTCTTGAACGAGAACATGCCGTTCAAGGCGCTCCTGCGGGCGATCGTACTCATTCCCTTCATCGTGCCGACGGTGCTGTCGGCAATTGCGTTCTGGTGGCTGTTCGACGCCCAGTTCTCGATCATTTCGTGGTCGCTGCGCCACCTCGGGCTGATATCCGGCAACATCGACTTTCTCGGCAACCCGTGGAACGCCCGCTGGTCGGTGATCTTCGCCAATATCTGGCGCGGCATCCCGTTCGTGGCGATCACGCTGCTCGCCGGCTTGCAGACGGTGCCGCCGTCGCTCTATGAAGCCGCCACCATCGACGGCGCCAACCGGTGGCAGATTTTCCGCCACATCACCTATCCGATGCTCACGCCGATCATCGCGGTGGTGATGACCTTCTCGGTGCTGTTTACGTTCACGGATTTCCAGCTCATCTGGGTGCTCACAAAGGGCGGCCCCGTTAATGCCACGCAGCTGATGGCGACGCTGTCCTATCAGCGCGCCATCGTGGCCGGCCATCTCGGCGAAGGCGCCGCGATCTCCTCGGCGATGATTCCGTTTCTGCTCGGCGCCATCCTGATCTCGTGGTTCGGTCTGCAGCGGCGCAAATGGCAACAGGGCGAGAGCAATGACTGAGCTTGCCGCCGATGCGAAGCTCGACGCGGCAAAGCTTTCAGCCGGCGATCACGCCGAGGGCATGAGCTATCTGGAGACGCTGCCGCGGCGGCTGGTGACGCTGTATCTGCCGCTCGGCATCATCCTCGTCGTGCTGCTGTTCCCGTTCTATTGGATGACGCTCACGGCCATCAAGCCGGACGAGCAATTGCTCGACCTCGAAAAGTTCAATCCGTTCTGGACGACGGCGCCGACGCTCAAGCACATCGTCAAGCTCCTGTTCGAGAGCCCCTATCCCGAGTGGCTGTGGAACACCATGCTGGTGGCCGTCGTCGCCACCACGTTGTCGATCGTCGCGAGCGTGCTCGCCGCCTACGCCATCGTGCGGCTGCGTTTCCGGGGCGCGACCTGGGTCGGCGGCGCGATCTTCCTCGCCTACCTGGTGCCGCCCTCGATCCTGTTCATCCCGCTGTCGTCGGTCGTGTTCCAATACGGGCTGTTCGACACGCCGTTCGCCCTTATCCTCACCTATCCGACCATCCTGATCCCGTTCTCCACCTGGCTGCTGATGGGCTATTTCAAGGCGATCCCGTATGAGTTGGAGGAATGCGCCCTGATCGACGGCGCCAGCCGCTGGCAGATCCTCACCAGGATCATCGTGCCGCTGGCGGTGCCCGGGCTGATCTCGGCCTTCATCTTCTGCTTCACGCTGTGCTGGAACGAGTTCATCTACGCGCTGACGTTTATTTCCTCGGCCCAGAACAAGACCGTGCCGGTCGCCATCGTCAACGAGTTCGTCGACGGCGACATCTACCGCTGGGGCTCATTGATGGCGGGGGCGCTGTGCGGCTCGCTGCCGCTGGTGGTGCTCTACGCCTTCTTTGTCGAGCACTACGTGGCCGCCATGACGGGCGCCGTGAAGGAGTAGGCGTCGCCTCCCTCGCCTTGCGTAGCGTGGTCGCATTTTGGCACGGCGCCGCTGCTCCCCCTCCCCGCTTGCCATCAGGGCGTTTACGCCCGTCTTCGACGGGCTATGGAGAGGGTCGGGGTGAGGGGGCGCTTCCACAGGCTCAGACTCGCGGAGACGCCCCCTCACCCTCGCTCGACCTCTCCCCGCAAGCGGGGAGAGGTGAAGATCGGGACACCCAATTTTCCGCCTCCGATGCCCGCCCCTCCCCTCCCGGCGTCGGTAAAATATGCTAGGGTCGCGTCCTCGGGCGGGGCGACCGGCTCGAAAAAATTCGAAAATCCAACGGGAGAAAAATCGATGCACAAGACCATGCGTTATTCGCTGCTGGCGTCCGCGGTATTGCTTCTCGGCGTGAGCAGCGGCGCGCAGGCGCAGCAGGTGCCGCAGGCGCCGAACATGTCGTTCTTCGTCACCAGCGCCGGCCCGGGCAAGGGCGGCGATCTCGGCGGGCTTGCGGGCGCCGACGCCCACTGCCAGACGCTGGCCACCACGGCAGGCGCCGGCAACAAAGCCTGGCGGGCCTATCTCAGCTCCACGACGCCTGCCACCGGTCAGGCCACCAACGCTCGCGACCGCATCGGCAAGGGCCCGTGGCAGAACGCCAAGGGCGTGGTGGTCGCGACCAGCGTCGAGGACCTGCACGGCGCCAGCAACAAGCTCAGCGACGAGAACTCGCTCACCGAGCGCGGCACCCGGGTTTCGGGTTTCGGCTATACGCCGAACTATCACGATGTCCTGACCGGCTCGCAGGCCGACGGCACCGCCTACTCCGGCAACATCAACATGACCTGCAACAACTGGGTGAGCAGCGAGTTCGGCAAGGCCTCGGTCGGCCACATCGACCGTCGCGGCGGCGCCGACAACGAATACCAGCGCTCCTGGAACGCCTCGCACCAGTCGCGCGCCTGCAGCCAGGTCGACCTCATCGCCACCGGCGGCAACGGCCTGTTCTACTGCTTCGCGCAGTAACGGGAGCGCGGGCGTCCCGCCCGCTCTTCTCTTGACCGGACAGGAGGAGAGGTTTCCAGCCTCAATGGCGCGTCGCGGGATTTCCCGCGGCGCGCTTTGCGTTTGGGACGGAGGGGGTCGCACAAATTGGGCAGCGCGGAAGCCCCACGGCAAGGCACTGATTTCGTTTGCGTAAAAAAGGGTATTTCGTTCTGCCAAAATCGTCAGCATAAGTAAGTATAACGATATAGGTATTAAAATACCGTATCCACTGACTGCATACGCCGCCATGCTCAGTGCACAGACAACTCAGGCCCGGTTCAACGCGTTCGCCACCCGCCTAAACCTTTCCAAGGCCGTCTCCAGATTCTCCACGATCTCCGCGGCAACTTCCTCCGGTGGCGGCAGCAGGTCGGGATCATCAAGCGCATCATCCTTGAGCCAGAAGATGAAGATATCGAGGTTGACCTTGTCACGGGCAACGAGGTCCGCGTAGGCGAAGCGGCGGAACCCGCTCGGTTTCCTTGGCTTGCGGCGCTCGCCACTCGTGTAGCCTCCGGAACGGGTGGGGCTGAACAGCAGGCCCTGCGGCTTTCGCCGGCCCCTCCTTTGTTATCCCCAGGCCATATTTGATGTATGTGCCAACCGACCAAACTTGCGATAATTGCTGCCGCGAACAGTTGCAGGGGCCGCCAAGGCAATCAAAGACTGCTCGGACCAATCAGCATTGGGGAGCTATGGTTAGGGCTTGCCGTGTCGAGACCAGACGGCGCGGGGCCAATGCTCTTCGTGACGACGGTTTTAGGACGGGAGCCGCATGCCGACGCTGGAGTTCAAGGGGAAGCCATTCGTCTACTCGCACCATCTTTCGGTGCCATTCCGCGAACTCGTTGTCGACCCCAAGAAGAGCTTCCCCGGCGGCAAGGAGGCGTCACTGGATGACAATCTCATCATCCACGGCGACAATCTGGAAGCGCTCAAGACGCTGCTGCCGCGCTATGCCGGCAAGGTGGATGTGATCTACATCGATCCGCCCTATAATACTGGCAATGAAGGCTGGGCGTACAACGATAATGTCAATTCGCCGCTGATGAAGGAATGGCTGGGCAAGGTCGTTGATCGCGACGACTTGGAGCGCCACGACAAGTGGCTCTGCATGATGTGGCCGCGCTTAACGCTCCTGAAGGAACTTCTGAGCCCAAGTGGCGTGCTCTTTATTTCCATAAATTCCATCGAAAAAGATCGGTTGAGTTTGGTCCTGGCGGAATTTTTCGGTGAAGACCGGTTGCTCGGTGAGTTCGTTTGGAAGTCCAGGCAAAACAAGGACAGCAGAAATAAGAGTGGGATATCAGAGGATCATGAATACGTATTGGCCGTAGGCAATGAGATTAAAGGCGAGAAGCGAAGCGGCGAAGGATTTTCGAACCCGGACGATGATCCTCGAGGCGATTGGTCCAGCGGAAACATGGTGGGGTTGGCCTCCGAAGATGATCGACCAAACTTGCACTACGACCTCATAAATCCGAAGACAGGCATTAACTACGGCTGCCCGCCGCGTGGATGGCGTTATGAGCCGTCCACAATGACGCAGTTAATAGTAGAAAATAAAATTCTTTGGCCACGCTCGAATGATGGCCGTCCACGTGAAAAGCAATTTCTTAACGAGCTTCCAGAGTACACGAATGCATCGTCTGTTCTAGATCTCGATATTTACACTCGCAATGGCACAATGGAGTTCGAAGAAATTTTTGGCCACAGGGACTTGCCGTTTCCTAAGCCTTCCAGACTCATTTCCTATTTGATTGACCTGCCGGGATTCAAATCTGCGTGCGTTCTGGACTCATTTGCGGGTTCCGGCACGACAGGGCAAGCGGTGCTTGAGCTGAACAAGCGCGATGGCGGTAGCCGCAAGTTCATTTTAATTGAAACGGAAGACTACGCCGACAAACTCACGGCAGAGCGCGTTCGGCGTGTCATCAAAGGGATTCCAAAGGCCAAGGACGAAACGGTGAAAAAGGGCCTAAGCGGCTCTTTTACCTACTGCAAACTTGGCGAGCCGATTGACCTCGAACGTTTTTTTTCTGGGAAAGGTGCTCCGGGCTACGAACAGGTTGCGCACTACATTGTCTATACGGCCACCGGCGCGTCGGTCGCAAGTATTCCTGCGGAGCCGCGTAAAGATTGGTTCGTGGCCGAAGCCGGCGGCTACCGCATCCATCTCATCTACAGGCCCGATCTCAATTTCATGCGCGGTAACGATGCCTCCCTTTCGATCGAGACTGCGAAGGGGATTTGCAAGGCTGCCAAAGGCAAACCCGTCCTGGTCTATGCGGCCGCAAAATTCATGTCGCAGGCGGCACTCACGGCGATCGGCATAACTTTCTGCCAACTTCCCTACTCGATCCATCGCGTGCTCGGCGAGGCGCCAGATGCGCCTTAAGGATTACCAGGCCCAGGCGCTCGACACGCTGTCGACCTATCTCAGGACGCTACGGGATGGCTTCGACAAGCGCGCCACTGAGCTGGCGGACATCGAAAAGCTGCCGTCCGCGACTCGCGAGAGGGTGATGGCTATCCTTGGCGATCCTGTCGCGGAGGCGTGGCAGGCGTCACAAAAAAGCGGGATTGCCGCCTCACCCGATCCATGGCGCGAACTTAAGGATGGTGCGGGCCACTCCATTCCGCACGTCTGCCTTAAGTTGCCGACCGGCGGCGGCAAGACCTTGCTCGCCGCGCACGGGATCGACCGCATTCTCGTCAGCCACTTCCGACAAATGACCGGATTCGTGCTTTGGATCGTGCCGTCGGAAGCCATCTACACCCAAACCAAGAAGCAACTTGCTGATCGTGTCCACCCAATTCGCCAGACACTTGATCGCGCCAGTGGCGGGCGCGTGAAGGTGCTGGAAAAGCTCGACGGATTTATACGTCAGGATCTCGAACAGAAGCTTTGCGTTCTCCTTTTGATGCTGCAGTCGACAGGGCGCGAGAACAAGGAAACGCTGAAGGTCTTCCAGGACTCCGGTCACTACACAAGTTTTTTTCCGCAGGACGATCCGGCCGCGCGCGCCAAGCTGCGCAAGGACGTTCCAAATCTCGAACACCTGGATTTGGCTGAGGCCGCACTGGGCGGCGAAGGCGCGGCGTGGATAAAGCAGAGTCTCGGGAATACGCTGCGCGTAATTCGGCCAGTGATTGTGCTCGATGAGGGGCATCGCAGTTATTCCGAGATTGCGCGCGGAACTCTCGCCTCGCTCAACCCTCGCTTCATGCTTGAACTCTCCGCCACGCCGGATCGGACACATTCAAACATTCTCGTCAGCGTGTCAGGCCGCGCCCTTAAGGACGAGGAGATGATCAAGCTTCCGATTAGACTGGAGGTCGGACGTAATCTGCGTTGGCAGACGACATTGCAACATGCATTGGACTGGCTTGACAAAATTGAGAAGCAGGCGCGGGAGTTTGAAAATCGAACCGGGCGTTACATTCGGCCTATCATGCTCGTGCGGGTCGACCGCACAGGAAGGGACCAGCGCGACAAGAGCGGCGCGCTTGTGCACTCCGAAGACGCCTTCGAGTTTTTGACCCAGAAAGCAGGTGTGCCGCCCGAAGCGATTCGGCGTCAAACAGCTGAGATAAAGGAACTCAAGGACGATGACTTGCTCTCTCCCTACTGCGGGGTGCGCGTGATCATTACCAAGGATGCACTGCGGGAGGGCTGGGATTGTCCGTTTGCATATGTTTTAGCGATCCTTAGCAAGGGCACAGCCAAGACGGCGCTGACCCAGATGATCGGTCGCGTCCTACGGCAGCCTCAGGCTGCACGCACCAACGTCGAGGCGCTCGATGAAACGCACGTCTTTTGCACCGATGTCGACGTGGCCGAAGCCGTACGCCGCATCAAGGACGGTCTTGAAGCTGAGGGCATGGGCGATCTTGGTGGCGAGGTCACGGTCGGCGGCAAGGGCCGAGAAAGTGAAAAGATCGAAATGCGATTCCGCGAGCAATTTCGGGGTAAACGCATCATGGTCCCGCGTATTCTGCATCGAAACGGGAAAGGGAAATACCGGGACCTGGACTACGAAGCCGACGTACTAGGGTGCATCGACTACGAAGCGATGTTTTATCGCAAGGCAGACGAATTCAATTTCGCCGACTACGACGTCGGCACGCGCGAGACATTCGCGATCGATATCAAGGACAGCGCGAGATTCGAGCTTGGTTCGGCGCCGGCCGCCGACGCGATGCCGGTCGAACAAAAGCTCGATCGTCCAGGCTTAATCCGGCGCATGCGCGATGTCATACCGAATCCCTGGCAGGGCGCACGCATTCTCGACGATGCGTTGGCGGCGCTGGGCACGCGCGCGAGTGAGGCAGAGATCATCGGCTCACGGCTGACATTGATCGAGGACATCAAAAGCGACCTGAGCGAGCAGGCAAAGAGGGCTGCCGAGGACGTGTTTCGCCGGAAGGTCAAGAATGGCGACATTGTATTCAAGCTCCTTGCTGCACCTTTGGATGATTTCAATTTCGAATTCATGGAGTGCTTCGAAACTCACGTTGCATACGGGGACTCCAAAGCGCCGCTATTGAATACGGGAGGCTCCCCGCTCGATCGGGCACTGTATGACAAGGTATTCAAGAAGGATTTCAACGAATTCGAAGAGCGGGTGGCGTTGTATCTCGACGGGCGCGATGCGGTGAATTGGTGGTGCCGGATGGCGGCGCGCCGCGATTGGGGTTTGCAGGGATGGGCGAAGAACAAAGTCTATCCTGATTTCCTGGTCCGCCTCGACGCAAACGGCGAGACGGCACGGCTTCGGGTGCTTGAGACGAAGGGCAAACACTTGGAAGGCAGCCAAGACACCGAGTTCAAATCGAAGTTCTTCGAATTGCTCGAACAAGCATATTCTGCAGGCCGCGAGGCGGGCGACGTCGAGCTTTTTGCTGAAAGTCCCAACGTAATGCGATTTCGGATTCTTATTCAGGAAGCCGCTTGGCGGAATGACCTGGAGGGGGTCATAAGCTAAGCGACTTCGCTTCGACTGGGTCACGCCACCAGAAACTGCGGCAATTCCTCGAGCAGCGGCTCCAGCCGGGCTCCGAACAGCGCCCGCGCCAGGCTGAGTCCGCCCTGTCCGGCGAATGCAGCGAACTCGCGCGCTTCCATCAGGTCCTGCGGCGCGATCGCGACGTTGTCGGCGATGTAATCGCGCATGGCGCGCAGCCACGCCTTCTGCGCCTCGGTGTAGAGGCGCCCTGCCCTCTCCTCGTGCAAAAGCCAGAAGTTGAACCGGCTCACCGCGATGGCGGACAAGGGCTTGAGGGTCGACGAGGCGCCGGTGCCGTATCGCACCAGCATGACGATGTCCGACAGCGTACCGGCCGGGTTACCTTTGACCCGGTCCTCGTCGAGCCGCACATAGGCACGCCAGATATCCACCGGCTCCAGCAGCCAAGGCGGTCGCCGCAGCACCTCGCGCACCGCTTCGATCGCGGCGCGATCGAGCTTTTGACCCGGGCGGGACCGGCCGTGGAGAATTTGCAGCGCCACCAGGCGGTCGCGGTTCATGTCGAGAAACGCCTCGAACTTGTCGACCGCGTTGCGGGCGGTGTTCTCGTCATGGCCGCCACAGGACACGACATCGGTCGAGACCGTGTCGATGCGGGCCTCCGTTAGCCGCCTCACGTCCTCGGCGCCCTCGCGCTCCAGCGGCGCGGTGACCTGTTTTAAGCTCTCGGTGACGCCGACGGCGTCGATCACAACGAAGCGGGTCTTTTCCTGCGCATCGGGAGTTACTTGCTGCAAGGCGGCGGGAGTGATGGTGCATGCGCCCCTGCCCTTCATCTGCTCGAAGTGAAACCCGGATTTTACATCGCGCAGGAAGATCAGGGCTTCCAGCGGCCTCACGTCGGTGCCGGTCGCGATCATGTCGACCGTGACGGCGATGCGCGGATTGTAGTCGCTGCGAAACCTGCGGACGAGCGCATCGGGATCGGTGCCGTCGGCCCGATAGGCGATGTTCCGGGCGAAGTCGCGGCCGGCGTCGAACACCTCGCAGGCGATGTCGGCGATCGTCTCGGCATGGTCGTCGTCCTTGGCGAAGATCAGGGTTTTGGGCACCTCGGTGCGGCCGGGGAAAAGTTCGGTGAACAGGCTGTCGCGGAAGGCTTCGAGCACGGTCCTGACGTGGCTCGGCGCCGCGACGGTGCGGTCGGGGTCCCCCACCCTACCCTCCCCCGCTTGCGGGGGAGGGTGGGGTGGGGGCGCAAAGTCCTCGCGGAGTTCCTCCTGGTCGTGCTCGGTGCGTGGGCGGCGGTCGCGCACCGGCAGCGCGTAGCCCTTCGACACCCGGCCAGCCTGCTCGCCGGCCTCGGTACGAATGCGATAGACCTCATACCCGACGCTGACGCCGTCGGCGACCGCACGCTCGTAAGGGTATTGCGCAATGAGGTTGTTGTCGAAGAAGCCGAGCGCATCCCGGGACGGCGTCGCCGTCAGCCCGACCGTGAAGGCATCGAAATAGTCGAGCACCGCACGCCAGGCGCCATAGACCGCGTGATGACACTCGTCGGTGATGACGAGGTCGAACGTCTCGATCGGCACGTCCGGATTGTAGGGGACGACGCGCCCGGCTTCCTCGGTGCCGCCTTCGAAGCCGGAGCGCTCCTCGTCCGCCTCCGACAAGGCAGTGCCGGTCAGCACCGCATGGACGCGCCCGATGGTCGAAATGACGACCGCCGCGCTGTAATCCAGTCCTTCCGGGCCGAGCTTCTGAATCTCGACAGGCGCCGCGAACGCGCCTTCCGTGGCAGGCGGACGGTAGGCCAGGAATTCGTCGTACGCTTGCCGCACCAGGCTGGCGCGATCGGCAAGGAAAAGAATTCGCCTGAATTTGCCGTGCTCCAAGAGTCGGTGGCTGAACGTTGAGGCCGTAAAGGTCTTGCCGGCCGCCGCTGCCATCTGGATGAGCGCACGGGGCTTGCCGGCAGCGAGCGATGCTTCGAGCGCCCGCACCGCACCGGCCTGACAATCGCGCAGGCCCTCGGTGACGAGCGGCGGCATCGCCTGGAGCCGGCGGCGGATGGTGACGTCGTCGGCAAGCCAGCGCTGCAAGGTCTCGGGACGATGGAAGAGGAAGACGCGCCGCGCGCGCGGCGCCGGGTCGGCGTGGTCGCGAAACAGGAGTTCGCTGCTGGAGGCGAAGTATTCGAATCTGGCCTGCCCGGGGCGCCGAACCAAGTCGCCAGGCACGTCGGCGATGTCACGCGCGGCCTCATCGGCGAAGCCGGACCATATAGTGTCGGCCGGGCTCGCCGCGATCACGCCGCACAACTCGCTCCCGACGAAGAGAGCATAATCGACCGGCCCGGAGGCGGTCGAAAATTCCTGCACCGCGACGCCGAGACCGGCGCCAAGGTCCAACTGGTCGCCCGGCTGCACGATCCAGCCCGCCGCGGCGAGTGAGGCGTCGATTTGGGCGCGCAAGTGGTCTTCGGGATTCAAGATGGCAAGTCCCCCGTTGGTAATCGGCCTGTTTCGCGCAGGGATATCGTTCGGTTCTCGGAAATCAACTGATTGGCGCAAAAAAAGCCCCTAGCAGACGTACGCAGAGCAATCAAAATCGACGGTGGTATACGGGTGGAAGAACCTGGCTTGCAATTTGGTAACGTATATGGTACCTTATGGCAGAATTCAAGCTTCGGACCTATGTGGATGAACACGGCCGAGTGCCCTTCGAGACTTGGATTCTAGAACTCGACGGGCAGGCGCAGGCAAAAGTAACCATCGCGTTGTCGCGGCTTGAACGCGGGAACATGCCGAATGTGGAGACCGTCGGCGAGGGCGTATCCGAATTGAAGCTCAATTGGGGACCCGACCGGGTGTATTTTGGGCAGGACGGGAAGATCACCATCATCCTTTTGTGCGGTGGCACGAAGAAACGGCAAAGCCGGGACATTGCTATCGCGAAAGCCCGATGGGCAAGCTACAAGTTGCGCCGGAGCGCGACATCGAGATGAGAAATAACGGGAACGAGAACATCATGCCTCTGACTCGGAGCTTCAAAGAGTTTGTCAAATCGCGTATCGAGCAGGATCCGAAGTTCCGTCAGGCTATGTTTCAGGAGGCCGTTCAGACCTTGATTGAGGGCGATGTCGACACCGCAAAGGCGGTGTTGCGGGACTACATCAATGCGACCATCGGATTTCCGGCGCTCGCCGAGGCGACCAAGATGCCGCCGAAAAGCTTGATGCGGATGTTCGGTCCGAACGGCAACCCGACCGCGGTGAACCTATTCGGAGTGATCGTGGCGCTGCAAGACAAGACGGGGGTACATCTTGAAGTGCACGCAGTGGAGGCCGCATGATCTTCTTGCGGTCACCTGAAATGATGCTGGAAAGCGATATGCAGACCACGATGACCTATAAGGGCTTTGAGGCGGCTGTCGAATACGACGATGACGCCGAGATTTTCCATGGCGAAGTCATCAATCTGCGCGACGTCATCACCTTTCAGGCGAGGTCCGTATCGGAGCTGAACAAGGCTTTCGCTGGGTCGGTCGAGGACTACTTGGCCTTTACGAGGAAGTGACGACGCGTGCCATCAAGGGCCTGACAGCCCACCAGCTCGATGCTTTGGTCGAACAAGACTGCGGACGCAGTTGGCCTAACCTTCAAAACCGATAAAATTCCGCCGGATTGTCCACCATGATCCTGCGGCGCATGGCTTCGTCCGTCACCCAGTCGCCGAAGGCGTCAACGAGGTCGCCGTCATTGGGGTTGGCGAGATACTTGTTGGGATGCGGCCAGTCCGTGCCCCACATGATCCGGTCCGGCGCCGCTTCGATCAGGGCCTCTGCCATCGGCTTGACGTCGTCATAGGCCGGCAGGTCGGTGGCGCTGACCCGGTTCGCGCCTGAGATCTTCATCCAGGTGTTGCCGCGGCGCATGAGTTCGATCAGCGCCTTAAAGCCCGGCGCGCTCACGCCGGCAGTCGCGGGCTGGTAGGCGAAATGGGCAATCGAGATCGGCACCTTCACGGCCGCCAATGTCGGCATCAGCGCGATGATGTCCTTGCCGGGGAACAGAAACTCGATGTGCCAGCGCAACGGCGCGATGCGGGCGGCGAGATCCGGGATCGCAGCCGTCGCGATCGGCATGCCGCCCGTATTGTCGGTGTTGAGCCGCACGCCGCGAACGCCGCGGGCGTCCAGCGCCGCAAGCTCGTCATCGCGGATATCCAATGTAATCGCCGCCACCGCACGGGCACGGTTCGCACGCTCGGCATTGAGCGCCGCCATGCCGTCGAGGATTGCTGAATTGTCGACGCCGTAGACCGACGGCTGGGTGAACACCACCCGGTCGATCCCAAGCGTCGCGTGCAGGTGTTTGAGATCGGCGAGCGTCGAATCCGGCGGATTGTAGCCGCGGTCCGGCGACAGCTTGTAGGGAGGCGCGAAGACATGGACGTGGGTGTCGACGGCCCCCCTGGGCAGAGCCACTGTCGGCTTGCGCGGATTTCGGTCAGGCGGCAGGCAATCGCGGATTTCCTCGGCCATGGTTGCTCCTTCAATTGCGCGAACGTACTGAGAAGTCAGTTGGTCGGCAGCGGCAGTCAGTGCCGAGTCGAGAGTGTTGCTGCGATTTCTTCTACGCGTTTGACGGAAATGCCGTGCCGTTGCTCGATTGCGAGAGGATGTTCCGTCGGCTCAAGCTCGATCGATGGCCGGGCGCCCCCACCGCGCAGGCGCAAATGGGTCTTGAGGTTCAAGGTTGGTGGGTACGAGGAGATGTTGTTGCAAAGCCACCCAAACTTCGGCGGCTCGTTCTCAACTACAGGTGCGTCCCACAATTCGAGAATGCGTGCGAAACTCTCTTTGGAGACCGAGACCCACACGCCCCAAATAAAGCAAACGTCTTGGCCAATGATGGGAATTTCGAGGCAACCACGAACGAAGATGTCCTTGCCGTCGATTACGCAGACATCGCTGTCGAGTCTTCCGCGGTGTTGACGCTCTGATTGGGGGATTTGAAACCAGTGATCCGGTGCCATGCAGGCAAAGTCGAGCGGCAGAGTATCGAACTGCCTTCCGCAACAACGGCACGTCCACGTGTGGTTCATAGGCCATTCATGTGAAAAGCAATTGGCCAATGGTGGGCGGTGACGGACTCAAACCCGCACATCATTGAAATCATTATAGAACGTTCGCCGCGCGGTTTGCTGGCAACCATTCCCGCGGCCTGGCCGCACCTTCCGGGGGTGCGCCGGGCCTTTGTAATCGCTCGATGTGATTCTTACGGCTGTGCCCGAGGGGCGGGCGATGACCGGCCAACGCGCCGGCGCGGTTCTTACAACGACCACCGCGCTCGCCCATGAAGCGCTGCGCATCACACTTTACCGAAGAGGACCTCGCCGCTGCGAAACGACGCCGCGAGTTGGAGGAGAAGATCGACCGCGACGATCGGCTGACGCCTGCCACGCGGACGGTCGGCCGGGAGTTGCTGCGTCATGTCCATCGTGAGATCGGCTACGCTTGGCTATCAGCCGCCACACTCGCTAAGACGCTCAGACTGGCGCGCGTTACGGTTG
>Ga0099791_10000547_pt1 | contig 14042 bp, 11 predicted proteins | sample Rivendell_Oct201_7_FD_77318 | JGI IMG/M metagenome (GOLD analysis project Ga0099791, IMG submission 77318) | Vadose zone soil and rhizosphere microbial communities from the Eel River Critical Zone Observatory, Northern California to study diel... | ecosystem: Environmental > Terrestrial > Soil... | reverse complement strand
TTCCACCCTGATTGACGGAACCGTTCCAGGCCACCGCGTTCTGGAAATGTTCTTGGGGGACGATTTGCGGCAGCAGCGCCCGGCTCACGGGCCCGTTGAACGAGCGAACGACGCCGATGAGCACGACCACAGCGTAGATGGGAAAAACCGCGTGCATTCCCTGCAAAGAGGTGAATAGCAACAGACCGGAGCAGAGGGAAAATCCGGTGTAGCAGGTGATCAGGAGTTTGCGGCGGTCGAGGCGGTCCGCCGCATGGCCCGAGACGAGGAATAGAAGAATGCCCGGCGTGAACTGGGCGAGACCTACAAGACCCAGGTCGAGCGGCCGCTTCGTGATTTCATAAATTTGCCATCCGACCGCAACCGACTGCATCTCCAGCCCGGTAACGATGCAAAACCGAGCCAGCTGGTACAGAGAAAAGTCGGGATGAGTGAAGGCAACGCGCCCGGCAGGCGAAGGGTTCCCCGGTTCCGGCATCGGCAACTACTGTGCCACAAAATCTCATTTTCCACGAGAGCCGGGGACTGACAAGGATGCCGCCAATTTGTTTGTTGGGGGACCGGACCTGTTTCCCGCTGAGGGCGGGGTGAACCAGACCTTATTCCTGCACGCGCTGACGTCTCGCACCGGCAAATAATAGATTCGCGCTGGGGTGCCATCGCCGCATGATTCGGGGATTGGGCCGCGCTGCTCGGCCATTTCGTTTGGTGTGAGTCAAATAAGGGGCAACCGGCGCCATTGGCAGAGTTTGAGCACCTCACTCTCACCCTCCAGCCCGTTCGAGTACTAAATATCCTTGGGAGTGAAACAAATGGTGTGCAAAACTGTACAGCATCTAGGATTGGCCACGAGGCTAATTGTGTTCTGGGGTTCCCTGCGTTGCCCTACGCGCAATGAGGGCGCTAGTCGTGCAAAACAACATTTAGAAGGGACCTGTGCACTCGCAATCCGTCTTTGTAGTCGATGAAGCCCAACTTCTTGAACTTATTCATGAAAAAGTTCACGCGTGACCGGGTTGTACCAACCATTCCTGCCAGAGTCTCCTGGTTGATCTCCGGAACTACACTTTCGGGTGCGCCTTCCTTGCCATAGTGGGCCAGCAACAAAAGAGTCCGGGCCAGCCGTTGTTCGCTGGAGTTAAAAAGTTGATCGACCAAGTCTTCCTGGGTGCGCACGTTGCGCGAAAGCACGTACGGTACGAAAAAGTCTGAAAATCTGCGCTCCTCGTGGAGGACGCGCAGCATCTCGCCCTTCTCAATTCTAAGAATAAAGCTAGGTGCAATCACCGTAGCCGTCATCAGGCAGACCGTATGGCCTATTAGGCATGCCTCACCAAGGAAGTCCCCCACGCCTAGGATTGCGATGACCGCTTCTTTGCCCTGTTTGGATTTGACCTTGAGCTTCACCCTGCCTTGCTGAATATAGAAAACAGACTCGGCGGGGTCACCTTGAGAAAAGATTTTGTAGTCCTTTGGACACTCCGTAATAGTTCTTGCCGCGCCCACTGTGGCAAGAAACACTTGGGGATCGAATGAAACCACTCCCTTTTGTTTTTTAGTCGTCTTCGGTAGTGGGCCCATCGGACTGCCTCATGAGGAAGGGGGTAGTTTCCCAAATAGCACGAGATCCTGTCACTGTCAATGACAATCTTTGGGGCTCGAAACGGAGCCCTTCTTTGTACTTCGTTATTTGGTCGCGTGCCTAGGAGCTCCCTGACAAAAGGTTGTCATGCAGTAGAGTACAGTTGAGTGCGCACGGTCAAATTTGAACACCCGAGTGACAGGCCTGATGTTGCTCTTTTGAACACAATCGCCTAATGAGCCTTTGACAATTGCGGTGACACCAGTGTATTAAAATGTGCATGTGGCATCAAACCTTTTGAATCCAAAAGGGTTAGATGCGACTCGCCTCTCGACAAAGTTACCGCACTGGAGGCTGATATGATTGCCCGGCAGGTTTCCATGGTCCTCAAGGCCAGTTGCACCGCTCAGATTACCCGGACGATAAAGAACGAGGTCATCCCCCTGCTCCGAAAACAGAAAGGGTTCAAGGACGAAACCACGTTCGTCGTCCCAGACGGAACGGAAGCGATTGGAATCACGTTGTGGGATCACAAGGAGAACGCCGCAGCCTATTACCGCACAACTTATCTGCAGGTGCTGGAACTTCTGGCGAGAGTAGTTGAGGGAACTACTGAGGTTAAAACCCTTGAGGTTAGCAACTCAACGCACCACAAGATCGCCGCTCGTGCGGCAGCCGCCTTTTAACGATCGGCTCTATCATCCAGTGAGGACGGACGGGCAGCCCTGCCCCCCGATGTGTACCGCAACGGAACAACTTCTGCACGCCAGCCACAAAACATCGGTCCGGGGAAAGCGAGCCCCAAAACACACAGTAAGGGTCATAGCGAAGAATCTGACCGGCGGAACTGGCACCGTTCGCGCCCAGTTCCAAGCACAGGCTCTAGCCAAGGTTGCACAGCGAATAAACCCAAATCGAAGGCAAGACGGCTACGAATTTCAGCTAGTGGAATTCTTAGAAACTGTACGAAGAACTGAATCTGTTGATGCCCGACCTGAATGCGGAAAGCTCTCAAACGATGGAAGCTGCGCTCGAAAGAAATGAGGACGGAGCGGGGTTGGGCCAAGGACAGAAATATAAAAATGAAGGAGGCGCACCATGAGTCTTATGACGCACACTCGAGAAAGGAATGTCGAGAGCAAGACTTGGTCAGGCTCGCCATTGAAGGTCCCTGAGGGGGCTCGGTTTCTGATCGTCTGTGACGATAACTCTGATACGGATCGATTGAAGGTCATTCTGCGCGAGGCAGGGTTCGTCTCGGAATGGGCAAAAAGCATTACGGAGGGCTGTGAGGCTGCCAAATCCGGCCGATTTCAGGTGGTCGTCTCGTCGCCCCGGATGCGAGACGGATCGTGGAGGCGGCTGACCGACATAGCAAATCACTACGATCTTGGCTTTGAGGTCGTTCTATGGGCGCGCAGCTTTGATCTCCTCGAATGGACTGAGGCGCTAAAGGACGGAGCGTTTGACGTCCTTGACGCCATGTGTGAGCAACCAAAAGCTGTCGAGTCCACCAAACGCGCTTTGTGGGCAGCTTATCTGAAGGGCGCTGGGCCCGACCCAAGAGCGGCTAATCCCCAGAGGGCGGCGTGATGCGTTTCTTGTCTTTACAGAGGAGGGTGGGAAAACATGTGTAACTCATTGAAGGTCGATGAAAAGGGCAGATTGAAAATTCCCATGACCCTTCTAACTACGCTCAAGGGGCCTGGCACCGAGTTCTACGTCACCAGCGAAAATGGTAACTCCGTCCGCATCTACCCCATGCGGGTTTGGAACGAAGTCGAGGGACAACTGGAACGCTTGTGCCTGCACAACATGAACAACCAGAAATTTCTTGCCCGCGTGAAGTATTTCGGCCGGGCTGTCACCTTGGACAAGCAAGGCAGGTTGCTAATCCCGATCACCTTGCGGAATAGTGCGCAAATGAAGGGTGCGGTGGATGTACTCGATTATGTGGACCACCTGGAAATTTGGAACCATGCCCGGTTAATGAACAATCTGAAGAGCGATCCGATTACGGCCCAGGACGAGAAGACGCTGAGCCAAGTGCTCTCTGCTTCACGATTGTCCAGGGTAATAGACTGGAAGAACAAGGATGGACATGTCCATGGAAAGGAACGGCGATTTGGCGTGCACCGCCGAGTGCATGGGAATTCACGCAATCACCTGAACCCCGCGATTCGAGGCGCTCGAACCGATCCGACTGAGCGGGCGCGCGTGGCCTGACCGATGGTTTGTAGCCAGCCGGATGAGGATGTGCGTAACAACCCTGGGCTGTAAAATTGGATGAAGTCACGATTCCTGCGGGCGGTCTAAGTAAACCAAGGGAGAGGTAGTTGTAGTCGCATCCAGTTTCTCTTCTGCAGCGTGCATGGTGGCGCGCGCATAATTCCAGAAATGAAAACAATACTGACAGACCGTACTGAGGGCATTGCGATGTCCGATAGAAAACACTGATCTCACCCGACTCGTGGCACGAAAATGGCGGAAACAGAGTGGGTCAAAACGCTGAAGGACGGCAGAAAAGTAAAATTCACCTACCAAGAGCTGCCGGAAAACGGGGCGTTTATCACGGCCCAGCTTGAATGTATTGAGGTCGTCTATTCGGTAGTATTAACGAAGGCGGGAAATTCACTGAGTCATGAGGCTGTTGAAAGTCATTTCCAGGGCGAGCTTTCGAAGAAGTAGTAACACTTCACTCAGTCGTCATCCAGGTAGGGTTAGGGTCAAGTCCCGGGAACTCGTGCCAGCTCAACCGGTCGATGCAACACCATCTAATCGGTTGATCCGAGAATACTTGCTGTAGGGAACCGATCTGTACGGCTGTACTCCATCAGAACCTAAACAGGGCGGTGTTTAGTTTGAATTAACGCCCTGGAACGAATTTGGCTTCGTAGACGCCTGTACGTGGACTTTGAGCTAGTGTTGCGTCGACCCATTGAGACCGCCCGGCTTATCGGAATGTATGGTCCGCCGCAGAGTTGCAAGCGAAAAACGAAGCATGGCAGTTGGTCTGCGCCAATGTATTCGGCCTTGAGTGGAGTCACTGACTCCGGGCCATGATGGATATCCGCTCGCCCTCGTCCGTATAATGTGGACGGTCTCGTAAAGACCTTTTCCGATATCAGGTTTCGAGAGCGTGGGAGAGACCCATTGCCATCTCTCTTTTCCGCCAGCAGACCTGGCAGGAACTGTTTTCCTTAAACCGAGAATTTACGCTGACATGGCAAGAACGAGGGCGCGATAGCGTTCGTTCTTGCACAAGACCGCCCAGGCCATGCGAACCATCTTGTTGGCCAAGGCCACGATGACCACATTCTGGTGCGCACGAGCCAGCAGTTGGGTCAACCAACTGCTCAGACCGGGAACTTGCTTGTCTCGTTGTTGCAGCACGCTGCGTGCACCTTGAATGAACAAGGTACGTAAGTACTTATTGCCCCGTTTACTGATGCCCAGTAATTTCTGTTTGCCCCCGGTGGAGTACTCTCCCGGAACGATTCCCATCCAGGCAGCCAGATTTCGTCCCTTTTGAAAAGTGCTCCCGTTGCCCACCGCAGCGATCAGGGCCGTCGCGGTGACCGGGCCGACTCCAGGAATCTCCGTGAGTCGTTGGCAGGCTTCATTCTCTTTCGCCGTTTTCTGGATGACCCGATCCATCTCCTCAATGCGTGCGGTGAGTTGTTCGAGTTCTATCTTGAGCTGAGCCAGCAAAACACGGAACGAACCCGACAGCCTCAACTCGCCGTCTTCCAAGATCCTGGGAAGTTGCCGATCCACATACCCTCGGCCTTTGGGTAGCGTGAGTCCACGTTCCAGCAGAAGGCTGCGAATCGGGTTCACCACCGCGGTACGCCGCATCACCCAACGTTCGCGCACGCGATGCAGGGCTTGCAAATCGAGCTGCTCCTCGGTCTTGATCGGCACAAAACGCATTCTCGGTCGTTGCACCGCTTCGGCGATCGCTTCCGCATCCAGAAAGTCACTCTTGTTGGTCTGCACATAAGGCTTCACGTATTGCGCCGGCATCAATCGCACTTCATGCCCTTGCTCGCGCAGAGCCCGCCCCAGAAAGTGCGACCCACTGCGGGACTCCATGCCAATCAACTGCACCTGTAAATTCGCGGTGAAGGCCAGCAGTTGTGTAGGAGAACATTTCTTGCGGATCACCACCCTACCGGTTGAATCCAGTCCCACCAAATGAAAAACAGTCTTGCCTAAATCAATACCGAGCACGCGTAGTTTCATGGGATCCTCCTTCCTCGCAGTCTACACAACTAAACAGTTCCTGCGGCGGACGATCCCATTATGTGGCCCGGAACCTCAAGGAGCAGATTTCCACTTTCCGAGAATCCCGTTTCTCAGGCCCTATCCGGATTGGTGCTCAGACACCGGAACTCGGCGCGCACCTCGTTGAGAAGGTATGGCCACCTGACGCTACCGCAGCACCGCGTTCGCGGCGCACGTGAGGTTAGGTGCTACTAAAATATGAACTTTAGTGCGACTTGCATCTGCCGCGAAGGCGTCTGCGTAGAAGTGATGATATCGCTCGCAGACACATCATTGCCTTTTGCATCAAAAATGGATGCGCTCGAAGGCACCGAGAAGTTTGCGCGGTTCAGGATATTGAATATTTCCCACCGGAACTGAATGTTGAAATTCTCAGAAATCTTTCTGATGTAGTTGTTCTTGAAGACCGAAAAGTCCAAGTTCACGAGGCCCGGCCCGATCAAGATGTTGCGGCCGGCGTTGCCAAAAAGATTGTAGCACTGTAAAGAAGCGATGCCTTTCCCCTTGGTCGGATCGCAGTTCGCCGTCCAGAAGGCGGCAGTGGGCGCTGTTGGGATCGCAAAGCATTGCGCCTTGATGTAATTGTTAGGGTTCCCGGGATTAACCAATGTGTCGCATCCGGGACCTGTCAGCCGATTCGGCGTCACGAAAGAAGTGTCAGACCCCTGTATTCCCGCCGGATCTCCGCCCGCACCAAAGTTCGGCGTGAGAGGCACACCTGAGTTGGCCTTGAAAATACTGCTGATCTGCCAGCCGCCCAGTACTTGCTCACCAAGTCCCCCTCCTACTTTGGGCGACGGGACGTTCCATATGCCATTGAAGATCAAATTCTGGCTGATATTGAAATCCGTCAAGCCCCGCCAAATCTTAGCGTCAAACCAAGGCTGCGTTGTTTCCCCGTTCCCAAAGGAATCACCGGCGAAAGTGCCTGAATCGTAGTCAATGTTCCTGCTCCAACTATAGGATCCGTGCAGCATCAAGCCGTGACTCAGTGTCTTCGTGACCTCGACCTGCAGGGCGTCGTACCAGGAGTGGTTCTGCATCTCTTCGCCGACTAGCACGCCTGCGTTCGGATTTAATTTTTGTACGCCGGCGCCAAACGGGAAGACGTAGCCCGCGGAGGTTGCTACGGGGATGACAAAATCCATGTCATCCTGGTGTAGCGGCAAATGCAATCCCCTCGAGCCGACATACCCGACCATAATTGTCAGGTTCGGAACGATCTGCCGTTGAATGTTTAGGTTCCACTGCATTATATATCGTCGGTGGGAATCGGTTTGGACATAGGAATACTTGAAGGTCTTGGGATTCCCAGTGAGTGAACTAAACGCACCGCCCGGGAATGTGCCGTTAAGGCATGTGGGGGGGAGTGGAGGGGCAGGATTTGGACACTTGCTGTTTTCCGAACCTTGCACGAAGAAAGGCGCGGTCGTGGCATTGCCGAGGAAGAGCTCGTACGGCAACGGCAGCATATCGTATAGTCCAATGCTGCCCCGGACCGCTGTTTTGCCGTTATTAAACGGATCCCATGAGAAACCCAATCGAGGTTGGAAGTTTCGACGCGTAAAATTCGAGAAGTAAGGTGAACCGAGTACTGGCTGGGCGGCGGTGGGTGGGGCCATGTTGGTTATCTCGTTATGTACCTCAGTGGGAACAGTCGCGAACTCATAGCGCAAGCCTACGTTCAGGGTTAGGTTTGATCGGGCACGGATGTCATTCTGGATGTACGTGCCAAAGATCGATTCTCGGATGCCGCGCTCAGTAGTTCCGACGGTGGCTAGTGCCCCCCCAAACTTCGACGGTTGGTCCTGCAGGAAAGCTGCCAGCGACGGAAAGGTGAACGTGCCATTGGTGCCCTGTCGCGATCCGTCATTGTCCTGTATTCTCTCGAATGAGAAACCTATTTTTATCCCGTGAATCCCTCTCGTGAGGAAAGCGTCGTCATAAACTTGATAGGAGTTGTAGCGGAAGAAGTAATACGGTGGACCTCCCAACCCCCCCTGAAATACGGAAATCTGAGGTACGCTTGCGCCCGGCGCAAAATGCCCCGGAATCGCAGCGAAGGTAGCGTCCGCAGCACCGGGCCTTACCGCAGTCGTGGTTGCGCCGACGTTCGCGAGGGACCGGTTGTAGCCTAGTCGAAAAGAGTTCGTCGTGCTCGGAGTGAATACGTGAGTCTCTTCAATCGCGACCGACTGGTGTTTGGTGGCAAACAACCCTAGCTTAGTGTCTTGCAAATCGGGCACAGTGACTTGACCAGAGTCATAGGAATACACCGCGTCAATGTTGTCCTTGTCTGAGAACTTCTGGTCAAATCTGGTCGTCCAAAAGTTATCAGTTGTCGGCTGCGATACAGAATTTGTAAACTTGGCCGTGTTACCTAGGCCAACCGAGGAGCCATTGGCAACCGGGTAGATGGCAGCGGCGAAGGCCGCGATTTTCGGGTCCACGTTCACGACGCACTGAGTATAGGCAATGCCATTTATTGTGCCCGTAACGCCGTTGGCTACGCAGCCAGGTGGGAGTTGGGTTGGGGGTGGGTTCGTGGGGGAATTCAGGATCCCATTAAGGGCATTAGCAGAGAACGTCGTGCCACCCTGGGTAAGTCCGAGAGACTGCCGCAAGCCTTCGTAGTCACCGAAGATGAAGGCCGAATTCTTGCGGATAGGCCCGCCCACGGAGGCACCAAACTGGTTACGCTTGAATGGCGGAATTTTGGGCCCGTCAAAATAGTTTGGGGTATCCAGAGAACTGTTACGCAAGAACTCATAAGCCGACCCGTGGAACTGGTTCGTTCCGGAGCGAGTGATTGCGTTGAATATCCCTCCGGAGGACCGGCCGTACTGTGCCGGAGCGTTTCCGGTCAAAACTGAAAATTCCTGAATGGCGTCCACGCCCGTAGCCCCGCCGGAAACATTACTAGGGGAATTATTTGCATAGTCATTTATGTTGATTCCGTCCAAACGATATAGATTTTCGTCCGGGCGAGCCCCACTGATCGACACCTGTGTCCCAAACCCGCGCTGGCCCCTCCCTGCGACCGTGAGGGGTTTCTGCGTGTTCGGTTGGTTGACTCCGGGCTGGAGACTTCCTAAGTCAACCCAAGAGCGGCCGTTCAGAGGGAGCTCACGCACGGTGGTCGCGTCTACCGTGGCGCTCAACTCGGAGGAAGTCAATTCGACGGTGGGCGTTTCCGTGGTGACCTCAACAGTTTGACTCATCTGCCCCAACTGCATTGAGATATCGACCGTCTGTTGAGCACCGACAGTCAGCATGAGACCTGTGCGGCGTTGTGTGCTGAACCCCGGTGCGGTGACACTTATTTCGTAACTTCCTGGCAGCAGGTTCGGAGCGGAGTAAAGCCCCGCGTTGTCAGAAACAAGGACGCGCGTGACGCCAGTAGCCACATCTTTAATTGTGATTTGTGCTTTGGGAACGGCGGAGCCAGAAGGATCGGAGACCGTACCTGAAACTGTGGCTCCTGAAACCTGCGCATGCGCCTTGCCTGGGCCGAGCAAACGGATGGCTAAAACGAACAACAAGAGAGCGGCACCAAAGTTTCGTTGAAACACGGTGGACAGCATATTGACCTCCTAAAAAGCCGGACAACAATACGCTTTGGGTGGACAGCGATGGGGTATGGGGCGGTGTGTAGCACTAGCTTCGAAACGTGTCAAGGAGTTTTAACATGTCAGCCAGACAGGCCCGGCCAAGTCCTGTGAAGTCCGCTTATCGTCATGTGGGAATTGGCAGATTCCCAGTTGACGATAATCCCGTTTATCAGGCGGAATCCAATTGCATCTGTCCCTGTGTCGGTAGGTTACATCTGACCAGGGCTGAAATACTCCTATTTCGAGATTCGCCGAGGCTCGGCCGATAAGTGGCCTGAGTACTTTGTATCTAAAGCAACGAGGAATCAATTCCTGACCGGCGGGGCAGGTATCGCATTGGCTATATCACCCTGCCGTCCGATAAGTCGAAGAATCGCGCTTCCGTTAGAATCGTAGTCCACCCCTCCAGGAGAAACCATGCGATCCGCCATTCATAGGTGCTTAGCAATACTTCTTGTTTTTTGCGTTTATGTGTCGACAGCAAATGCTCAGGCCGCAAGAGAGCCTCTTACTGACAGCAAACTGATTGCGCTGGTTGCCGGAGGCGCACTCAGCGAAGATATTGCCCACGAGATCGCATCGCGAGGATTGGCATTTCGCCCCGACGACCCCTACCTGTCGCTAATTACCACAGCGGGAGGCGATGCCCTCGTGCTTGCGGCACTGAAGCATTCCAAAATTAGCGACCACGCCAAACACACCGAAAACGAAGCAGCGGATCAATTAGTCCAACATCTCGCAGAGGCAGGGAAACTCATTGAAGGCAAGCAGTACACGGAAGCAGCCACGGAGCTTGTCGCCACCCTTCAAACTGACAGCACACCCGAGGCGGGATTTGTAATGGGTGGGTTGCTATATAAGCAGGAGCGATGGCTCGAAGCAGCAAGAATGTACGCCGAAGTCTTGCGCCAAGACCCTGATCTCACGGAGGCGCACACGAAGTTGAGCTTTGTCCTTCACAGTTTGGAAGATCCCGAGGGTGCGCTCCGCGAAGCGAAGTCAGCCTTGGCGCAGACTCCGGAAAGCGCGGAAGCCCATAAGGCTGCGGGGGTGGCTTTTGTTGACCTCGTGAAGTCCACCGCCGCGGAGCAGGAATACAAGGAAGCGCTTCGCATCAAGCCTGACTATCAGGTGGTGCACTACGACCTTGGCGTTCTGTTCTATCACATGAAAAAGTGGGACGAGTCGATCGCGGAGTACAAGAAGGCTATCGCGCTCAATCCGAACGACGTGGATAGCCACTACAGTCTGGGCTCTACCTACAAAGAAAAGAATGATTTTGATTCAGCAATCCGTGAATTTCGCGAGGCGAAACACCTGAACCCGAAACATTGTTGTGCTCGGCAGGAGTTGGGACGCGCTCTCATGCAGCGCGGTATGAACGCCGAGGCCGTCGTCGAATTCCGCGAACTGGAAGCAATTGCACCCGATTCCGCAATGTGCCACGCCTGCCTGGGTACAGCGCTCTTCCGAACCGGGGACTTTCAGGGCGCGGAGAAGGAGTATCACACGGCAATCGACCTTTACCCTTCCGACCCCAGTCCCCACCTGGGCCTCGGCAATATTAGGGAAGAAGAGAAAAATTATGATGCAGCTTTGGAGGAATACCGTTTCGCGGAACACATGGACGACGACTCCGCCGAAGCGCATAGGGACGCAGGGAGAGTTCTGCTGGCGAAGAAAGACCTGCCCCATGCCTTGGAGGAGCTCAAGTACGCTATAAATGTGAATCCTAGCTATTGGACCACACATGAATTGTACGCCCAGGCATTGTTGGCAGCGGGAAACAATACGGCCGCAATTGCCGAGTTTAAGCAGGCCCTCGCGCTTGATCCCAAGGAAACTTCGATCCGATTGGAACTCGCAGCTGCCTTCGAAAAGAGCGGGGATTGGGCCGAATCCGTTAAGGAATATCGTCAGGCCGCGGCTATGACGGACTTCAACCCAGAGACCCAGAAACAATACAAGGCGGCTCAAGCACGGCTGGAGAGACACATCGCATCGATGAAGGCTGCCGGGAAGTCCGGTGAAGCCTCGGAACTGAAAACTCACCTGGGGACGATGGAAGCCAACCAGGAAATTTCAGAAAAGCTGGACTCGGCGATGCAATCAGGGTTGGAGGCGTTGGTTGGAAACCGGCCCGATGAAGCGGAAAAAAAGTACAAGGAAGCGGTGGAACTTGCCGAGAAGATCCAGCCTCATGACGTGAGGTTGATGACATCCCTCATGCGTCTTGCGCAGATCTATGCGGGGAAGAATAACTTCCCTCTTGCCCAATCTGCCCTGGCGCGGCGGCTCAAGGTAACTGAGGACCTCTATGGCGCACGATCTCCAATGATGACCGAACCACTTCAGGCTTTAGGCATGTATGCATTGATGAAAAAAGATTATAACACTGCCCTGGATTTCTTCTTGCGCGCGGTGGATGTCAACCAAAAGACGTTTGGGGAGACCAGTGACAAGCTAGCAGACAGCCTCAGGATTGCGTCAAACGTATATTTCGCGCAAGAGGCTTACGACAAGGCGGAACCTCTCCTGCTCCGCGCGGTGCGCATCGACGAAGGGTTGTTTGGTCAAGACGGAGACGACCTGGCCGCCCCGCTGGGGACTCTCTGTGACCTCTACGATAAGTGGGGCAAACCTGATAAGGCTGAACCCTGCTATCGGCAACTGCTTGCCTTGCTGGGAAAACAGTCTGGCCCGGACAGCCCCCTGTTGCTAACAACGCTGACTGGCGAGGCTAAGGCTCTCCGCGGGCTCGGGCGATCGGAAGAAGCGGCAAAGGTCGAACAGCGGATGAAATCCATCCGTGAGGCATCGGGGCAAACGGAAGGCGCTGCAGTTGTACCGCACCCATGACGACGCGGGCTTAACGATGCAGGAAACACAAAGGGCTTCCCGTCAACTCAAGAGACCCGCGCATCGCAGCTAACTACAATGAAAAATCTAATATTAATTTCCATTGCGTCTGGCCTGCTAACGGGCGCTCTTGTTACAAGGGCAGACGATATTAGGTCAGAGTACCAAGTAGGAATCTTCTCGGGTAACGATATAGGAGCGGACGGAAACTACACGAACAATACTTACTGTGGTTCCGGGCCAGGTTATACCTGCGATGGTTCGGCAGGTTTTAACCACTTTCGAGTTTATTTCGTAAAGACCGATGAAGGCGTCTGGAGTTTTGTAACTGAAACTCAGAGTGGTGATGTTGCGGTACGCAAATTCGATCAGTCACCAGTGCCCTTCAAAAGTGAAAAAACAAATTTGCTTGATTCACTAAAACCTGGAGACAAAGTCGCATTCCGTATCACAAAAGATCATAGGATTGGTGCGGGACAAAGTATGCATGTTCTTGTTCCGAACGCTGAGGATCCGAAAAAAGAGGATAAATTTGTTGGCACTCTTTGCCGAAGGGCCAACCGCAAGCACCGACCAAACCCACTGATGTTGCAAAAGCCTTATGCGACTCGGGTATAACCTGACCGGGCTGGTCAGAGCCAAGTCCCGAGAAGTCCGCTTATCGGAATGTGGGATTTTCCCCCGGATGCGACTCGGGCCAGTTACCGATAATCCCGTTTCTCAGGACCTATCCAACTAGGATTAGTCATTGTGAGCGGGTGACATCCCGAAGTTCATTTCCGACGATAACTAAATTGAAGGTCCGTGCAGCCGCCGTCACATCAAGATGTGTGTCATCGGTCCACTTGATCTGCGCATTGAAGGAAACATCACCCGCGATCGTGTCGCGTGAGATTACGCCGAGCGGGCTCGCGAGTACGACATAATTATCACCCTCCGGCACTTGCATGTCGGTGAATCCGACCCAGGCGTCATTGGGCGACCATACAATAGACTCGCCTATGATGTGTCCGTGTGTTGGCATGCCTCCGGGTGTGCGCTGAAGCATGTCCTCGCGAGGGGAGGGATAAACCCAGTCGTCGTTCAACATCAGCCTGTCTAACTCGCTCATGGGGTCGCCGTCGCCGATGAATCGCCTTGCGACCCAACGGCGGTTGTGCGACCAAACGAAATCGAATCCACCCTCCATCATCTTCAACGTCTTGCCGCTATTCGCTTCCAGCACCCAATATACACAGTTCGCATGGCCGCAACCCATCGCTCCAACGCGCTCATTGTCTATCCACTCCAATCGGTCAAATTGGACGGGAATGTAACCCTTTGGAATTATGTGCCGAAGCACTTTTCCCTGAGTGTCGGTCTCGACCACGTCCTCCGGATCTCCGCGATCACGTTTGCGCGGGCCCTTCGTAAGCCAAAGGTCCACGACATAGACGATTCGTTTCCCGTCCGGTGAAATCACAGGCAGCCGCTTTGGAGTTCCGTCATGCGTGATTTGTCGAAAGCGCGTGCTAGTTTCGATCGAGACCTCGTTGTTCTCGATCCGGATGTCCTGACCCTTGACATCTATTGCCTGCAGGATGAGAAGGAGAATCACGATGCAGTAAATGGGCATGCAAACGTCCGTTGGAGTAGAAGCTACCACAGCCGATCTGTAATTTGGCATAGACCCCTCCGGTCAACAAGGGAACGCACCGCAGACG
>Ga0099791_10000545_pt1 | contig 14056 bp, 11 predicted proteins | sample Rivendell_Oct201_7_FD_77318 | JGI IMG/M metagenome (GOLD analysis project Ga0099791, IMG submission 77318) | Vadose zone soil and rhizosphere microbial communities from the Eel River Critical Zone Observatory, Northern California to study diel... | ecosystem: Environmental > Terrestrial > Soil... | reverse complement strand
GCGGTCCGCGAGTTCCCGGAAGTATCCTACATCGTCACCCAGCTCGGGCGAAACGACGACGGCACCGATCCGTGGACGCCGTCGCATATCGAAGCCAGCGTCGGCCTTCACCCCTACGGCACCTGGCCGTCCGGCGAAACCAAACAGAAGCTGATCTCGCGCATGGCCGCGAAATTCCGCACCATGCCGGGATTCGATGTCGGCTTCAGCCAGCCCATGATCGACGGGGTGAACGACAAGATCGCCGGCGCACACAGCGAGCTCGTCATCAAGATATTCGGCGACGACTTCAACGAGCTGCGACGGATCGGCAAAGAGATCGTTGACATTCTCGAATCGACGCCCGGCACGGCCGATGTGTCGATCGACCAGGAGCCGCCGCTGCCGCAGATCGCCGTCAAAGTCGATCGCGCCGCCACCGCCCGTTACGGCATCAACGTCGCCGACGTCTCGGACCTGATCAAGACCGGAATCGGCGGCGACCCCGTGAGCCAGGTGTTCATCGGGGAACGGCGATACGACACCACCGTCCGCTTTCCGGCGTCGGCGCGCAGCAGTCCCGAGGCGATCGGAAACCTGGTGCTCACGTCATCGAGCGGCGCGCTCATTCCGGTCTCGCAGGTCGCGCAGGTGGTATTGCAGACCGGCGAAAGCACGATCACGCGCGAGAAGAACCATCGGCATCTGACGGTGAAGCTCAATTATCGTGGCCGCGACCTGTCATCTCTGCTGGCTGATGCCCACAAGCAGGTCGACGAGAAGGTGTCGTTCGATCCCGACAAATACAGCATTGAATGGGGAGGACAGTTCGAGAACCAGCGGCGGGCGGAAGCGCGGTTGGCGCTGATCCTCGGCCTGGTGCTGGGGCTGATGGTGGTCTTGCTCTATGCCGGGTTCGGCATGCTGCGCCAGGCGTTGCTCATTCTCGGCGCCGTGCCGCTGGCGACGCTCGGCGGGCTCATCGCCCTGCACGCCACCGGAACCACGCTCAATGTCGCGTCGGGCGTGGGCTTCATCGCTCTGTTCGGCGTCGCGGTCATGAACGGCGTCATCATGGTGGCGAACCTCAATCATGTGCGCGAACGCGGCGTCCCACTGTTCGAAGCCGTGCTGATCGGCGCCGGCGAACGGCTGCGGCCGGTTCTGATGACGGCATCGGTGGCGACGGTCGGCATGCTGCCGGCGGCGCTGGCGACCGGCATCGGCAGCGATGTGCAACGCGGTGTCGCCACCGTCGTGGCTGGCGGCCTCATCATGGCAACGCTCCTCACGCTGTTCATCATCCCAACCTTCTATCTAGTGCTGGAACGGCGGGCCGCGAAGCGCGCAGCCGCGGCCCCGGCCGTAGGCACAGCGTAGGTTCTAATGAGGCTCGGACCGACGAGGCATGTTGGGCGGGACCAAACCGGCCTCATCCTGAGACGCATCGCACCGACGTCGGGCTTGCCCGACTTCGGCAGTTATGAGGTCTGTGGGTATCGCCGGCAAGCTTGACACGATTTACATTCCGGTCTCCACATTCGCGAAAAAAGGTCTAAGACACTCAGGGGCCCGTAGCTCAATGGTCAGAGCTAGCGGCTCATAACCGCTTGGTTGGAGGTTCGAGTCCTCCCGGGCCCACTCATAATAAAATCAATAGCTTAGATGATGTCTCAGGGTGTCCATTTGGTTGCCCTAACCGGGCCACAGCCGGGGCTACATTCGCCATCGGGGTACTCACGCCACGGCTAGCGGCTTGCTGAGGTGACCGCAACCCGGAGGCGACGCTCACCATGTGGCCCCGCGGGTCGCGGTGCGGGTCGGAATAATCGCCGATCAGCGACAGGTTGGCTGCGACCAGGCGGGTCTCCTCGGCAAGTTCGCGGGCGGCGGCGTGCTCGGTCGTCTCGCCGTACTCGACGTATCCGCCGGGCAGCGCGTACCGGCCCAGGAAGGGCGGATGTTTCCGGCGGATGAGCCAGCAGCCGGCCGTCCGGATCAAACACGACGCAGTCGACGGCGAGCGATGGACGTTTGGCGTTCATGAAATGCAACCGACCGTGATGGCGAACCAAGTGACGAACATCGTGAAAAGCGACCGAAGGATGATGTAGGGGCGACCCTTGCGGTCGCCCTATTGCCTGCGACGCGGTGCCCAAATCGGGCGACCACAAGGCTCGCCCCTACAGCAGGCAGTCTGGACAACCCAAGCGCTGGGGGCCAGCATATAACTATTCGAGATGAGAGGGGCGCATATGGCGCCTCTCCGTCAGGAGGGCATCATGAGCACAACCCATCGCCGAGGGCGTACCCCCTCGCTCGATCTGGTGGCCGGTAACGGCCTGATCAATCGCCGCGCCCTGCTCGGCAAAGGCATCGCGGTCGCGGGCGCCATGGGGGCGGCCGGAACCGTCACCGGCGCCGCCGCAGAGCCGCTCAAGGATGAGCAATGGAGCCTGGAATTCGGCTCGATCATGCCGCCGGTGCAGACGGCCTCGAAGTACGAAAAGGACGTCGCCCGCACGCTGAGCAACCCGCAAGGCGAATTCCGCAACTCGCATGCCCGCACGCCGCATCATCTGCTGAGCGGCACCATCACGCCGAACGGCCTGCACTTTTCCATCAATCACGCCGGCGTGCCGGACATCGACCCTGCCAGGCACAAGCTCGTCATTCACGGCATGGTACGCCAGCCGCTGGAATTCACGCTGGAACAGCTTTCGCGTTATCCGCTGGTCACCCGCATGGCATTCGTGGAATGCGCCGGCAACTCGGCGCCGATGTTCTCCAACCAGCCGTTGCAGGTCACGGCCGGGGCCATCCACGGGCTCGTATCCAACTCCGAATGGGCGGGCGTGAAACTGTCTACGCTGATCGAGGAGGCCGGCATCGATCCGCGCGCTAAGTGGCTCATTGCCGAGGGCGCCGATGCCCAGTTCCTTGACCGCAGCATTCCGGTCAAGAAGGCCGACGACGACGCGATGGTCGCGATCTACCAGAATGGCGAGCGCCTGATGCCCGGCAACGGCTATCCGATGCGCCTCCTCGTGCCCGGCTATCAGGGCAACATGAACGTCAAGTTCCTGCGCCGCATCAAGGCGATCGATCAGCCGGCCTATACGTTCTTCGAGACCAAGAACTATTCGCAGATTCTGCCGGGCGGCAAGACGTGGCGGTTCCACTTCCTGATGGAGGTGAAGAGCTTCATCACCCACCCGTCGTTCGGCCACACCCTCAAGGAGGCGGGCTTCTACACCATTTCGGGCGTGGCCTATTCGGGCACCGGCCGCATTGCCAAGGTCTTGGTATCGGCGGATGGCGGCAAGAGCTGGGGCGAAGCCGCGCTGCAGGGGCCGATCCACGACAAGGCGTTCACCCGCTTCCAGATGCCGTGGCGCTGGGACGGCCAGCCGGCGATCCTGCAAAGCCGCGCCTGGGACGAAGCCGGCAATGTGCAGCCGCTGCGCGCCGAATTCGTCGCGGCGCGGGGCGAGACCAAGCAGCCGCTCGCCAGCCCCTTGCAGTTCCCGAACCAGCACTACAACAGCATCACCAGTTGGGGCGTCGACAGCAAAGGGGAGATCAAGCATGTCTATGCGTAAGCCGCTGTTCGCCCTCACCGCAGCGCTTGCACTAGGGACCGGCGCCGCTCTCGCGCAAAACGCCGGCGTCCCATCGCCGAATCTCGGCAAGCCGTTATCCGAGGCCGACATCAAGGCGTGGGATATCTCGGTGCTGCCGGACGGCAGCAATCTGCCGCCCGGCAGCGGCACGTCGGCACAGGGCGCAAAAATCTATGCGGAAAAATGCGTGGCTTGCCACGCCGAAGGCGGCAAGGGCGGCGGCGCCCCGGGCGCCGGACCGCTGGTCGGCGGCGCCCCGCTCGCCAACGGCATCGAAACCGCGAAGACTATCGCCAACTACTATGCCTACGCCACCACGGTGTTCGACTACATCCGGCGGGCGATGCCCTACAACGCACCGCGCTCGCTTGCCGACAATGAGGTTTACGCGCTCACGGCCTACATCCTCGGCCTCAACAAGCTGATCGGCGACAACGACGTGATGGATGCGAAGACCTTGCCGCAGGTGAAGATGCCGAACCGGGACAATTTCATCTTGCCGTATCCGGATCGGATTTAGAGAGCGTTCGAGTGAGATCGAATCACTCTTCCACCGTCATGCCCGCGCTTGTCGCGGGCATCCACGTCTTTCTTCCGGGCGTTCAGGAGGAAAGACGTGGATGGCCGGGACAAGCCCGGCCATGACTCCGGAAAAGTGGTTCGATATGATCGGGACGCCTAGGAAGCTTATTCCGATGTCGGCATTCATCATGGTCGTCGCCCGCGAAAGCGGGCGACTCTATTGAGAGGATCACCCTGGTGACACGCGAACTGCTCAAAGGCGTAGTCCTTTCCGGCGCCCTCGTCATTGCGGCCTGCACCGGTTTCTCCCAGGCGCAGGAACACCCCTCCTATGGCCGCTGGGGCTTCGACGAAACCGGGCTCGATCTGAGGGTCAGCCCGGGCGACAGCTTCTTCGATTTTGCCAACGGAACATGGGATGCCCGCACCGCGATCCCGGCCGACAGGGCGCGCTTCGGCATGTTCGATGCGCTGAGCGACAAGACGCAGCAGCAGGTGCGCGTCATTATCGAGGAGGCGGCCAAATCCGGCGCCCCTCCCGATACCGACACCGGCAAGATCGGCGCACTCTACAACGCGTTCATGGATGAAGGACGGATCGAAGCGCTCGATGTCGCCCCGATCGCCGGCGATCTTGCGGAAATCCGCGACGCCAAAACCAGGACCGACGTCGCGATCCTGATGGGGCGCTCAAAGAACGGTTTCGGCGGCAGCTTGTTCAACATCGCGGTGGACGAGGACGAAAAGGATCCGACCCGCAGCACGCTGCACGCCTCGCAGGGCGGATTGGGCCTTCCGGATCGCGACTACTATTTGCGCGATGCCTTCCGGGACAAGAAGGCCAAGTATCGCGACTACGTCGCGCGCCTGCTTGACATGGTGGGATGGACGGAAGCGCGGCAGCGTGCCGACGAAGTCGTTGAGCTTGAAACCAGGATCGCGGAGGCGAGCTGGAGCCGCGCCGAAAGCCGCGACCGCGACAAGACCTATAATCCGCTGACGCCGGCCGAGCTTGATGCCCTTGCGCCGGACTTCCCATGGTCCGCTTGGCTTGCGGCCGCTGACGTGGGCGAGCCGCGTGTCATCGTGGTGCGCCAGAAGAGCGCCTTTCCCAAGCTCGCGAAGATTTTCGCGCAGGCGCCTCTCGCGACCCTGCAGGCGTGGAAAGCGTTCCGCGTCGTCGACCAGACGGCGCCGTTCCTGTCGGCGCGATTCGTCACGGCGCGGTTCGAATTCCGCGGCGCCGAGCTTGTCGGTCAGCTCGAAGAGCGGCAGCGTTGGCGGCGCGCCACGCAGCTCGTCGGCAGCTCGCTCGGCGAGGTCGTGGGCAAGGAATATGTCGCCCGCCACTTCCCGCCGGACTCCAAGGCGAAGATGGAAGAGCTGGTCGGCCAGTTGAAACGCGCGCTGCGTGGCCGGATTGAAAATCTTTCGTGGATGACGCCAGAGACCAAGGCCAAGGCGCTCGAAAAGCTCGACCTCTTCGGCGTCAAGATCGGCTATCCCGACAAATGGCGCGACTATGGGGCGCTGAAGATCGACCCCACCGATCTCGTCGGCAATGTCCGCCGCGCGACCGCATTCCGATGGGCCTATGCGGTTGCAAAGCTCGATCGACCGGTCGACCGGCAGGAATGGTTCACGACGCCGCAGGTGGTGAATGCGTATTACTCGTCGACCCGCAACGAAATCGTGTTCCCGGCCGGCATCCTGCAGCCGCCGTTCTTCGATCCGAACGCCGACATGGCGATCAACTATGGCGGCATCGGCGGCGTGATCGGCCACGAGTTCACCCACGGCTTCGATGATCAAGGCCGCAAGTCAAACGGTCACGGGGTGCTCACCGACTGGTGGCAGCCAGCCGACACCGCAAAATTCCAGGCGGAGGCCGCCAAGTACGGCGCCCAGTACGACACCTATGCGGTCGCGCCCGGCGTGAACGTGAAGGGCGCCCAGACCATGGGCGAAAACATCGCCGATCTCGGCGGCATCCTGCTGGCCCTCGACGCCTATCGGGCCTCGTTGCGGGCCGCGCCCGCCCCGGTGCTCGAGGGCTACTCGGGCGATCAGCGCGTATTCCTGGGCTGGGCGCAGGTTTGGCGCGCCAAGTCGCGCCCCGACGCTCTCAAGCAGCAGATCACGAGCGACAGCCATTCGCCGGCCCGGTTCAGGGTCGACGGCCCGCTGCGCAACGTCGATGCTTGGTACGAGGCCTTCGGGGTGAAGCCGGGCGATAAGCTCTACCTAAAGCCGGAGGACCGCGTCCACATATGGTAAGCCCCCTTCGTCCGCGTATGGAAGCATTCAGTTCACCATCGCTCGGGAGGAATATACTGATGTTGAAGCTCGCATTCACCATCTATCGCAATCGAATCGCGTCGAGGTGCCTGATCTCCGGCGCTGCGGCGCTGGGTTCGAGCGTCGCGCTGTGGGCAGCGGCGCCCGGCGCCAGCGCCCAGACCCCGGCGAACGCTAAAATTCCCAACCTGGCATCGATCAATTTCGCCTGGCTCGCTTTGGGCGTCCATTGGTTCGACCCGCCGGCCGGAATGGGCCGTGGGCCGATCCGGCAAGACCCCGCCCATCCGTACCACGGCAATCTGGACGGCCCGGGACAGGTCACGCCGGACATCGGCAACGTCAAGGACCCGGTTCTCAAGCCCTGGGCGGCCAAGCAGATGCAAGAGTCGAACGAGGAAGTCCTGAGCGGCAAACGCGGGCTTCCCTTCGCAGCGCAATCGGTCTGCTATCCGGGCGGCATCCCGGGGCAATTGCTGACGCCGGCCGAGCCGTTCTATTTCATCCAGAAGCCGGAAGAGGTGTGGATGATCTGGCAGCGCGACCACATGGTGCGGCGCATCTACCTGACCGACAAGCACTCTGAAGTCGTCAAGCCATCATGGTTCGGCGAGTCGATCGGCCATTATGAGAGCGACGGCACCTTGGTGGTCGACACCATCGGGCTCACCGCCCAGATGAGCTTTCTCGACTGGTATCGTACGCCGCATACCGAAAAAGAACATGTGATCGAGCGCTACAAGCTGAGCGACGACGGCAACCGGCTGGAAGTCCTGGTGACGGTCGAGGACCCCGACACATTCAACGCGCCGCTTCACATGATCCAGCGCTGGCGCAAGGTGCCGAACCCGATGCGGGAAACGGTGTGCGCCGAGAACAACGGCGATCACTTCGGCAAGAACCTGTTTCCGATCCCGCAGGCGGACAAGCCGGATTTTTGAGCAACGGCCAGCTGCGCTTCTTCTCCCTCTTCCCGCTTGCGGGGAGAGGGTCGGGGAGAGGGGCTTCTCCTCAGGCTCAGAGGCGACGCTCAGACTCGTGGAGAGGCCGCCTCACCTGGAATGCGCGCAAGCGCGCATTCCGACCTCTCCCCGCAAGCGGGGAGAGGTTCCAGGCGGCGACGCCGCTGCCCTTCCTACTGCGTCCGCGGATGCAGGAGCACCTTCTGTACGCGCCAATTGGCGGTCTCGGCGACGTAGATCTCGTTCTCTGATGGGCATGCGAGCGCATGGGCGCCGGAGAATTGCTTGAGGTTGCGTCCCGAGCGGCCGATCACGCCAAGCACCTTGCCCTCAAGCGTAAGCTTGAAGACTCGTCCCGGAAATGTGGATTCGCCCAGGAACATCACCTGGTTCGGGCCCGGCGTAATGCACAGCGAATTGGGCGCCCCGATCACCTGGGTGAGGCGATCGCCGCTCGGCGTGTTGCCGTAGACCGCCTTCGTACCGGGAGCCGGCGGCACATCGACCGAAAACATGCGCAGGAACTTGCCGTCCGTGTCGAACACCTGGACGCGGTGGTTGGCGCGGTCGCCCACATAGACGTTGTCGTTGCGGTCGATCGCGATGGCGTGGACGGTGCGGAATTGCCCGGGTCCGGTGCCCGGCTCGCCCCACGACTTCACCCAGTCGCCGTCCTTGCTGTACTTGGCGACGCGCGAATTGATGTAGCCGTCGCTGATGTAGATGTTGCCTTGCGAGTCCCAGGCGACGTCCGTGGGCTGGCGGAACACGCCGTCGATAGGGGGCAGCGGCGGCGTCACATGCTCCCACGGCTTGCTTTCCGCGTCCGCCGACTCCTTGCGGCGGCCGAACACCCACACCACACGGCCGGCCGGATTGAATTTGACGATCATGTCCGAGCCTTTGTCGATGGCCCAGATGTTGTCGTCCTTGTCGACCCGTACGCTGTGGGCGAAGGCCCAGGCATAGAGGCCCTTGCCGACCTCCCGCACGAATTCGCCGTTGGCGTCGAATTCGAGAAGCTGCGCGGCAGCCGGCGCATAGGCCGATCCGGTGGCACTGTTCGAGCGGGTGAACACGAACATGTGGCCCTTGGAGTTCACGGCCACGCCCGGCACCTCGCCGAAATTCATGCCCTGCGGAAGCTTCGGAAAGTCCGGCACCGAATCGAAGGCGATTTCCGGTGCGGTCTGCTGGGCCAGCGCCGGCCCGGCCAGCAGCGCAAAACATGCGATCATGAACGCTTTCATCGGGTCCTCCCTTGGCGCCGCGAGCCTTTGCGCTTCGCGGCTTAATCCGCCGATCGTTGTACCGCCGGCCGCCGTTGGCGTCCACCACCTGTCACACACCGGAGCCGTTCGTTACAATAATCAATGAAAGGCACGGGGAGTGACCATGACCGCAGCAACCGGAAACACGCGACGTTCGACATTGCGTATTCTCATCGGGAGTGGCTTTTTTCATGTGCGCCGCATCTTGCCGGCCGTGGCCGCACTCAGCGGTGCGCTTGCCCTTCCTCCACTCGCCGCTGCGCAGCCCCTGACCAATCCGAGCTACACGCGGGAGCAGGCCGCCCGGGGCAAGACGGCCTATCCGGTCGAGTGCGCCACGTGCCATGGCGCGAACCTCGACGACGGCGAGTTTGCGCCGCCGCTCAAGGGCGTCGCGTTCCGGCAGCGCTGGGGCCGGCAATCGGTCGAGGCGATCTTTACCTATATCGGCACCAAGATGCCGCCGGCACGACCCGGCTCGCTCGGCGACGCAACGACGGCAGCGCTCGTCGCCTATCTGCTCCAGGAAAATGCCCTGCAGCCCGGCGCGAGCGAGTTGCCCGCCGATCCCGTCGCGCTGCGGGCGATGCTGTTTCCGTCGAGTTCGCCCAATGCCGGCAACGGCCTGACCGCCGGCGTGACCTTGCCGCCGCCGCCCGGGCGCACCAATCCGCTGGACAAGATCACGTCGGTCACCGACGCGATGCTCGCCGGCGTGCCCGACGGCGATTGGCTGACCTGGCGGCGCGGCCACGACGCCACCGGCTTCTCACCCCTCAAGGCGATCACCAAGGACAATGTCCGCCGCCTGCGATCCGCATGGACGTGGTCGCTGCCCAACGGACCGAACGAGGCGACGCCGCTGGTTCATGACGGCGTGCTGTTCGTGCACGCCTTCGGCGACCAGGTGCAGGCGCTCGATGCCGCAACCGGGGACTTGCTGTGGCAGTACTCGCGGCGGCTGCCGCGCGAGGCGGCGCCATCGGTGAAGCGCGCCATCGCAATCTACGGCGACCGGCTCTACGTGCCGACGTCCGACGTGCATATCGTGGCGCTCGACGTCAAAACCGGCAATGTCGTCTGGGACCAGGAGATTGCCGAGCGCAAGGGGGGCTTCGGCCTGACCGGCGGACCGCTGGTTGCCAAGGGCAAGGTCATGGTGGGCACAACCGGCCGCGCGCCCGGCGGCAACGTGATCGTTGCGCTCGACGCCGCGACCGGCAAGGAGGCATGGCGGTTCCACGTGATCGCCCGTCCCGGCGAGGCAGGCGGCAACAGCTGGAACGGCTTGCCGCTCGACAAGCGCAACGGCGCGTCGGTGTGGATTCCCGGCAGCTATGATGCCGAGCTCAACCTCGCATTTTTCGGGCCGGCGCAGACCTATGACACCGGGCCGCTGCGAAACCCGAGCGCCCAGCCTGGCGTTACCAACGACGCGCTCTACACGGATTCCACGGTGGCGCTCGATCCCGACACAGGAAGGCTCATCTGGCACTTCCAGCACCAGAACAACGATCAGTGGGATTTCGACTGGGCCTTCGAACGGGCGCTCATCAAGCTGCCGCTGTTCGGCCAGAACCGCACCGTGGTGGTGACCGGCGGCAAGCAGGCGATCTTCGATACGCTCGACGCCGCGAACGGCCTCTATGCGGCCTCGGTCGATCTCGGCCTGCAGAATGTCGTCACCTCCATCGACCCCAAGACCGGCGCAAAGAACGTCGATCCGAAGCTGGTGCCGGGCGACGGCGAGACCAAGTTCGTCTGTCCCCACGCGGGCGGCGCGCGGTCATGGCTGCCGACGGCCTACGATGCGGCCGCGAAGCTCGTCTATATCCCGCTGGTGGAATCCTGCATGGACCTGACGCCGGTGCCGGCCGGGGAACGCGGCAGCCTCTCCACCGGCGTGCGCTGGACGCTGCGTCCGCGCCCCGACAGCGACGGCCGATACGGCCGCCTCCAGGCGGTCAACATCGAGACCAAGCAGGTGGCCTGGGTGACGCGTCAGCGTGCGCCGCAGACGAGCGGCGTGCTGGCGACGGCCGGGGGGGTGGTGTTCGCGGGGGCGCTCGACCGCATATTCTCGGCCTACGACGCCGCCACCGGCGCGCAGCTGTGGAAGACGCGGCTCAACGACGTGCCGAACTCCTCGCCCATCAGCTATATGGTCAACGGCAGGCAATACGTCGCCCTGACGGTCGGCAATGGCGGCGCCCAGGCCGCGACCTTCCCGCCGCTGGTGCCCGAAATCCAGAACCCTCCCGACCGGGGGGCGGCGCTGTGGGTGTTTGAGCTCGCGGAATGAAGCATCCGCCCTCAATCAAATCTCGCCGTGGGTTGGGAGAGCGCAAAAAGGCGTTGACTTCTCAGCTTAAGGAGTGGCGCGTTGGCGGCTTAGATCGCCCATCCCACGTCGCTTTTGCTGATGCACGGGTCGAATATCGATCTTGACTTTAAGCTCCGCTCGCGTCGCCAGGGTCATCAAGGTGTCGAGGGAGAACTTGTTGATTTTCCCATGCAGGAGATCATTGAGGCGAGGCTGCGTAATGCCTAGACGACGTGCGGCCTGAGCCTGGGTCGTGTCCCAGCCCCGAACTGTTGCGTTGATGATGGCCATAACGTTGGATCGCATCGTCATGTTCGCAGCATCTTCGGGACTATCTTCCAATGCGTCCCACACATTGGTGAAAGTCTGGGCTTTCATTGGTTTGCTCACCGCTTCAGCTCCTTCAATCGAGCCGACGCGATATCCAAATCGCGCAACGCCGTCTTCTGGCTTTTCTTCTGGAAGGCGTGCAGCACATGAATGGCGTCGGCAAAAGCAGCAATGTAGATCACCCGATACGCTCCTGACACTCCCCGAATTCTAATTTCGCGCACCCCTGCCCCGACGGTCGGCATTGGCTTCCAGTCGGTGGGATTTGCGCCTTTCTGCACCTGGTGGAGCTCGTAGCCGGCTTCACGGCGTGCGTCTTGCGGGAAATCGCGCAGCCGATCGAGCGAATCCCCGTGAAAGGTCACCGGCTTGAACGCCATGGCGAAAGCTTATATCATTACTTGTATAAATAGCAAGTCAGCGTCAGGCTGCACCTATTGCCTCACCTTGCCCCAGTCGCGTCGTAACCTGGAGATGTTGATTTCTGCCTGCCCCGCACCTGCTCGCGCCAGAAAATGTAAAGGCCGGCAGCGATAATGATGGCCGCGCCCGCCAGGGTGAAGAGATCGGGCGCGTCGCCGAACACCACATTTCCGAGCACGACTGCCCAGACGATCATCGTGTACTGATACGGTACGACGACGCTGGCCGGCGCCAGTTTCAGCGAGCGGTTGACGCAAGCGAGCGCCGCGATCGAAACCACGCCGAACAGTGATAGCAGCAGAAAATCGCGCAACGAGGGCGTGACCCACCGGAACGGCGCGAACATTGCGCCGAACAGCAGCGTGGCGCCGACCTGCCCGGAGATGAGAACCATCTCCGAGGTGTGCCGGAGCATCCGCGTCGTGACCATCAGAACTGCAAAGAAAATGCTGCCGCCCAGCGCAATGAGGGCCGGCAACGTGAAGCTCGCCGCCGACGGACGCAGCGCCAGCACGACGCCGACAAAGCCCACCATCACGGCGCCCCAGCGGCGCCAGCCCACTCTTTCGCCAAGCAGGACAACCGACAGCGCGGTGACATAAATCGGACCTGCGAGATAAAAGGTCACGGCATCGGCCAGCGGCAGATAGGACACCGCCCAGAAAAACATCGCCACCTCGAGAGCAGAAAGCACGATGCGCACAATCTGCAGGGCGGGCTGCGGGGCGGTGGTGAAAGCCTCGACCCCGGCGTTGCGGAGGAACGGTAGAAGGAACACGAGCGCCGCGGCACTGCGGATCAGCAAGAGTTCGCCGACCGAATAATCCGAGAGAAGCCATTTGCCGAGGGCATCATTGAATGAGAACAGGGCGACGCCGGCCAACATCCACCCGATCCCGGCAAGCGGGCGGCCAGGGCTTGCCTTGAGGAGAGCGGACGAAGATTTCATTGCGGGCGTCTGAGGCAAGCTTGACCCTTTGTAGCATCGTCCAACGTTTAGACAGCGCCGACGCTGTTACCTCATACTGCTTGATACTGCTTGCGGTACGTAGTGCAGGACCAGAAGTTTCGAGCTAGGACATGGGGTGATTGCATACGCGCGCCCGTGCTCGTCGCTGAACTCGACAAGCACCATCTCTTCGTCAAGCAATTCCACGATGGAGCCGACCTGGCCGCGGGCCAGCCTATGGGTGGGCAAATCGATCAGCAAAGCCACGACGTCAAGAAGCGACGGCGCAATGCTGATTACCTTCTTTTTCCGTCATCGGCCTACTTCCGCCCCGCCAGCTGCCTCCCCTTGTCGAGCGCCGCGAAGCTGCGCACCGGCGCCGCCATCAGGAACGTATAACCCTCGTTGAGGATGCGCTCGACGTTGGTGGCGTCCACATGCGGGTGGCCCACCGCGACCTTGTTCTCCCGGCAGGTCTTGACGATGTAGGCCATGGCATCGAGCACCTGCGGATGCTCGTATTGGCGCGGAAAGCCAAGTTCCTGGGAAAGGTCGCCCTCGCCGATCAGTATGAGGCCGATGCCCGGCACCTTCTTCAAAATGTCGGAGAGATTGGCAATGCCCTGAGTGTCCTCGATCATCAGCATGACCAGGATTTCACCGTTGGGATCGAGCGGCCATACGTCGGCCTTGGCGTAATATTCCTGCTGGGTGAGCCCCCAGTAACGCACCGCCGCGGTTGGACCGTCGCCGCGGATGCCGGCGGGCTCGTAGAGCGGCGCCGTTTTCAACCGCGGATAGCGGCAGGCCGCGACCGCGTTGCGGGCCTGGTCGACCGTCGAGATATGCGGCCACAACACGCCGTAGACACCGAGATCAAGAGCCTGTTTGGCGAGCCATTGGTTATATTCGCCGCCGTTCGGCGGAATCCGCACCATCGGCGTTACGGCGGGCGCCAGCGTGCCGCCTTGCGCGATCTGGCGGCGGTTGAGCATGTATTGCATGGCGTCGCGCAATGCCCGCGCGTCCCAGAAATTGTGCTCCATTTCATAGACCACGCCGTCGAACTTCGACGTGCTCATGGCGACGGCGGTCTCGACCTCCGCTTGCGCGAAAGACGTAAAGGCAGGCTTGCCCTCTTCCCAGGCGCGGATCACGTTGTTCAGGCGCGGCAGCTCAGCCATCTGTCTCTCCCCGGGCACGCAAAGGCTCTTCGAATTGGCGGCAGAACATAGGAAGCAACCAGCGCCCGACGCAATCGGAATCTTGGAAACGCTTGATCCCTCCCCCGCCTGCACATGGCAATCACACGTGAAGCGCCGGTCACCTCCCCCTGGAGGGGGGAGGTCGGCCCGCGCCAGCGGGCCGGGAGGGGG